>Cebus_capucinus_imitator_PRJNA485217_SSR105__coassemble_953_pt1 | contig 8758 bp, 7 predicted proteins | sample Cebus_capucinus_imitator_PRJNA485217_SSR105__metabat2_low_PE_008 | metagenome-assembled genome bin Cebus_capucinus_imitator_PRJNA485217_SSR105 | reverse complement strand
AAGGTGGGCTTATAAGCTTTTATTTTAAGGCTAAAAGGCTTGAAAGAGAGTTTAAAAATCTAAAAAATTTGTAAGAATTTATGATTTCTTACAAAAGTTTTCTTTTTTCTAAAAATTCTCTTAAAGGCAAAATAGCCTTTTTAAGCCTTAAATTTTGAATTCCTAATAAAAATATAATATCAGCAAACAAAGCCTCATGCCCACAAACCCAAGCAAAAAGCTTGTTTTGTTTGCTAGCTTCATCCTTTATGTCTTGCAGGTAAAGTGGAGTTAAAATGCTTTGCTCATGATGCAAACTAGGTCCTAAAATTTCTTTTAAAAAAGCGTATCTTTTGCTTTCTAATTTATCTTTTATCTTGTCTATGTTTTCGCTTATATCGCTTATGGCGTATTTGCTTTTGGCGTGAGTTAGATTATAAATTTGCTTTTGAACTTTTTTGCATTCTTTTTGGAAATTTAGGGCTAAGCTCATATTTTTTTTAATTTTTTGATAAATTTTTAAGCCTAGTTTATTTTGTTCTTCTTGTTTTAATGGGCTTAATTTTTTAAATTTTTTATCCTTTTCATTAGTTAAAAATTCCACACAACACTCTTTAAATGGCTTTTCTATGGCACTTATTATCCTAGCACCACCTTCTGTAGCGTTGTAGGTTTTAACACCACTAAAATTTATATAATTTTCAAAAATTTGTCTAAAAAGCGTCCAAATTTCAGAGCTTTGAACCTCGCCCTTACCACCATAAGCTGTTGTTTTAAACCTATCAAAGTCTCTTTCATAATCGCCCTTATGATAACTAGCGTGGATAAAGCCCTTAGAATGCGTTACGCCATCCTTTGCGTAAGCTAGATCCTGCCCTATTAAAATAACTTTTTCGTGTCCTAATTTACAAGCAAATTCATAAGCCATATGCGATACACTCATACCAGCTTGCAAATAGCCAAAATCGTTTAAATCAAGACTAAAGCCAAAAGGTAAGGGGCGTGATATAAGACAGTAATTTCTTTTGTTTCTTTCAAGATAAGCTATGGTTTTTTTATGTGCTAAAGAAGCCACGATAAAGGTTATACCCTCATCAAATTCCTTAAAATCGTTATTAAAACACTCAGCCACAACCTCATCTCTTTCAAGCATACAAACATAATCAGGCTTTATATTTTCTCTTGCAAGTATGTTATAAGCACTATCGGCACAAAAAATAGTAGCCTTTGAGGCGTATTTTTTCAAAAGCGGTAGCTGTTTTGTAAGGCTAGGTCCTGTTGATACTATAATGGCTATTTTATTGGCTTTAAACCTTTTTTTTATAAGCTCTTTGTAGCTTGGATGAGTTATAATTTTTGGTATATTATAAACTAATTGCTCTATGCCTTGCATAGCATCTTTTGGATCATTTCCTTTCATTAAGTTATGATTTTTAATGATTTGCATATTAAGCTTATTTATTTTTAGTATATTTTCTTTGTATTCTTCGTAAAAATCATTGTTTAAATGCAAAATATAAGAGCGATAAAATAAATCTCCAGTTAGCCTTAAAACCCTTTCCATTTTGACTATATCAACCTCTTCTTCGTGGATTATCACAAGCCTACCCTTTGCTAAATCATCGCTAAAATCAATGAAATTTAAAACTAAAAATATAAGCTCTAATTCTTTTTCAAAAACTATAAGCCTTTTCAAATTTTCATTTTGTAACAAAATTTTATACAAAATTCCATTCCCAACGCCGTAAAAAAACAGCACAGGATAACGCCTATAATCCTTAAAATACTCTATACTTTTTTCAAGCTCAACAACAGGATTTTTATACATTTTTTTTAAATTGCTTTTTTTTACTATATTTATGTCAAGATTATCATTTCCTTGCGTGTAAGTAAAATTTTTAAGCTCTTTTAGGGCTTTTAGCTTTTCTTTTAATTTTTCATTTTCAAAACCAGCTAGTGATTTTAAATTTTTTTCAAAATTGCTTTGCATTTTCGTCCCTTTAAATTTATTGCTTTTTTATATCGGCATTTTAAATTCTAAACTTAAATTTCAAGCCATAACCGACATATAAGAGTTTAAAATTTTGTTCAAATTTGCTTGTTTTTGACGACGAGATAAAAACTCATTTAAAGAAAAATTTCTACTTTCATTTATATCAATAAGTCTTTCCTTGTCGCTTGTTTGTGAATTAAAATCCTTTTTAAGTTCAGCAAAATCATCTTTTATTTGATTTGTGTAAAGTTGAAAAATAGAACTTGAATCCGCAAATTCTTTCAAATTCATATCTTTTTGATAATTTACATATTGTTGAAAAAGTATGGATAATTTTTCCTTTGAACTTGTTTTTTTATCTACGCCATTAACATACAAATAAAGATCAAAGCTCATTTTTTTCTCATTATTTTCTTTTAAAAAATCCTCTACATTCATTTCATTTTTAAGAATTTTTTGCAAATTCTGATGAGAGCTAAAGTCCAAATTTACAGGTTTCATAAAAAAATTTAACTCGTTTTCATTGTTAGTTTTTATATCTTGATATATAAAATTCATTAAAAGCCCAGCCTTTGAAACCTCAGAATTTTTAGTAATATAAGGCTTTAAAATTTCATTATTTGAAGTGTTATTTAAGGCTTTGTCAAAACCAAAAGAAGTGATTTTATTATCAAGCATTAGTGTATTTAAAGCTTTGTTTTGACTAAATGCTTGTTCTAACTCGCTTGAAGTGCCATAAATTCTAGAAATTTCGCCTAAAAATTCTCCACTTTGGGTTGAAAAACCAGCACTTAGTTTAGAAATTTTATCACGACTTAAATTCTCGTTATTATCCTGCGAAAACTCACTATTTACAGCCTTTAAAGAGCTATGATAGCTGTTTAAAAGATAAGGCAAATCTATTTTATTATAATTTAAATTTTCGTTTTGACTTATAAGCTCTTTTGCGATTTGTCTCACACTTTTTATGTTTATATCATAGCTTAAAGGTATGTTTGCGATTTTGTTTAAATCCTTTTCAAAAAAGCCATTTTCATCTATTCTAAACGAAAACTCACTAGCATAGCTGTTAAAAACGCTTAAATTTTCTATATTTTGAGTGATTTTAGGCTCTAAATTTTCTTTATTTTTACTCAAATTTAGGGCAGAATTTCCCTGCAAAATATTATTAAGCGACAAATTTTGATATGGGTTTGTCGAATTTATAATCATTTTAAATCTTTCAAATATTGCTAATTTTGCACAAGCAAATTCTGTGCCAAGTTATAATTTAAGCTTTATAAAAAGAAAAATTAAGTAAAATTAGCCTTTTCTTTACGAAAAAACTATTCAAAAAAGGAAATTTTATGCCAAAAATGAAAAGCGTAAAAAGTGCAGTTAAACGCTTTAAAGTAGGTAAAAATAAGATCAAAAGAGGCTCAGCTTTTAGAAGCCACATTTTGACTAAAAAACCTGCAAAAAGAATGCGTGATCTTCGCACTGCTAAGTATGTGCATAGTACAAATGTAAAAGCTGTTGAAAAAATGCTTTGCATTTAAGTTTTTGACAAAAGTCATTCAAACTCCCCTATTTTCAGGGAAAGCTCCAAATTTGGACGCCACTTTATGAAAGGATAAAAATGGCAAGAGTAAAAACAGGCGTGGTTAGACGCCGCAGACACAAAAAAGTTTTAAAACTCGCAAGAGGTTTTTATAGCGGTCGTCGCAAACATTTTAGAAAGGCAAAAGAGCAACTTGAAAGAAGCCTTGTCTATGCTTACCGCGATAGACGCCGTAAAAAAAGGGATTTCCGCCGTCTTTGGATAGTAAGGATAAATGCAGCTTGTAGGCTAAATGACATTTCCTATTCTCGTTTTATGAATGGGCTTAAAAAAGCAAATATTGAGCTTGATAGAAAAATTCTAGCTAATCTAGCTATGAATGATTTACCAGCCTTTTCTAAAATAGTAGAAAGTGCCAAAAAAGCTTTATAAAAAGTGAGATTTTCTCACTTTTTCAATATACTTAGAATTTCTTCATAAATTTTTATCTTATCTAATTCATCTTTTAGCATTTCACCGGCTTGTCCTTTGTCGCTTAGCTCTTTTGAAATTTCGCCTCCCCTTGCAACTAGAGTTGAAATTAGTTCTGAAATTTCTGCTGAACGATTTGAAATTTCAAGCATATCTTGGCTTGTGTTTTTTGTGGATTTTTCTATTTGACCTATGGTTTGGGTTACTGCTTTTACAGAATTTTCAGTTTCTTTTAAACTTTCTTGTGTTCTTTCTGCTAGATTTCTAACCTCATCTGCTACAACTGCAAAGCCACGCCCGTGCTCTCCAGCCCTTGCTGCCTCAATAGCTGCGTTTAGGGCTAATAAATTTGTTTGATCTGCTATATCAGAGATTATTTCAAAAATTTTACTTAACTGAGAAATGTTTTCTAAAAGCTTGGCTATATCGCTTTCAAGATTCATACTATCGCTACTTGAATGCAAACTTTTTGTAAGATACTCATAAAAAGAGCTAAAATTACTATCCATTTGAGAAAGATTTGTTTGTAAATTTTTAAAGTCTTTACTAGCCATTTCTAAGGTATTTGACACGCTAGAAATTATAGGGATACTGGTTTTAAGCTGTTCTATCATAAGATCGCTTGTGTTATTCATAAGCTCTAATCTTTGAATTTTCCTTTCCAAAAAATAAGCCTTAAAGCGAGAATACCTTTGCACAAAAGAGTCCATAAACTCATCCTTAAACTCATCATCGCTTTTATAGAAAAATATAGCGGTTAGGGTTTGATTTATATTAACTCCCAAAAGCTCCCCAAAGGTAGAAAATCCAACAACTCCCACATCATTGAAAATTTTCATACTTGTTAATCTATCGGTATTATTTAGCCTTCTTAAAATACAATCATTAAAAATAGCCCCCAAAGGCTTAGGCTTTTGATACGAAAATTTCTCATAATCAACCTGAGTAGCGTGGATAAAATCAACCCTTTTAAGCAAAATAAGCTCCTCGGCATTTTCTATATCGCAGTAAAATGCTATGGATTTATCCTGAAATTGTGCTATGGAGCGGACATAAATTTCATTATTGATTTTTATACCAAAAGTGTAGCCTTTCATCTTGTTTTCAACTTCACTAGCAGGACATTTGAAAAACTCAGCCAAGGCATCAACTGCCGTGATTGATTTTTTGTTTTTTTTATCTAAGAAAAGATGAACCATTCTTGATTTAACATCGGCTGAAAGAACCGTGAATTTTTGGCTTGTTTCTTCGAAATTTTGAGATTTAAAAATTCCAAAATGATAGCCCTTTTTAAGCCTTATATAGCTTATAACAGCACTTGATTGAACTACTTTTTCATTGTTAAAAATGTAAGTATTTTTAAAATCAAGCTTTCCACCAGCACTACCACCAACATAAAGGCAAGGTAGTTTTCCTACATTATAAATAGCCTCCATTAAAAAGCTTTCACTACCGCTAAGCCCGTCAATTAGCGTGTAAGCTAAGGTATTTTCATATTTGACATTAAAAGGAACTTGCACTTTTGAAATTTCTTTTTCTATAAAGGCTATTTGCTCATTTGAATTTTGTATATCTTTACCCAAATTTAAGGTTGAAACAAAAACTTCATCTATAATATCCTGTGAGAAAAGCTGAAGCGAAATTCCATCCCCACTAATGCCATCTCCATAAAATCTATCTCTAGTAGCGTTTAAATCCTTGCTACATAAAAGCCCACAAGAGCTAGCAAGCACAACATAACAATCACTTGGCAAAGATTCTTTTATACTAAGGCTTACGCTTTGAAAATCAAGCTCAGGCATAACAAAGCCTATGACTAATTTTGGTTTCATACTAAGGGTTGAAAGCCTTTGTTTTATATCGCTTTGTCTTAGATACATACTAAGCATTGCAGGTTCTAAAGAAATATTTTTGTTGGAATTCTTAAAAAACATAAAAGCGTCCTTTTTGATGAATTAAAGCATAATTTTAGCATAAATAACAAAAATTTTACGCTAAATTTTTAATATAAATTTATAAGAATTTAAGCTCAAAATTTAAACTAAAATTTAGCTTTAAGCGTGGCAGTTTAAACTCTCCACGCTTAATCTCACACAGGCAAAACTCTGATTTTAGGGCTAAGCTCTTCTTGTAAGATATTTTCTATAGCATAAAGTGTAGCCCCACTTCCGCTAGAACAACCACTACAAGCCCCAAGATAACGGATATAAACATCTATATTTTCAGCCGAACTTTGTATGTCAATGACTTCCATATCCCCACCATCACTTTGAAGCATAGCTCTAACCTCGGCATCTAAAACGCTTTCTATAGCCTTAAGCTGCTTAACCATAGTCATTTCTTCAAAGGCTAAGTCATCTTTATCCATTTTTTTAAGCCTTTCTCTTTCCATTTCAGCCCTAGTTTCAGCCAAAATATCCACAAGATAATAATCCCTTTTCTCGTGTCCTCCAGGCTTTACACAAGACTTGCAAAAAGCTCCTGCTTTAGTATATTGCGTGATTTCTTCTACGCTATGCAAGTCATTTAGCCGAATTACTTCTTTAATGGTCCCAAGGCTTACCCTAGCACACTCGCACACTATAATTTGATCCTCAAAATCCTCAGCTGAAATTCCCTTATATTGTGCTGCAGCTTGTTTTATAACATCATAAGCCATAACAGAACAATGCATTTTTTGAGGTGGCACAGCTGGAGTTTGAGGATTATCTCTCATCGCAAACTCAACATCTAAATTTGTGATTTTCACAGCCTCATCAACCTTTTTTCCTATACAAAGATCAACCATAGTATCACTACTTGCAATAGCCGTTCCACAGCCAAAACTTTTAAATTTCGCATCTATTATGGTATCTGTTTTTTCATCTACAAGCCAGTAAAGTCTCACAGCATCCCCGCAACTTTCCGCCCCAAAGTCAGCCACTATAAGCTTTGCGTTGCGTTTTTTAGCATCATCTTCACTAAATTCTCCCATATGCAAGGGATTATTCATCCTATCTTGAACTTTCTGAGAATACTCATCCCAAATTGAACCGCCTATTAAATTATTTTTCGCCATTTTTTATCCTTTGTAATTGTTTGGATTATAAGCATAAGTACTTGAAATTTTTCTTAATCTTTCAGTTGCTTTTTTAATCTGCTCTATAGCATAATCAATCTCAGCTTCAGTATTAAAACGCGACAAAGAAAGCCTTAAAGCCGTGTGAGCTAGGTCATTTTCAGCACCTATGGCTTCCATAATTGGATTGCTTTCTAAATCCTCACTAGCACAGGCTGAACCCGTGCTTGCTGCTATGCCATTTTGATTTAAATCCCAAAGCATAGCCTCACCTTCAACACCTTTAATACTAGCTAAAATGGTATTTGGCACCCTATTTTGTCTATTTCCCACAACGCTTGTATCAGGCAGAGTTAAAATAGCATCTTCAAGCTTATCACGCAAACGACGTATATGATTATCCTCAAATTCAAGCATAGTATTTGCTATTCTTAAAGCCTCGCCCATAGCCACGATAAAAGGCACATTTAAAGTTCCACTTCTGCGACCTCCCATATGTTCGCCTCCGTGCAAAAGCGGAGTAAGCTTTACGCCTTTTTTGATGAAAAGTCCGCCAACGCCCTTTGGTCCGTGAAATTTATGGGCTGAAAAAGAAGCCAAATCAACGCCAACATCTTTTAAATTTACCCTTATCTTACCCACTGCTTGAGTAGCGTCTGTGTGAAATAAAGCACCAAATTCGTGAGCTAGTTCAGCCATTTCTTTGATAGGAAAAATCATACCTGTTTCGTTATTTGCCCACATAACGCTTACTAAAGCAGTCTTATCGCTAATCACCTTTCTCAAATCATCAACGCTACTTAGCCCTTCGCTATTTACCGGAAGTTCTATCACCTTAACGCCAAATTTTTTCAAAAACATAGCCGCAGAACTCACAGCAGGATGCTCTACTCCACCTATGATAATCTCATCTTTTTCTCTGTCTAAAATATGATTAAAATATACACTTTTAAAAACCCAATTAATGCTTTCAGTCGCACAAGAAGTTATGATAATATCATCTAAATCACTGGCATTAAGCCCAGCATAAAGTTTATCCATAGCCTCTTTTAAAGCAGGATGAGTCGCACTACCAAAGGCATGAAGGCTATTTGGGTTGCCATAATGCTCCTTAAAAAAAGGAAGCATAAGCTCGTAAGCACAGGGATCTAGCATAGTAGTTGCGTTATTGTCTAAATATACTTGCATTTTCTTTCCTTAATTTATCTTAAATTTAATAAGATAGTTTTTATCTAAATTGAATGGATAATAACAAAAATTTATAAAATTTAGTTTAAAAATTATAACAAAAATATAAATTTTTAAACTAAAAATTCTAAAAAATTTCAAAATTTCAAAAAAAAAAAAAAACAAAATTAAGAATAGCAAGTGGTGTTGGACTTTTGATACAGCTTGGGTTTATGAACCAAAAGAATGGTATGGTTGCTTTTTTCCACTATATAGAATTAGTGGCGAGACTTTAGATAAGCTTTATTTGCGAAAAATTGAGCTTGGTAAAATTTACTCTCAAATTAATTTAAGTAAAATTAAAGCCCAATGGCTTTTATGTGAAATTTTCATAGCTAGCGAAGCCAATAAACTAGGCTTTAGCGTAAAAGCTATGCCAAATAATAAAACTGGTTTAAATGAAATAGATCTAAACACAACTAGGCTTTTTACTTTCCCTGATAATCAAATGTATCATCCAGTGAAAGGAAATTTTTTAAAAAGATTAAAA
>Cebus_capucinus_imitator_PRJNA485217_SSR105__coassemble_940_pt1 | contig 8948 bp, 8 predicted proteins | sample Cebus_capucinus_imitator_PRJNA485217_SSR105__metabat2_low_PE_008 | metagenome-assembled genome bin Cebus_capucinus_imitator_PRJNA485217_SSR105 | reverse complement strand
GATAAAAATAAATATAAAATTTGGAAATAAAATTTGAAAGAATTTGAAATAATTAGTTTTAAAATATAATTTTTAAGGTTAGAATTTGTTTTAAGTTTTTTGTGGAATTTTATGAAATTTTATATAGTGGAATTTGGTTTGTAGAATTTATTTTAATATTTTTGCGAAATTTTAATTTATAGATTACTTCGTCGCTGTGCTTCTCGCAATGACATATAAAAATGTTGGCTGTTTTATGCATTGAAAAATGATATGATTTAATCATATAAAATTTTAAAAAATAAGTTAATTTTTAATAAAATTTAAATCAAAGTAAATTTAATTAAAATTTAATTTTAATAGTTTTATAATAAATGTAAATATAAGTTAAATTTTAACTTTAATTCAAATTTTAAAGGAGAGCTTATGACTCATCTAGCTAGCAAACTCACAAAATCAGTCGCCGTTTTGGCTTTTTTGTTTGGTGTAAATTCTATGGCTTTAAGTGAAGGTAAAGAATACATAGTTTTAAAAAATCCTATCGCAAACGCTGATAAAAGCCTTATAGAAGTGTTTTCGTATCGTTGTACTCATTGTTATGATCATCATAAATTTAACACCTTAGCTAAGGTTAAAGAAAAATTACCTGAGCTTAAATATGAGTTTTATCCTGTAAGTTCTATGGGAGATTATGGAAAACAAGCTAATGAAATTTTCGCTTATGCTTCTTTTAATGATAAGAAAAATGGTGTTTTGCAAACCGACAAAAATAGCCTTACTCATAAGGTAGCTGATGCTTATTTTCAAGCTTATTTTAAGAAAAAACAAAGATGGGAAAATGGCAAAAATGCCGAGGCTTTTTACAGCGTGGGGCTTAATGCTATGGGAATTTCAAAAGCTGATTTAGAAAAATTTTTAAAAACTTCTGAAGCAAGTGAAATTTTAAAAGCTTATGAAGTGAGTAATGAAATTTCACAAAACTACGGAACACCAGCTTTTGTAGTAAATGGTAAGTATCAAATCATACCAGCTGCTATAACATCGCCTGATCTTTTAATAGAATATGTAAAAGAACTTAGTGCTAAATGAGTTTATAATGAGAGCTTCGATGAGTTGCAAAAATTGTAAAATTTCAGCCTGGCAGGATACTCGCACGCCTTGGGTGCTTATGATAGTAGTTACTATAGGACTTACCTTTGTGGCACATTTTTTCTTTCAAGAGTATCTTTATATGGAGCCTTGCGAACAATGTGTTTATATAAGGTTTGATATGCTTGTAATGGCACTTGGGGGGCTTATAGTGCTTATCAATCCTAAAAACGATATTTTAAAGTTTTTAGCTTATAGTTTAGCTTTTTTGGGAATTTGGCTTGGGGTTGAGCATTGTTTGCTTTTAAATCACATACACGAGATGGTGCATAGTGAAAATCCTTTTGGTGGGGTTGATGGGTGCCGTGAAATTCCACTTTATCCTTTTAATCTACCTTTGCACGAGTTAGCACCTGAATGGTTTATGCCAACTGGTGAGTGTGGTATGGATACGCCTGTAGTGCCTGAAAGTGCTTATGATAAGCTAAATTCTATACAGAAATTTTTCGTAGGAACTCCGCCTGAGTTTAGCGACGGACTTTATAGTAATGGGTGGTATTTAATACCTAGTTTAGAATTTATGAATATGGCTATATCGTGCTTGATAGCTTTTTTGTGTTGTTTTGTGGTGCTTTTTTTGATGTTTATTTCTTATGCTTTGAAAAACAAAAAAAGCTTTATTTTTGCAATTGGCGTTGTTGTTTTAGTAATTTTACTAAAAATAGCCTCACAGCCTACAAGCATAATTTAAAATTACAGCTCTTAAAGGGGCTGTGATTTAAAATTTCATTAAACTATTTAAGGATAGTTTAAATAATTTTAAAGGATAAAAAATGAGACTTAGCACTACTTTATGTGTTGCACTTCTAGCAGGCTCTACCCTACTTGCACCAAATGCTTTAATGGCTATGGGCGGTCCAAGCGGGGCTAAAATCAACTGGGAAATTCAGGGTAAAATAGGTGCTTTAAAGCTTAACCCTTACGGCTTAGCCCCATTAACTGCTGTGATTATGAATGGCGGATATACCCTAAGTGATATATCAGTAAGTATAGTTCCAAAGCCAAATGGTCAAAGTATATCTTATAAAGTAAGCGATGCTCAGGCTAAAACTCACGGGGGAATTCCTATTTTTGGTTTGTATCCTTCTTATTTAAACTCTGTTAAAATAAGCTATACAAAAACAGCAAACGGCAAAAGCGAAAAGGTAGTAGATGAAATTTACAAAATCGCAACTCCAGGAGTTAGCATAGAAGCAAGTGGAAGCACTAGTCAAAGGGGCACACCTTTTGAAAGCGTTAAGGTTATAAAAGTAGATGAGAAATTTAGCGATAGATTATATCTAGTAAATAACGCTCCAGGAAGACAATCAGGCAAAGGCTCACAATCAGTTTGGAACAATCCAGCAGGCGGTGCTATGGAGTGGGATGAGAATTCAAATGTCTTTATAATCGATACTAAGGGCGAGATTAGGTGGTATTTTGATAATGACAAATTAATGGACTGGGACAATGTTTATAATAGAGGCATTATGATGGGCTTTCATCAAAACAAAGATGGAGCATTAACTTGGGGCTTTGGACAAAGATATGTAAAATATGATCTTTTAGGTAGAGAAATTTTTAACCGCAAACTTCCAGCTGGTTATATAGACTTTTCGCACGCTTTAGATAATATGCAAAATGGAAATTATCTTTTAAGGGTAGCTTCTGCAAATGTTAAAAGAGCTGATGATAAAAATGTCCGCTCGGTAAGAGATGTGATAGTAGAGGTTGATAAAGATGGAAATGTAGTAGATGAGTGGAAACTTTTTGAAATTTTAGATCCTTACAGAAGCACCATAATAAAAGCCTTAGATCAAGGTGCTGTGTGCTTAAATATAGACTCTAGTAAAGCCGGTAAAACCTTAAGCGAAGAAGAACTTGCTAAATTAGACGCAAGTGATAATTTTGGCGATATAGCAGGAACAGGCGTTGGTAGAAACTGGGCTCATGTTAATAGCGTGGATTATGATCCAAGCGATGATAGCATAATAATTTCTTCAAGACATCAAAGTGCTATCATAAAAATAGGACGCGATAAAAAGGTAAAATGGATCTTAGGTGCACACAAAGGCTGGAGCGATAAATTTAAAAAAGTCCTTTTACAACCTGTAAATTCTAGCGGCAGTAAAATAGTTTGCGATGATAATTATAGCAAATGCCCTGGTTATGAAAATGAAAACGGGGGATTTGACTTTACTTGGACTCAACACACTGCGTGGAGAATAGATAGTAAGTCAAATAAAAGATACATTTATGTAAGTGCTTTTGATAACGGCGATGCAAGGGGTGCTGAACAACCTGCCTTTGCTAGTGAAAAATACTCTCGTGCTGTAGTTTATAAAATAGATCAACAAAACAAAACCGTAGAACAAATTTGGGAATATGGCAAAAATCGTGGAAACGAATGGTTTTCGCCTGTGACTTCGCTTACTGAATTTCACGAAGATAAAAACTCTATAGTAGTTTATAGTGCTACAGCTGGTATGAGTTTTGATCTTAGTAAAGGAGCTAGTGTTGGTGAGCCAAAACCTGAAATAGATGAGTTTAACTGGGGAGCAAAAGAGCCATCAGTGCAAATTCAATTCACAGGTGCAAACACAGGCTATCAAGCTATGCCTATAAGCTTAGAAAAGGCTTTTGGTGTTAAAAAATAATTAAGCCCAAGAATTTGGGCTATTTATCCTTTTTAAATAAAATTGCAAAAATTTTTAAAAAAGGATAAATTATGTTTAAAAAAATCTTACTAGCCCTTGCTTTAATGCTAAATCAAAGCTTTGCAAGTGATTACATCACCTTAAATCAGCCTATAAAAAATTCCGAAAATTCCGTCATAGAAGTTTTTTCTTACAAGTGCATACACTGCTACAATCACCATAAATTTGGCACACTAGAAAGGCTTGGAGAGTTTTTTCCAAATTTAAATTATAAACTCTATCCAGTAAGCTTGATGAATGGAATTTACTCACAAGAAATAAATGAACTTTTTGCTTTAGCGCGTTTTAAAGATGAACTTGAAAACAAGGACGCAAGTAGCAAAGAAAGCTTTTCAAAAAAACTAGCTGATGTGTTTTTTGTAGTATATTTTGTTAATAAAAAACCAGAATTTACTAGTAAAAATGAAGTTTATGAAATAGGCTTAAAGGCTTTAAATTCCAGCGAAAAAGACTTAAATGAGTTTTTAAAAACTAGCAAGGCTAGTGAAATTTTAAATGAATTTCAAAGGGCAAATGACTTAGCAAGAACTTTTGGAACGCCAAGTTTTATAATAAATGGCAAGTATCAGCTAAACCCAGAAGCTATAAATTCTATGAGTGATTTGCAAAAATTAGTAGAAGAGCTTAGCAAAAAATAGTTTTTAAGGGCTTTGCTTATCGTTATAAATCGTAGTAAATAGAGTGAAAATTTAAAACTTAACAAAATAGACTAATTAAACTTTAGTTATAAAGACTAAAGAAAATTAAGTAAAATTTTTCATTTTATACTTGACAAAGTATCACTCAATGTTGTATAATATGCTTAAGTTTTAAAACTTAGGCTTGTTTAAAGCTAGTTTTAAGCTTAGTTAATACAAATCAACCGAAAGGATAAAAAATGAGTAAAGTTATAGGTATAGATTTAGGAACAACAAATTCTTGTGTTGCCGTGTATGAAAGAGGCGAAAGCAAGGTCATACCAAACAAAGAGGGGAAAAATACTACTCCATCAGTTGTTGCCTTTACAGATAAGGGCGAGGTTTTAGTTGGAGATAGTGCAAAACGCCAAGCCGTAACTAACCCTGAAAAAACCATTTATTCTATCAAAAGAATAATGGGGCTTATGATAAATGAAGAAGCAGCCAAAGAAGCTAAAAATAGACTTCCTTATCACATAACCGAAAGAAATGGTGCTTGTGCCATAGAAATAGCCGGTAAAATCTACACTCCACAAGAAATTTCAGCCAAAGTTTTAATGAAACTTAAAGAAGACGCTGAAGCCTTTTTAGGCGATAAGGTTGTAGATGCTGTTATTACTGTGCCTGCATATTTTAACGACGCACAAAGAAAGGCTACAAAAGAAGCAGGCACGATAGCAGGGCTTAATGTGCTTCGTATTATAAACGAGCCTACTTCAGCAGCTCTTGCTTATGGGCTTGATAAAAAAGAAAGTGAAAAAATAGTAGTTTATGATTTAGGTGGTGGAACTTTCGATGTAACCGTGCTTGAGACAGGGGATAATGTAGTTGAAGTTTTAGCCACAGGGGGAAATGCCTTTTTAGGTGGGGATGATTTTGATAATAAGCTGATTGATTTTTTAGCTACTGAGTTTAAAAATGACACAGGCATAGACCTTAAAAACGATGTTATGGCTTTGCAAAGACTTAAAGAAGCAGCTGAAAATGCCAAAAAAGAGCTAAGCTCAGCTACTGAAACTGAGGTGAATTTGCCATTTATCACAGCTGATGCCTCAGGTCCAAAACACCTTGTTAAAAAAATCACAAGGGCTAAATTTGAAAGTATGATAGAAGGCTTAGTAAGCGAGACTATAACTAAGATTAACGAAGTAGTTAAAGACGCTGGGCTTAGTAAAAATGAAGTAAAAGAAATCGTTATGGTAGGAGGCTCAACACGCGTTCCTTTAGTGCAAGATGAAGTTAAAAAAGCCTTTGATAAAGAGCTTAACAAATCAGTAAATCCTGATGAAGTTGTAGCCATAGGTGCTGCTATTCAAGGAGCTGTTATAAAAGGCGATGTTAAAGATGTGCTTTTGCTTGATGTAACCCCGCTTTCACTTGGTATTGAAACGCTTGGGGGTGTGATGACTAAGATTATAGAAAAGGGAACTACCATACCAACCAAAAAAGAGCAGACCTTTTCAACTGCTGAGGATAATCAATCAGCCGTTACTATCAATGTCTTACAAGGAGAGCGTGAATTTAGCCGCGATAATAAATCCTTAGGAAATTTCAATTTAGAAGGAATTCCACCAGCACCAAGGGGAATGCCACAAATTGAAGTTACCTTTGATATAGACGCAAACGGCATTTTAACTGTTTCAGCTAAGGATAAAGCAACAGGCAAGGCTCAAGAAATAAAAATCACAGGATCAAGCGGACTAAGCGAAGAAGAAATTGAAAAAATGGTAAAAGACGCTGAGCTTCATAAAGAGGATGATAAAAAAAGAAAAGAAGCTGTGGATGCAAGAAATCAAGCCGAAGCCCTAGCTCATCAAGTGGAAAAATCCTTAAACGAACTTGGAGAAAAAATTCCAGAAGCTGATAGAGAAAATATCAAAAAAGCTCTTGATGATTTAAGAGATACTCTTAAAAATGAGAGTGCTAGTAAAGAAGAAATTGACGCGAAAATGAAAGCTCTAAGCGAGGTTTCTCATAAATTAGCTGAGAGTATGTATAAAAAAGATGACGCAGGAAATGACAAAAAGAAAAAAGATGATGATGTCATAGACGCTGAAGTTGAATAACCAAACAAGCTTGGAATTAAATTCCAAGCTGTGATTAAACAAGGAAAATAAATGCAAATCACAAAATGGAATTTTGATAATTTTACCCAAAAAGAAGTTAAGATAAATGTTTTAGAAGATAGCCCAAACGGCAAAGAAATTCAAATTTTAATGTCAAAAGATAGCATTATGGTGGAACATAAAGCACCATTTGCGATAAAAGTTCAAGTCTTAAAAGGTAGGATAAAATTTGAGCTTTCAAATCAAAGTTTTGAGCTTGAAAATTTTGATATGATAAGCCTTGAGGCTAATGTCTCTCACTCTTTATATGCGTTTGAGGACTCTATTATAAGGCTTAGCCTTGATAAAAACGACACCATAGCCAGAGTTAGCGGTGTGCTTAAAAAGCCTTGAAATTTTAAAAACAAGGCTAAGAACTTTTAATATGATTTAAGCTTGGATCACTCTCGTGTATAGCTAGGATGTTAATACCTGCTTCAAAAATCTTATAACCAAGCTTTAAAAGCAAGGTTTTAATCTCTTTTAAATCAGACTTTATAATCTCCACTTGCAAGATAGGCTTGTGCTTTTCAAGGCATTTTATGCCACCTTTTAAAAGCTGAAATTCCATACCCTCAACATCTATTTTTATAAAATCCACACGCTCAAAATCAAAAAAGTCAAGCTTTAGCAAGGGAACTTTTTCTTTTCTACTAAGCTCTTGTCCTATAAATTCGCTATTTTGATTTTGCTTAAGCTCTAAGGAGCCAAAAGAAGCATTTTTAGTATAATCAGGCGTGAGGAATTCCAAACTCTCGCCTTTTTTGCTAGGATTTGCAAGTGCTGCGTGAATAGCTCTTGCATTAAAGCAGTTATTTAAGGCTATGTTTCCAGCCAAGGCATAATAAATTCTTTCCTGTGCTTCAAAACTAAGAACCCCCCCCCCCAGAGACTCTAAGTGTTTAGCGAAATTTATAGCATGAACGCCGATATTTGCACCACAATCAAGCACAAAAACCCCATCCCCAAAATACTGCTTTCTTAAGTTTAAAATTCCAAGACAAGTATTTATCTCATTTTCATCAAAGCTACCATTTTGCAGGATTTGCCAACCCACACCATAACTTCCATTAGAACTTTTATGTTCATCAAGGTGATTTACTATCATAGTGCCAAAATTACTAGCTGCTAAAACAAAGGGTAAAGCGCGCTTAGGCATTATAAGACCTTACAAAAGCCTCAAGCCTTGAAATTCCCTCGCGAATGTTTTCTTCATTTGTAGCATAAGAAAGTCTAAAATACCCATCAAGCCCAAAACCCACACCAGGCACTACAGCAACTTTTTCTTTTTCTAGTAATTTTTGACAAAAAAGTATAGAATTTTTTTCTATTTTTTCAATATTTATAAAAAAATAAAATGCCCCTTGTGGTTTATAAACGCTTAAATTTGGAATTTGCAGGAGCATTTTTAAGGCTAAATCACGGCGTTTTTCAAAGGCTTGACGCATTTTTTCTATCTCCATATCACAAGAGCCATCAAGTGCTACAATAGCTGCATTTTGCACTATGGAGCAGATATTTGAGGTGCTTTGTCCTTGCAGTTTTTTAATGGCTTTTATAAGCTCTTTATTTTTACTAGCTAAATACCCAAAACGCCAACCAGGCATAGCCGCACATTTGCTAAGCCCATTTATAGTAACACATCTTTTAAAAGCGTCATCACTCACACTAGCAAAAGCTGTAAATTTCACGCCATCATAATTTATTTTTTCATACATTTCATCGCTTAAAACTATGATTTTTGTGCCCTCTAAAACCCTAGCAAGCTCACTTAGTTCATCTTTTGAATATATCGCACCTACCGGATTTGATGGAGAATTTAAGATAAGCATTTTAGTTTTAGAATTTATAGCCCTTTCAAGCTCTTTTGCTGTGATTTTAAAGCCATTTTCTTCTAAACCCTTGACAAAAACGGGCTTTCCACCGGCAAATTTCACCATTTCAGGGTAACTCACCCAGTAAGGAGTTGGGATTATTACCTCATCATCTTCTTCTATAAGGCATTCTATGCACTCAAAAAGAGAGTGTTTAGCGCCCACATTTGTTACTATTTCGCTTATGTCATAGTCTAGCAAATTATCTCTTTTAAGCTTTGTTTGTATAGCTTTTAAAACATCGTTTATACCGGCTACGGCTGTATATTTAGAACAGCCATTTTCTATGGCTTTTATAGCGGCTTGTTTTACTATTTGTGGAGTGTCAAAGTCAGGCTCACCAGCAGAAAAGCTTATGACATTTTCACCTTTTGCTTTAAGCTCATTTGCCAAAGCAGTAACGGATAAAGTTATCAGCTTCTTTACTCAATGAAAATATAATAAAAAATTTAAAAATCATAGATTTAA
>Cebus_capucinus_imitator_PRJNA485217_SSR105__coassemble_822_pt1 | contig 10164 bp, 9 predicted proteins | sample Cebus_capucinus_imitator_PRJNA485217_SSR105__metabat2_low_PE_008 | metagenome-assembled genome bin Cebus_capucinus_imitator_PRJNA485217_SSR105 | reverse complement strand
TGGCTAAAATGCGAGAGGCTATAAAAGTAGGGGAGTTTGCGAAATTTAAAAAAGAATTCTATGCTAAAAGAAAGTAATTTATTAAATTTTTAAAGATTTAAGAGTAGCTTAAGCTACTCTTAATTTAAAATTTTTTAATGATGATGTTATCATTTTCTGCATCGATTAAAATATCATCATTTAAGCTTAACTCATCACTTAAAATCATATCGCTAAGTTTATCCTCTATCCTATCATAAATAGCTCTTTTAAGTGGTCTTGCCCCAAAGTCTGCATCAAAGCCCTCTTTAGCGATTAAAAGAGCCGCATTTTCGCTTAAACTTGCCCTTATGCCCTTGCTTTCAAGCTTAGCTTGAAGCTCTTTAAAAAGTAGTTTTACTATTTCATAGGCTTCATCCTGCCCTAAAGGATTAAAGCTTATAATATCATCAAGGCGGTTTAAAAACTCGGGCTTGAAAAAGTTTCTAAGCTCGTTTTTTACGGCTTCTTCTTGTTCTTTTCCCTTTAAATTTATAATTGCACTTGAGGCTAAATTTGAGGTTAAAATGATAATAGTGTTTTTAAAATCCACCGTCACGCCCTTGCTATCAGTTGCTCTGCCATCATCTAAGATGCCCAAAAGCACATTAAAAACATCCTTGTGCGCCTTTTCCACCTCATCAAACAAAAGCACAGAATAAGGCTTTCTACGCACCGCTTCGGTTAGCTCTCCGCCTTCTTCGTGTCCCACATAGCCAGGAGGTGCTCCTAAAAGCCTTGAAATGCTATGTTTTTCCATAAATTCGCTCATATCAAAGCGTATCATCGCCCTTTCATCATCAAATAAAAATTTAGCCAAGGCCTTAGCACACTGAGTTTTACCAACCCCAGTTGGACCTAAAAACAAAAAGCTTCCTATGGGTTTAGTTTCAGAATTTAGTCCAGCTTTATTGCGTTTAATAGCCCTTGCTAAGGCACTTATTGCCCTATCTTGCCCTATGACGCTTTGTTTTAAATGCTCTTCAACTTGCAAGAATTTTTGCTTTTCGCTGGTTAGCATTTTTTGAACGCTTATGCCCGTCCATTTGCTAAGGATTGAAGCGACTAAATCCTCATCCACTTCGTTTTTAAGCAAAACCCCATTTTCACTCATCTTAGCCCATTTTTCATTTAGACTTAAAACCTCTTTTTCAAGGGCTGGAATTTGTCCGTATTCAAGCTCAGCAGCCCTTTGAAATTCACCCTTATTTTTGGCTAAATGCGCTTCGTTTTTAAGGGTGTCGATTTCTTTTTTCTTAGCACTTATAGTGTCAAAAACGCTTTTTTCGTTTTCAAACTGCAAATTTAAAGTATTTTGCTTTTCTTTTAAATTTGCAAGCTCTTTTGCGATTTCTTCAAGCCTTGAGGCATTTTTGTCATTTTTTTCCATTTTCAAGGCTTCATTTTCAACCTCTAGGGTTTCAATGTCTTTTCTAACCTTTCTTAAAGAGCTTGGCTCACTTTCAATTTGCATTTTAAGCTCAGCTGCTGCCTCATCAATTAAGTCAATTGCCTTATCAGGCAAAAATCTATCTGCGATATAGCGTTTAGAAAGCTTTGCAGCTGCAACTAAGGCACTATCTGTTATGCTTACATTGTGATGAATTTCAAGCTTTTCTTTAATGCCTCTTAGCATTGCTAAAGCCTCATTTACGCTTGGCTCACTCACGCTTATGGGCTGAAAACGGCGCTGCAAGGCAGCGTCTTTTTCAAAATACTTGCGATATTCTTTAAGCGTAGTCGCTCCTATGGTATGAAGCTCCCCTCTTGCTAGGGCTGGCTTTAGGATATTTGCAGCGTCCATACTGCCCTCACTTGCTCCAGCTCCAACTATGGTGTGAATTTCATCGATAAATAAAATAATATTCGCATTTTGCACGACCTCTTTTACCACAGCTTTAAGCCTATCCTCAAATTCACCTCTGTATTTTGCCCCAGCTATTAAAGCACTCATATCAAGGGCGATAACGCGTTTATTTTGCAAACTAATCGGCACATCTTGTTTTACTATTCTTTGCGCTAAGGCTTCAACTATAGCGGTTTTACCAACTCCTGGCTCTCCTAATAAAATAGGATTATTCTTGGTTTTGCGGATTAAAATTTGCATAAGCCTTGTGATTTCTTCTTCTCTGCCAACAACAGGATCAAGCTTAGCCTCTCTTGCCTTTTGAGTTAAATCAATGCCAAATTTTTCCAAAGCATCCAAGGTCTCATCTGAGGTCTTACTTTCTATTTTTCTACCCTTTCTAAGTGCTAAAAGCTCTTTTTCAAGTTCATTTGCATCAATAAATTTAGCCAAAAGCTCTTTTAAAACTCCATTTTTACTCGCACTGATAAGCCAAATATCTACACTTAAAAAGCTGTCTTTATTTGCACTCATAAGCCCCCTTGCAAACTCAAGCGAGTCAATTAATTCTTTTGAAAAACGCATATTTTCACGGCTTACGCTAGAGCTAGTAGGAAGACTTGAAATTTTACTTTTTATTTCAAGTTCTAGGGCTTCTTTTGCTATGTTTTTTTTGTTTAAAACCTGATTTAAAATGCTAGAACTATCCACACTTAAAGCCCAAAGCAAATGCAAGGGCGTAACTTCAGCATTTTTGCTATGCAAGGCTAAAGAAGCACTTTGCTCAAGGCTTGATAAAAAATTGTCGGTTAAAAAATCTTGTAAATTTGCCATTTTCTTTCCTTTTTTATAAACTTTATATGAATAGCATTATATAACTTTAGTCTATTAATGTCAAGTTTTTTTAGTGAAATTTTATAAAATTTGAAAAATTATTTCATAAACATATCAATAGCTTTTTTTAATTCCTCGATTTTTTCATTATCTCCTTCTTCTATGGCGTGTAAAATGCAGTGATTTAAATGCTCTTTTAAAATAGTCTTTGCTGTATTATTTACGGCTGATTTAACAGCTGCTAGTTGGATTAAAATTTCGCTGCAGTCTTTGTCAAACTCAACCATTTTCTTAATGGCATTTATATGTCCTGCTATCTTGCTTAGTCTGTTTGAAACCGCTTTTATGTGTTTTTTAGAATGAGTGTGAGTATGTTGGCACATTTTAGCCCTTTGTTTAAATTTAAAATTTATTGTAACATATTTTTAAATCATTAAAATTATTTACTAAGTTTTAAGTAATTTTTATTAAAATTTGGCTTTTTAAATTAATTTCAATGGAGTTTATTTTGAGAATGAAAAAAGTTTTTTTAGGTTTAGTTGGTTTTGCCGGAATTTTAGCCTTTGTTTTGATAAGCAATTTACAGGCAAAAGTCGATGAAAAGGAAGTTCAAAAAAGACTAGAAGCCTTGGATAAGCTCACTAAAACTTTGGCTATAGTCGAGCAGTATTATGTGGATGATCAAAATATTAGCGATTTAGTTAATAAGTCTTTATCTGGGCTTTTAAGCAATCTTGATGCTCATTCTTCCTTTTTAAATGAAAAAGATTTTGATGATATGAAAATTCAGACAAATGGCGAATTTGGTGGTCTTGGCATAACAGTTGGTATGAAAGATGGGGCGTTAAGCGTTGTTTCTCCTATAGAGGGCACTCCTGCTGATAAGGCTGGGATAAAACCTGGTGATGTTATCTTAAAAATCAATGATGAAGCTACGCTTGGAATGAACCTTAACGACGCGGTTGATAAAATGCGTGGCAAACCAAAAACTAAAATTACGCTTACTATCTTTAGAAAAGGCGAGAGTAAGCCCTTTGATGTAAGTATGATACGAGACATTATAAAAATAGAAAGTGTGTATTCTAAGATGATAGAAAAGGAAAATATACTTTATCTTAGGGTTACAAATTTTGATAAAAATGTAGTTTCTAAGGCTAGTATTGAGCTTTTGAAAAATAAAGAAGCAAAGGGCGTTATACTAGATCTTAGAAATAATCCTGGTGGTCTTTTAAATCAAGCTATAGGACTTACAAATTTATTTGTAGATAAAGGCGTTATAGTATCTCAAAAAGGTCGCATAGAAAGTGAAAATCAAGAATATAAAGCAAATCCTAAGGATAAAATTTCAAATTCTCCTTTAGTAGTGCTTGTAAATGGTGGAAGTGCTAGTGCTAGTGAGATAGTAAGTGGGGCTTTACAGGACTTAAAAAGAGCCGTGATAGTAGGCGAAAATACTTTTGGTAAAGGTAGCGTTCAGCAAATCATACCTATAAATAAAACTGAAGCTTTAAGACTTACTATAGCAAGATATTATCTGCCAAGCGGTAGAACTATACAAGCAGTTGGCGTTAAGCCTGATATAGAAGTTCTTCCTGGTAAGATAAATGCAGAAGAAAATAGCTTTAGCATAAAAGAAAGCGATCTTAAACAGCACTTAGAAAGTGAGCTTGAAAAAATAAACAAGGACGAGAAAAAAGACAAAATAGAAAGCAAAAATGATAAAAATATAATAAGTCAAAAGCAAATAAACGATGATATCCAGCTAAAATCAGCCATAGATACTATTAAAATTTTAAACCTAAAATAAAGGAGAAAAAATGCAAAAAAAAGAAATGGTTTATGAGGGTAAGGGCAAAAGGCTTTTTAAAACAGATGATGAGAATTTGTTGCTTAGCGAATTTAAAGATGATTTGACTGCTTTTAATGCTGAAAAAAGGGGTAAAGAGCAAGGAAAAGGGGCTTTAAATTGTGAAATTTCGACTAAAATTTTTAATTTGCTTGAAAAAAATGGCATAAAAACACACTTAGTTGAAAAAGTAAATGAAACAACTCAGCTTATCAAAAAGTGTAAAATCGTCCCTATTGAAGTCATAGTTCGCAATGTCGCAACCGGTTCTTTAATCAAAAGGTTAGGTATAAAAGAAGGGACTATTTTGCCATTTGCTTTGGTGGAATTTTGTCTTAAAGATGATGCTTTGGGTGATCCTTTTATAAATGATGAGCATTGTTTGATCTTAAATTTGGTTAAAAATGAAGAGCAGATAAAAGAGATTAAAACTATGGCAAGAAAGATAAATTCTATACTTTTACCATTTTTTGATGAAAGAAATTTACGCCTTATAGACTTTAAAATAGAGCTTGGTTTTACTAAGGATGATGAGCTTGTTTTAGCAGATGAAATTAGCCCTGATAGCTGCAGATTTTGGGATAAAAAAACAAATGAAAAGCTAGACAAAGACCGCTTTAGACAAGATTTGGGTAATGTCAAAATGGCTTATGAAGAAGTTTTGAAAAGAATTTTAAGCTAGGATTTATTATGAAGTTTGTAGTTAGTGTTTTTTTAAAAAATGGGGTTTTAGATCCACAAGCCAAAGCCATACAAAAGGCTTTGCACTCTTTAAATTTCAACGAAGTTAAAGATGTTAAACTCATAAAACAAATAGAAATTTCATTAGATGAAAATAACGAAACTAAAGCCAAAGAAAGTGTTAAAAAAATGTGCGAAGAGCTTTTGGTAAATGGCGTTATCGAAGATTATGAAATTTCTTTAAAGAAAGATTAAAATGAACATAGCTATTATAAGATTTCCAGGGACAAACTGCGAATTTGACACGGCTTATGCCTTTTCAAAACTTGGGCTTAAGGCTGAGATTGTTTGGCACGAACAAAGTGAATTTAAGGCTGATTTAATTGTTTTGCCGGGCGGTTTTTCTTATGGAGATTATTTAAGATGTGCTGCTATTGCTAAACTAGCTCCTGCTATGCAAGGACTTATAACTCACGCTAAAAGAGGCGGGTTTATACTTGGAATTTGTAATGGTTTTCAGATTTTGCTTGAAGCTGGACTTTTAAAGGGTGCTATGAGACATAACGAGAATTTAAGTTTTATTTCAAAAGAACAAAGATTAAAAGTGGTTTCAAGCGAAAATGTTTTTTTAAGGAAATTTCAAAAAGATGAGCTTATAAGCTTGCCAATAGCTCACGGCGAGGGTAATTACTACTGCGATGAAAAGACCTTAAAATACTTACAAGATAAGGATTTAATAACTCTTAAATACCTTGACAATCCAAACGGCTCAGTTGATGATATAGCCGGAATTTGCGATGAAAATAAAAAAATCTTTGGGCTTATGCCACATCCTGAAAGAGCTTGTGATAAGCTTTTAGGAAGCGAAGTAGGGCTTAAAATGCTTGAGGGCTTTTTGCTTTGAAATTTATTTTTAGCTTTTTTTGCAGTGTTTTGCTTTTATTTGCTGAAATTTCAGTTTTTGATGAGAATTTATCAGAAAATATCTATAAAAACATAGCTCCAAGCGATGAAAATACAGACTTTGAAAGCGAAATTACAGATCCTTTTGTAGCACAAAGTTCTTTGGTTTTAAAATTTGATGAGTATAAAACCAGCTTTTATGTTGGCGAGGTTTTTCCTATAGTTTTTTATGCCAAAACTAATGAAAATGTGAAATTTGATTTTAACCTAAGTATTGAGAGTAATAATATAAAATTTTTAAATCCTGAGCCAAAATGGGAATACGAAAATAGCGAGTATAAAACTATTTTGTGGTTTGAGGCTACAAGTTCTAATGCCAGTTTAGATAAAATTTCTCTAAGTCTTTTAAGAAACAATAAAGCCTTTCAAGAAGCAAGTGTGATTTTAAATCCTATTAAATTTATAAACACTCCGCAAAATAAAGATTTTTCGCATATAGTGGCTAGTTTTTTAGAGGTTAAAAAGCTTAAGGCTAGTTATTTTGACGAAGAAAATCTCATTGCTATGATAGAGCTAAATGCCACAAATACAAACCTTAAAAGTTTTTTTATAAATGACATTAAAAAGCAAGGAGTTGAGAATTTAAAGGGTGATTTTAATGCCTCTACTGCTTTTTATTATGCTATTTTACCCTTAAATAAAAGCGAGTTTGAGTTTTCTTATTTTAACAAGGAAGAAAAAAAGCTTGAAAATATCAAATTAAAACTTGTTGTAAAAGATGAAGAGTTAAGCACACAAAGTGATTTAAACCCTACAAATAAGGACTTTGACATATATAAACAATACAGCCTTTGGGCTTTAAGTTTTGTTTTTGCACTTTTGTTTGTATGGAGAAAAAATTATTTTGTTTTAATTTTAGCCTTGCTTTGTTTTGCTCTAAGTTTTATCGTGGTTAGCAATACAAAAACTGCTACGCTAAAACAGGGAATTAGAGCTAAAATTTTACCAACTGAGCCTTCTACTTATTTTTACACTAGCAAGGCTAATGAAAAGGTTGAAATTTTAGATACAAGGAAAGATTATGTTAAGATTTTGCTTTCAAATGGAAAAATAGGCTGGGTAAGGAAAAATGATTTACAAAAAGATTAAGGCTATTTATTTTTGGCTTTTATTTTTTATAAGTGTAGCTTTTGTCGTGCTTTGCTTTTGTTTTACAAAATCTCAAAATATGCTTTGGAAAATTCGCAAAATTTGGGCTAAATTTCAAAGATTTGTTATTTCTTACAAGATAAAACTAGTCGGTGAGTTTGATTTAAACGCTAATATGATTTTAATGAATCATCAAAGTATGCTTGATATCATAGCCTTAGAGCAAATTTATCCTAAAAATTTATGTTGGATAGCAAAAAAAGAGCTTAGCGAAATTCCTTTTTTTAAAATAGCTATTAAAAAACCAAAACTCCTTTGCATAGATAGGGCTAATCCACGCGATTTAGTGCGTGTTTTAAAAGAAGCCAAGCAAAGACTTAATGAGGGTAGGGTGCTTTCTATCTTTCCTGAAGGAACTCGCTCAAAAGGTGAAAAAATGCTTAAATTTCAAAGTGGAGCGAAAATTTTAAGCGATAAGCTAAATTTAAAAGTCCAACCGCTTTTAATTGTCGATTCTGCTAGAATTTTAGACACAAAAAGCCTTAGTGCAAGCAGTGGAACGCTTAAAATAATTTGTCTGCCATTAGTTGATACAAATGATGAAAAATGGCTTGAAAACACTAGAAAACAAATGCAAGAATTGCTAGATAATGAAAGGGCTAAATTAAAAAATTATTAATTTTTAGTGTAATTTTAGCGAATTTAAAATTCTTACAATTTGCATTTTTTTGCTAGAATACGACTTTTAAAAATTTCAAAAAGGATTAAAATGCAGTTTCAAACAGAAGTTAATCAACTTTTACAATTAATGATACATTCTTTATACTCAAATAAAGAAATTTTTCTAAGGGAGCTTATTTCAAACTCAAGCGATGCCTTAGATAAGCTTAATTTTTTAAGTATTAGCGATGATGCTTACAAAAAGCTTAAATTTGAACCTAGGATAGAAATTAAAATCAACAAGGATAAAAAAACTCTAAGCATAAGCGATAACGGCGTTGGTATGAATAAAGAAGATTTGATAAACAATCTTGGAACCATAGCAAAAAGTGGAACAAAAAGTTTTTTGGAGAATTTAAGCGGAGATGCGAAAAAAGACTCGCAACTCATAGGTCAGTTTGGCGTGGGCTTTTACTCAGCCTTTATGGTGGCTGATAAAATAGAAGTTTTAAGCAAAAAAGCCTTAGAAGAAAAGGCGTATCTGTGGAGCTCTGATGCTAGTGGTTATGAAATTGTTGAAGCTAGTAAAGAAGAGCAAGGGACTATTATAACCTTGTTTTTAAAGGATGATGAGTTTTTAAATTCTTACAAAATAGAAAGCATAGTTGAAAAATATTCAAACCACATACAATTTCCTATTTTTATGGAAAAAGAAGAATTTATTCCATCTACAAAAGAAGGTGAAGAGGGCAAAACTGAGCTTAAGATTTCACAAATTAATAAGGCAAATGCACTTTGGAGAATGGCAAAATCAAGCCTTAAGGCTGAAGATTATGAAAGATTTTACGAGCAAAATTTCCACGACAGCAACAAGCCTTTACTTTACTTGCATACAAAAAGCGAGGGTAAATTTGAATATAATTCTTTATTTTTTATACCTCAAAATGCTCCGTTTGATCTTTATAGGGTGGATTATCAAAGTGGCTTAAAACTTTATGTTAAGCGTGTTTTTATAAGTGATGATGATAAAGAGCTTTTACCAACTTATTTGCGTTTTGTAAGGGGTATTATAGATGTTGAGGACTTACCGCTTAATGTGAGTCGTGAAATTTTACAAGAAAATCAGATTTTAAAAGCTGTTAAAGAAGCTAGTGTTAAGAAAATTTTAAGCGAACTTGAAAAACTTAAAAACAATGATAAAGAAAAATATCTAAGTTTTTTTAAAACATTTGGCAAGGTTTTAAAAGAAGGGCTTTATGGCTTTAGTAATGAAAAGGATATTTTGCTAAAACTTATGCTTTATAAAAGCTCTAAAAATAGTGATTTAAGGTCATTGCAAGATTACAAAAATGACTTACAAGATGGACAAAAAGAGATTTTTTATATCACAGGAAATAGTGAAAATTTACTAAGAACTTCTCCTTTACTTGAAGAATATAAGCAAAAAAATATAGAAGTTTTACTTATGGATGAAGAAATTGATTCTTTGGTAACTCCTATGCTTGGGGAATTTGAGGGCTTAAAATTTACAGCTATTAATCAAGTTGAGGATAAAAACGAGTTAAGCGATGATGAAAAAGCAGAATTTGCTCCTATAGTGGCTAAATTTAAAGAGCTTTTAAAGGATGAAGTTGAAGATGTTAGGCTTACAAGTCGCTTAAAAGATAGCCCAAGTTGTATAGTGTATGATAAAAATAAGCCTGATTTTGCTATGCAGCAGCTTTTAAAACAGATGGGGCAAGAGCAAAATTTCAAACCTGTTTTAGAGCTTAACCCAAAACACGCTATTTTTAAAGGTCTTAAAAACAATGAAAGCTTTAGCGATGATATAGCAATTTTGGTTTTAAATATGGCAAAACTTAGCGAGGGTATGGGCGTTAGTGATCCAGCTCAGTTTAATTTAAGCCTTGCTAAGATTATAAATAAAGCCTTTTCGTGATAGAAAAAATTCCAGCAAATATTTGGACCAAAGAAGATTTAAGCGAATATCAAATTTTTGATGTTCGCACACCTTTGGAGTGGGAAAGTGGAATTTTGCCAAATGCTAAGTGTGTTTTTTTATATGATAATTACGGCTTTTTAAATCCTAAATTTGTAGATGAAATTAAGTTAAATTTAATCCCTGATAAAAAACTTGCTTTAATTTGCAGAAGTGGTCACAGAAGCTTAATAGCTGCTGAAATTTTGGCTAAGGAATTAAATATAAAAAGCTATAGTTTGGATGGCG
>Cebus_capucinus_imitator_PRJNA485217_SSR105__coassemble_820_pt1 | contig 10193 bp, 9 predicted proteins | sample Cebus_capucinus_imitator_PRJNA485217_SSR105__metabat2_low_PE_008 | metagenome-assembled genome bin Cebus_capucinus_imitator_PRJNA485217_SSR105 | reverse complement strand
ACAGGCACACTAAATAATCTTACAAATAGTGGCTCTTTAAACCTAAACTCAACAGGCACACTAAATGGGACTATAACAAACCAAAATAGTGGCTCTATGAATCTAAATTTAGGTGGGGCTATAAGTAAGGGGACTATAAGCCAAACAGGAAGTGGCGATATAAAAATACAGCTAACCCCTACGCCAAACTATGCAAACAATAAACTAAACATAACAACAAGTGGAACTGGTAAGGTAGAATTTGACCCTCTTATCTTTGGTAAAGAGCTTATCTTTATGGCGTATGATAAGACTGTAAAGCAAGATCTTATGAATGTCAAACACTTTATAACTACAAATGGCAACAATATAACTTTACCTGATAAGGTAGATACTCCTTATAGTTATAATGGTATCATAAATGTAAATGTAGATAAGGCTACTTATGATATAAGTGTGTATTATAATCCAAACAGAACGCCTTCAGCTTATCACTCTGAAATTCTAGCAAGAAGTGCTTACTATAGATCATACTTTATAGATGCTGTTTTAAACTCAGCTGCCTTTAGTGCTACAGAGCAGTATATGCAAGCAAGAACAGGAACTTTTGGTTATGAAGATCCTTTAACTTACTACTCACAAGATGAAAAGGATGATAAAGCCTTGCAAGTGCTAAACTCAGAAGAAGAAACGCCAATAAGCTCTATCTTTAATCTTTCAAACCTAAAAACAGCACAAAATGAAGATAGAAAATACTTCGCCTTTGTGCTTCCTTACTACTCAAGCGCTAGCTTTAAAATAGGCGATGATAGACTAAAAACAAACGGCAACACAAGCGGTATAATAGGCGGTGTGCATAGCTTTTTTGATAGTGGGCTTTGGGGAATTTACGCAGGAACTGAAAATGGGGATCAAAGCGTAGGTAGTGCAAGTGACTTTGATATGAGAACTTGGTATGGTGGTGTAAGATACACAGGGCTTATAAAGGATCTTAACAATGGAGAAGGGATTTTCTTTAGAACTCATTTAAAAGGTGCGTTAAGTAAAACTAAACTAAGCGTTTATACAGATAGAGAAGGACTAAGCTTAGCTCAGCCTATGAGAGGTAATGCAAAAACTTATATGATGGCTTTTAATGCTGACATTGGTGCCTTGCTAAAAATGCATAGAAATACTTTTTTAAGCCCTAGCATAGGCTTTGGTGCTATGGCTGCTTATACGCCTAATTTTAAAAGTGTGGCTGACCTTGGTGGTGGCGGTACTATGAGTGTAAATTCTTATGATAACTTTACTGATCTTTATGAGATAACTACTTCTATGAAGTTTTATCATAAATTTACTCCTAAGGTTAGACTTAGCGTTGAAAGTGGAGTTAATATAAATTTCAACTCTAAAGTAGATGGCGAAACTGCTCTTAGGATAAATGACTTAGGTCAAAGCTTTGGGCTTAAAAGAAACTTTTCTTATAACTTAGAAAAGTATAGGGTGTATTCTCAAGTGGGATTATTACTAGCTTTAAGTAAAAAAGTTGATCTTAGTATAAACTATAATGGAATTTTCTCACAAGATACAACAGCTCACACAGGCTTTGTGCAAGTTAATTGGTGGTGGAATTAAAAATTCCACCTTGCCTATTACCTTATTTCTATAAAGAAAGTTAAGCGTGGTAAATTAGCTAAGCGTCATTGCAAGACTTGCTTTTTGAGACAAATTCGTAGAATTTGGCGTGGCAATCTACTAACTTTGTTGCAAATTTCATTCTTAAAATTTGTTTTAAAGTTATCTTATGGATTGCTTTGTTTCACTCGCAATGACAAGTTTTTTTAAGTTTAGTTACTCTTTGTTATTATTAGATTTGACTTTTTGTTACCACTAACTTTGTCATTACTAGATTTGTTTTTTTGCATTGTAAGTATAATTAAAGTAGATCGCAAGAGTTTAAGTAGAATTTGAAGTGGAATTTTCCACTTCAAATTTAAAGCTAAGGGCTTACATCATTCCGCCCATACCACCCATTCCTCCCATACCGCTCATATCAGGCATAGCAGGTTTTTCTTCTTTAATTTCGCTAATTGTAGCTTCTGTGGTTAAAAGCATACTAGCAACGCTAACTGCGTTTAAAAGTGCCACTCTTTCAACTTTTACAGGATCAATTATACCTGTTGCGAACATATCGACATACTCGCCTTTTGCAGCGTCAAAGCCTTGATTGTCATCTTTTGAGCTTTCAACGCCATTTACGATTACTCCGGCGTCAAAACCAGCATTATCAGCGATTTGTCTTAAAGGTGCTCTTAAAGCTCTTTCAACGATAGCAGCTCCTATAGCTTCATCGCCTTTTAAATCAAGTTTGATTTTAGCTTTTGCTTTGATAAGTGCAGCACCACCACCTATTACTATACCTTCTTCAACAGCGGCTTTTGTGGCACTTAGTGCATCATCAACGCGGTCTTTTTTCTCTTTCATTTCAGTTTCAGTAGCAGCACCTACTTTTATTAAAGCCACGCCACCGCTAAGTTTTGCAAGTCTTTCTTGTAGCTTTTCTCTATCATAATCGCTTGTTGTTTCGGCAATTTGAGCCTTGATTTGATTTACTCTTGCATCGATGTTTGCTTTTTCACCAGCTCCATTTACGATAGTGGTATTATCTTTATCGATAATCACGCTTGATGCTTGTCCTAAATCTTGTAAAGTCGCACTTTCAAGGGTTCTGCCAAGCTCTTCAGCTATTACTTCTCCCCCTGTTAAAATCGCTATATCTTCAAGCATAGCCTTGCGTCTATCGCCAAAGCCAGGAGCTTTTACAGCAGAGATATTTAAAACGCCTCTTAATTTATTTACAACCAAAGTAGCCAAAGCCTCGCCTTCAATGTCTTCAGCGATGATCAAAAGTGGTTTGCCTGTTTTTTGAATTTGCTCTAAGATAGGAAGTAAATCTTTTAAGCTTGTGATTTTTTTATCAAAAAGCAAAATATAAGGGCTTGAAAGCTCTACGATCATTTTGTCTGCATTTGTGATGAAATAAGGGCTTAAATAGCCTCTGTCAAATTGCATACCCTCGACCACATTAAGCTCATCATTAATAGATTTTGCTTCTTCGACGGTTATAACCCCATCTTTTCCCACTCTTTCCATAGCATCAGCGATTAATGAGCCGATTTTTTCATCTGAATTTGCTGAGATAGTCGCAACTTGAGCGATTTCTTTTTTGTCTTTTACTTCTCTTGAAAGCTTTTTAAGCTCAGCTATAACAGCCTCGCAAGCCTTATCCATACCGCGTTTTACTTCGATAGGATTTGCTCCTGCTGTGATGTTTCTTAAGCCCTCTTTAAAGATAGCGTGAGCCAAAACAGTCGCTGTTGTCGTGCCATCGCCTGCTTGATCAGCTGTTTTGCTAGCTACTTCTCTAACCAAAGCTGCACCCATATTTTCAAGGCTATCTTTAAGCTCAACTTCTTTTGCAACGCTTACGCCATCTTTTGTGATACTAGGAGCACCAAAGCTTTTTTGGATTAAAACATTGCGTCCTCTTGGTCCCATAGTAACTTTTACCGCGTCATTCAGCTTTCTAACGCCCTCGTAAAGTTTGTTTCTTGCTTCATCTGAAAAAATAATTTCTTTTGCCATTTTTTATCCTTTTAAATTTATTTTACTATACCTAAAACATCGTCTATGCTTAATACCAAATACTCTTCAGCACCGAGTTTTACTTCAGTTCCGCCGTATTTAGCAAAAAGCACCTTATCGCCATTTTGCACTTCGCTTAACTCTTTACTTACTGCGATAATTTCTCCCATTAAAGGTTTTTCTTTAGCATTATCTGGTATAATAATGCCAGAAGCTGTTGTGTTGGTTTCTTCTACGCGTTTAACAAGAACGCGTTTTCCCAAAGGTTGAAAATTCATTGTTTTCCTTTCTTTTGTGATAAATTTAGCACTCTTTAATTTTGAGTGATAAGATTATAACAAAGAAAAATGAATTTTGTCAAGACCTTAAGCAAAAAAATTAATAAAACTTTAGTTATTTTGACTAAAGTTTATTTATATAATAAACTAAAAGGATAAAAATGAAAAAGTTAATTTATGGTTTATTAGCCTTAATTATAGTGCTTTTTGTAGCTGTTTATGTTATGCTTTTTACAAGCTTTGGTAATGCTATAGTTGCAAATTTTGCTCAAAATAAAGTCAAGCAAAGCACAGGACTTGATTTAAACATAAGTAAATTTATCTTGCGTTTTTCTAGTATTGATTTAAAGGCTAGTTTAGCCAATATGGCTCAAGTTAGCGTTGAAGGGAATTTAAGCCTTTTTAGATTGGGTTTTGATCTTAATTATATTATAAATTTAGATAAAAAATACGCTCAAAGTATGGGAATAAAGCTTGATAAAAATTTAGAATTTATCGGTAAAATAGAGGGTAGAGCAAGTGATTTTATGATAAATGGCAAAGGCTACTTTTTTGGTTCTAATACAAGTCTTGATGCAAGAGTTTATAATTACTCTCCTATAGCCTTAAATTTAAACGCGAATAATATAGAGCTTACCGAGCTTTTAGCACTTGTTGGCAAGGGTGATTTGGCTAGTGGAAAGCTTGATATCTCAAGCAAAATTTCGGCTAAAGATTTAAAACCTGATGGCAATATTATAATAAAACTTGATACAAGTAGTATAAACTATAGTAAAATAGAAAAAGAATTCAATATAAATCTGCCTGTAAAATCAGAGCCAAAACTTGAAATTTTGGCAAATATAAAAGATGATAAAATTTATGCTATAAGTAAAATTTATAATGATTACTTAAATTTTCAGACTCAAAAAACTTTATATGATATAACTCAAAATTCTTTAAATACGGATTTTGATTTAAAAATTCCAAATTTAGCAAAGCTTGAAAAACTTACTAAGCTTAAGTTAAATGGGAATTTATCGCTCTTAGGTGATGTGCTTTTACAAAATTTTGCATTAACTAGTTTAAATGCTAGTATTTTAGGGCTTGGAGGCGATATAAAGACTAGTTTAAAGGATAATAAATTACAAGCCTTAATCAATAATGCAAACTTGGAAAAACTCGTAGCCCTTGCTGGTTATGGAGGTTTATTAAGTGGGAATTTAAACGCAAATTTGACAAGCACAGGGCTTGATTTTGCAAATTTTGATAGCACCTTAAAGATAAATAATGCAAAATTAAATAAAGATGCCTTAAAAAAACTACTTAAAATAGACTTTCCAAATACGAATTTTAACCTTGATTTTAAGGCAAATTCTGTTAGTAATAATATAAATTACAATGGCGTTTTAGCTTCAAATTTGATAAATGTCAAAAAATTTAGCGGAACTTATAATTTAACTAAAAATGCTTTAAGTGCTGAATTTAACGCTTTTGTGGATGATTTGTCTAAATTTAGCGAACTTGCAGGACAAAAACTTAGTGGAAATGCTGAAATTAACGCAAATGCAAGGCTTAATAATAACAAAATTGAAAGCTTAAATGCTAAGGCAAATTTAGCAAGTGGAACAATAAATGCAGTTTCAAATGGCAAGGAACTTGACTTAAATATCGATAAAATAGAGCTTTCAAAGCTTTTTGTTATAGCTGGTATGCCAAATTATTCTAGCGGAGTTTTAAATGCAAAAGGTCATTTAGATAGCATTGATTTTACAAATCTTAGCGGGAATTTAAATTTGGATTTAAATGGAGTTTTGAATGAAGCTGTTTTAAGCAAAATACTAGAGAAAAAATTCCCTAGCAATACAAATTATGAGCTAAAAACTAGAATAAATTTGAAAAATAATATAGCAAATTTTGACACTATTTTAAACTCTACTTTAGCGAATTTATCAAGCTTTAAGGGCAGTTTTAACCTTAATGATTTTGTTTTGGATTCTAATTTTATTTTAGAGCTTAGCGATTTTTCAAAGCTTGGATTTTTACTAGATAGAAAGCTTAAAGGAAGTGCAAATTTTACTGGAAAATTAGGCTTTAATAAGGCTTTGAGTTTTGATATAAATAGTAAAAATTTGTTTAATGGAAATTTAGCAGCGAATATGAAAAATAATATTTTAAACGCAAATTTAAATAATGTTGATTTAAGCGTGCTTGCTAGTTCGCTTGATTTTATGGATGTGTATCAAGGAAAAGCCGATGTTTTGGCAAATTATAATCTTTTGAGCGAACAAGGTGAGGTTAATTTGGATATAAAAGAAGGCAGGTTAAAACCTAATTTAATAACCAATGCCTTGAAAGTTTTAACCTTAAACGATATAACAAATGATGTTTATAAGAATGCTAAGGCTAAGGCTTTGATAAACAAAGAAAATATTAAGTTAGACCTTGATATGCAAGCAAATCGCTCTTATATATTAATAAAAAATGGGGCTTTAAATTCTAAAACTCAGGCTTTAAATATGCCTTTTGATATAAAAATAGACAGAGCAAATTTCAAGGGTAGCATAAGTGGCACTATGAACAATCCTAAGGTAAAACTTGACGCTGGAAGCGTTGTAAATTCTATAAAAAATGTTATAGGTGGCAAGAGCGAGGATGGTGCTAAAAAAGCCGGTGAGAAAGTTGATAAGGCTATAAATAAGCTTTTGAATAAAATTTTTTAAGGCACGATATGTTTAATGGATTGATAAGAGAGCTTGCAAGGGTTAAGTTTTATCAAAATGATACTTTGATTTTAAAAGCAAAATATCGTCCAAATTTAGGCGATAGTATAGCTGTAAATGGGGCTTGTTTGAGCGTGGTTAAAGTAAATGATGATGGCTTTGAGCTTGAGCTTTCAAACGAAACTAGAAAACATATAGTTTTGCAAAATTTAAAAGGCAAGGTGCATATAGAGCCTGCTTTAAGGTTTGGAGATAGAATTGATGGGCATTTAATGCAAGGACATATTGATTATATCGGCGTTTTAAAGGATATAAAAAAAGATGAAAATGGGGTTGATTTTTATATTTCTTTGCCACAAGATGCTATGAAATTTATGGCAAATAAAGGAAGTATAGGCATTGATGGGGTTAGTCTTACTATAAATGAGGTTTTTAAAGACTTTATTCGCCTAACAATTATACCAATAACTTTCAATGAAACCTTATTTAAGCACTATAAAATAGGCAGGAAAATCAACATAGAAAGCGATTTGTTTGCAAGATATATAAACGCTTTAATTCAAAAAAAAGAGGTTCTAACTTGGCAGGAAGTGGAAAAAATTTCTTATCTTTACTAGATGATGAAAAAGTAAGCATTTTTTGTGCTTATGATAAGGATTATAGCGGTTTTAAGGGTAAAATTTGCAGTGAAAATCTTTTTTCGCATTTGGGTTTTGAAGGCATTGAAAAATGTGTTTTTATGGAGCAGTTTCATTCAAATTTGGTTGAAATTTATAGTGAAAATTCAATGCTTTTTAAGTGCGATGGTTTGATGAGCGATAAAAAAGGTATAGCACTTTGTGTTTTAAGTGCTGATTGTTTGCCTTTGATTTTATATCATAAAAATGGCTTTATAGCAGCTTTACACTCTGGTAGAAAAGGAAGCTTTGAAAATATTTTAAAAAAGTGTTGCGATAAATTTGACAAAAAGCTTGATTTAAGCGAGATGAAGCTTTTTATACTACCAGCAATTAGTTTTGAAAATTATGAAATAGGTGGTGAAATTTTAGACTTTACAAGGCTTAATTTTAAAGATTTTTTAGTGGGAAATAAGCTTGATTTAAAAGCTTTGGTGAAATTTCAAGCTAAAAATTTAGGTATAAAGGATGTTGAAGATAGTGAAATTTGCACTTTTAAGGATGATAGATTTTTCTCTTATAGAAAAGATAAAACGCAAAAACGCTTTGTTAGCGTAGTGTATTTAAAGGCTTAAAATGTATGAAAAAAGAGATTTAAGGGTGCTAAAGATTATGCAAAAAGCACAGGAATTTGGGGATTTTGATCTTTCTAATGAGCTTTTAATAACTCAGCTTATAAATGCTGAAATGAGTGAGCTTGAAAGCGGGGAAAAAGAAGAAATTGTAAAATTAATTAATTCTTTAATCACAGCTAAAGATAAGGCTTTGCTTAGTTAAATTCTATATAGTTTTCAAAATCTCTTTCTTTTGGCGGATTTTGTGTATTTAAAGCCCTTGTTTGTTCTAATTTTTGTTTATAATCTTGCACCAAAAGCTTAAATTCTTCTTTAGCCTTTGCGTTAAGTTCTGATTTTGCTATTTTAACGACAGATAAAGGATTAATAGCTTTATTATTTAAATACAAACCAAAGTGTAAATGTGGTCCTGTACTCATACCGGTTGAGCCAACATAGGCTATAACTTGTCCTTGATTTACCCTTTGTCCTTTTTTAATCTTAGCAAAACGGCTTAAATGTGCGTATAAACTCATATAACCTGAATCGTGATTTATCTGAACTACATTTCCATAACCGCCCTTTGTTCCAACAAAGCTTACAACGCCTTTTCCAGCACTTACCACAGGAGTTCCTGTAGGTGCAGCATAATCCACTCCAAGATGAGCTCTGTAGCGCTTTAAGACAGGATGATATCTTGCTGTTGTGAAATAAGAAGAAATTCTAGTGTAATTTACAGGTTTTGTTAGCAAAAAATTATTTAATTCCTTGCCGTTTTTATCGTAAAATACATCATTGTAGGCAAAAATTTCATTAGGATTTTTATTGATTTCAACTATCGCCATTTTTATGTTTATTTCGCCCCAAAGCTTACCAAAACGCCTTTTTTGCTCATAATAAAGCGTGATTTCATCGCCTTTTTGTATATTTTTGAAATTTAAACTTCCACGAAAAGCTCTAACCATAGCCCTTGCTAGTGTGCTACTGCCACTTTGCTCATACACATCTTGATAGGCTGAACTTTTTACAATGAGTTTTAAAATTCTTTCTTCTTTTTGATAGGAAATTGGTGTAAAATTTATGTTAAATTTAGCCTCCTTATCTTTAAAAATGTGAATTTGTAAATCATCGCTGATTGGGATTAAAATTTGCTCTATGTTGTTATTTTCATCTTTTAAAATTTGGTATTTTGTTTTATATGCTATATCAGATGCTAGTTCTTGATCTTCCTTGTCAAGCCCGTAGTAAAGAGACAAGGGCACGGAATTTCTTTGCAAGAATTTAAGCAAGGTATCGCCATTATCCCAGCTAAGTTCTTCAACGCTTAAAATAGCAAAACTTTTCATAGCAAAGATAAGTAAAAATAGAATTTTTTTCATAAATTACCTTAGTTTTTAGGGAGTTTAAAAATTTAAAATATGTATTTTACTTTATTTTTCTTACAATTGCTTAACGAAAAAAAACTATAATTCTTTTTATTTTTTATTTTAAGGAGCAAAATTTGCTTAAAAGTTTTTTTGTTTTATTTATTTTAAATTTCAGTCTTTTTGCAGCTAGCTTTGATTTAAAGCCTGTAAAAACTCAGCTTGTAAGCGTTGATGACATTTATGGTTATGTTAAGGATAGCCCTGAGATTAAGCTAAACTCAAGCGGGGTTGTAGTGCAAAGCTTTAGCACTTCAAAAACCATAATAGCAAGGGCTAGTGTTGTAGCTAAGGAAAATGGCTTAGCAAAGCTTGAATTTAGTGTTTTTGACACCTTAGAGCAAAATGCTTTGCCGCTACCAAATATTTTACCTCAAAGTGGGGATGAAGTGATTTTAAATTTTCTTTATGATAGGGGTTTAATAGTAGCTCCAAATGAAGAAATTTATAATGAAGTTTTAGATTCGCTTCCACAAATTTATTTTACTCATATTGATATTTTTGGGGCTTCTTTAATTAGAAATTCTGTGATTTCTCCAAAAAGGAGTAATTTTAGAAAATTTTGTAATGAAAATGCCGTTGGGGTTGTAGTTTTTGCTTTGCAAGAAAAGGCTAGGATAGTTGATTGTCAAGACTTTAATGAGCTTTTTAGCTTTGAAATTTCAAAGGCTAGTGAGGTAAATGTGCCATTTTACTCACGCATAAACGGATATAAAAGCAGCTTTTTTGACTTTAACTCCCAAGAAATAGGCAATTACTATAGATATTATGAAACCTTAATTGAACTTAACTAGCGGATAAAATCTATGAAAAAAGAATATGAATTATATTTTAAAAGTCTTTTAGGCGATGAAAATGCTTATTTTGATGAGTTGCATAAAAGAGCTTATAGTTATGATGCTTTTTAGTCGCATCATAACTATAAGCTCTTTTATGCAACTCATCAAAATAA
>Cebus_capucinus_imitator_PRJNA485217_SSR105__coassemble_814_pt1 | contig 10234 bp, 6 predicted proteins | sample Cebus_capucinus_imitator_PRJNA485217_SSR105__metabat2_low_PE_008 | metagenome-assembled genome bin Cebus_capucinus_imitator_PRJNA485217_SSR105 | reverse complement strand
AATGAATGCACTACGCCAAGTGTGATGTATAAGGGTTTTAATCTTACTTCTTTGATAAACAAAGCCCTCATAAGAATGCTTTATAACAAGGCTGATTTGATTTTGGCAAATTCTCTCGGGAATTTAGAGGATTTATTGATAAATTTTAAGCTTGATAGTAAAAAATGTGAAATTTTATATAACGGCGTTGATTTAAAAGGTATTGAGAAAAAATCTAGCGAAAGTATAAATTTCAAAGATAAGTTTATACTCAGTGTTGGCAGGCTTGATAAGGGCAAAAATCACGCCCTTTTAATAAGGGCTTTTTCAAGGCTTAAAACCGAATTTAAACTTGTGATTTTAGGCGAGGGAGAGCTTAAAGATGAGCTTTTAAAGCTTATAAGGGACTTAAATTTAGAAGAAAAAGTTTTTTTGCTTGGCTTTGATGAAAATCCTTACAAATATATGGCTAAATGTGAGTTTTTTGCCTTTGCTTCAAGCTTTGAGGGTTTTTCAAATGTTTTAATCGAAGCTTTAGCTTGTGGTTGTGCTGTTGTAAGTACCGAGCATTTAAGTGGGGCAAAAGAGCTTTTTGGGGAGAGTGAGTTTGGGCTTTTGGTAGAAGTTAATAATGAAAATTCTATGTTTAATGGTTTAAAAACTATGCTTGAAGATGATGAGCTTAAAAATGCTTATAAAAACAAGGCAAAAAGTCGTGCAGCTGAATTTGACAAGGTCAAAATAGCCAAAAATGCTATAAAATATTTGCTAGGATAAAAAATGTTTAAAAACTATCTTAAAAATCAAAATTTTATTTTATTTTCACTTATAATTTTAGCTTATATTTTTAGTGTTTTATGCAGGTTTTATTGGGTTTGGTGGGCTAGTTCTTATGAGGAGTATTTTTTTAATAACGAGCTTATGATAGTCTCAAATGATGGCTATGCTTTTGCTGAGGGTGCTAGAGATATGATAAATGGCTTTCATCAAGAAAATGATTTAAGCTACTACGGCTCCTCGCTTTCAACGCTTACTTATTTGCTTTTTAAAATTACGCCTTTTAGTTTTGAAAGCATTATTTTGTATATGAGCGTATTTTTTAGCTCTTTGCTTGTCGTGCCTATTATTTTAATAGCAAATTTATACAAACAAAACCTAACAGGCTTTTTAGCAGCCTTGCTTGCTAGCGTTGCAAATAGCTATTATAATCGCACTATGGCAGGATATTATGATACTGATATGTTAGTTATAGTTTTGCCTATGTTTGTGTTGTTTTTTATGATAAGGCTTGTTTTAAAAAAGGATTTATTTTCCTTGATAGCCTTGCCATTTTTCGTGGGAATTTATCTTTGGTGGTATCCATCAAGTTATACTTTAAATGTCGCATTTTTGGGACTTTTTTTACTTTATACTATAATTTTTCACAAAAAAGAAAAAATCTTTTATCTAGCCTTTATAATTTCTTGCATAATGCTTTCAAATGTGCCTTGGTTTTATCAAAGTGCCATTGTGGTGATAGTTTTTGCTCTTTTTGCTCTAAGGGGTTTTAGCTTTTTAAATATATGGATTTTAGGTTTTTTGACCTTGATTTTTTTACTTTTAAGCGGTGGAATTGATCCTATACTTTATCAATTAAAATTTTATATACTAAGAAGTGATGAAAGCGTGGCTCAAGGCTTTTTATATTTTAATGTAAATCAAACCATACAAGAAGCAGCTACTATTGATTTGGATGTTCTTATGCAAAGGATTAGCGGTAGCTCTGTGGTTTTTTTGCTCTCTTTTGTGGGACTTTTAATGCTTGTTTTAAGACATAAAAGCCTTTTATTAGCCTTACCTATGCTACTTCTTGGCTTTTTGGCTGTTAAAGGTGGGCTTAGATTTACTATTTATGCTGTGCCTATTTTTGCTTTAGGTTTTGGCTTTTTGCTTGAGCTTTTAAGGGAATTTGTCTGTAAAAAGTATTCTAAAATTTTAGCAAATTTTAGTGTCCTTATACTGGTTTTTTTAGCTTTAATGCCTATCTTACTTCATATTTTTAACTACAAATCACCAAGTGTTTTTTCTAAAAACGAGGCTAGAATTTTAGATGAGCTTAAAAGCATAGCTGGTAGGGAAGATTATGTGCTTACTTGGTGGGATTATGGCTATCCTGTGCGTTATTATAGCGATGTTAAAACCTTGGTTGATGGTGGAAAACACTTAGGCAAGGATAATTTTTTTCCATCTTTTGTTTTAAGTAGCGATGAAAAAAGTGCTGCAAATATGGCAAGACTTAGCGTTGAATACACAGAAAAAAGCTTTAAAACACCTATGAATGATATTTTGCAAGCTATGATGCAAGATTACAAACAAGATAATGTAAATTTATTTTTATCAAATCTTTCAAAACTTGAGTTAAAAACGCCAAAAACAAGGGATATTTATCTTTATATGCCTTTTAAAATGTCTTTGATTTTCTCAACTGTGGCTAGTTTTTCTTTTATAGACCTTGAAAAAGGAAGCGATAAGGACTTTACTTTTAGCGTGGCTGGAGTAAGTGGGCTTAGTAATGGTGAAATTTATCTTAGCAACGGCGTTGTTTTAAGCGATGATTTTAGATATTTTAAGCTCGGAAATGATGTTTTTTTGGTAAATAGCATAGTTGAGATAAATTCTATAAAAAATGGAGATTATAAAATCACAAGTGTTGATAAAAACGGCGAACTTTATGTGTTTTATCTAAATGATAGCCCAAATTCTAGGGTTAGATTTATTTTAATGGATAAAAAAATGTTTGAAAGTGCCTTTGTGCAAATGTTTTTACTAAATAATTATGATAAAAATTTATTTGAACTTACAATAAACTCAAGTGAAGCTAAGGTTTTTAAACTTAAAAAATAGTTTTTTAATTAAGTTTTAAAATATTAAATTAATTTTAAATTTTAAATTTTTTAAAGCTAATAAATAGCTATGTAATTAGAATTTATAGTTAAATTTTATTAAAAAAATATTTTATTTTTATTGTATTTTTACAAATTAAAAGCTAGAATTCTCCTATACAAAATTCAAGGACTAAAATGCACGGAAAAATAGCCATTTATATGGACTCTACTGGTCGCGGAACCGTTACAAATTCTTCAAATACTTTTTTTGACTTTAATCGCCAAATTTGGAATGACAAAAAAAGTATGCCAAGCGTTGGTATGCTAGTAGAATTTCGCACGCTAACAAGCGACAAAAAGGACGATGAAGCCAATAAAAGCAAAACCATAGTTGGCATAAGACCCTCAAAATTTCAAGAGTTTAAGGATGGCGATTTTATAAGCGAAAGAGACTTTTGGCACACAAGTAGCGATGATGAACTTGAGGACTTGCAAAGCTCACGCAGAAGTGCTTATATAACAGAACTTTACAGAAGCACAGACTTTGATACCATAGAGAAAATTCCGCTTTCCTTTACCATACCTCAGGCTATTCAAAAGTATTTTGCACACGAAATTTTATCAGTAGAAGCCTTGCAAACAAACATACAAGATGAAAAAGAAATCCCTTGCATACTTGATTATTTGATAGTAAAAAGGTTTTTGTTTAAAGCTTATGATACGCTAATATTTATGGATAATAGCATAGATCAAACCCAGTTTAACGCTTTAAAAAGTATTATGATGCACCTTGAAAATTCCTATAAACAAATGGTTTGTGATAAAAATCCAAATGTTACAAAAGTTTTTAATGATACATTTTTATCATTACAATGTCATTACCAAGCCTTGATTGCTACCATAGATACTAGAAAAAATCGCCTAAGTTCGCTTGAAACGCAGATAAAAAATTTACAATCGGAAATAAACATAAAAGCAAATGCGATAAATGCTGATACTATAAAAATGCAAGCCAAGCAAGAAAAGCTTGATAAATTCAAAAAAGAAGCTAACTACTATAAAACTTCCCTTAAAAAATTAGAAGCCATAGCTGAGGACTTTTATAAAAAAAATTATTCTATTTTTGAAAATGCTTTCAAACTCTCAAGGGAAAAGCTTTTCAAAAAAATCATAACAGGCTTAAACCTTTGTGCGACTATTATGGATATGAAAATTTGGCGTTCATCCTTAAGATCTTCAGGCGTGAAAAATTCGTATTTTTCTTTAAGTCATATTGAAAATTCCTTTTGTTCGCTTTCATTTGCAGAGCACTACTTAAGTCGTTTAAACAAAGCAGCATTAAATCCGTTTGATCAAAGACTTTTAAGCTATATGGAAAAAATTCATAAAGAACAAAGCAAAAAATTTCTAGTTGTAACCAATGATTTAGAGCTACTTTGCAAGGTTAAAATAGAATGCTACACACTAAATCCTTACAATATCGTAAAATACGCTCCAAAAAAGGTAAATTACCAGTCTTTAATGCGAGATAATACCTTTTCTATCGTTTATATAGATGAAAAAAATCTTTGGGAAAGCACAGCTGATGTAATTTTACAAGGAAAACATTTCGACAAAACAGGCAAAACGAAATTTAAATTAGTGTAATTAACAATTTCTCGTAGTTTATTTACTACGCCGTTGCATTTTTGCAACGACGGAGCAAAAAGTGTAATTTAAGCTAATTTTTTAAACGCTTCTAAAGCGTCAAGCTGTTCCCAAGGATAGTCCTTTTGTCCTACTTGTCCGCGTGCTGCTACATCAGCGTATAAAAAGGTATCTTTACTTGGTTTGTCAAGATGGAATTTATCTCTTATCCAATTTGGAGTTAGGGAAAAATTGCTCATAACAAAGTCGCTTAAAACTTCATCGCTAACGCTTGAGTTAGTCCCCATACAATCAACGCTTACAGATGTTGGCTTTGCAACTCCTATAGCGTAGCTTAGCTGGACTATGCACTTTTTAGCAAGACCTGCTGCTACTATGTTTTTAGCAAGCCATCTTGCAGCATAAAGCCCACTTCTATCAACTTTTGTATAGTCCTTGCTTGATTGAGCCCCACCTCCAATTGGCGAATAACCACCAAAGCTATCAACTATAAGCTTACGCCCCGTAAGACCGCTATCGTGCAAGGATGAGTGATTGACATACTTGCCTGTAGGGTTGATTAAAATTCTAGTTTTTTCTGGATGAAAAAGCTCTTTTGGTAAATTTGTTTCTAGTATAAGCTTCATTATAAGCTTTCTAACTTCTTCTATACTCATACTTTCAACGCAAGGGGCTGAAACTACTATGGTGTGAATGCTTTGTGGTTTGCAGTTTTCGAAATTTGCTTTTGTTTCATAATCAATTGTAACCTGAGTTTTAATATCAACACCAAGCTCGTGTGGATGAGCTTTTGCGTAGCTATAAACCTTATCGCAAAGCATTCTAGCATAAGAAATAGCAGCTGGCATATACTCTTTAGCCTCACAACTTGCAAAACCAAACATAATGCCTTGATCACCTGCACCTGTTTCGCCACTTTGCTTATCAACACCTTGATTAATATCAGGGCTTTGCTCGTTTAAAAAAACCATAACATCAAGCTCATCAGGGTGCAAACATTGTTCTTTACTAAAATGCCCCGCACCATCATAACCTATGTTTTTTAAAACATTTTTTACTAAATCATCGTAATCAGTTTTACTAAGCTTGTGATTTGACTTAACCTCGCCTCCTATCACAACCTTATTTCCTGCGACAAAAACCTCACTCGCCACCCTTGAATTTTTGTCATTTTTCAAGAGTATATCCACTATCGTATCAGCGATTATATCAGCGCATTTGTCTGGATGACCTGCACTTACGACTTCTGAAGTGAATAGATACATAAAAGTCCTTTCATAAAAAAATGAGCTGGTATTCTAACTAAAATAAATTTATAAAAAATTAATACAAAAAAAGTTTGAAATTTAAACGAAAATTTGATGATTTAAAAATAAAATTTACAAAAATTAAGCTTAACTTAGATAAAATGAAACTTAGTTAATGAAAAAAAGGTTTTGCGTGCTAGTTTTAAAATATACTAGAAATTACTTCTTAAAAACTGCTTTAAGTACACTAAAAAAGGGCAAACTATGAGACATCTTATCCAAACAAGTGATTTTAGTAATGACGAAATTTCAAGGCTTTTAAAAGAGGCTTTGGAATTTTTAGACGAAAAGCCTAGAACTTTTCTTGAGGGCAAAAGCGTTACTACTATCTTTTTTGAGAATTCAACTCGCACTCTTTCTTCTTTTGAAAGTGCTGCAAGAAGACTTGGTGCTAGAGTTTTACGCCTTGATGTGTCAAGATCAAGTTCAAGCAAGGGCGAAACGCTTTTTGATACAGCTGCAAATTTAGACGCTATGAGCCCAAGTGCCATAATAGTAAGACATGTAAATTCTGGCGTGCCTTATATGTTAGCAAAGCATACACACTGCCCTGTTGTAAATGCAGGGGATGGTAAACACGCTCATCCTACTCAGGCACTGCTTGATTTATTTACTATATATAATCACTTTAACGGAGAGCTTGAGGGTAAGAAAATAAGTATAATAGGTGATATAAAAAGTTCAAGGGTAGCATCTTCAAATATAGAGCTTTTACCGAGATTTGGACTTGATATAAGCCTTGTTGCACCGCCTCATTTTATGCCTAAAACCAAACTTAAAAAATACTATAAACTAGATAAAAAAATCATAGAACAATCAGACATTTTAATGTGTCTTAGAACGCAAACTGAAAGGCACGAAAAGGTGGTTTATGCTTCTTTAAAGGACTATGCGGATGATTTTTGTTTAAGCAAGGAGTTATTAGGCGATAAAAAGCTTATTTTTTTGCATCCAGGACCTGTAAATAGAAATGTAGATATAAGCGATGAAATGATGAGTGATGAGAGAAGTTTTGTTTTAAAACAAGTTAAAAATGGCGTTGCTATAAGGATGGCTGTGCTTAAAAAACTTATACTTGAAAATGAGGGTTAAACTATGTTAGAATGGGATTTAAGCGTTTTATTTGAAAACGAAATGGCTTTGCAAGAATTTACAAAAGAGCAGATTGAAAAAAGTGCGATTTTTAAGAAAAATTACGAAGAAAATTTAACAAATTTAAAAGCAGATGAATTTTTAAAAGCCTTAAAAGAGTATGAAGTTTTAAATCAAAATATCGCTAAAATAATGACTTATGCGTATTTAGTTTTTGCTAAGGATACAAATTTTGGCTCATTTTATGCAAAATATGAAGAAGAATGCAAAAAAATAGAAGAAAATTTACTCTTTTTTGAGCTCGAGTTTTGTGAGTTAAAAGATGAAAAATATAAAGAATTTAAGGACTTTTGTAAAGAATATGAGTTTTATCTTTTAAATTTGATGAAAAATAAAAAATACCAGCTTTCAAAAAACGAAGAGCGTGTAATGCTTTATCTTTCAAATAGCGGTGCAAGTGCGTTTTCTAGGCTTTTTGATGAAAGTATGAGTGCTTTAAAAATTCCTTTTGAAGGCAAGGATTTGAGCGAAGAAGAAATTTTAAGCAAACTTTATAGTAATGATAGGAAAATAAGAAAAAAAGCTGCGAAAAAATTTAGCAAAGTGCTTTTGAAAAATTCAAAACTTTTAAGTTTTATAATAAATATGATAAAAACTGAAAGAAAAAATATAAATTTCTTAAGAGGCTATGAAAATGCTGAAATTTCAAGGCATATAAGTAATCAAATTTCACAAAAAAGTGTCGATAGTTTGATTTTAAGTGCTGAGAAAAATTTTGATTTAGTTAGTAAATTTTACAAAAAGAAAAAGCAAATTTTAGGCTTTAAAGACCTTAAAGACTATGATAGATACGCACCTATTGGCAAGGAGAGTAAATTTGATTTTAATGCAAGCAAGGAGCTTGTTTTAAAAGCTTTTAAAGCCTTTTCAAATGAGTTTTATGAGATAGCAAATGAAGCTTTTGAAAAAGGCTGGATAGATGTCTATCCTAAAGAGAACAAGCAAGGCGGAGCTTTTTCGCATTCAGCGGTTAGCGAGGCTCATCCTTTTGTTTTGTTAAATTTCACAGAGCAAAGGCGTGATCTTTTTACCTTAGCTCACGAACTAGGACATACCATACATCAAAAGCTTTCTTATAAGGTTAGTTTTTTAAACCAAAATACACCTTTAACTACTGCTGAAACGGCTTCTGTTTTTGCTGAAATGCTTGTGTTTGACTACATAAAAGATAAGCTTAAAAAAGATGAACTTGTAGCACTTTATGCTAGTAAGATAGAAGATATTTTCGCTACTTTTTATAGACAAATAAATTTCACTACCTTTGAAAGGCGTTTGCATTCCTTTGAAAACGAACTTAGCTTTGAAAAAATTAATGAAATTTGGATGCAAGAATCACAAAAAATGTTTAAAGATAGTGTAAAACTTACGAAAAACTACTCTTTTTGGTGGTCTTATATACCACATTTCATTCATTCGCCATTTTACTGCTATGCTTATGCTTATGCTCAACTACTTGTTTTAGCACTTTATGGGCTTTATAAAAGTGGTAAGTGCGAGAATTTTAAAGAACTTTATATAAAAATGCTAAGTCTTGGCGGTAGCAGGGAACCTAAGGAATTAGTAGCTATGTTTGGCTTTGATATTGAAAGCGAGAATTTTTGGGAAATTGGTATAAAAGAAATAGAAAAGCTAGTAGATGAGTTTATGGAGTTAAAACTATGCTAGAAAAGATCTTAGAAGATATAAGTTTTGTAAATCTTATGCAAAAGCATTGTTATGAGCTTATATCAAATTTAATAGAACAAAATGTAGAATTTTCCATAGTTTGCAATACTCAATTTGTGGATTTTGATCCTGAGTTACCAAAGGATTTAGATGTGAAGCAAAACCCTTACGCACTTTTTGCACTTGGTGGCTATACCTTTGAGTCCATAGAGCTAACAAAAGAATACATACTTTTTCACGCTGGTTTTGGAAGCGATGACTTTGATAGTTTTGTTAAGGTTGATTTAGGAGCTATTACGCAAATTCAGGTTGAAAATAGCATTTTGTTTGTGAATTTTAGCATTTATAAAAGAAAAAATGACAAAAATTTAGAAAAAGCTAAAAATATCTTTTTAAAAAATCCAAAAAACAGAGATATTTTTAAAAAATGAATATCTTTGAAAATTTAAACGAAAGTCAAAGAAAAGCTGTAGAGCACATAGATGGGGCTATGCTTATATTGGCAGGAGCTGGTAGTGGCAAAACAAAAACTATAACAACTCGCCTTGCGTATTTAATTTCAAGTGTTGGAATTTCACCGCAAAACATACTAACACTAACCTTTACAAACAAAGCTGCAAACACTATGAAACAAAGGGCTTTGAGTATGTTAGAACAAAGTGCAAATCCGCTACTTTGCACTTTTCATAAATTTGGGCTTTTGTTTTTAAGACTTCATTTTGAAAGACTAAATAGAAAAAATAATTTCACAATAATAGACACAGATGATGGCAAAAAAATCATAAAGGATTTATTGCAAGATAAGTCAAAAGAAAACGCCGGAAACATACTAAAATACATATCTTTTTTGAAAAATGAAAGCAAAAGCGTGCAAGAGCTTTTAAAAGAGCTTGAAATTCTAAAAGGGCAAAATTTTGAAAAATACGAACAAATGTATCAAGTAGCTAATTATTATAGGCTTTATGATGAGTATTTAAAAAGGCAGAATTTCGTGGATTTTGATGATTTGCTTTTGCTTACTAATGAAATTTTGCAAAGCGATGAGAGTTTTGCAAGGGAACAAAGTTTGTTATATAACTACATAATGGTTGATGAGTATCAAGATACAAACATCTTGCAAAGTAAAATTTTAAAAAATTTATGCAAAAAGCACGAAAATATCGTAGTTGTGGGCGATGATGATCAAAGTATTTATTCTTGGCGTGGTGCAAAAATAGAAAATATCTTAAATTTTCAAAACGAATACAAAAATGTAAAGCTTGTAAAATTAGAGCAAAATTACCGCTCGGTTGGAGCTATTTTACAAGCTGCTAATACACTAATTTCGCACAATAAAAAAAGACTTGGCAAAACTTTAATTTGCACCAAAGAAAGCGGAGAGAGTATAAAAATTTTACATAATGAAAACGAAAAAGATGAATCTTTAAAAATAGCAAAACAAGTAAAAACTCTTTTAAATTCCGGCATAAATTCTTCGCAAATTGCTATTTTATTTCGCGTAAATGCTCTTTCAAGATCCATAGAAGAAGCCTTTATGAAAGAAAAAATTCCATACAAATTGCTAAGTGGGATGAAATTTTATGAAAGGCTTGAGGTTAAGGATTATTTATCATATCTTAG
>Cebus_capucinus_imitator_PRJNA485217_SSR105__coassemble_811_pt1 | contig 10334 bp, 5 predicted proteins | sample Cebus_capucinus_imitator_PRJNA485217_SSR105__metabat2_low_PE_008 | metagenome-assembled genome bin Cebus_capucinus_imitator_PRJNA485217_SSR105 | reverse complement strand
GATAAAAACAACGATGGCTTTATGGAAAAAAGTGAGCTTGATGAGACTAGAAGTGCATTTTCAAGTGCTGGAATTTATTTAAGAAAAAATGATATGGTTTTAATCGCTAATCCTACTAATTTTTCTACTTATGATAAGCTAAAAAATGCAACAAAAAGAGAAAAAACTCTTTATAATGAAGGCAAATTCACCTCCCCTACTCTAGCCTTAGAGCTTGATAAAACTATAAAAAATGATAAAAATTTAGACGACTCTATCATTCTTAAAGAAATGTTAAGCTTAAACGAAATAAAACAAGAAATGATAGATGGCATAAATTATAGTGCTAGCGAAAGTAAAATTCTAAGTGACTTAAAAGATCCTTTAGATATATTACTTGAAAGCATTGATGAACTAGAGCTTATAAACAAACTCAAACAAAATGGCATTGAAAGCCTAAGCAAAGAAGAACTTGAAGAACTAAAGTCAAATTTCCCTGAGCTTTTTAGTGAAAATGGGGATTTTAAACAAGAAGAATTTGATAAATTTTTTGAAAATTTTAAAGATAAATTCTTAGAAAAAAGTGCTTCATTTTTAGGAGTAGATAAAAGTGAGTTTAAAAATAAAGACTTTCAAGGTTTAGTAAATGTTATAAAAGATATAACTTTAAATTTAAGCCAAAACGCAGATTTTAGCTTAAATTTAAAGGCTTAAAAATATAAAAATCTTTAAATTTAATATAATAGTTTAAATTCTAACAATTTAAAAAATAGCTTTTTAAAATAAAGCTTATTTAAACTAAAAAAAGCTAAAATTTCACAAAATTTTCTTAGGCTTATTTATGGAGTATAAAAGATACAAAACAAGACAGATTAAAGTGGGCGATGTGCTTATTGGTGGGGATGCACCCATTTCTGTGCAATCTATGCTTTTTACTAAAACAAGAGACATAGAGGGCTCTTTAGAACAAATCAACCGCCTTTATTTTGCAGGAGCTGATATAGTGCGTTTAGCATGCCTTGATATGGCTGATGCAAGGGCTTTAAAAGAGATAAAAGCAAAAAGCCCCTTGCCCTTGATCGTTGATATTCATTTTAATCACAAATTAGCCCTTTTTTGTGCTGAATTTATAGATGGCGTTAGAATAAATCCCGGCAACATAGGCTCTAAGGAAAATGTCAAAGAAGTGGTTAAAGCTTGCAAACAAAGGGGCATTCCTATACGCATAGGCATAAATCACGGCTCGATTGAAAAAGAATTTGCGGATAAATACGGATATGGCATTGATGCTATGCTTGAAAGTGCGAAGTATAATATCAAGCTTTTGGAGGATAATGACTTTTTTGATATTAAAATTTCGATGAAAACCTCGGACACACAAAAGACTATTGAAGCTTATGAGAGGCTTCGTCCTCTTTGTGATTATCCTTTTCATTTAGGTGTTACTGAGGCTGGGACTAAATTTCACAGCACCATAAAAAGCTCCATAGCGCTTGGAAATTTGCTTTTAAAAGGCATAGGCGATACGATGAGAGTATCGATGACAGGGGAGCTTGAAGAAGAAATTCGTGTCGCAAAGGCTATCTTACAAGATAGCGGGGTGCAAAAAAGCGGGGTTAATATCATATCCTGCCCTACTTGTGGCCGCATACAAAGCGATCTTGTAAGGGCTATAAAGATAGTCGAGGAAAAAACCAAGCATCTTAAAGCACCGCTTAATATCAGCGTTATGGGCTGTGTTGTAAATGCTTTAGGCGAGGCTAAAGGAGCTGATGTAGCTATAGCTTTTGGCAAAAATCAAGGGCTTGTCATAAGGCACGGCGAGGTGGTCGCTAAGCTTAAAGAGGATGAGCTTGTAGAACGCTTTTTGCTTGAGGTAGAAGATGAAGCTAGACTTAAGAATTCTTAAGTCTCATTTAGTGAAAATTTATTGACTTATATTCTTAAAAATACAATTTTTCTAAATTTTATACTCTCTTCTAGTGTCTATGTTGGCTTTTTATATTGACAAAGAAAATTTAAATATTTATAATTTCAAAGATTTATCAAAGGAGACAAAATGAACAAAGAAGAAATTTTAAAACCATTTCATAGGCGTTATGCTTGTAAGCTGTTTGATGAGAGTAAGATTATTAGCGATGATGATTTTCGCATAGTTTTAGAAGCTGGTAGGCTAAGTCCTAGTAGTTTTGGTTTTGAACCTTGGAAATTTCTAGTCTTAGAAAATAAAAGCCAAACACAAAAATCGTTACGAAACAAGCTTTATCCACTTTGTTGGGGCGGACAAAGGGCTTTGGATGGGGCTAGCCATTACCTTATAATTCTTGCTAGAAAAAGGGCTGACTTGCTGGCAAGTAGTGCTTACATCAGAGATACTATGCAAGATGTACAAAAACTACCTACCCAAGTAGCAGAGATGAAAAGCAAATTTTTTAGCGATTTTCAAGAGCAGTTTAACCTACACGAAAACGACAGAGCCTTATTTGACTGGGCTTGCAAGCAAGCTTATATAGCACTTGGCAATATGATGAGTGTGGCAGCTATGCTTGGGCTTGATTCTTGTGCTATTGAGGGCTTTGATATGAAAAAGGTTAATGAGCTTTTAATTGCCGAAAATATCATCGATCCAGCACATTTTGGCGTAGCTGTAATGTGTGGCTTTGGCTACAAAGGAGATGACAAGCACGCAAAAGAGTTAAAAACTAGAAGAAAATTTGAAGAAGTTGTAAGCTTTTTGCAATGACAAATCCATACTTTAAACATTTAGCCTTACTATTTTAGTAAGGCTTATTATGTGTTAATGATTTTTGCTAAAAAACACAAATTTATTTTTTTAAATCACTCCCTTACTTGTCCATCGCCTTGTATTATGTATTCATAAGTTGTAATCTCATCCACGCCCATAGGTCCTCTTGCGTTTTGAAATTTTAGCTATGTTTTATGCATCAGAAGTTTTAATATCAGAAAAAAGCTCAAATATCTGCCAAACCTTACTGCAATTTTACAAAGATGGCAAAAAGGGTCGATAAAGCCTATAAGGGCTGTGATAGCACAAATCATAGCCATATAAATTTTGAAGATGGCACTAAAGAAAGCACTATAAAAAGCTTTGAAGAAGCGTTGAAAGAGAATAGTATAGTTAAATTTATCAAACAATAAAATTTATTAACAAAGATTAAACAAATTAAACAAAAAACAAACAAATTTTTATTAATAAGCAAATATTTAATTAATATTTAAGCATAAATAAATTATTCTACAAAAATAAGTAAATATAATATAAATGAGATATAAACTATCTTAAACAAAGCCTTTTGTTTTATTATCATTTACTTAAATCAAATTATAAGGTGTATCTTATGAAAAAGCTTAAAAAAGCTGCCTTGTTCTTTTTAGGAATGGGCTTAGTTTTAAACTTAAGTGGTGCGGAAAATTCCAATGTCTTAGTGCAAGGTCAAGCCGCACAAGATGGTGATACAAGGCCAAGAACCCTTGAGGGTTATGTTCATCAAGAAGATGCTTTTTTTAAGTATTTAAAAGAACATCATCCAATGTTTAAATACGAAAAAGAAGGTCGCATAGTCGGTAAATACGCCATTAGCGATAGAGAAGAAGAGTATGTTGAGTTTTCAAATGGTCCTACTTTTGCAGAGCAAAACAACCTAGCTCACGCTTCTGTTACTTATCGTTTGGGTATGGAATCTTTCCTTGATTTTCCAAATAAATTTGTAGGACCTAAAAAGTGCGGTGAGTGCCATCCGGCTCAGTATAAGGCTTGGGAGAGATCACGCCACGCAAAAACAGTTCGTTTTCCTGATGAGTTTGAAGAGGTTGGAAATAACCTAAAAAAACCTATGTATAACTCCCCTTCTACCATTTTGCCTGATGGAATTTACCCTGATGATGTTTATGCTGTAATTGGCACACCAAGGACAAAATACGGCTTTATAGATAGATGGCTTGTTCGCGGAACTTATCATGTAGAAGATGGAAATTTAAGCGATATGAGCGGTAAAATAGTAGCTGGTGGAAACCAGTTTTCAAGGCTTTGGAGTGAGTTTTTAACACCTGAAATGACTAAAAAAATAGCTGAGTTTTCACCTGGCTTTCCAACCACTATGAAAGAATTTGGAGGAAACGGCTCTCAAGTTTGGGGAACAAACTCTTATGCTGCAAAATATAAAGAAAATATGCTTTTTCAACCTGCAAGTTCGTATTGTGAAACCTGTCATAGCTTTAAATTTGACTTTAAAAGCAAAGAAGAATTCTACAAAGCTTTAGGCAATCCAAAAGAACTTAGAAAACATACTATATCAAAGGGAATTTCTTGCGAGGAATGCCACGGAGCTGGAGCTCACCTTTATGGTGCTAGAGGTGCTGGTATGCCATCAAATTGCGAAAGATGTCATCAAAGATTTTCTTACAATCAAGAAGATGCAAAAATCAACCCTAGAAAACCTTTCAATGCTTTCTTTAAATCAAGTTGCCCTGCTTGTGGAACTGAAGGCGCTCAAATGTATAGTTCAGAGCATTATGACAAGGGTATGAGATGTAACACCTGCCACGATCCACACGAGGTTACCTTTAACGACTGGAAAAGTGGTTATACAAAAGTAGGACTTAAAAAAACTTGTACTGATTGCCACGAAACACAAGAAGCTTTCTTAAAACAAGGCGGAGCTCACTCAAAAGATAATTGCACCGCTTGCCATATGCCAAATATGATGAGTTGTGAGAATTTCGGAGCTGTGCAAAACCCCGATAAAGCCGGTTTTGACAATGTTAGAGCCTCTCATATATGGAAAATAAAAGTTGATAAAACTGCAAAAAGTTTAAATCCACCTGCTGGAAAAGAAAGAAGTCCTAAAACTCCTGGCTGGACTATAGCTAGAGATAATGACGGAAGATTTTTCATAGATTTAATGTGGGCTTGTGGTAGAACTAGCTTTAGCGATCCAAACTTAATGGCAGAAGGTGCTAGTGGTTGTCATAGTGCTGTTCAATCAAATTTACCTAAAAAACTACATTTTACAGACCAAGAGACAATTTATGATCTAGTAGTATCTTGGCAAAAACCTGTAAAAGACGGACTTGAAAGCATTATAAATGGCATAAAAGATATAGATAAGGCTATGGGAGAAAATCCAAAACTTTCAGTAGAGAAAAAATCTCGTATCATAACCCTAGCAAATCAAGCAAGAGCTATAGCTGAAAAAATTCAAAAAGACGGCTCTTATGGAGTTCATGGACCGGTTTATTCTAAAAAAATAGTTGATGAGGCTTTAGTATATATACAAGAAGCTAAGAATATTTTAAAATAAAACTCACCTTTTGGTGGGTTTTCAAGGAGTAAATCGTGAAATTAAATTTAATAAAAATTTTATTGATATTTTTTTGCTCTTTAAACCTATACGCTGATGGTAAAATAGAGCTTGGGCTCATAAAAGGCGTTGATATAATAAGTATGAGCGATGCTGAAAAGCTTTTAGGGCAGAAAAATGTGTATTTTGTGGATATAAATTCTAAAGACACTAGAAAGCTAAGTGGCAATATAGAAAATGCCATTTTGGTTGATTCTCAAAATTGGCAGAATTTGCTTCCTGATGATTTTGAGGCTACTTTGGTATTTTACGGACAAAACCGCTTTAGTTTTGAAGCTTCAAATTTGGCTGATTTAAGTAAAAAACTTGGCTATAAAAATGTCTTTGTTATGCTTGATGGCATAGATTCTTGGGTGCTTTCTGGTAGAAAAGTCATCAAAGAAGACATTGAAAAATGGACGAATTCTAAGAATTTGGATGATTTTAAGGATAGCCTTCATTCAAGAATGTATTTTGGCGACATCCCAAGCTGTAGGGATTGTCACGGAAAAACTGATGTTAAGTCAATAAATTACGCTAATGCTGCAAATTTAGAGCTTATCAATCAAAATTGTGCTAGCTGTCACAAAAAAGAGCACAGTGATTTTAAATCAAGCATTCACCAAAATCTTAATCTTTCAACGCTTGATAAGGACAAAAAAATTCCAACTTGTAATTCTTGTCATACCATTCATACAAACGACAAAACTTATGCTAGTTTAAGTTTTAAACAAAGAAGTGATTTTAACTGCGGTCAATGCCACGAAGATAAACAAGATCGCTACCACGACACTTTTCACGGCAAGGCTATGGTTTTAAATAGCACTACAAATGCTCCTAAAATCGCTGCTTGTTATGATTGTCACGGAAAGCATAATATCTTAAAAGTAAGTGATTTAAATTCCACCTTATCGCCTTTAAATAGGGTTCAAACTTGTAAGCAATGCCACGAAAATGCAAATGAAAATTTCGCAAATTTCATAGCTCACGCTGATCATACTGATGGGGAGAAATTTCCACTTTTAAACGCTGCTTATAAGTTTATGACTGCTTTGATAATAGCTGTTTTTGCCTTTTTTGGAATTCACACTTTGTTTTGGAGCATAAGGCTTTTAATAGTAAGATTTAAACACGCTAAAGAATTTAAAGAAGCCAAAGAAAAAGCACATAATGACAAGGTTTTAATAAGAAGATTTACAACTTTTCATAAAATTTTACACTTCTTTATGGCTGCTAGTTTTCTTGGACTTGCCTTTTCTGGCTTACCACAAAAATTTTACACAGCACCTTGGGCTCAAAGTATGATAAATTTAATGGGTGGTATGAGTAATGCTACTTTTATACACCATCTTTGTGCTATTGTTATGTTTGCAGTGTTTTTTGCTCACATTGGTGAAGTTTGCATAGTAAATTGGAAAAGAAGGGATTTAGCAAGGGATGAAAAAACTAAAAAGCTAAGCCTTGCAAAAATTACAAAAGCCATTTTTGGACCTGATTCTTTAATGCCTAATATGCAGGATTTCAGGGATATGAAAGCACATTTTAAATGGTTTTTTGGAGCCGGTGAAAAACCACAATTTGAACGCTTTACTTACTGGGAGAAATTTGACTATCTAGCGGTATTTTGGGGTATGTTTATAATAGGCTTTTCGGGGCTTGTTTTATGGTTTCCAACCTTTTTTAGTGCCTTGCCTGGCTGGTTTATAAACCTTTGTTCTTTAGTGCATTCTGATGAGGCTTTGCTTGCTACTGGCTTTATCTTTGCGATACACTTTTTCAATACTCACTTTAGGGCTGATCGTTTCCCTATGGATATGGTGATTTTCTCAGGCACTCAAAGCCTAAGTGAGCTTAAAGGAGAAAGAAGCGTGTATTATGAACGCTTAAAACAAAGCGGAAAACTTGAAAGTTTGTATGAGAAAAATTCCAAATTCAACTCTTATAAAACCTTAGCAAAAATCGCTGGTTATTTAATGCTAATAACCGGATTAGTATTCTTGTTTTTAATGATTTACGCTTTTATAGTAGATTAAAGTAATTGCCTTTTTGGCAATTACTTTTAAATTTTAAAGAAAAGGAAGTTATGTTTAGGGGTTTAATTTTTTTATGTATTTTTTTATTTTGTGCTTGTAGTGATGAAAAAATAGATGAAAGCATTATTTCAAAAGGGCTAAGCAAGGAAAGTGAAATTTCAAAAAACCTTGATACAAATTCTTACGAAGAAATTAAAGAATTTTTCAAAAATAATGAAAATATCATTTTTAACAAAAAGCCAAATTTGATAATTTTTAGTGCAAATAACTGCTCGTATTGTGATAAATTAAAGCTTGAAATTCAAAAAAGTAAAGAATTACAAAAATTACTTAAAAATGAGTTTAACTCCTATTATATCAATATTAGCTATCAAAAAAATCATAATTTTAACAAACAAATTCTAAGCACTGATGAATTTGCCACGCTTTTTAGCACAAATGCTACTCCAAATTTAGTCCTTTTAGACCCAAATGGCAAAACATTACTAATATATCCTGGTTTTATGAGTGAAAAAAGATTTATTCTTACTATGAAGCTTTTAAAAGAGCCTGAAAACTGGACTTTAAGCGAGGATGAGCTTTTTAAAAAACTCTTTTTAGCTTACAAGGAAAACAATGCTTAAGGCGTTTTTTTCGCTTAAAATCACTATTTTTTTACTCTTTATCTACGCTTTAGCTTGTGGTGTGGCTACTTTTGTGGAAAATGACTTTGGAACAAGTGCTGCTAAGGCTTTAGTTTATAATACTTTGTGGTTTGATGTGCTTCATTTTTTACTTTTAATAAATCTTTTGGGCGTGATTTTTTTACATAAGCTTTTTCAAAGGAAAAAATATGCTTCTTTGCTACTTCATAGTGCCTTTGTTGTCATTTTGTTTGGGGCTTTTTTAACGCGGTATTTTGGCATTGAAGGCGGTATGCATATAAGAGAATTTCAAAGCTCAAGCACCATAGTTACTAGAAATGAGTTTATAAATTTAAATATTTTTGACAAAAATGAGAATTTACTTGAAACAAAGGCTTTTCAAGTGAATTTTAATCCATTTTTTAAAGCTTCTTTTGAAAAAAAATTAAAAATAAAAGATAAAATCTTAAATTTAACCTTGCTTGAATATCAAAACAAAGAAAATCAAATTTTAAAAATGAAAATTTCATTTAACGGCAAAGAAAAAGAGCTTTTTTTAAGCTTTAATTATAACGATGAAAACACCCTGCCCTTTGAGCTTGGAGGCGAAATTTTTTCTTTAAATTTTACTCTTAATGAACTTAAACTACCATTTTCTATAGCCTTAAAAGACTTTGTTTTAGAGCGTTACGCAGGCTCAAACAGCCCATCAGCTTATTCATCTTTTGTTGAAGTGATAGATAATAACAAAAGTTTTGAGTATAAAATTTTTATGAATAATGTCTTAGATTATGGAGGATACAGGTTTTTTCAAAGCTCTTATGATTTAGATGAAAAAGGCACTATTCTTTCTGTAAATAAAGATCCGGGTAAAATTGTAACCTACTTAGGCTATGCCTTGCTTATTTTAGGCTTTTTGTGTGTATTTTTTGCTAAAAACTCAAGGTTTTCAAAACTTTCAAATTACTTAAAAGAACATAAAAGCTTGGCTTTAATTTTACCTTGTTTTTTTACTTTTTGTGTGCCAAATTATGCAGATACCATAAAACTTTTGCAAGATATTAAAACTAATGCTTATGAGCATTCTTTAAAATTTGGTGCTTTACAAGTGCAAGATTTTGACGGCAGAATTAAGCCACTTGATACTTTGGCTATGAATTATATACATAAAATCACCAAAAAAAGCGACTTTTTAGGCTTAAATTATAATCAATTATTCCTTGCTATGATGATGCATCCAAATGAGCTTAAAAATGTCAAAATGATAAGCATTAAAAGCCCTAAATTAAAAGAAATTCTAGGCGTAAAAAAGACTGAAAACTACATAGCCTACAATGATGTTTTTAATGAAAACTCATACAAACTTGCAAATTTCATAGAAGAAGCAAACCGCAAAAAAGCCTCCCAAAAAGATCAATTTGACAAGGAAATTCTAGCCCTTGATGAAAAAATTAATCTTGCTTTTTATATTTATTATGGACAGGTTTTTAGGGTGTTTCCTGATTCAAAAACTGATATTTGGTATTCTCCGTCTTCAAATATGCCCTTTTCGCAAAAAGATATAGAAGACATTCAAACCTTGCTTGCTAAGTATTTTTTTGACTTCGAGCAGGGTTTGATTAGCAAGGATTTTAAAGAAGCTGATAAAAGCCTAAAAAGGCTTAAAACCTACCAAATTCAAAATGCTAATAACGCCTTAAGTGAAAATAAAATTTCCCTTGAACTTTTCTTAAATCACTATAATATCTTTAACAATCTTGGCTTTGCTTATTTTACGCTTGGAATTTTGCTATTTTTTATGCTTTTTTATGAGCTGCTAAGCCTTAAAAAAATACCAAATTTTATAAAAAATTTCATAGTTTTTTTGATAATTCTTAGCTCCTTACTTCACTTAATATCGCTTTGTTTTCGCTGGTATATAGGAGAACACGCTCCTTGGAGTAATGCTTATGAAAGTATGATTTTTATCGCCTTTTCTTTTATTGTAGCTGGGCTTATTTTTTACAAAAATTCCCCACTCACACTTTGCATAGCAAGTATAATGGCTGGAATTTCTTTATTTGTAGCTCATCTTGGCTTTATGGATCCACAAATTACAAATTTAGTCCCTGTTTTAAAATCATATTGGCTTAACATTCATGTTTTTATTATCACTGCTAGTTATGGATTTTTAGGACTTTGCTTCTTGCTTGGAGCCTTCATTTTGCTCTTATTTATACTAAGAACTTTAAAAAAAGAACATATTGAAAGGGCTATTTTAAACCTGCACTGCATTAACGAAATGTCTATGATTATAGGACTTGCCTTGCTTACTATAGGAAATTTCTTAGGTGGAGTTT
>Cebus_capucinus_imitator_PRJNA485217_SSR105__coassemble_809_pt1 | contig 10381 bp, 10 predicted proteins | sample Cebus_capucinus_imitator_PRJNA485217_SSR105__metabat2_low_PE_008 | metagenome-assembled genome bin Cebus_capucinus_imitator_PRJNA485217_SSR105 | reverse complement strand
ACACAGTTAAATTTACCCTTATAAGTGGGGCTTTAGCAAATTCACTTTTTGCAAAAGTTCTCAATGACGAGGTGGGAGTTTGCAATGACAAAATAAGTTCGCGAGCTGTAGCGAAATTGCTTGTAAAAATAATAAAATGATTAATATAAAATTTTTAGTTTAATCTGTATAAGAAAAAATAGGTAAGGACCATTGGTATTTTATGGCTAAAAGTCTAGCACTAACGCCTATTAAAAGGGTTAAAAGCGTGCAAAATAAGATATTTAGCTCAAAATACGCTATTAAAACATAATATATTCCGCCAGAAAGTATGGCTATGCCTGCATAAATTTCTTTTTGAAAAACAAGTGGAATTCTCATACACAAAATATCCCTTAAAATTCCACCAAAAACGCCTGTTATCACAGCAGAGCAAACCGCTATTATAAAGCCTAAGTTTAAAGCCATAGCGATATTTACGCCAAGTATGCTAAAAACTACAAGTCCAATGGCATCAAGCGTTAAAAAAAGGCTTTCAAGTCTTACTACAAGGCGTGGAATTTTAGTAGCTAGCATAGCACAAAAGCAGATTAAAACCACATATTCAGGGTGTTTTACCCAAGTTAGTGGATAGTGCCCTAAAAGCACATCTCTAATGCTCCCACCACCAATTGCTGTAACTAAGGCTATAAAAATTACGCCAAAAAGATCCATTTTATGTCTTCCAGCAGCTATTGCTCCTGTCATAGCTTCGGCTGAAATTCCTATTATGTAAAGCGTTGTTATGGTAAGTGAGTTTATATCCATAAAATTCCTTAAAATTTCTTACAATCAACTCTGTAAAGTTTCAAGCTATGCTCTAAAACATCATGGTTTGGCACCTTGTAGCACTCTTTAAATTTTGGAGTTTTTATGATTTTAACATAAAAGCTTGGCACGGCTATGGCGTTTTTAATGCGTTTTGGTTTTTTATCATAAAGTATTAAATTTAATACCTCCACACTTTTATAATCAAGTGCTAATTTTCTTTCTCTTTGTTCTATTTCATTCCAAATATTTTCGTTTATACTAGAATTTTGCGGAGTTATATTGCTCATTAAAAAAACTGAAGTTTGTGCGGCTTTACTAAAACGAAAAGAAGCATTTGAGGCTATGTGTCCTCTTGAATAGCCGCTATTTTTATAATCAGCCCAAGTAGTGCGATATTTCTTAGCTAAACTTGTATCATCTTCAAAGCGTGGTCTTTTTTTAATTTGTTTTAATTTTAAATTTGCGGCTTTAACTTCGTAAGATACGGCTTTTGAGCCTTTTAAATTATAATCATAACAATTTATGTAAAAAAATTTGTCCATAATTAAAGAGCAGTTTAGGCTGTTAAAATAGCCCGAAAATTCAGCATTTGGCTTATAAGCTAAAAGTTCAAAACAAAAAATTAGCAAAAAAACTAAAATTCTCATATATTTTTATCCTTACTTTTACAAAGATGAGCTAAAAAACACTGCGAACACAAGGGATTTTTAGCCTTGCAAGTATAACGCCCAAAAAGCACCATAGCTTGATGAAGATAGTTTAAATTATCCTTAAAAATCTTGGTTAAATTCTCTTCAGTTTTTTCAGGGCTTTTTGCTTTGCTCAAATTTAGCCTATGAGCCACCCTAAAAACGTGAGTATCAACAGCCATAAAATTTGCTCCACACCATTCTATTAAAACAACATGGGCTGTTTTTTGCCCAACCCCTGCTAAGGACTTTAAATCTTTTTCATTAAGGGGAATTTCACCTTTAAAATTCTCACAAACTGCCTTTGCCATTTTGATTAAATTTATAGCTTTATTGTTAAAAAAAGAACAGCTTTGAATGTAGGTTTTAAGGGAATTTAATTTAGCATTTGCCAGAGCTTTCACGCTTGGATAGGCTTTAAAAAGGCTTGGAGTGATTAAATTTACCCTTTTGTCCGTGCATTGAGCTGAGAGCATAACGCAAACTATGAGTTCGTAAAGATTTGAAAAGTTAAGTTCGGTTGTTGGCTTTTCAAAATGGCTTAAAAATAATTCTTTGATTTCTAAATTTCTTTTCATTTTTTTATTTTAGTTAATTAGCCTTAACAAAACTTAGTTATAATTTGCAAAATTTATCAAAAAAGGATATAAATGAAAAAATTTTCTTTAGTTGCTGCAAGTTTGCTTGCTGGTTTTGTTTTAAATGCAAATGCTGCTACTGTGGCTGTTGTGAATGGTAAAAATATAAGTGATACTGAAGTTAGTGAGTTTTTTGCTCCTATGTTGCAAGGTAGGGATTTTAAAAGTTTGCCAGATGAGCAAAAAAAGATGTTGGTGCAAAATTATATAGTGCAAGATTTGATATTAAAAGATGCTAAGGCACAAAATTTAGAAAAAGATCCACTTTATGCAAAAGAGCTTGAAAGAGCTAAGGAAAGCATACTTATAAATGTTTATCAAGAAAAAATTTTAAATACTATAAAAATTGATCAAGATAAAGTAAAAGCATTTTATGATCAAAATAAAGATAAGTATGTAAAACCAGCTCGCGTTCAAGCAAAACATATATTAGTAGCTAGTGAAGCAGAAGCTAAAAGCATAATAAACGAGCTTAAAAATTTAAAAGGCAAGGGCTTAGACGCTAAATTTTCACAACTTGCTAAGGACAAATCAATAGATCCAGGTTCAAAAGATCAAGGTGGTGAGCTTGGTTGGTTTGATCAAAATACTATGGTAAAACCATTTACCGATGCAGCCTTTGCACTTAAAAATGGCACTATAACAACAACTCCTATTAAAACAAATTTTGGTTATCATATAATCTTAAAAGAAAATTCACAAGCCAAAGCTCAAATCAAATTTGATGAAGTTAAAGTTGGCATTGAAAACGGACTTAAGGTTGAAGAATTTAAAAAAGTCATAAACCAAAAAGGACAAGAGCTTTTCAATAAGGCTAAAGTAGAGATAAAATAATGGGCGTTTTAGACATAGTAAAAGCAGGTGTTGTAAGCGGAGCTGAGCTAAATAAGCTTTATGCTTACGCTAAAAGTGAGAGTTTTGCTATACCTGCTGTGAATGTAGTAGGAACAAATTCTATCAATGCTGTTTTAGAAAGTGCTAAAAAAGTAAATTCCCCCGTGATTATTCAATTTTCCAACGGTGGGGCTAAATTTTATGCTGGTAAAAACTGCGAAAATGGCGAGGTTTTAGGAGCTATAAGTGGAGCAAAGCACATTCATACCTTGGCTAAAGCTTACAATGTGCCTGTAATTTTACACACTGATCACGCTGCAAGAAAGCTACTTCCTTGGATAGATGGCTTAATCTTAGCCAATGCTGAGTTTAAAAAAGCCACAGGACAAGCCCTTTTTAGCTCTCATATGCTAGATCTTAGCGAAGAAAGTTTGGAAGAAAATTTAAGCACTTGCGAAATTTATCTCAAAAAACTTAGCGAACTTGACATCTGCCTTGAACTTGAGCTTGGTTGCACGGGCGGAGAAGAAGATGGAGTGGACAATACGAGACTTGATAACGCTAAACTTTACACTCAGCCTGAGGATGTAGCACTTGCTTATGAAAGACTTATGAAAATTAGTGATAAATTTTCAATCGCTGCAAGCTTTGGTAATGTACACGGGGTTTATAAGCCCGGAAATGTGAGCTTACAGCCTGAAATTTTGAAAAACTCACAAAAATTTGTTAAGGATAAATTTAATCTAAATGATGATAAGCCTATAAATTTCGTCTTTCACGGCGGAAGTGGCAGTGAATTAAAAGACATTAAAGATGCTGTGAGTTATGGAGTCATAAAGATGAATATTGACACGGATACGCAGTGGGCTTTTTGGGATGGGGTGCGTGAGTATGAAGCACAAAATAGAGCTTATTTACAAGGTCAAATTGGCAACCCACAAGGCGATGATAAGCCAAACAAAAAATACTATGATCCTAGAGTATGGCTTAGAAAGGGCGAAGAAAGCGTGATAAAAAGGCTTGAGATAGCTTTTGAGAATTTAAACTGCATAAACAAAAACTAAGCCTTGTGCTTGTTTTTGTTTTAAAAATTCTTAAATTTTAAAAATTTTTAAAGCAAAAATTTTGTTGGGGTTATTATGGATATTAAAACAGAAGAAATTTCAGACCTTGTTCTGCCAGAGAGCAAAGAAACTAGCGGAACTTGGGCTTATTTTAGGATTATTTTTATACCTACTTTACTTTATGCTTTTGTTTTACTTGGCTTTTTTGATGTGATAAATTTCAAAGTTGAATTACATTCTGTTGTTATGATAGGCATTATTTATTTAACTGCTTTGATCTTTGCTAGACATAGTGCAGAATATGCTTATAGCATATTTAAACAGCAAAAAGATGAGTTTAAACAAGCCTTAAAAAGACACATTATGAAGCACTTTTTAACCATAGGCAAAGATACTAAGTCAAACGCGAATTTTGATGATTTTGCTTACTCTTTTATAAGCACAGCAAGGAATGAAAATTTCGCTAGTATAGGTTCTGCTATTTTTCCTATGATGGGAATTTTAGGAACTTTTATAAGCATAGCTCTTTCTATGCCAAATTTCAATTCAAATAATACAAACGCCCTAGAGCAAGAAATAGCCTTACTTTTAAGTGGAGTAGCAACGGCTTTTTATGTATCAATTTATGGGATATTTTTAGCACTTTGGTGGATGTTTTTTGAAAAATTTGGCAAAAGTAGAATTCAAAGATTATTAAATCGTCAAAAAAACTCTACAAGTGGCTTTTTTTGGACTAAAGAAGAGCTTGATCAAAGATATTTAAACGAGAGTTTACAGCACTTTGAAAAAATAGGAAGCATTTTTAAGCAAGTAAGCGATGAAAACTTTTTTTCAGAACTTGATAATGTTGTTGAAAGAAAATTTGGACTTTTTCAAGATATGTTAAATGTTGAAGAAAAAGCCATTAGGCTTAGTAGTGAACATATAAAGCAAAGTATGGGTGAGCTTAGCAAGGCACAAAGAGATCAAAGGGATCTTGGCAAACTTTACAGCGAAATGCTAAATGGCATAGGCTTGTTAAATCAAAATTTAAAAGAAATTAGCACTAGAATGAGCGAGCAGTATAATCGTTTGCTTGATATTAGTGGTGAGAAAATTCAGCATTTAGATAAAACCTTGAGTGCTTTTGATGAAAAAATAGAGCTTTTTGGTAAGAATTTCGAACTTTATGAAAAGGCTATGTTGCAAAGCCAAGAAAGAGTTTTTGAGGGCTTTAAAGCAAGTCTTTTTGAAGGTATGGATAAATTTAAAGAAGTTTTTGAAGAAGAAAAAAGCATAGATGAAAAAATCGTTATGATGGCTAAGCTTAAAGAAGAAATTGAGGCTTTGGATCTTGAAACAAATGAGCTTTTTTCAAAGATTTCAAAAGCTGAAAATTCTACAGAAAAAAATAAAAATTTCATAAATGAAAATTCAAATTTAAAAAGCTATGAAGAAAGCTTAACAGATGAAAATCTAAATAAAAATTTAGATAAAAATGCTGAAAATTCTAGCGAAAATAAAGAAGAAATTTCAAATGAAGAATTAGCTCAAACCTTAAATGAAATTTTAAAAGAAAATGAGCTTTTAAATGAAGAAAATAAAGCTCAAAGCGTGGAAAATGAAAGCTTAGCCAAAGAAACAATGCACAATACAAACGAAGTTAAAGAAAGCAAATGAAAAACGAGTCGCAAGAAGATAGCAATTTTTGGGTTGCTTATGCTGATTTAATGGCTGGTTTGCTCTTTGTTTTTATACTTTTAATAGGTGCTATAGTCGTAAAATATGTGCTAACACAAAGCGATTTAAGAGAGATTAAACATAATTTGGATGAGCAAAAAATACGCCTTGAAGAAAGCAAAGAAGAGCTTAAAAGCAAAGAAGCCATAGTTTTTAAACTAAGCTCTGAGCTAAGCAATGCCTCAAATGCTCTAAATATAGCAAATTTACAAAAAGTAGAGCTTGAAGCAAATATCACAAATTTCAAACAACTTAGCAGGGATTTAAACTCAAGCCTTGATAGCAAAGATAAACAAATCTTGATCTTACTAGGACAGCTTGAAAGCAAGGATAAGGAGTATCAAGCCTTAGTAGAAAATTTAAAACAAGCTAAACTTAAGGTGCAAAGCCTTTCTTTAATAAAACAAAATTTAAGCAAAGAACTTCAAGCAAGACTTGATAACATAAGCATAGACGAAAATACAGGAGCTGTTTCACTGCCGGCTGAAGTGCTTTTTGATAAGGGTTCTTATGTGCTTAAAACAGAGTCAAAGGATAACTTGCAAAAGATTTTAAATTCTTATTTTGACGCTATTTTTAATGATGATAATATTCTTTCAAATATCGAAAATATCATTATCGAAGGGCATACGGATTCTGATGGCTCTTATATTTATAATCTTGATTTGTCGCAAAAAAGGGCTTATGAGGTTATGAATTTTATCTATACTTTTTATAAAAATGGAAAACTTCAAAAGCTTTTATTAGCAAGTGGGCGAAGTTTTTCAGAGCCTATTTTGGAAAATGGGGTGGAAAACAAAGACAAATCTCGTCGCATAGAGATAAAATTTAGTATTAAAAATGACAATGCTATAAAAGAAGTAGAAAAATTCTTTGAATTCCAATAAAACAAGCCTTTTAGCTTCTAAGATAAGCCCTATAGAAAAGCTAAATTTCAAGGGCTTTGAGTTTTTCGTAAAAAGAGACGATTTACTTGGTAAAATAAATGGCAACAAGGCTAGAAAACTAGACTTTTATCTTTCGCAAAACTACCCTAAAAATCAGCATTTCATAAGTTATGGCGGAGCACAAAGCAATGCTTTGGCTGCACTTAGTATATTTGCTAAAAATAAAGGCTACAAGCTTACTTATATTTGCTCTAAAATTCCAAGATTTTTAAAGCAAAATCCAAGCGGAAACTACGCTCAAGCCCTTAAAAATGGAGTTGATTTCATAGAAACTTTAAATCCTTTAAAAGAATTTGCTCTTTCTTTAAAAAAAGAAAATGACATTTTTATAGAGCAAGGCATTGCAAATTTAAACGCTGAACAAGGCTATAAAAAACTTGCTAAAGAAATTCAAAGCCAAAGTGAAATTTTAAACCTAAGCTTTGATATTTTTTTACCATCAGGCACAGGTACTTCGGCTGCTTTTTTGGCTAAAAATTTACCAGCACATCAAATTTACACCTGTGCTTGTGTAGGAGATAAAAACTACTTAAAAGCCCAGATTAAAGCTCTTTTACCAGAATTTAAGTTTTTAAATTTAAACATTTTAAAAAGTGATAAAAAATATCATTTTGCCAAACCCTACAAAGAATTTTATGAGCTTTTCATAGAGCTTAAAAAAGAGTGTGAAATAGAATTTGACCTACTTTATGATATCTTAGGCTTAAAAATAGCCCTAAAACACAAATGGCAAAAGCCCCTACTTTACATACATCAAGGTGGAATTTTAGGTAATGAAACTATGCTTTCAAGGTATACTTACAAACGCTTAATTAACTAAAAATTCCATACACAAAGATAGTAAGTATTATAACAGGCACTACAAATTTCACATAGTAAAACCAAATTTTAAACCATACGCTTTTAAGGGCTTTGTCATTACTAAGTTCTGTAATTGCTTTTTCTTTACCAAGCACGAAACCTACATATATACAGCAAAATAGCGATGTTAAAACAAACAAGATATTTCCACTTACAAAGTCAAAGCTATCAAAGATATTTTTACCCTTTATTAAAACAACATCCCTTAAGGGTCCATAAGTTAGTATGCAAGGCAGGTTTCCAAAGACAAAAATAACGCCCAAGGTAAGATTTATAGCTACATTTTTTGAAAACTTAAATTTTTCCTCTAAAACGCTGATTATCACTTGATAAATAGGCAAACTAGTAGTTAATGCTGCTATTAAAAGTAAGATAAAAAAGAAAACGCAAATAATGCTTCCAAAATGTATGTGCGAAAATGCTATCGGCAGTGTTTGAAAGACTAAGGATGGTCCACTATCAGGTGCTAAAGAGGCTGAAAAAAGTGCCGGAAATATCATAAAGCCTGCTAAAACTGCTATTATCGTGTTTAAAATTCCAGTATAAATAGCCGTTTTTACCATATTTTCTTTTTTGCTTAAATGAGATGAAAGTGTTATCATAACGCCAAAGCCCAAAGATAAAGCAAAAAACACCTGTCCTAAAACATCGATTAAAAGTTTTGGCGATAAAATTTTAGCAAAATCAGGCTCTAAATAAAACCTAACTCCCTCAAAAGCACCATCAAGGCTTAAATTCCTTGCAACAACTAGCAAAAGGCACAAAAAAAGCATAGGCATTAAAAATTTCACAGATTTTTCTATGCCATCTATTATGCCCCGTTTTAAAATAATATAATTAATAAGCACAAAAAAAGTAGTAAAAGCCCCAACGCCAAGCGGATTATAAGCTATTTTATCGTTAAAAAACTCCTGCGTAAATTCCTTACTTACCACGCTTGAAAGATCAAACCCGCCACTTATTAACTCATATATATAAACAAAGACAAAGCCCCCAAGCACCATATAATAAGCCATTATCCCAAAGCTTCCCAAAAGCCCCATAAAGCCCACTATTTGCCACTTTCCATTAAAGGCATCAACGCTATTTTTTAAGGCTCTTCTACCTATGACATTTTCCACTAAAATCACAGGAATTCCTATTAAAATCATAGCCACGCAAAAGGCTAAGACATAAGCTCCGCCGCCATTTTCTCCCACAAGATAAGGAAAACGCCAAGTCGCCCCAAAGCCTATAGTCGCTCCTGCTACTGTTAGTATGTAAGTAAGCGTGCTACTCCAAGTTTGCCTTTGCATAATTAGCCCTTAAATTCTGTGCTAGAAAAACCGCTTGGCTTGTCTTTAAAACTTGAATTTTCTTTAAAAAACAGCACTTCCACGCTTCCAACTGGTCCGTTTCTGTTTTTTCCTACTATGATTTCAGCTTCTTCTTGGAAAGGATTAACTCTTAACATTTTTTCATAAGTTTTGCCCTCGGCTTTTGCTTTGTTTTCTCTTTCTTTTTCTTCTTGTTCCCTATAAACTTCATCCCTATAAACAAACAAAATCGTATCCGCATCCTGCTCTATAGCTCCACTTTCTCTTAAATCACTCATCAATGGGCGTTTGTTTGCCCTTTGCTCCAAGCTTCTATTAAGCTGTGAAAGTGCTATTATAGGCATATCAAGCTCCCTTGCTAAAAGCTTAAGCCCCCTTGAAATTTCGCTTACTTGCAAATGTCTGTCGCTAAAATTTGAATTACTCATCATAAGCCCTATATAATCAATCACACAAAGCTCTATACTCTCATCACTTGCTTTCAAACGCCTTAAAATAGCCCTTATATCGGTTATAGTAGCATAGCCGCTATCATAAATATAAAGCTTATCTTTGGAATATTCATTACAAGCATCGCTAAGCCTACCCCAATCATCATCGCTTAAATCAGCCGTTATCACCTTTTGCAAGGGTATGGAAGTTTTCGATGAAAGCATTCTTTGCAAAATATGTGTTGCAGGCATTTCAAGCGAGAAAATAACCACGCCTTTTTTTTGTTTTAAAACTCTATCTACCAAATTTAAAGCTAGAGTAGTTTTCCCCATACCAGGTCTTGCGGCTATTATTATAAGCTCACCAGGCTTGAAACCCTTTGTCATTTTATTAAGCTCATCAAAACCAGTATCAAGTCCTATTAAAGCTTTATTTTCTAGTATTTTTTGTTTTTTAAATTCCTCTAAAAGCTCTTCTATGACAAGCTCTATATCCTTTATATCTTTGGAATTTACGCGGTTTGTTATGTTAAAAATTTCTTTACTAAGCTCATCTGCTATCTCGCTTACTGCACGGCTTTCATTAATCTTGCTTGGCAAAAGATGAGCAAAATTTAAAAGCTGCCTTTTTATAGACTTTTCCCTTAGCTCATCTATGTGTGTGCTTATGTCTATTATGGACGGAGTGGCTAGAATTTCGCTTAAAACCTGCTCATCAAGCTTTTTATGCTTTCTTAAAAAAGAAAGCGAAATTGGCTCATTTTCATTCGCACACGCCACAATGGCTTTAAAAATATCCTGATGAGCCTTTAAGCTAAAGTCATTTACTCCTATATCTCCAGCTATACTAGCATAAACTTCATCGCTCATTATACAACTACTTAAAATAGCTCTTTCAAGATCTAAGTCAAAATAATCCTGTTGCACTAACTTTCCTTAATTTTTTTCAAAATCTTACCTAAAAAGCTTAAATAATGAAAAGTTTTAATTTGTTATCGTAGAGAGTAAAATAACTAAGTAATCTAAAATTAAATATAAAAATTTTTATATTTTTCCTTTTATGCTTGACTTAGAGTTGCTCTAATGATTTATA
>Cebus_capucinus_imitator_PRJNA485217_SSR105__coassemble_807_pt1 | contig 10431 bp, 10 predicted proteins | sample Cebus_capucinus_imitator_PRJNA485217_SSR105__metabat2_low_PE_008 | metagenome-assembled genome bin Cebus_capucinus_imitator_PRJNA485217_SSR105 | reverse complement strand
TACATAAAAAGCAAATGAATATTATTTTAAGCGGTGATGATGAGGCTAGAAACTTAGGCGTTAATGCTACAAAATTAAAGATAAATTTGCTTTTGGTTTCATCCTTAGCTGTGGCTTTTGGCGTGGCTTTTACAGGGCTTATCGCCTTTGTTGGACTGATAATTCCTCATATAATAAGGCTTTTGTTTAAAAATTATGATAACGGCGTGGTTTTGCCATTTTGCACGGCTTTAGGTGGGCTTTTTTTACTGCTTTGTGATAGCACAGCTAGGAGTTTGCTAGCTCCCGTTCAAATTCCAATAGGCATAGTAACAGCCTTTTTTGGAGCACCGATATTTTTATATCTAGCTTTAAGTGCAAAGAGATTTTTATGATAAAACTTGAGAATTTAAGCTTTTCTTACGGAAAAAAAGAATTTTTAAAAGATATAAATTTGCATATAAAGCAAGGATTTACTGGAATTTTAGGACCAAATGGTAGCGGAAAAAGCACACTTTTAAAATTAATGCTTAAAAGCTTAGAGCCAAATGAGGGCAAAATTTTGTTTTTTGATACAAATATCAAAAATTTTACTCTTAAAGAATTTGCAAATTTAACAGGTTTTGTCCCACAAAATTCAGCCCTTAAAACGCCTTTAATGGTGGTTGATGTGCTTTTAATGGGTAAGTATGCCACTCTTAAAAACGCTTTTTGCGAATACTCTAAAAAAGACTTGCAAGAGGTTGAAAAAATAGCTGAACTTTTGAAATTTAAAGAGCTTTTGCAAAGAAATGTTTTGTCCTTAAGTGGTGGGGAATTTCAAAGGGTGCTTTTGGCTAGAGCCTTGCTTAAAAAGCCTAAAATTTTGTTTTTAGATGAACCAACTTCAGCACTTGATTTAAACTATGCAATAGAGCTTTTAAATTTGTGTGAACACTTGATAAAGCACCAAAAAATAGCTGTTGTGGCTATTTTGCACGATTTAAATTTAGCCTCGCTTTTTTGCGATAAATTGCTTTTTTTAAAGGACGGAAAAGTGCGGTATTTTGGTAGTGTGAAAGAACTTTTTACCAAAGAAATTTTAAAAGAAATTTATGAGTTAAATTGTGAGATTATAACTCATAATGAAAAACCTTATATCTTAGCCTTAAAGGAGAAAAAATGAAAAAAATTTTAGTGATTTTGTGCTTGTTTTTGTTAAATTTACAAGCTAAAGAAAGGCTTGTAGTGCTTGATCCTGCTAGTATTGAAACGCTTTTTATGCTTGAAAGTGGGGATTTAATAGTAGGCAGGGCTAGTTTGCAGCACTCAAATATCTATCCTGAAAGTGAAACTTCTAAAATTCAAAGCGTTGGAAGCTTTTCAAATCCGTCTTTAGAAAAGATAGTAGCTTTAAAGCCAAGCTTAGTAATTTTGGGCTTTTACTCCTTAAATTTAGAAGAAGGGCTTAAAAGCTTTGGCATAAAAAGCATAAGCTTAAAGGCTGAAAATTTTAATGACTTAAAACAAAACATAAAAACCCTTGCAAAACTTGCAAATAAAGAGCAAAAAGGCGATGAACTTATAAAAGAATTTAATGAAAGTTTAAAAGAACTTAGCAAAAATCCGCTTAATAAAAGTGCGATTTATCTTTACTCTAGCAATCCTTTAATGGCGTTTAACGATACTTCTTTGATAGCTGAAATTTTAAAAATAATAGGCATTGAAAATAAAGGACCTAAAACAAATGTTGCAAGACCTGTTATATCAAGTGAGTTTATACTCAAGCAAAACCCCGATATAATAGTGCTTGGTATAAGTGCTGATAAGAAAAATTTAGATGAAAATTCCTTGCTTAAAAATGCAAAAGCCATAAAGCAAAATCAAGTTTATACAAACAAAAACACCCATATTTTGCTCCGTTTAAGCCCTAAAATAGTAGATAGAATTAAAGAATTTAAAAACAATTTAAAGCAAGGAACTTTTTAGCCTTGTTTTAAAAAACTCACAAGTTTGACAAAGCTTTTGTGTGCGTTTTCCTTCTTTAAGGGCTTGTTTTAAGCTTTGAAATTCTTTTGAGTTAAACAAAATTTCAGGTTCTGTTTTAAAGACATTTCCAAGATTTATATCACCTTTTGTATCAAGACAGCAAGGAACTAAGGTGCCATCGCTTAAAATTCCAAGCTGCTCTTTTAAGGCGTGGCATTTTCCATTTTTATAAAGGGCTTTTTGATTTAAATTAGGCCATTTAAAAAGGCTTTTTTGGTTAAGTAAAATATGCCTTGCTAGGCGAGTTTTTAAAGAATTTGGCTCAAAATTTACACAAAAAGTATTTTTTAAAAACTCATAAATTTGAAAATTTTCTTTGGGCGGATTAGAATTTGTATCTAAATTCCAAAGTCTTAAGTTTATAAAGCTTTCATTTTCTTTTTCTAAATGCTTATTGCAAAGCGTTAAAATAGGCTTAAAATATTCATCCAAGCTTAGTTTTTTCTGACTTAAAAACGACATTAAAGAAAGATTGATTTGTTTTATATTTTTATAATTTAAAAGTAAATTTATATTTTTTTGATTTAGATAAAAGCCGCTTGTAGTAAGTTCTAGCTTCATTTCATAAGCTTTTGCAAGCTCTAAATACTCGCTTAAATTTAAAAGTTTTAAAGGATCTCCTAAGATATGAAAGGTGAAAATTTCGGCGTTTTTACAAATTTTACTAGCAAGAGTTGCGAATTTTTCAACACTCATAACACCTCTTAAGCTCTTTTTACTAGGACAAAAATCGCAGTTTAAACCGCAAATATCGCTTAATTCTATGTAAATTTTTTTAACTTTCATTTTAGCCTTTTTTGCAAAATTATAATTTATTTTGCTTAAAAATTTAAATTTAATCTTAGATTTTTAGCGATTTATCAATTATTATTAAACAAAATTTATAATTGCATTAAATTAAATTTAAGGAAAAACTATGTTAGCTTTTTTTAAAGGTCTTGGCGTGGGCTTTTTGTGCCTTTTGCTTTTTATCGCTGGAGTGATTTTTAATGTGGAATTTTTAGGCAAAGAGCCTAGTTCTAAGCTGCATTTTGTAAGGGATGTTGAGGTTAGTAATGCATTAAAGGCTGATTTTTTGCGTGCTGATGTGAGCTTTTGGGCTAAAGATGCTTTGGCTTTAAAAATAAATCTAAGCAATGAAGAAAAAACGCAAATTACAAGCACTTTTAACGAAATTTTAAATCGCTTTAAAGAAGAGAATTTTTGTAGCAATGGAAGTCTTTCTATAGAGCCTAGTTTTTCTTATGAAAATGGGGTTTCAAGCCCTAAAGGACAAAGGCTTAGAGCAAATTTTGAATGCGAGTTTAAAGAAGATAGGTTAAATAGCTTTAACAAACTTTTAGAAGATGTTAATTTAATAGTAGAAAAAAGCGAATTTATAGGCGTTTCTGTGCCGGCTTTGGAAGCAAAATTTTCAAAAACTATACTAGATGAAAATAAAGAAAAACTTTACTCAGATTTACTTAAAAAGGCGTATTCTTATGAAAAAACTTATTCGCTTGATTTAAATAAAACTTGTATTTTGCAGGATATAAAGGTAGGTGAGGGCTTTGAGCTTAGCAATCAAGCAAGAATGTATAGTGTAAAAAGTGCAAATTTAGACTTGCAAGTTCCTATAATTAAAGAAAAAGAGCAAAGTTTAAACGCTAAGGCTTTGTTTATTTGTAAATAATTTAAAATAATTTAGCAAAATAAACTGCTTTTAAGTTTGTTTTGCTATAATTTTGCTTTCCATTTTTAAATATTAAGCGGGAATAGCTCAGGGGTAGAGCACAACCTTGCCAAGGTTGGGGTCGCGAGTTCGAATCTCGTTTCCCGCTCCATATCAATCACCCGCCCGGGTGGTGGAATTGGTAGACACAAGGGACTTAAAATCCCTCGGAATTTTTCTTCCGTGCCGGTTCAAGTCCGGCCTCGGGCACCACCTTTTTATTATCAGGGCGACATAGCCAAGCGGTAAGGCATGGGCCTGCAAAGCCTTGATCTCCGGTTCAAATCCGGATGTCGCCTCCAAGGCAATCAAATTTCTATCGGGAGATGGCTGAGTGGTCGAAAGCGGCGGTCTTGAAAACCGTTGAGGGTAACACCTCCAGGGGTTCGAATCCCTTTCTCCCGGCCACTACTGATTCCATAAATTTATTAGTGCGAGGATCTTGTGAAAGATTTTTATATGAGCTTAGCTATAAATGAAGCTTGGAAATATCAGTTTTTAACCTACCCAAATCCAGCAGTTGGTTGCGTAATCTTAGATAAAAATGAAAAAATTCTAGCTATAAAAGCACACGAAAAAGCAGGAAAATCTCACGCAGAGCTTAACGCTATAGCCTATGCTTTTAAAAGTTTAAAACCTGAAATTTCACTTCCTAAAGAAGCAAATGCCTTGCACGAGTTTATTTGTAAAAATCATAATCAAATTTTTAAAGACGCCTTAGCTTTTGTGAGTTTAGAGCCTTGCTCTCATCAAGGAAAGACTCCGCCTTGTGCTAAGCTTTTTAGCGAACTTGGCTTTAAAAAGGTTTTTATAAGTGTGAAAGATGAGAATAAAATCGCAAGTGGTGGGGCAGAATTTCTTAAAAAAAATGGGGTAGAAGTTGAGTTTGATGTGCTTAAAAATGAGGGCTTAAAGCTTATAAAGCCATTTTTAAAATGGCAAAATGGCACTTTTAAGCTTTTTAAACTAGCTCTTTTTATGAATGGCTCAATTTTTGGCAAAATAGTAAGCAATGAGTTAAGTAGAACTTATATGCATAAAATTCGCTCAAATCTTGATTTACTAGTGCTTGGTGGCAATACCATAAGAAATGATAGACCCATACTTGATGCAAGGCTTTGTAATGGTAAAGCACCTGACATTTGTATACTTTCTAGGCAAAATTTGCAAAGTTTTGACAAAAATATACCACTTTTTAGCGTGCCAAATAGGAAAATTTACACTCAAATTCCAAAAGAAGCAAGGTTTTTAATGTATGAGGGTGGAGAAAATTTCTTAAAAATCTTTAAGGATGAAATGGATATGTTTTTGATTTTTCAAAACTCAAGCCTAAATAGCTGTGAAAATCTTAAGTTAGATTTAAATTTAAAGCCACTTTATAGAGGAAATTTAGGGAGCGATGTATATGGCATTTATGAGCTTTAGCGGATTTTTTCACGCTAGAAATGACTTAAGACTTTTTAGTATAGACAAAAAAAGCAAGACAAATTCTTTTATTTTTAAGGATTATACTATATCCTCAAAAATCGATGTGCTAAATTTAAATAGCGAGATTTTTTCTTGTACTAGTCTTAAAAATGATTTATTTAGCGAAAATGATGAAATTTTAATCTCAAATTTTGGCAAAAAAATTATTTTATTTAAAAATTTCACTAAAAATACTAATAATTTTTTTGAAGCTAAATTTAAGCAAATTTTACTTTTGATTTTTTTAGCTTTAGCTAGTGTATTTTTTGGAATTTTAGCTGTTATTAACAAATTTAGTGGGATTGATTTGGTATTTTTAATGCTTTGTTTGTTACTTTTAGTAATAGGCTTTATAAACTTTGGCTTACTTTTGAAACAAATTCGTATATTAAAAAATTATTCAAAAGAAGATATGAAAGAATTTTTAAGGCAAAGACTAGAAAAATTTAACAAAAAAGTTTAAAACTAAGGCTTAAAATCTAGCCTTAGTTTCTTAAAAAAGTGCTTGTTATGGATGAAATCGCCGCAGAAATAGTAATTAAGCCCATAATTAAAATGAAAGTATCTAAGCCTTTGTTACGAAATTTCGCAAGGGCGTTAAAATTATATATGCAATAAAGTGGCATTAAAAAAAGCAAAATCGCCAAAACAGGACCACCTATAGTCTCTACTATACCAATAACACTAGGGTTTTTGTAAGCTACAAACCAAGCCATAGCAAAGGTTATGATAGCCGTTAGGCTTTTTGCTAGTTTGCCGTTTATTTTGCCATTGCTAAGCTTGTATAAAATTCCATTAAGCCCTTCTTGTGAGCCAAGATAATGCCCCAAAAAGCTTTTGCTTATGGCAACTATAGCAACTATTGGTCCAAGATAAGCAAGTAGCGAAATTTCTGGAAATTTATTTGCTATAAAGGTTAAAATATTGACATTTTGAGCTTTTGCGGTAGCAAATTCCAAAGAATTAAAGCTTAAAGCACAAGAAAAAACAAAAAACATCACCACAAAAACCATCAAACTAACAGCTATGGCTATGATTTTGCTAGTTCTAGCTTCAGCTCGCCTTTTGTAGTGCTTTTTGTAATAACAAGCCAAAGATGAGATGATTGGAGAGTGATTAAAACTAAAAACCATAACAGGTATAATAAGCCACAAGGTTATCCAAAAATTACTTGTTTTAAGCACGGAAAAATCGACATTTTTAAACAAGGACATATTCCATTGTGGTATCAAAAGCAAGGAAAAAATAAACAAAAAGATTATAAAAGGAAAGACTAAATAACTCATAGCCTTAGTTACTATGTGTTCGCCAAGTATAGAAATTAAGACTAAAATTCCAACCACAAAAAAGCTTATCCACCAGCGGTTTTCCTGCATCAAAGTAGGATTAAAATGAAATTGATTTATTAAAAATTCTAGTAAAGTAGTGGTAAGATTTGCACTATAAACTAGCAAAATGGGTAAAATCGCAAAAAAATACAAAATAGTTATTAAAAATCCACCACTTCTGCCAAAATAACTTTGTGCAACAAAGGTAATATCATCTTTTGGATGAGGGCTTGAGAGCACAAAACGACATAAATTTCTATGAGCTAAAAAAGTCATAGGAAAAGCTAAAAAAAGTATGATAAGTAAGGGTATAAGCCCACCAAGTCCAGCACTTATAGGAAGCAGTAAAACCCCAGCTCCGATGGCTGTGCCAAAAAGAGATAAAACCCACCTAGTATCACTATGTGTCCATTTAGGAATTTTCATTTAACGCCTTTTTGAAAAAAATGCTTTTATTTTAACAAAATATCTAATAAGAAATCAATAAAATTATTTTTAAAATCCTTGATATAAATTTCAAATTCGCTAAATTTAAACCCACAAAAGCCGATATTTACTCTTTAAATTTTAGCAAAGGAAAAGTATGAAATACTGCGATTACTGCGTTATGCCAGATACTAGACCAGGGATTAAATTTAGCCTTGATGAAAATGGTAAAAATATATGTCAAGCTTGTATAAACCACAAAAATAAAGAAAATATAGACTATGACAAGCGTTTTAAGGAGCTTGAAGCACTTTGTGATAAGCACAGACACAGAAACGGAAAATTTGAGTATGATTGTGCTATAGCTGTAAGTGGGGGTAAGGATTCGCATTTTCAAGTGTATATTATGAAAGAAAAACTTGGTATGAATCCCGTGCTTTTTAGCGTGGAGGATAATTTTACTATGACTGAGGCGGGCAAGAAAAATTTAAGAAATTTAAGCGAGACTTTTAAATGCCATATTATAAGCTTAAAGCCTGATCTTAGCACGCAAAAAAGCGTTATGCTAAAAAGCTTTGAAAAATTTGGCAAACCAACTTGGTTTATAGATAGGCTAATTTATAGCTTTCCCTTTGCTATGGCTTTGAAATTTAACACGCCCTTACTTGTGTATGGTGAAAATGTAAGCTATGAGTATGGAGGCGGTGATAGCGTGGAAACTCCTAGTGCAAATGCGATTTTTGCAAATGGAGTTGCTAGTGATTTAGACCTTAATGAGTTTATAGATGAAAATACTACAGAGCAGGATTTACAGCTCTTTTTTAAGCCAAATGATGAGGATTTAAAAAAGCTTGAGGCGATTTATCTTAGTTATTTTGTGAAGTGGAATTCTTATAAAAATTATATTTTTGCAAAAAGTAGGGGCTTTAGCGACTTAAGAGGCGAGTGGGATAGGGCTCATTGTGCTGAGAATTTTGACCAAGTAGATAGCGTAGCTTATTTAATCCACGCTTGGATGAAATATCCAAAATTTGGTCACGCAATGGCAAGTGATTATGCTGCTAGACTTGTTAGGTATGGGCTTTTAAGCCGCGATGAAGCCGTAAAAATAGTAAAAGAAAAAGACCATAGGCTCGATAGTAGGTGCGTTGAGGATTTTTGTGCGTTTTTAGGCTTAAGCCGTGAGAGATTTTGGCAAATCGTTGAAAAACATTATAACAAAGAGCTTTTTTACAAGGATGAATTTGGACGCTTTAGGCTTAAAAACGAGCTTACGGGGGGGGGGGATTGAGCTATTGCTAGTAGCTTAAGTTTTTTATAAGTTTTAGTTTTTAAAATTTCAAAAGTGAGAATTTCTCACTTTTGCTTTTATTTTAGCTTACTCATATCGATAACATAGCGGAATTTTGCTTTTCCGGTTGTTAAATTCTCATAAGCTTTGTCTATCTCATCAGGGTTTATAAGCTCTATCTCAGGATAAATTTTATGCTCTAGTGAAAAATCAAGCATTTCCTGCGTCTCTTTAATCCCACCTATAAGTGAGCCATAAATTTTCTTACCGGCATTGAAAACCAAATTTTCAAGATTTACGCTAGGACAAACATCACTTGGTGGAAGTCCTACTATAGCAAGTTCTCCGCCAAATTTTAGCAAGGCTAAATACTCGCTTGGATTATAAGGCGTTGGTATAGTAGAAATTATAAGATCAAATTTCTCATCAACCTTAGTGTTAGTGTAGAAATTACTAACGCCCATTTTTAAAGCCTCTTCTTTTTTCTTTTCGTTTCTAGCAAAAACGCTAACACTAGCCCCAAATTTCACAGCATATTTTACAGCCATCATCCCAAGTCCGCCAAAACCTGCTACGCCTACTTTAAAGCCCTCTTTAACGCCTGAAAATTTCAAAGGCGAGTAAGTAGTAATGCCAGCACAAAGCAAGGGAGCAACTACTTCAAGTGGTGCATTTTTAGGCACTTTGACGGCGAATTTTTCGCTTACTACTATGTTGTTTGAGTAGCCCCCATAAGTGTTTTCGCCTCCGTGAAAAATATCCTTGCAATTGTAGGTAAAAACAGTTTGACCCCTTTCGCAAAACTGCTCTAAGGACTTTTTACAAGCCTCACACTCACCGCAGGAATTTACCATACAACCAACCCCAGCATAATCGCCCACTTTAAATTTACTCACATTTTTACCAACAGCTACGATTTCACCTGCTATTTCGTGTCCAGGAACGCAAGGATAAACCGCTTCGCCCCACTCACCTTTTGCCGTGTGAATGTCGCTATGACAAATTCCAGCATATAAAATTTTAATCAAAACATCATTATCTCCAACGCTATGGCGAGTAAAATCAAAAGGCGTAAATTTCGCATTTTTATCAAGCATAGCAAAACCTTTACTTTGTATGCGACCATTGTCTAAAATTTTAAATTCCATATTTTCTCCTTGTTTTAAAATGATCTTAGTATTATACAAGATTAGAGCAACTCTAAGTCAAGTATTTTTTTAAAAAAAATTTTAAATTATGAAATTTCTTAAAATATCCTTTATAAAAATTTGCTAAAATTTGCTAAATCTTAAAGGACATAAATGAATTTATGGGATAAAAAGGCAAAAAACTATGCAAGATATAACGATGAGTTAAATCAAATTCAAAAAAATACCTTTAAAGAACTTGCAAGATTAAATATAGATTTTTGTGGTAAAAAGATCATTGACATAGGCTGTGGAACGGGCGTTTGGACGCTTCATTTAGCTAAGATGGCTAGTGAGGTTATGGGCGTTGATAGCTCAAAGGCTATGCTTGAAATTTTGCAAAATGATGCTAAAAGTTTAAAACTTAGCAATGTTAAATGTGAAAATTTAAGTTTTGATGAGTGGGCTAAAAGGCACGAAAATTCACGCTTTGACATAGCTTTTTTAAGTATGTCTTTAGCCTTGCAAAGTGAAAAGGACTATGAAATTTTTATAAATTTGGCTAAAACTAGAATTTATCTTGGCTGGGCTAAGTATAGGAAAAGTGACTTTTTAGAGCCTATTTTTAAGCATTTTAAAGCAGAAACTAAAAGCCTTTATAAAAAAGATATAGAAAATTTTTTATTAAAAAAGAAAATTCCTTTTCATAAATTTATTTTTGATGAAAAACGCATAGCTAAAAGAAGCAAAGAAGAAGCTTTGGAAAATGCTTTGTGGCATTTAAGTGCAAACGGCGTTGAAGCTATAAAAAGCGACATTTTAAGCTTTGTTAAAGGCGACATAGTAGAGACCATAAGCTCAAAAATCAAGCTTTTGATTTTTTGAAATTTAAAATTTTTTAGTCATTACAAACTAGTATAAAGCAACAACCCAAAAAAACAAAATATCATTTTAAAAAAGCTTGAAATTCTAAATAAATCTTAAATTTCTTTACAATTTTTCTCAAATTTTGTTTTTTTTTTTTTTTTTTTTTTGCTATAATTTTGATTTTTTTACATAACAAGGAAAAATTAT
>Cebus_capucinus_imitator_PRJNA485217_SSR105__coassemble_803_pt1 | contig 10472 bp, 12 predicted proteins | sample Cebus_capucinus_imitator_PRJNA485217_SSR105__metabat2_low_PE_008 | metagenome-assembled genome bin Cebus_capucinus_imitator_PRJNA485217_SSR105 | reverse complement strand
TTAGGTGAAAAATTTCGTGCTTTTTTTCTAACTTTTCTATCAAATTCTTACTAAAATGCAAACTAGCAGTAGGTGCTGCAATGGCTCCTAAATTTTTAGCAAAAATGCTTTGATAATCGCTCTCATCAGCCTTTTCATCGGCTCTTTTTATGTATGGTGGCAAGGGAATGTGACCTATGATGTCAAGTAGGGCATAAAGTTTTTTGGTGTTTAAAATTTCATCATTTTGCAAAAAGCAGACCTTTTTAAAGCCGTTTTCTAGGCACTCTACTACCCTTGCTTTTAAATTGTTTTCAAAATGCAAAATTTCATTTTGCTTTACTCTGCCTTTAATTTGCACTATAAAAAGGGGTGATTTTGAGTTTAAAACGCTTTGGTGTAAGAAAAGCTCTATTTTACCTCCGCTTTGTTTGTGTCCGTAAATTCTAGCTTTTATGACCTTAGTATCGTTAAAAACTATGGCACATTCAGGTAAAAAATCTTGCAAATGTAAAAAGCTAGTATGGGTTATTTTATTGTTTTTTCTTTCATAAACTAAAAGTCTTGCTTCTTCTTTTGTTTTGCTCGGATACTTTGCTATTAGTTCATTTGGTAGGGTATAATCATAGTTTTTAAGCAAAAAATCTTGATTCAAATTTCATCTTTTTTGGCTGGATTTACTTTTTGGACTATCAAAATAGAAAGCCCATAAAGAGCACAAAGAGGACCTGCCATTAAAAATTGAGACAAAATATCAGGTGGAGTCATAAAGGCTGAAAAAATAAAAATTATTAAAACAGCTACTCTAAAATGTCTTTTTAAAAAAGCATCATCAATGAGTCCGATTTTAGCAAAGAAAAAAGCAAGTACAGGCATTTCAAAAGCTATGCCAAAGGCTATAACTACTTTTATAAAAAAGTCTATATAAGTTCCTATGGTGATAACGGGATTAAAGCCTTCATTTAAGCCAAAATTTATTAAAAATTTAAATGCTAAAGGCACAACGATAAAATAGCAAAACAAAGCCCCCAACGCAAACATAACACTAGCAAAGCTTACAAAGGGCATCACAAGTTTTTTTTCATTATCATAAAGTCCAGGAGCTACGAATTTCCAAAACTGCCAAAAAATAATAGGCAAAGAAAATATGAAAGCAGCAAAAAAACTAACCTTAATCGCCGTAAATAAGGCTTCTTGAATTTCAATAACATTCACGTGCTTTGAAATTTCAGGCAAGGCTTCTAGCAAAGGTGCTTCTAATATATCTAAAATGTAGGTTCTAAGAGCAAAGGCTAATATAAACATAAGTAAAATGCACAAAACGCTTATAAAAAGCCTTTTTCTAAGTTCTATTAAATGTGGTTTTAACTCTTCAAACATTTGATTTTTCCATTTTTTCGCTTTGTTTAGGGCTTTCATTTTGCAGATTTTGACCGCTTAGGTTGTTTGTGTTATCAAAGGTTAAATCAACCTTAGTGTTTTCTAAAATATCTTTTTTAAGCTCGTCAAATTCTTCAAAACTAAGCTTTTTTCTTATGTTTTCATTAGACGCTGAAAATTCATCTTTGTATTTTTTAGCCTCTTCTTTTAGCTCATTTATGCGAATTTCTTTGTCTATGCTTGATTTTGCTTCGTCTATATTTCTTTTTATGGCTTTAAAAATTTTCGCCATTTGAACTATGGCTTCTGGAAGTTTTTCAGGTCCTAAAACCAAAATAGCCACAACCAAAATAACTATAATTTCACCAAAACTCATTTATACTCTTTTGAAATTTTTTAAAAGCCTTATTTTACTTAATGAAACTTAAATTTAAGATGATATAAATAAAACAAGCTCATCGCTTAGCAAAAAATTCTCATTAAAATACCATCCGTGCTTTTGTTTTAACTTTTTTTCTTTAACAAGTAAGGAAATTTTCTGCCTTTGCTCGTCATTTAGCCTTTTATCATTTATACCAACTATGCTTCTAAGTCCTAAAAATAAATGTTCTAAATTTAAATTTTCAAAACTCAAGTTTTCAACCTCTCTAAAACAAGGATCTTGCAAATAAGCTTTTAAATTATTTTTAGTATAAAAACGCTTATTTTTATAAAAGCCAACCCCGCTAAGCCCACAGGCTAGGTAGTTTTTGCCCTGCCAGTAAGCAAGATTGTGCTTGCAAATTTTGGATTTTTCTTTGTAAAAATTGCTGATTTCATACTGAAAAAAGCCAAGGTCTTTTAAATTTTTTATAAAAAATTTCGCTAAAGTGGCAGAATTTTTCTTAAAATTTTCATTTTTTTTAAAGGCTGTTTTTGGCTCTATGCTAAGACTATAAGCACTTAGATGTGTGATTAAAGGCTTTATTTTTTCTAAATTTAAAAGCTCAAACTCTAGCATTTTTTTATTATCAAATTTTGTATCATAAATTAAGTCTAAATTTATATTATCAAATCCGGCTTTATAAGCGTTTTCAAGGGCTTTTAAAGCTATTTTTTTGTTATGAATTCGCCCTAAAAACTTAAGCTTTTTTTCATCAAAACTTTGAATTCCAAAAGAAATTCTATTAACACCTAAATTTTTCATCTGTAAAAGCCATTCAAAACTAGCTGAATTTGGATTTGCTTCGCAAGAAATTTCAGTATTTTTTTTAAAATAAGGACTTAAAATTTTAAAAATTTCTTCATAAAGCCCTGCTTCAACGCAGCTTGGAGTGCCACCTCCTATAAAAAGTGTTTCAATTTTTTGAATACCAAATTTAGCCAAATGAAAGCAAATATCTTTTTTCAAAGCTTCAAAATAAGCCCTTTCGTCTCGTTTTTTTAAACTAGTAAAAGCACAATAATTACATTTTTTTTCACAAAATGGTATATGTAAGTAAAAATTCATAAAAACCTTAAATAATTTATTAATATTTTCTATTATTTTAATAAATTTTTATTTGATTTAGGCTAAAATGATGTTCTAAATTTCAAGGAAGTTAAAGTGGAGCAAGAGAAAAAATACAGACCAAATGTCGCTGCTATTGTTTTATCTAGTGCTTATCCTTTTGAGTGTAAAGTTTTTATAGCTAAAAGAAGCGATATGGATAATATCTGGCAATTTCCACAAGGTGGAATTGATAATGATGAAAGTCCTAAAAAAGCTTTGCTTAGAGAGCTAAAAGAAGAAATTGGCACTAATGAAGTTGAGATTATCGCTGAGTATCCAAATTGGCTTAGTTATGATTTTCCTTCAAGGGTTGCCCCTAAAATGTATCCTTATGATGGGCAAATTCAAAAGTATTTTTTAGTTCGTTTAAAGCATAATGCTAAGATAAATATTAACACCAAACATCCTGAATTTAGTGATTATGATTTTGTGAGCATTAAGCGGGTTTTTGAGATGGTAAATCATTTCAAAAAAAATATTTATGTTAAAGTCATCAAACATTTTGAAGAGAAAGGTTATATCTAATGCTTATAGTTCAAAAATATGGAGGCACAAGCGTTGGTAGCTTAGAACGCATAGAAGAAGTGGCTAAAAGAGTCATTAAAACTAAGCAAAAAGGTTGCTCCTTGGTTGTTGTAGTTTCTGCTATGAGTGGTGTTACAAATTTACTCATAGAGCAGGCTGAGTATTTTAGCAAAAACTCAAATCCACCTGATATGGATATGCTTTTAAGCAGTGGAGAAAGGGTAACTTCAGCACTTTTATCTATAGCTTTAAACGCTAAGGGTTACAAAGCAGTTGCTTTTTCCGGTAGAAAGGCTGGTATGATAACAGATAGCGTTTTTACAAAGGCTAGGATTAAATTTATAAACACAAAAAACATAGACGAGGCTTTAAAAGAAGATAAAATTGTCGTTGTGGCTGGTTTTCAAGGCGTAGATGAAAATGGCGAGGTAACCACGCTTGGAAGAGGTGGAAGTGATCTTAGTGCTGTGGCTTTAGCTGGAGCCTTAAAGGCTGATTTGTGTGAAATTTACACAGATGTTGATGGTGTTTATACAACAGATCCTAGAATAGAGCCAAGAGCTAAAAAACTTGATAAAATTTCATATGATGAAATGCTAGAACTTGCGTCTTTAGGGGCTAAGGTTTTACAAAATCGTTCTGTGGAACTTGCTAAAAAATTAAGCGTAAATTTGGTTACTAGAAGTAGTTTTAATGAAAATGAGGGAACAATGATTACAAAGGAAGAAGGAATGGAACAAGCTTTAGTTAGTGGAATAGCACTTGATAGAAATCAAGCAAGACTTACTTTAAGGGAAATCGAGGACAAACCCGGCATCGCGGCTGAAATTTTTTCTGTCTTAGCTGATGCAAATATAAATGTTGATATGATTATTCAAAATGTAGGGCGTGATGGCACTACAAATCTTGGCTTTACAGTGCCTGAAAACGAACTTGAGTTAGCTAAAAATGCTCTTAAAAAAGTTTTAAGCCCTAATAGCATAGTAGAAAGTGATAGTGCTGTTGTTAAGGTTTCTATAGTCGGAGTTGGTATGAAATCGCACTCAGGCGTTGCTAGTAAGGCTTTTAAAACCTTAGCAAATGAGGGTATTAATATAGGAATGATATCTACAAGTGAGATTAAAATTTCAATGATAGTACACGAAAAGTATGGAGAATTAGCTGTTAGAGCATTACACGAGTGTTATGGGCTTGATAAATGAGTGATTTTTTAAGTTTTACACTTGAAAATATAAGAAGTGGTGGGGCTTTTATGTCCTGGATGGAAAGCAGGCGTTTAGAGCTTGCTCCCTTGCTTGCTGCAAGACTTAAATATATATTAGAGGGCAGAACCTTTGTTTTGATGTGTGATGAGCAAAGATCGTGGTATGAGGAGTATTTTTTAAAAAATATTAACTCAAAGCCAAACCGCCCCTTGCTTCCCTTTGTGTCCTTAAATGCTTTATATAAAAAAAATATACAAAATCAAGAAGACATTTCCTTGCTTAATGACTTGCTTGATTCTTACTTTCCAAATGGCTTTGTGTATTTTTATATAGGCAGTGCAAACAGCGATAAATCCTTAATCGCAAGATCAAAAGATGATAGCTTGTTGTGGCTTTTTGATGAGCAGTTGCAAGATAGTTTTTATTTAAATTCTAAGGATAAAGATTTAGATATCAAGCTTATTACGCTTTACAAACTTTTTGACAAGAGTTTGGAGGCTATTTTGTTTTCAAAAGTTAGCATTTGATGTTTGTTAGTAAAATTTTAATAAGTAGTGATTTTGAAAGCATTAAGGCTAAGATGCTAAGTGAGTATAAGCCAAATTCCTTGCGTTTTATCCCAAAAGAACCAAAAGATGAGTTTTTAATAGAAGATGCAAGGATGGTTGAAAAAGAAAGCTTTATCGCTGAAAATGACGAAAAAATCATCATAATAATGGCAAATTCTTTCAGGGTTGAGGCTCAAAATTTTTTACTTAAACTTTTTGAAGAACCACCTAAAAATATAAAATTTTTAATAGTAGTTCCATCTAGAAATTTGCTTTTACCGACTATAAAATCACGCCTTATTTGCGAAAAACAAAAGGTTATAAAGCAAGATTTTACTTTAAGCTTGAACCTTAAAAAGCTTGATTTAAAGGCTATTTTTGAGTTTTTAAAGGAAAATGATGGGCTTGATAAAAATGATTTGTTAGAAAAAATTTCCCTACTAGCTAGACAAAGCTTGAAATTTAAGGATTTAAGCGAGTTTGAACTTGAGCTTTTTTTTAAAGCCTATGAACTTGCAAGGCTAAATTCTAAGCCAAGTATTATTTTTACGGCTTTGCTTTTAAATTTGTATGAGAAAAATTAGCCAAGTTTTTTAAGCCTTGCTATAAAAAAGCCATCGTAAAAATCGTTTGGTAAAATTCTTTTGCATTTTTTAAGTTCGCTAAATTCCATACTAAAAGAATCCTTAAAATCAGCTTTTTCTAAATTTAGCTCAAGCAATTTTAGTTTAAATTCACTTTTTAAGGCATTTTCTATCACTTCTTCGTTTTCTTCTCTTGTGAAAGTGCAGGTGCTATAAACAAGCTCACCGCCTATTTTAAGAGCTTTTAAGGCAGAATGCAAAAGTTTTTTTTGAAGTTTGGCTAAGGCTTTAATCTCTTTTTGGCTTTTAAGGTTTTCAAAGCCTATTTTAGCCATAGTTGAACAAGGAGCGTCAAGTAAAATTTTATCAAATTTCAAAGGGCATAATCTACCAAGCACAACACCATCTTTCATAAAACATTTAGCGTTTATGCCATAATTTTTTAAGTTTTTTTGCAAGGTAAAAAAGCGTTCCTTGCTTTTTTCATTACAAGCTAAATAGCCTTTATTTTGCATAAAATTTGCCAAATTTATACTTTTCCCACCAGGAGCTGCACACATATCAAGCACTATTTCACCGGGCTTTGCATTCAAATTTAAGGCACAAAGATAAGAAGAGTAATTTTGTATATAAAACTTAAATTCTAAAAAAGCCCTCATAGAGCTTAAAATTTGCTTATCTTTAAAATCAAAAATATAACAATGCGAATTTATTTTTTCAAATTTTAATTTTTCTTTTAAAAACTCAGCTTCAAGCTCAAAATTAGTGCATTTTAAGGAATTTAAAAAAACACAAACACTCTTTTTTTCTAGGAAAGAATTACGAACTCTTTTAAATTCACTTTCGCTGTAAAGGGCCTTGATTTTAGATAGCAAAATAATCCTTTAGCATTATCAAAGCTGAAAGTGAGTCTAGTTTGCCATCTTTTTTGCGAGTGTTAGCAACGCCAAATTTCAAAGCTTCCTTACTAGTAAAACTCTCATCAACAAAGCAAATTTCTTTTTCAAATTCTAGCAAAGAGACAAAATGTTTTATGCGTTTTTGCATTTCTTCTTCACTTCTCCCACCTCTTGGTAAGCCTACTAAAAGTAAGGAAATTTCGTGCATTTTGAGTAAATTTTTAATCTCATTTGCAGCTTGGTTTCTATTTTTTCTTATGATAGGATCTAAGGGCAGGGCGATTTTATCCACGCAAAGTGCTACGCCTATGCGTTTTAAGCCTACATCAAGGGCTAAGGCTTTCAAACTAAAACCCTTATGAAAAGCCCATCAATTGCTATTTTGCCACTAAGTTCATACTCATAAACCTTTTCTTTGTATACAGCAAAAGCCTCATCCACGCTAACGCCTTTTTGACAAAATTTCAAAAACTCATCTTCTTGCTCTGTTGTTTGTCCAAATTTAGCCACAAATTCCTTAAAATCCCAGATTAACTCAGCTTTTTTTTCTTTTAAAAGTAGGTTTGTTCCTTTGCTTTCTTCTAGTCTTTGAGGCAAAACATATAATGGTTTTTTAAGCTTTAGAGCAAGTCTTGCACTTTGCATAGAGCCACTTTGTAAATCAGCTTGAGCTATGATAATTGCTTTACTTAGGGCTATTATAAGGCGGTTTCTAAGTAAAAAATCATAGTGTTTTGGCATATAATCATCCTCATATTCGCTTAAAGCAAGGGCGTTTTCATAAATTTGCATTATGGTTTTTTCATTTGTTTTTGGATAAATTTTATCAAGTCCATTTGCAAAAATTCCTATAGTGCTTGGCATAGAAGCTATGCTAGCTGTTATATCAACGCCTAAAGCTCCACCGCTTACTATACAAATTCCAGCATTTTTAAGCATAGAAGCTAGACTTAAAACGCAATTTTTAGTATAAATACTCATACGCCTTGAGCCAATTATAGCTATTTTTTCTTTTTTTAAAAGTTCTAAATTTCCTTTATAATAAAGCTTTTGCGGTGGATTTTCAAGCTCATTAAAAAGCTTTAAAAGCTCTTTATTTAAAATTTCACTCGACATAAATTTCACTTAAATACACAAGTTTAACGCTTTTTAAAAGCTCTTTGCTTTGTTTTAGGGCTTTGAAAGTATTTTTTTTAGGATGAGCTATGGCTATTGCAAAACCTTTTTTGTGTGCCAAATTTACGGCATTTTGTAGCTGATTTTTGATATATTCTATATTGTCTTCATTATCTAAAAAAACATCCCTTTTTATATATTCTTGTTCAAATTCTTTGGCTAGTTTTAAGGCTTTGGAATTTTTAGTTGTTTTAGAATCCACAAATATAAAACCTTCTTTTTTAAAGGCTTTAAAAAGTTTTCTCATAGCCTCTTCGTTGCTTGTAAAAAGGCTTCCTGTGTGATTGTTTATAAATTTTAAGCCTTTGAAATCTTTTTTAATCTGTCTTATTTTGCTTAAAATTTTTTCTTCGCTATCGTTTATATTGAGTGTATCAGGCTCAGCTTTGTCATAGTGCAAAGCAGCTAAGGGTAAATGCACCATAAAAAACTCAAATTCTAATGCTAGTTTTGGCGTGTCTTTGTGAGCAGGAAAAAAAGATGGGGTTAGCTTAAGATCTAGCTCTTTTAGGCTTTTAACCTGAGCTTTGTTTGACATATCGTCTATTATGATGGCTAGTTTTGGAAATTTGCTTGAAATTTTGATTTGATTTTTTGGAATTTCTTTATAGGTTTTATTTTCTAAAGTCTCGTTTAAATCCTTATTTTCAGGCTTTAAATTTAAAATTTCAAGGCTTGAGTTTTTTTCAAAATTTTTTATTTCTTGTGCTTTTGAAATTTCGCTTAAGTTTTGCTCTATTTGAGTAGTATTTTCGCTTAGATTTTGCTCTAAAATTCTCATAGGATTAGCGTTTTTGTGGATGAAATTTAGGTTTTGCTCCAAATTTTGAGTGAAATTTTCACTTTTTACAGAGCTTGCAATTTCATTATTTTTAGTTTTTAATGAGCCTTGATATTTTAGTAAAATCATCAAGGCTAAGATTATACAGATTGAAAAAAGTATAGCGATTATTAAAAATCGCTGAATTTGGACTAGTTTTTTACTTGACAATTTAGTTTTTATCTTTATCTACAAGTTTTTTAGCACTGATCCAAGGCATCATTTTGCGTAGATTTCTGCCGGTTTTTTCTATCAAAGAATCGTCCATATTTTTGCGTTCAGCGTGCATTCTAGCAAAACCAGCACGACGCTCAAGTATGAAATCTTTGGCAAAAACGCCATTTTGTATATCTTTTAAAACGCCTTTCATAGCTTTTTTAGTCTCACAAGTGATGATTTTAGGTCCTGTTATGTAGTCCCCATATTCAGCAGTGTTTGAGATGGAATAACGCATATCAGCGATTCCGCCTTGATAAATCAAATCAACTATAAGTTTCATTTCGTGTAAACATTCAAAATAAGCCATTTCAGGTTCATAACCAGCCTCAACTAAGGTTTCAAATCCAGCTTGAATAAGAGCTGTTAAACCGCCACAAAGCACGGCTTGTTCGCCAAAAAGATCGGTTTCTGTTTCAGCTTTAAAAGTAGTTTCTATAATTCCTGTGCGTCCGCCACCAATGGCACTTGCGTAGCTTAGAGCTAAATTTTTAGCGTTTTTACTTTCATCTTGATATACAGCTATAAGACAAGGTGTTCCTCCACCTATGCTAAATTCGTGTCTTACCGTGTGTCCGGGAGCTTTTGGGGCTATCATTATGACATCAACGCCTTTAGGAGCTATTATTTGTCCATAATGGATATTAAAGCCGTGTGCGAAAGCTAGGGTTTTACCTTCACTTAAATTTGGTTTTATTTCAAGATTAAAAATATCAGCTTGCAGTTCATCAGGTGCTAAAATCATAATCAAATCAGCTTTTTTTGTCGCTTCTGCCACTTCAAAGACTTCAAAACCAGCGTTTTTAGCCTTTTGCCAACTAGCTCCGCCTTCTTTAAGCCCGATGATAACGCTTACTCCGCTATCTCTTAAATTCATAGCGTGTGCGTGTCCTTGAGAACCAAAACCTACTATAGCCACTTTTTTTGATTTAATCAAACTTAAATCACAATCCTTGTCATAATAAACAACAACAGCCATTAAGCTCTCCTTTGATAAATTTAAAAGCCAAATTATAGCAGAATAATTTTACAAATTTCATATTTTTTTTATAAACTTTATGCAAGAATTCCCAAAAATTTACAGAGAAAACAAGTGAAAGAATTTTTAAACAGTTTAAATTATGGCTTAAATTCAAATGAAATCAACAATGATTTTAAACAAATTTTAAGAGAACTTTTAGCCCAAGATATAGTAAAAAAATACAAAAATAAATTTTATCTTAACAACGGCTTTGTTTTTGGCAAAATAGACATATCAAGCAAGGGCACAGGCTTTTTGCAGTGCTTTGATGAGGCTTTTAAAAAAGATTTATTGATAGAAAATAAGAATTTAAACCAAGCAAGTTACAAGGATATAGTCGTTGCAAGGCTTTTGCCTATAAAGAAAAAAAGACCTAGTGCTAAGGTTGTTTTGATTTTAGAGCGTGCTAATGAAACTGCTTTAGTGCTTACTAAAAAATACGGCGAAGCAGTGCTTGGTATGAATGTAAAAACAGGGCTTTGCACGGCTTTAAAGGCTTCGCAAAAGTCTTTAAAAGCTTTACCTTTGGGAACTATACTAAAAATAGAGTGCAAAAATAACGAGATTATAGAGGTTGTAGGGCATATA
>Cebus_capucinus_imitator_PRJNA485217_SSR105__coassemble_800_pt1 | contig 10499 bp, 13 predicted proteins | sample Cebus_capucinus_imitator_PRJNA485217_SSR105__metabat2_low_PE_008 | metagenome-assembled genome bin Cebus_capucinus_imitator_PRJNA485217_SSR105 | reverse complement strand
CTTTATACATTTGAGAGCTTTCTTTTTTACTTTGTTTATCCCAAGCAATATCTTTTAATTCTTGTATGATTTCTTTGCATTTGGTGTTATAATTTTCTATTATTTGCGTGTATTTTTCTAATTTTAAAAGTTTTTCTTGAATTTCTTTATTTGTCATTTTTATTCCTTGAATATTATTAATAACTATTAAAGAATAATAATTATTAATAATATATATTATTTATTTAAATATACTATTTATTAAAAATATTATAACTTTTCAATTTATTATTTATAGTTATCTATAATTACTATTAATAAATAATAATAACTATAAATATGCACCTATAAGGTGCATATTTTATCTTCCAAACTCTTGATTATGAGTTTTTTCAGGCTCTTTAATTTCTTGAGTTTGCTGTATTTGTTGTTCTTGCTTTTGTGCTTTCATTTCAGCTTCATTAACAACCTTAATTCCAGCATTTGAAATTACAGCTATAAACTCGTTGCCTTTTTCCGATAGCTCTTTTTTAAGTTCTTCATTGTAAAGTCTTACATTAGTTTCTAAGTAGTGGCTTTTAGTTCCATCTTGGTTTTGGTGTTCTGTAATACCAACTCCTTCAACTAATTCTTTTGCAGATTCTTTTTTTTGATTGATTGTGTAGTAAAAATAACCTTGCTCATTTACATTAGAGTTGATATATATGAAATCATCTCTATTTTGTGAATTTGTAGGTTTTAAAACTATATTGTGAGTTTTTTCGTCTCTATTAACAAAATAGTTTTTCCACTCATCATTTATTTTTGCTGAAAACATTACAGCTCCGTGTTCCATTGCAGCAACTTGTCCAGCTTCTTTAATAATATCAATCAAAGCAGTATCTACTTTTCTTTGTTGAATATCACCTTCCTTGCTTTTATAGTTTAAAGCATTATTGGTATCAATAACAATTTTATCATTAACTAATCTTCCAAATGCCATTTTTTATCCTTTATAATAAATTCTGTTTTTTGTTTTTCGCAATTTTATATAATTTATATTATTTCACCCCCTATTTTAAATTAGTAATTATTTTTTTATAATTTTTAGTATATAATTACTCTATTCAATCACTTCCTTGTAGTGTGATTTGAATACTATTTTTATTCTCTGTAAAAATAGTTTTTTTGTTTTTCGTAAAACTCAAGGTAAGGCTTTTACCATTTTCATCAACAGAAATGGTAGCCAAGCCTTGGGTGATTATATTTGCTCTTTTTTGCAATTTTTCATATTCTAAATATTTTGTATAGACAAAAAACATTAAAATTCCAAGTGTTATTCCTAGTCCCATAGAAGCAAAGGCGAGAAATGTAAAAAAATATTTTGTATTTTTTATCATTTTTGTAAATATTTGTGAGAATATATTTAATTTTTGTTTTCCATTTGCTATAAAATCATCAAGAAATTTCTTGTAATTTTCTGCATTATTAGAAAGTTTATATTCTACTATTTGACAAAAATTTTCTATTTGTGTGTTATAGTTTTTCAATTTTTCATCTAGTGATATTTTTTCTATTTCATTGGCAAATTTGGCAAAATCTTCCATCGTTTTTTTAATAGAAGCTGTTTTATAAATAATTTCTTTTTCTTCATCACTAGGAGGATTTTTAAAATAAGAAATAAGAGCTAAACAAGTTTCATCTAGCTCTATATAAGTTTTTTCTAAATCTTTAAAAATACCTTCTTCTGCATTATTTTGTGAGTTTTGTATGCCAACTTGAATTTTAATAAGCATTGCTTTTTTAGTATCATTAAGTTTTTCTATCAACTCATTATAATTTAGAATTTCTATATTTTTTATAGTTAACTCTTCGTAAAGATTGTTTTCGTCCATAGTTATTTCTCATTAATCCAACAATCTTTTTTGATAGCTATTTTTTGATAATAACCAACATCAATTCTATAATATTTGCCAATTCCGTATTTTCTTTTATTTGCTGGTAATTGTATAAATTCCTTACGAGTTATTTTGGTTAATTTATTTGCTTGTTCTTTTTGTGATGTAGGCAATGCATTATAAATTTCTTGCGATATTTCTTTTAATTCATATCCACTATCCCAATATTTTTTTTCATAAAATTTATTATTGCAAGTATATTTTAAATGATAATCTGTATATTTAGATGAAGCTAAAAGCTTACAAGAATTATTAAGCTTTGGATTAATTCTGTATCCATAAATTTTTATTTCAGTGCAATTACTAGAATTTTCACAAATTTGTTCCGTTCTTAATATAGTTTGTTCTATTCTTTGATTTAGTGAAGTTACAGAACATTCTCCATCTAAATTTACTAAAATATCATTTTTATATTTATACATTTCAGGATCAGTTGTTGCATCAACGGGACACAAATTTAGAAAATTTTTGCGTTTTGTTACAACTTGAGCCCACTTTTTTGCATCTATACTAAAATATCTTGCTAAAGCAGCACTGCATTCAGATGGTTTAACAGGACTTGCAAGACAAAGCATTGCTTCACAAGCTAACTTAGTATCTCCAGATAGCATATTTAATTCTATTGCATTTGATGATACAATGCCAAAAGCTAAAACAGATAAAAGAACTTTTTTCATTTTTTTTCTCCTTTAGTAATTTTGTTAAAAAATAAAATACTTACTTTATTATTATCTTCTTTGTAAGGATTAATTGGTTGTAATTCAATAGGAACAATAACTTGATTTTTAATAAAATATTCCTTGTAATCCTTGATTAAATCTTTTCTACCTATTAAAATTATTTTACTGGCATTGTGAGCTAGTAAAAAAGTTTTGGTTACAAGTTCATTTTTAATAAAATCATCTTCTACTGAATTTTTTTCAACAACAATATGATAAGTCCAATTTTGTGTGCTTAAAAAGCTATCTTTTGGAACAAAGTTATATTGTCTTTCTAAGATTAAATTATTAATAGATAATGTAGTTCCATTATCTAATTTTTTTGGTTGTGGTGCAGAACATCCAACAGCCATTAATGAAGCGACTACAGCTAAACTAAGCGATATTTTTTTCATTATTTTCTCCTATAATTTGAATTTTTACTTTGCATTCTCCTTTTAAGATTGCATTTTCTAATTCTTCTCTTGATGGAATTTTTTTGACAGCTGATAAGCTTTTTGAAACGGCTTTGAATTTATCCATAAAGTAAGAATCCGAATAATAAAATGCTTTGTTGCATAAAATAGGTTTTCCACTATCAATGGTAATTAGTTCATTTTCAAAAGGCATTTCTCTAAGTTCTTGTGGCAACATTAAAGCCCTACTTGCTTCGCTAATACTATGTGATCCACCTCCATTATTGCCTGTATTAATACTTCTTGATTTTGTTTTAAAAGTAGTATTACCTAAAATTCTAGAGATAGCTTCTGCGTCTTCTTGTTCTCTTGGTGCATAAAAAATCTGACAAGCGTGATTTGTTAAGAGTGTTTTAGCACCTTCTTTTCCATAGCCCAAAGGTGGTTGTGTTTCAAGTTGTGAATTTGATTGATAAATCATTAAAGAGCGTAACCAATATCCAGCAAAAAAACTTACCGCAGTTTGATAGATAGGAATTCTACCAGGTGCAGTAAATTCGTCCATAACCATTAGACAAGTGTATTTTAAATCTTTATTGCTTTGTGGCAATTCTTTGGTGTTTAATAAAATAAGTTGCGACCAAAAAATATTTAAAATAAACTGAGCATTTGCGAGTTGATCAGGCGTAATTCCTATATAAATCGTCATTTTCTTTTTACGCAAATCCCTTAAATCAAAATCACTAGTTTGTGTGCTTAATTTTAAAGTTTCACTTTCAAATGGCACAAGTGGAGCATTAAAAGAACTCATTACGCCTGATTTTGTAGCGTCTGAACTAATATTAAAATAAGTTTCTAAACGCCTTATGGTTGCTTCATCTAAAACTTCACAATGCATTAAAAAATTATATGTATCATCAAAACCTTTTAAAATTCTATCTTCATTTTTAATTAAAAAACCTTTTGAAAGTTGCAAAATGTTATAAAAATTAAATTCTCCTACCTTTACATCAAAGGCTTCTTGAAAGCTTTTACCATTATCGCTTAATTGTAAATCACGCCATAAATAACACAAGCCAACGAATAAATTCTGTGCTAAGCCATTAAAAAATTTTGAAGTAGAATCTCCATCAAGTGGATAAAGAATATTAGCTAAATCCATTAATTGACTATCACAATGTTCTTTATCGCTCATATCAATATAGGTTAAAGGGTTATAGCGGTGTGTTTGTCTTGAAAATGGATTAAATAAATAAACTTCTTGTCCTAAAATCTCTTTTCTATATTTGCTTGTATAGTCAAAACATTCTTGCTTAATATCTTGCACTACAGCACTTTCTTGCCACTCTAATAAGTTTGGAATAACTATACCAACACCCTTACCACTTCTTGTAGGAGCTCCTAGTGCAACAAATTGCTGACCGCTAAATCTTAATAATTTTCCTTTGTATTTACCGATAATAATGCCTTTATCACCAAATAAATTCATCTTTTTAATTTCATTAAAATTTGCAAATCTAGCTTCACCAAATTGAGATTTTTTGGCTTTTAAAGAAAATACTAAAAAAATAAATCCAAGAAAACAAATTGTAAAGGTAATACCCAAAGAAAGCCATATTTTTGGATAACCATTAGAGATTGCTTGTATAGTGAAATTTATATTATAAATTTCAATCGCTTTTATTATTTTTACTTTATTTAAAAAGAAAAAAACAATGGGCGTTAGTAAATAAGTAAGAATAAAACTCGCTATAGCAAGAAAAATCATTTGAATGCTTTTATTATTTTGCATTTATTTCCCCAAATCTATAAATGAAAATCCAAAATTGGATTTACATTGCAAATCCCCTATTTCTCGTAAATCATTTAAAATATTTTCAATATGGTTATTAATAACTATAGATTGGCTCATCGTTTTAACTCCTTTTTGTTGGTTTGAGTATTGTTTTTATTTTTGGTGTTAAATTCTTCTAGTTTTGCTTTAAAATCATTTGTAGATTTGTTTTGTTGTGGTATAATTTCTTTAGCAGTCGATGAAATGTTCTTTTGAACCAGTCGCCCGTCAAGACTTTGGGCTTGAGTGTAGGGGGTGTGGGCGTCCCTACCATCGACTACTACATCTTTCTTTGCCATTAATTCCAAATTTTTTAGTCTTTTTTCGTTAGCGTGGAAAATTTTACTAATATTTTCGTCTTTTCTGATACCTACTTCACCCATTTTCTTTTCATTCAGCTTTTTCCCTGCAATATAATCTTTCTCGCTTTTTGGAGTTGGATTATTGATGATGATTTCAGGATCATTGATAACTTTTTTGATTAAGTTGGCAACTTGTTCTTTATTTTGAAACATTTCTGGGTGTCTTTCTAGCAATATTTGCAAATCTGCAACAGCTTCTTTATCCCCTAAAAGATCTACTAATCTTTCACAGAGTTCAAAAATTTCTAATTCTTTATCACTCATTAGAATCCTTTTTGATATTCTCTATTTCTTTAAAATAAATTCCACTAATACGCCTTTTTCCGTGATGAGCGTGAATATGCACGACAATATCTATTAAATCTTTAAGCGTTTTTTGGATAACTTCAAAAGGTACACATTGACCTTGTGGATTTTGTAGAGTCATTAAGGCAAGTCGCGTAAATGTTTCTTCAGGGCTTCCTGCGTGGCAACTTGTAATACTTCCGCCGTGACCACTGGCTAAAACATTAATAAAATCATAAGTTTCAGCACCTCTAAGCTCTGCTAGTAAAATCCTATCAGGCTTCATTCTTAGACAAGATTTTAAAAGCGTTGCAGAATTTAAAAAGTCTGTGCTTTTTGCTTCTGAAGGATAGAATAATTGCACGAAATTTTTGTGTTCGTAGAATTTGATTTCTTCAACATCTTCTATTGTGATAATCCTATCATCAAGGCTTATAAAATCAATAAGAGTTTTCATAAAGGTAGTTTTTCCGCTTCCTGTTTCACCAGCGATAATAATATTTTTACCATAGCTAACAGCTTTTGATATAAAATTTTGATAATCTCTTGCTTTATAAAGCTTAATTAATTCTTCATCACTTGGCTTGATTTTATTTTTATCATTAGGATTTAAATTTTCAAAAAGTCCGCTTTTAATGTGATCTTCCATTTTAAAACGAGTTTTGCTTGGCTTTCTAATAGTAATTGAAATGTGTTCGCTTTTTGTAGCAGGTGGAATAACAATTTGCATACGCTCTCCACCTACTAAAATACAACTAAGAATAGGGCGTGATACATCTATTTTATCTTTTTTGAATGAGGCTGAAGCAGTTGCAAAATGTAAAGCACTTTCAAAATCAAGCTCAGTTTTAATAGCTTCCCATAATCCTTTAGAATTTTGCGTCCAAATTTGATTATCGCCGTTATAGCAGATTTCATTGATATTATCATCTTGTAAAAATTCTCCAAAATATTTTTTAGTATATTTATCTAGCGTTATTGACATTCTTTTTCCTTGTGAGTTTATAAACTTTTGAAAAATCAATATCGCGATTAACATAAACACCAACTAAGTCTCCGTGATTTTTATAAAGAGTAGGTTTAATATCAATCATTTTTTCTAGTGCAGTATTTGCAATTTCATTAACATTTTCTCTTGTATTTTCGCTATAGTTGTAGTAGTTATTGCCATTTTTGTTATTTTTGCTTAACTGATCTGCTAAAATAGCCATAGCATCATCTATCATCGATAATAAAATAGCAGAACCAAATCTTTTTAGATAATGATGATCTACCCAACCTGGCATTCCGCTTGCACCTAGCTCATCAGTAGCACCAGAATAAACAGGAATAATAATATTGTTTGGCGTTCTAATTTCTTGCCAAATTACAAAAAGTCTATCCATTCCATCATCTATTTGTCCTGAATTAAATGTGCCTGTGATAGTGCTACCTTTTTCAATTAAAAGTGTGTTTCCATTGGCTGAATAAACATCATTTGATACAATACAAGCAATTCCACCTTTAATGGAGCTAACAAGCCTTGTTTTTAAAGCACAACCTATATAAGTTCCTTTAGGTAATAGTAAATTTTGATCAAATTCGCTAACTTTAGCGATTGTGGGAGTGAAGACCTCTCCAACAAAATCTCCACTACTACCACTTTGTAAATTATTAGAGTTTTGTAAAGCACTAGCACCATTTTGTCCAAACTCAAACACTGTGTTAGGTTTTTCTCCAAATTCTCCTTTATTTCCGGTGTTACTTTCACCAAATCCGTTATTACTAGACGAAGCAACTACGGTAACTCCAGCACCCTTAACAATTCTAGGTTTTGGCGGTTTTGATTCAAGTATTAAGGGCTTTTCTTGTTGTTGTGGTTGAGTGATTAATTCATTAAAAGTTTTTTGTGCTGGAACAAACTCTTTTGTTTTGACACTTTGTGCTAAGTCTTTGTTTTCTTCTTTTGGAGTTTCTTCAATAAATTCATTATTTGTTGAAAAATATTTTAAAAAATACACCAATAATACAATTAATAATAAACCACCCACAGCAAAAATTGTATAAGCTTGTATTCTTTTTAAGCTATTTTTTTGAGTATTTAATTCACTCGTATGGTTTTCAAAGTCGTTTTCTAAGCTATCTTGTTCTTTATTTTCCATTTTCGCCCTTTTTATTGACTTCTCTTTGGATATTTTCATTAGAAGTTTCTCTTGTTTTTCTTAGTGGATTTTTTGCATAACCACGATTGAAAATACCAACAACTTTATCACCACTTCTTAATAATATTTGCTTAGCAATTTTTTGAATTACCAACACATCATAATTTCCATCTTTTTTAATATGAGTATTTAAAATACTTTCTTTGCCATTGTCATACATAAAAACGGCTGGGAAAGTTTTAGTATTATCAAAGCCTAAGTAAGTAAAAACACCATCATCATATGCAAAACTTGGACTTATATCTTCGCTTCCTTTATTAATTTTCATATAAAAATCCCAATTTCTAGGAATGGTATTTTTATTTAAATCTCTGCGTATATTTTCTTGTTCTTGTGCTTCTAAAAATTCTTTAGCGGCTTTTAAATCTTTTTTAGGGTAAGAAAAACTGAGTTTATAGGTAGCGTTATTATTTTGGTTTACAAGTTTTAAATCGAATACATAAGTATTTAGATTTGTAATAACAATTAGGTTAGTTTTCCAATCATGAGGATTTGGATCTAAAACGAATTCTTGTGATGCTTGACTTTCTCCTATATTATTGCTATCTTGTTGAATAAGTTGAGTTTTATAAGCTTTAGGTTTTATAAATAAAAGATTGTCTTTTTCGATTAAATCCCAACCTTCTGCAAAACCTGTAGCAGTATTGATAATTCTTTCATTTATATCAAATTCTAAAACACTAACATAGCCATTTTTAGCATTAATTTGAAATACATCATTTGCATTATAAACTGCATAAGCAATTCTTTTATCAAATGTTGAAGTTTTTGGAATATTTAAAGCTCCAACAAAACTGCATAAAAATAAATTTATCAAGATTATTTTTTTCATTGTGCCACCTCGTCATCAATTCTATAAGTTAATACTTTAAAGCCTAAAGGATTTAAAAATCTGTTTTCTTCGCTAGCTTTTGCTAAGATATAGTCATAACTTAATGTTATTACTTTTGTTGCTTGAGTTGTTCCTTTGGAAGTTAAATTTTTTGTAGTAATAATTGCCCTGACTGTAGCAGTTTTCACTCCGTTACTTTCTCCTAAAACAATACTTAAAATTTGAACACTTACTTCATTGGAGTTTTTTAGAATTTGATCTCTTGCATTATCGCCTTCATATAAAGCCCTATATTCATTTGCTACTTTTTCAGAACTCATTAATTGAGTAAGTAAATAATCTTGATTTAAAAGATCATAATAATAGCCTTCTCTAGCTTTTACATAAGTGCTAATAAAATATTTATCTAATGCTTCATTTGCTTTAATTTCTTTTTCATCAAGCATGGTTAAAATATCAACCATTCCCGTAGTATTGTCTACTCTTATTACATAAGGTTCTATTGTTTTTAATGGAGTAAGCAAAACAACAGCTATAATGGAAATAATGGCTATAAAAATAGAAATAAAAGCAATAAGCCAAGCTCTTTTATTGCTTTTTTCAATTAAGTATCTAAAACTTGCTTCATAATCTATTGCAGTATCAAAATCATTTCTCATCGCTCTTTTCCTTGATCATTATCTTTTTTCATTTTTTATCCTTTCTATATTGGTTGATAACTTTAATATTATTTAGAATCGTTAGTTTCATTTGTGTTTTGATTAAAATTTGAATTAATAGGTATCCAATTTTTATCATCGTTAAAAAATTCATCATATTTACCTTGATTTTTAGTGCTACAAGCACTAAAAAATAAAACACCAAGCAATAAAATAAAAATTAATTTAGTCTGCATTTCTCATCCTTTCATACATTTTTTTCGCAAAACTATAACTACTTTTAGCTATTTTTGCTCCTGTTATCACTCCCCTACCTGTAGATTTTGCAAGATTTACAGAGCCCCCTATAGTTGTTCCAGTAGTGCTAGCAGTTAATTTGCCAGCAGAAAATAAAGTATTTTTTATTGCTGCACCCATTACACCTTCCATTGATACATTTGCAACTTTTTCGGCAAAATTTTTTACAGATACAATCATAATTACAAGTATTAAAGAAGCGATAACATAGAAAATGCTTGTGACTAATACTTCAGTCCCCATTTGAATTCTATTTGATAATATAAGAACCAATCCACCTATTTGTCCCATGAAAGTTTGTAAGAACAAGCCTACAAGCAAAATTACTAAGGTATTTGAAAGTAAAAGTCCTATCCATTGAGTGAAAACATTTTTAGTGGATTTAAAAATTAAAAGCCAAAATACTATAGGAGCAGTTATTACAAGCAAGGTTTGTGTAAAAGTAGTAACTACTAAAATAGCAAGTATTGGAGTTACTGCAATTACAAATCCTATATAACAAAGTATCATTGCTATAATAGCTAAAAAAGAATCTGCAATACCACTTGTTTTTGCCCAAATTATATCTGCTAGTTTTGCAGTATTTGAAAACATTTCATCTAAAGTTTGAAACATCTGTGTTCCACCGCCAGCCCACTCATAAATTCCATCCATTGCTGAAATTGCTAAATCTAACCAACCTCCTAAATTTAAAGCAAAAGTAATGGCAAGAAGTTTTCCAGCTATATCCCAAGTAAGCTCTCTAATAGGGCTTTGACTTCGCCCCATTAGCACTTCATAACCCTTATACATAATTATTAAGGTTATAATAATAGAAAGTAATACACTAAGTTCAGAAATTTTATCGCTTGTGCCCACTTGTCTTATTGTGTCAATGATTTGTTGTATGCTTATACCAAGAGTTTGAAATAAATGCATTTGTTATTTCTTTTTGAGATATTTTTCAATTTCTTCATCTGTGATTTCTATATTTTGAGCATTTTTGAGTGATTTAGAATA
>Cebus_capucinus_imitator_PRJNA485217_SSR105__coassemble_788_pt1 | contig 10660 bp, 10 predicted proteins | sample Cebus_capucinus_imitator_PRJNA485217_SSR105__metabat2_low_PE_008 | metagenome-assembled genome bin Cebus_capucinus_imitator_PRJNA485217_SSR105 | reverse complement strand
CCAACGGCCCCCTCCTTAAAAGGGAGATGCTCTACCAGCTGAGCTAACGAGACAAATAAATTGAAAGTGTGATTATGCCAAAACATAGCTCTTTTGTCAAGATTTTAAGGACTAAATTTATAATTTATTTTAAAATTTTCAAATTTAAAGCTTTCAAAATCTTTGAAAATCAATTTTTAATTTTTAATTTAGAACTTATGATTGCATAAAAAGCTCTTAAAATTCCATAAAGCACATATAAACTTGCTAAAACTGCTAAGCTTTCAAGCGGATAAAGATACAAAAATGAAAATACTATAATCAAAACAATCAAAACCTTAAGCACACTAGAGCGATTAAAATCTAGCTTTTTAAAACTTGGATAACGAATATTACTAACCATTAAAAGCCCTAGAAATGCTTGCAAAATCACAAAAATAAGCCCAAAATTCCTTAAAAAATCATAGCTATAATAGCTATAAGTCCAAATAGCACTAACAACAGCAGCTGTTGGTATGGGAAGTCCTATAAAAACTGAAGGCTCATAAGTGCCTGTTGTGACATTGAATCTTGCTAAGCGAATTGCTCCAAAAACCACAAAAAACGCAGCGATTAAAGAGCCAAATTTGCCAAATTCGCTCCCAAGTATCATATAAAAAAATACAGCAGGAGCTACCCCAAAGGCTACCAAATCAGCCAAAGAGTCAAATTCCACGCCAAATTTAGAAGTCGTGTTTGTAAGCCTTGCCACACGCCCATCAAGCCCATCACAAAGCAAAGAAAGAATGATATAAATCAAAGCCATATAGTAATTACCCTGTATAGAAGCAAGCACAGAAATGACACCCAAAAATGCAGAAGCTGCTGTGAAAAGATTAGGTAAGATATAAATAAGTTGCGGCTTGTTACTCATAAATTTCCTTAAGCTAAATATCCTAGCAAAGAACCAGCCCTAAGCTCATCATTTAAGCCAATATGCAACCTAGTATCTTTTGGCAAAAGCAAAGATACGTTTCCACTTATCAAAAAGCCCATTTTATCGCCTGTTTCTAGCTTATAAGCTATATTTTCAAGTTTTAATTTTCTATCAAAAAAACCAGCACAAATTCTAAGACCAACAAGAGCATTTGATGATTTAGCTAGTATAAAAATTTTCTCACTTATAGTTTTAAATTTTGGTTCATTACACAAAAAAAGTCCGTGCTTTAGGCGAATTTCGCTTATATCCATACAAAATGGAGAAATTATGTTTCCTGCGTTATATAAAGAATTTTCAATACTAAGCTCTATGCACTCGCCAAAATCTTTGTGATTCACATTTTCTATACTAATAACCTTACCATCAATTGGCGACAAAATAGCTTTTTTATCAGTGCAAACTAAGCTTCTATTTGGAATTCTAAACACAAAAAGTAAAAGCAAAAATAAAACAAAAAGTAAAATAGAAAAAGAGTAAAAAATCCAAACCAAAATAAAAATAAAACCCACGATAAAAAGAGGCAAAAAGCCCTCTTTTGCAATATAATTTTTCATTGTTCTACTTTTGTTTCGCTTGCTTCTTGCAATCTTGTATCTAAGCCATTTTCGCTTTCGAAATTCTTAATGATTTCACGCACCCTTGCACCCTCAATGGTTTCTTCTTCATATAAAGCTGCTACCATAGTTTCAATAGCTCCTTTATAAACACTAAGCGTATTTTTAACCTCTTTATATCTTTCATCTAAGGTCTTTTTAACATAATCATCCAAAGATTCTGCCATTTTTTCAGAATAATCCTTAATCGTTTGTCCGCCTGCTAAAAAGGTATTCCTTTGCTTTTCAAGCACCATAAGTCCGGCAATTTCACTCATTCCATACATAGAAATCATAGCCTTTATAATATCAGTGGCTCTTTCTAAGTCATTACTTGCACCGGTTGAAATTTCTCCTATAAAGACATCTTCAGCCGCTCTACCTCCTAAAAGCACATCAACCTCAGCCAAAAGCTCGTGTTTTTGCATTAAAAATTTATTTTCTTCAGGAGTATTTAAGGTATAACCAAGTGCTGCAAGTCCCCTTGGAATCACTGATACCTTGCTTACTTTTTTTGCTCCTTTTGTAGTTTCAGCTATTAAAGCGTGTCCGCATTCGTGATAGGTTACGATTTTTTTCTCTTTTTCATTAATGCGACGCGATTTTTTCTCAAGTCCGGCAATAGCCCTTTCAACAGCTTCTACTAGGTCCTTTTGCTCAACATATCTTTTACTATCTCTTCCTGCTAAGAGCGCTGCTTCGTTTATGATATTAGCCAAATCAGCCCCAGCAAGTCCAGCCGTAAGGCGTGCTACATCCTCTACCTTAACCTCAGGCGAAATTTTAACATCTTTCATATGCACCTTTAAAATATCGCAACGCCCCTTAAAATCAGGTTTATCAACCAAAACCTGCCTATCAAAACGACCAGGTCTTAAAAGAGCTGCGTCTAAAACTTCAGGGCGATTTGTAGCAGCTAAAACAATAACAGGAGAGCTTTCCGTGCCAAAGCCGTCCATTTCAGCTAAAAGTTGGTTTAGAGTCTGTTCTCTTTCATCATTTCCACCCATCATAGCCCCTGCTGCACGGCTTTTACCAATGGCATCAATTTCATCTATAAAAACTATAGCCGGAGCTTCTTTTTTGGCATTTTCAAACAAATCCCTAACCCTACTTGCTCCAACGCCCACAAACATTTCTATAAAAGATGAACCTGAAACACTAAAAAATGGCACATCAGCCTCGCCCGCAACAGCCTTTGCAAGCAAGGTTTTACCAGTACCTGGAGGTCCCACAAGCAAGAGTCCTTTTGGAATTTTAGCCCCTAGTTTAATATATCTTTCAGGATATTTTAAAAAATCAACGATTTCTTTAACCTCTTCTTTAGCCTCTTCAACACCTGCTACATCGCTAAATTTAACCTTAGGTTTTTCAGAATTTACAAGCCTTTTAGAACTTCCTATACCAAGTATTGAACTTCCCATATTTCTTTGCATTCTACTAGCCAAAAGCATCCAAATTCCAAAGAAAATAAACACAGGCAAAACCCAAGAAAATAAAATATCACTAAACCAATTTGTTTCAGAATATGCCCCATAAGCTATATTTTTACTATCTAGCAAACTCACAAGCTCAGGATCATTTACCCTTTTTGCAGCGTAAATAGTGTTAGTAGAATTTGATATAGCTTTTATCATAGTTTGACCTATGCTAACTTGGTTTATCTGACCGCTTTCTATAAGTTTTTTAAGCTCTGAATAAGGCACATTTTTACTAATCTCGCTTCCGCTTAAATTCCCATTAAAAGAACCACTTCCATCAAAAAATCCCTTAAAAATAACTATCATCACAACAGCAAAAATTGCAAAGATAAAAATAGGATTTTTGTTAAAAAAATTATTGCCCTGTGGGGCGTTTTTGTTATTTTGGTTATTATTCATAAACTTTCCTTTTCATTTTTATACACGAAACTACACCATTCATTATTTTGAACTTCTTCTAGTAGTTTTAAATCTTTAAATTTTTCCTTAATTCTATCTTTATATTTATCTAAAATTCCAGATAAAATAAGTATAGCATTATCTTTTAAATGCTCCTTAATATCCTTTTGTAAAACTAAAATCACATCAGCTATTATATTCGCAACTATTAAATCATACTCGCCACAAGCTTTATTTATAGAGCCTATCCAAGATTTTTTAAATTTTACTTCATTTAGCTTGGCATTACTTAAAGAACTTTTTATGGCAAGTTCATCAGTATCACAAATTTCAATTTCAAGTCCAAATTTAGCCAAAATTATAGCTAAAATTCCACTCCCACATCCAAGATCTAAAGCCCTTAAATTCTTTTTTGCGTATTTTTGTAAAAATTTCACACAAGAATATGTGCTTTCGTGATGACCTGAACCAAAGGCTAAGGCAGGATCTATTTTGATATTTAAGTAGTTTTTGATATCTTCTTGCCAAGTAGTATGTATGTAAATATTATCGATTAAAATAGGCTTTATGCCTTTTTTATACTCTTGTATCCAGTCTTTATTTTCTTTTTGAGTTATACTTAAATTTGATATGAGATTTTCATTTATCTTAAGTTCGTTAGAAAGTTTTTTGGCAAAAATTTCAAGTCCCCACGAAAGCTCTTCTAAATTATCGTGTGATCTTATATATATGCCATTATCTTTTTCTTCTATGGCTTCAACGCCAAGCTCAAAGATAAAGTCAAGGAACAAACTCTTATATTGTTCCTTGACTTCAAAAAACAATTCGTAGTATTTTTTTTGCATTTATGAGCTTCAAAGGCTTATTCAGCTGAGCCTTCGCTTCCAGTTCCTAAAACATCTTCAAGTTTTTCTTTTAATACTTGCGGAGTGAAAGGTTTTACAATGTAATTATTAACACCAGCTTTTAAAGCAGTGATAACTTCAGCTTTTCCACCCTCAGTAGTAACCATAATTATCGGCATATCCTCGTATTTTTTATCTGCTCTGACTTTTTTTACTAAATCAAGTCCATTCATTTCAGGCATATTCCAATCTGTAATCAAAACTTTAACATCTTCATTTTTAGTCAGTAAATCCCAAGCTTCAACGCCGTGTTCTGCTTCTAAAACATCGCTGTGTCCAAGTTTGACAAGGGTATTTTTTATGATCCTTCTCATAGTAGAACTGTCATCAACAACTAACAATTTCACAATAAGTCCTTTCAAGTTTTGTAATTTTTATTATACTACATTTAGCGCCTTTAATCAAGGCTAAAAATTTTAAAAGTGATATTATACTATTTTTTTGCTATATTTTTGTTTAATTTTAAATAAAACGAATATTTCTAAATCACGCCATTTTTATTATGCCTAAATTCAGGCACAATTTCTTGCAAAAGCTCTTCAGGTTTTTCACTTTTTACAAGGGTATTAATTTGCTCGTTTAAAAGGCTTAAATTAGCCTTTTCACTTGTGCTTACAAAGATACTTTCATATTTTGTTTGCTTGTCATTTTCATCGATTAAAAGCTCCTCAAAAAGCTTTTCTCCCTTTCTTAAGCCACTAATTTTAATCTCTAAATCAGTTTTATTTGAAAGCATAAGCATCTTTTTAGCTAAATCCATAATCTTTACAGGCTCTCCCATATCAAGCACGAAAAGCTCGCCACCTTTTGCCAAACTAGCAGCTTGAAGTACAAGTTGCACTGCTTCACTAACTAGCATAAAATAGCGAACGATATCAGGATGAGTAAGCGTTAAAGGCTCATTTGCTTCAATTTGTGCTTTAAATTTAGGTATCACACTTCCACTTGAACCAAGCACATTTCCAAAACGCACACTAGCAACCTCAAAATTCTCATCACTAAGGCTCAAAGTATAAATTTCACACACTCTTTTAGAACAGCCCATTATGCTAGTAGGTCTAACGGCTTTATCTGTGCTTATCATCACAAATTTTTTAACCCTATGTTCTTTAGCACTATCGCATAAAATTTTCGTGCCTAAGATATTATTGATGATTGCTGAGTGTGGGTTTTGCTCACACAAAGGCACATGTTTATAAGCTGCAGCGTGTAAGATTAAATCAATCTTATTTTGACTTAAAAGCTCATCAAGAGCAGTTTTATCAAGGATATTCATCAAAACAGGCGTGATTTTTTCTTTAAATTTGCTTAAATTTTCGTTGATTTGATAAAGATTAAACTCACTGTGATCTAGCATAAAAAGGTGCTTTGCTCCAAATTTAATACACTGCTTACAAAGCTCACTTCCTATAGTCCCACCAGCTCCACTTACTAAAACAATCTTATCTTTTAAAAACTCAGCCACAGCATCATTATCTAAGTCCTTTGGCTTTCTAGCTAGTAAGTCTTCAATACTAATATCTCTTGTCTCATTTTTTGTAAAAGAAAAGATTTTAATATCACTAATGCCATAAGTAATAAGCTCATCCACAAGCTTTTTAAGCTCTATTTGTTCTAATTTTAAGGCTATGATAGCTGTTTTAACGCCGTTTTCTACATAGTCTTTAATCTTGCTTTTTTCCTTAACTATAAATTTATCACAATAAGTTCCTACAAGCTCCTTTCTTGCGTCCATTACAGCTACAGGATAAAGTCCTAAAGAGCCTTCTTTAGCACCTTTTAATAAATGCAAAGCCTTAGAAGTAGCACCTATGAGTATGCAAGGCGTTTCGCCGTCTTTAAATTTGGAGTTTTTAAAATCCACAAACATTCTTTTTGAAATTCTTAAAGTCCCTATAAAAAGATAGCTTAAAACAAAGTCAATACCCACAACACTTCTTGGAAAAGGATTGAAAAAATCTGAAAAAAAGTAAAAAATCCCTAAAAAAATAAGTTCAGCCAAGGCTAGTGCAAAAAAGATTTTTCTAGCTTCATTTAAAGAAAAAAATCTCCAAGCGACCTTATAAATTCTAAAAATAAATAAAAATAAAATTTTAAGGCAAAGCAAAATTAACCCAGCTTTAATCATGCCTTGATAAAAAATTTGTGGAATTTCACCGCTAAATCTCAGCTCAAAGGCTAAAAAAGTCGCAAGTAAGCACAAAAAAATATCAGCACTTAAAAAAAAGACTAATCTTTTCGTTTTTCTAAGGGCAAAATTCATTTAATGCTCTTTAAAATAAGGCTTGAAACCTCTTTAACATCATCTTTACTCATAGAAGTAGCACTAGGAAGACAAATTCCTTTTTTGAAAAAAAGTTCGCTATTGCCGTTAAGATAGACACTTTCTCCTTCAAAAACCTTTTGTAAATGCATAGCTTTCCACAAAGGACGGCTTTCTATTTGCTCTGCTTTTAAGGTGTCTATCAAATTTAAAATTTCACTATCTATACTTATATTTTTTGCACTACCAAGCTCTCTTTTTTCGCAGGAAAAAAGCTCATTTTTATCTAAATTTAAAAAGCCCACGCTAAGCCATCTGTTTGATCTTGAATTTGGCAGTTCTGGTAAAAACAAAATTTTATCTCCCAAAAATTCATTATACCACTCATAAATTTGGCGTTTTTTAAGCGCTCTTTGCTCCAAAACTTCCATTTGTCCTACGCCAATGGCACCTAAAACATTGCTTAAGCGGTAATTATACCCATAGTCTAAATGCTCATAATGCAAGCAGTTTTCCCTAGCTTGAGTGCTATAAAATCTAGCCTTTTCAAGTTTTTCTTTATCATCGCTTACTAACATTCCACCGCCACCTGTTGTGATGATTTTATTGCCATTAAAAGAATAAATTCCAAACTCACCAAAAGTTCCCAAAGCCTTGTCTTTGTAAAAACTCCCCAAGGCTTCAGCTGCGTCTTCTATCAAAATAATCTCGTTTTCTTTGCAAATTTGCAAAATTTCATCCATTTTAGAAGCATTACCATACAAATGCGTTAAAATCAAAGCTTTAGGCTTTTTAGAGCTTTGTTTTATAGCAAGTTTTAACAAATTTGGATCCAAATTTAAAGTCTCATCACAATCGATAAAAACAGGCTTTGCTTTAAGGTATTTTATAGGAGCTACTGAGGCTATAAAAGTGCAAGTTGAGGCTAAAACTATGTCATTTTCTTTTACTCCAGCTACTCTTAAGGCTAAGTGAAGTCCTGCTGTGCCTGAGTTTAAGGCTAGGGCATTTTTAGTTTTTGTGTAGTTTTTAACACTTTCTTCAAAGGCAGTTACAAAAGAGCCAAGAGGTGCTATATAGTTGCTTTCAAAGGCTTGATTTATGTATTTTAATTCCTGTCCACTCATATGAGGTGCTGATAGAAAAAATTTCATATTTTTCCTTTTTTATAAATTGTAAAATTTTAACCAAAATTCGTTTCAGCCAACCAAACAAAGCCTTAATCCAAATTTAAACGCCTTTTAACACTAAGCGCAAAAAGTGCTTGACGAAGTTTATTATAATTTCTAAAAATTTCTCTTAAAATTTTCTTATAAGGCTTTATTTTAAAAGAGCGTTTAACACCTATATCGCTTTTAATATCTGCTTGTGGAGTTATAAGCAAGGGTTTAAAGACCACATTTAAGACCTTATTTTTAAAGCTAATATCCATACTATCATCAACAGGCTTTATAAATTTTTTACTTGTTTTTATAAATTTTAAAGCAGCACTAGGACGCAAAAAATACCCCTGAGCCCCACTTATGCACTTAAAACTTAAGTAAAAATTACTATCCAAAGCGTGAAATTTCTTTTCAAATGTATAACGTAATCTAACATATTCATACTTTGAGCCTTGTATCTTTCCTAAATTTAAAACATTAAAATTCTCGCTAAATTCTACATCATCTTCTAAAATGATGATTTCTTCATTTAAACGCGCACATTCTTGCCAAAGTTTATAATGACTAGTAAAACAAGCAAATTCTGCATCACTTAAGGCACGACCTTGCAAAAACTCAGCCCACCAAGCAAAATGCTCTTTGAAATTTAAATGCTCATTTTTACTAGCATCAACAGCTTCAAAAAACACAAACTCTAGCATATCTTTAAGCTTTGGCTCTCTTTGAAAAAGAGCTTCTATCTTGTCTTGCATAATCTCTTTTCGTTTTGTGCTTCTTAAAAGATTAATGATAAAAACTTTCAAAACTAATCCTTAAAATGTTTCATCAATAATTTGACAAATACAATGTATGCTTAAAATATGCATTTCTTGAATACGAGCTGTATCATCGCTTGGCACGACTAAATTTAAATCACAAAGTTCGTTCATTTTCCCACCTCCCTTGCCACTAAGTCCTATACAAAAAAGCCCCAAATTTCTAGCACTTTCAAAGGCTTTTAAGACATTTGGACTTTTCCCACTTGTTGAAATTCCTATCAAAATATCATTTTTATTAGCCAAGGCTTCAACCTGCCTTGAAAAGACAAACTCAAAGCCATAATCATTTCCTATGGCACTTAAAGCCGAAGTATCAGTGGTAAGAGCAATCCCTGCTAAAGCCTTTCTTTCTTTTTTATACCGCCCACTAAGCTCAGCTGCAAAGTGTTGGGCATCAGCTGCACTTCCTCCGTTTCCGCAAATTAAAATTTTACCCCCATTTTTAAGGACATTTGTTAAAATTTCAGCTATTTTTGCGATTTGTCCTTTTAAAATTTCGCTTTCCCTAAGCGTTTTAGCGTGTTCTTGCCATTCTTTTTCAACTAAATTTATCATTTTTTATCCTTAATTTTTTCTATAATTTTACTTGTAGAAAAACCCTCTTCAAAGTCTATTAATTCAAGCTTTGAGACCAAATTTGCTCCCACAACTTCCCTTCCTTCATAATCCTTACCCTTTACCAAAATATCAGGCTTTAAAGTGCTGATTAATTCTAAAGGCGTATCCTCATCAAAAATCACCACAAAATCCACAAAATAAAAACTCGCAAGCATACAAGCTCTTTGAAATTCTTTATTTATTGGACGCTCATCGCCTTTTAGCCTTTTTACGCTTGAGTCTGAATTAAGCCCTACGATTAAAATGTCGCCCAGTTTTTTTGCCTTTTCAAGATATTTTATGTGTCCAAAATGCACTATATCAAAGCAACCATTGGTAAAAACGATTTTTTTATTATTTTGCTTAAGGCTGTTTAAAATTTGCAAAAGCTCGTCTTTGCTTTTAATTTTCTTTTCAAATTCGCTTTTTTTAAAGCTCTTAATTTCCTCAAAACTCACACTTACGCTTCCTATCTTGCTTACAACAACAGCTGCTACTTCATTTGCTAGCTCACAAGCTTTGTAAATTTCTATCCCACTTGCAAGACAAAGCCCAAGCATAGCAATGACGCTATCTCCAGCCCCTGTTACATCAAATACCTCCAAAGCCTTAGCAGGAGCGATTTTAAGCTCCTTATCAAAAAGTGCAATTCCAGCTTCTGAAAGCGTGATAATGGAGTATTGTAAATCAAAGTCTTTTTTAAGCTTTTCTAAGCCAAATTTAAGATTATCTCCATTTAAATCACTAATTTTCAAAGCCTCCAAAGCTTCTTTTTTATTAGGCGTTAAAAGAGTAGCACCCTTGTATTTAGTGTAATCACTGCCCTTTGGGTCGATTAAAACAGGTGTTTTTAAGCTTTTTGCCCTTTTAATGACATTTTTACAAATTTTATCCGTTAAAACGCCTTTGCCATAATCGCTTAAAATAATAGCCTCAAAATCTTGCACGATTTTTTCAAACTCAAGTAAAAGCTCATTTTCTAGGCAAATATCCTCGCTACTTTCATCATCAAGGCGTAAAACTTGCTGATTATGAGCTACGATTCTACTTTTAAGAGGTGTTTTACGCCCTTTTTGGGTTAGCAAAATACCGTTTAACTTTGCTTTTAAAAAATCCCCGCCTTCATCATCGCCCACAACTCCAAGTGCGAAAACTTCAGCTTTTAAGCTTTTTAAATTTGCATACACATTTGCAGCCCCACCAAGTCTTTTGTCCTTTTTTAAGGCTTTAGCCACTAAAACAGGGGCTTCAGGGCTTATGCGAGAGCATTCGCTAAAAATATAATTATCCACCATAAAATCCCCAATGACTAAGATCTTAGGGCGTTTTTCACTTAAAAACTCAAGCATAAATTTCACTTTCATAAATTTTTTGTATATCTTTTAAATAATCCTTAATTCCCTCTTCAAGGCTAAATTTAGAGCGGTAAGCAAAGCTCTCATCAAGCTTAGCCTCAGTGTGAAATTGATAGGCTTTTTTGTAA
>Cebus_capucinus_imitator_PRJNA485217_SSR105__coassemble_778_pt1 | contig 10786 bp, 8 predicted proteins | sample Cebus_capucinus_imitator_PRJNA485217_SSR105__metabat2_low_PE_008 | metagenome-assembled genome bin Cebus_capucinus_imitator_PRJNA485217_SSR105 | reverse complement strand
GATTTAGAGAATGCCATATAAGACCTGATTTATTGCTGTTTTATCGCAAAAATAACAATATTTTAGAATTGTATTTAGCAAACTTGGGAAATCATAATAATACTTTTTAATTAAGTTAAATTCCCGTCATTGAGCCTACTTGTCGGCGTGGCAATCCATACAATACCCTTTACGCTGTCATTGCGAGAAGCGAAGCGACGAAGCAATCCACAAAAATTACAAGCTTTCAAAAACAATTCTATAAATTCCAAAATAGATTACCACGCTTTCTTGCGAAAGCTCGTAATGACAGAATTTTTTTAAATTCCAACTTTCCCACAAATTTTAAATTTTAAAGCCAAATTTCTTAATTTTTTTCAAACTTGGAACGCAAATTGCTTATAAGCTTTCAAACGCGAAAGCGAATTTAAAAGCAATATTTTATAAAGGATTTAGCTATGATGAGATCACTTTGGTCCGGCGTTAGCGGACTTCAAACACACCAAGTTGCTATGGATGTCGAGGGTAACAACATCGCAAATGTCAATACCACCGGCTTTAAATACTCCCGTGCAGACTTTGGCACTATGTTTTCCCAAACTGTTAAAATCGCCACCACACCAACGGACGGCAGAGGCGGTCAAAACCCACTTCAAATAGGGCTTGGAGTTTCAGTAAGCTCAACGACTAGAATTCACTCTCAAGGCTCAGTGCAAACCACAGATAAAAACACCGATGTCGCTATTAACGGCGATGGCTTTTTTATGGTTAGCGATGATGGCGGTCTTACGAACTATCTTACAAGAAGTGGGGACTTTAAGCTTGACGCTTATGGGAATTTTGTCAATAACTCAGGCTTTATCGTGCAAGGTTGGAACATCAATTGGGACGATCAAACCATAGACACATCAAGAACAGCTACAAATATTTTCGTTGATCCTGGTATGCATATCCCAGCAGCACAAAGCACCGAAGTAGCCATAAAAGCAAATTTAAATAGCGGACTTAACATAGGCACTTCAAGCAGGAATTTATACGCTCTTGACTCAGTGCACGGCTATAATAACAAAACAGGCTCAGACGCTGATGAAAACGACACAGGCACAACGCAGTTTTACACTACTTCTAAAAATTCCTTAGAAGTTACTGAAAAGGGCGTTGATGCTGGTTCGCTTTTTAACGCTAGTGGCACAGGGCTTAACCTAAGAGATGGACAAGGGATTTGGGTTAGCTATGCTGATTCTACCTTTTCTACAAATCCAGGTGGCACAAGTGCGTTTAACGAAAATTTACAACAAAATCAAACCGCAGTTTTTTGGGGTAATGCAAACAAAGCCGTAACCCTAGACATCACAATAAACGGCGTTCGCATACAAAATGATAATATTAAAGGTATCGATCAAGCTATATCTTATATAAACCAATTCACAGCACCTAACGACACAAGAGACGGCACAGGCGTAAAGGTCACTAAAAATGCCGATGGCTCAGGGCTTGTTTTCACTAACGATAATGCTGATGGCACCACTGATAATATGAAAAATATCAACCTTTCAGTAGCAGCCACAAACACAGCCGGAGAAATGTGGAACGCAGTATGGGATGCTAATAATAATAGCTTTTCTTTTAACGACGGAACACAAGGTGGTAACACTCCTACCATTACTAAAAACAACAACTCCTTATGGACAGGAACGGCTACTTTTCAAGGTAACCCAGCTACAGCAGTTACCATAACCGGTGGAAATACCGCTCGAGTCATCACAGCTCATAAGTATATCTATAGCTCAACTCCAGTAACACTAAGCCCTATGTATAACCCAGACGGAGGAGCCGCATTTGATGTTACTCGTGACGCACAAGGAAATTTAACCGATCCAGCCTCAAGAACTTATAGCGAAGCTGTGCTAGGAGGACTGCTAAATACAAACGAAAGAACCTTTAGGACAACTGAGGATCTAAGAGAGCTTATGCAAAGGGATGCTAGATATGGGGTGGATTATGATGGTAATGGGAGCTTTGAGGTAGCTGACATAAACCAAAGCGTAAAGGTCATAGTAAATTCAAGCGGAAATTACGCTATCTCAAATGCAAACGAAACCTCTGAAATTCCAGCCGGTGCTTTAGGAAACAACGTACAAGCTCAAACAGGAAATCCACACGCTATGAGCTTTAATGTCACAGCTTATAGCAACACTCAAGGAACCATAAGCACAAATGACGCCTTTACTAAAATTTTCAAAGCCTTTGACGGACCGCTAGTCGTGGGCGGCTCTATAAAAGAAAGCGAACAGTTAAAGCTTTCTGCTTTTTCAGCAGGGCTTGAAATTTTTGACAGCCTTGGCTCAAAACACACTGTTGAAGTGCAGTTTGTAAAACAAAGCACAACTCAAGACGGCGGTAATGAATGGCAAATGATAATAAGAGTGCCAGAACCTGCAGAGATAAACACCACAGGAGAAGGACCAAACAACATAATAGTAGGCACAGCAAGGTTTAATAATGATGGATCCTTAGCAAACTATACGCCAAAAACTATAAATTTCAGCCCAAATAACGGTGCTGCACCAAACCAACAAATAAAACTTTCATTTGGGACAAGCGGAAGTAATGACGGGCTTGTAAGCTCAAATTCAGCCTCAGCTCTCACAGGACAAGCAACTGATGGCTACACTTCAGGGAATTTAAAACCTGATGCGATAAGAGTGGATGAAAAAGGAAATTTGCTAGGCGAATTTACCAATGGTAAAACTTTTGCGGTCGCAAAAATCGCTATGGGTTCAGTGGCGAACAATTCAGGGCTTGAAGAAATAGGCTCAAACCTTTTCAAAGTAACAGCAAACAGCGGTAGCATAGTAGTAGGTGAAGCAGGAACTGGCGGAAAAGGTGAAATGAAAACCTCAGCCCTTGAAATGTCAAATGTGGATTTAAGTAGGAGTTTAACAGAGCTTATCATCATACAAAGGGGCTATCAAGCAAACTCTAAAACCATTTCAACAAGCGATCAAATGCTACAAACACTAATCCAGCTTAAACAATAAAATTTAAGCCTTGGGGTTTAGTCTTGAAAATTATTGTGGTTTAAAAAAGCCTAAATTTAAATAAACGAAGCACTTTAATCCATAAGAAAAAAGCGAAGCTTTAAGTTTCTTATGCGATTAACTCGTGCTGAGTTGTTTATAATTTATGGCTTTTTGTAATTGCGGGTTCATACTTTATTACTAAATAAAACTATAAAGCCCAGCTTTACAAGCCTATGTTTTACATAGCTTTGTAATACTAGGCTTGACTGCCTTCAATTTATTGCTAACTCGCTCTTTTAACTAAGAGTGAGTTACAATAAAATTTCAAAATTTCAAGGAAAAATTATGCGTTATGGTGAAAAAGAGATTAAAGAATTTGATGTAGAAAATATGGAAATTTGGGAAAACACAGCCGAAAATGACTATGTGATTAAGATTACCTTACCTGAATTTATGTGCTGTTGTCCGCGTTCTGGTTACCCTGACTTTGCGACTATTTACCTTGAGTATATGCCTGATAAATTCGTGGTTGAGCTTAAGGCTATAAAGCTTTATATCAATACCTTTATGTATAGAAATGTCTCGCACGAAGCTAGTATAAATGAAATTTACAATACACTAAAAACGAAACTAAAGCCAAAATGGATAAAAGTCGTAGGCGAGTTTAACCCAAGGGGTAATGTTCATACTAGCATAGAATGCCGAAGCGATTTAGTAGTGCCTAGTGCAAAGTAAGGGCTAGAATTCCTACCACCAAGGACTTTCTCTGTCATTTAGGGGCTTTAGCTCGTCATTGCGAGCCGACTTATCGGCGTGGCAATCTATAGAATTTTTTGCTTCTCGTAATGACAAAGTTTTTGTTATTACAACACCTTGACAAAGCAAGGTATGGCATTAAATCATAAAACTAAGTGTTTCTTTCCCTAAGCTGTCCGCAAGCTGCTGAGATGTCAAGCCCCTTGCTTTCTCTTATCGTGCAAGTTACGCCTTTCGCACTTAAAAAGTCTTGAAATTTCACGGCATTTTCAAGGCTAGGTCTTTTATAAATGCTTCCCTCGTGCGGATTAAAAAGTATCAAATTTACCTTTGCTTTTATGCCATTTAGCAGTTTTACAAGCTCTTTGGCGTGATTTAGCCCATCATTTAGCCCATCGATTAAAAGATATTCAAACATTACTCTTTTTCGCTGGTCTATTGGAAAACTTCGCACAGCGTCCATTATAGCTTTGATATTATAAGCCTTGTTTATCGGCATTAGCTTAGTTCTTAGCTCATCATTTACAGCGTGCAAGGATATGGCTAGTAAAACGCCAAGCTTCATTTGTCCTAGCTCTACAATTTGCTTTGCAAGTCCGCTCGTGCTAATGGTCTGCCTTTTAACGCTTATGGCTAAGGTGTCATTATCGCTTAGGATTTTTACTGCCTTGCTTACATTTTTAAGATTGTCAAGTGGCTCACCCATACCCATATAAACGACATTCACACGACGCTCATAAGGGATTTTGTTTTGCTTTTTTATCCACAAAATTTGTCCTACTATCTCGCCAGCTTCTAAATTTCGCTTAAGCCCACCCTTAGCAGTGAGGCAAAAGCTACACCCACTCTTACAGCCTACCTGAGAGGAAACGCAAATCGTGTATCTTGCGTTCTTTGTGATTTTGCCCTTTTCATCCTTTTGCTCCTCTTTCATAGGCAAAAGCACGCTTTCTATAAGCAAACCGTCTTTTAAACGAAAGAGATATTTTATACTTTTATCTCTGCTTTGCTCGAATTTCACGCATTCAAGGGGGCTAAAATGATAGTTTTTTTCAAGTTCAGCCCTTAAATCCTTTGGTAAAGAAGACATTTGAGAAAAATCATCAGCGTATTTTTGGTAAATCCATTCAAAAATTTGTTTCACGCGAAACATTTTTTCAAATTTAGCCTCAAGCTCTTCTTTTGTGAAATTTAAGATATTTTCTTTTAAGTTTTGAGAATTTTTTTGTGAAATTTTTTCGATATTTTTAGGAGTTTTTAAAATTGATTGTTCCAAGGTTTTTCCTGTTTAGATTAAATTTTTTTCTTGTAAAAAATTTTCAAGCTTTTTTTTCGCAAAGGCGTGATTTTTAATAAAATTTTCGTGAGCCTTTTCATCGCAAAAATTTGTCGCACAAAGATAGCTTGTGGCTGAAATTTTAAATTTTTCAGCCACTTTTAATATGGAAAAAAGCTCCATATTCTCAAGCTTTAAGCCAAATTTACTAAATTTTCTAGCAGCTTTTTTGTCCGCACAGATAAAATTTGAGCTATTGCATTTGTATGTTTCACGCGAAACATTGATTTTGATTTCATTTGAGATGGGACTATAAAAATTTCCGCAAAGCTTGGAAAACTCGATATTAAAACAATGCGAACTTTCATAAATTTTTAAAAGCTCATCTTTTTCATCATAAAGCCCACAAGTGCCTATAAAAATGATTTTATCAAGCTTTTGTTTTAAATTTAAAGCCTTAAAACAAAGTTCATAAAGTCCCAAACTTGCTTCAAAAAGTCCTATACCAACGCCCTTTGCAAAGCTAAAATTTTCATTTCCACCAGCACAAACGATAAGAGCTGACATTTTTATCCTTAAGAATTTTGTAAGTTAAAATTATATCTAAAATTTGCAAAATAAATAGCCAAAGTAACAAAAGATTAATAAATTTTAGATAAAATATCCGCTTATGATTAAGGCGAAAAAACAATACGGACAAAATTTCTTAAAAGACAAAAGCGTTTTAGAAAAAATCATTCAAGCCATATCCAAAGATACGGAAAATATCGTTGAGATTGGACCTGGCTTAGGTGATTTAACACAAGAGCTTTTGAAAATTTCTAGGGTTAAAGCCATAGAAATTGACGAGGATTTGTTGCCTTTTTTAAGGCAGAAGTTTAAAACTCAAATCGCAAGTGGAAAGTTAAGCCTTATAAATGCCGATGCTAGTAAGCTTTTTGAAAAAGGCTTGGATGAAAAGCCATATTTTTTAGTAGCAAATTTGCCCTACTATGTGGCTACAAATTTGATTTTATCGGCTTTGAAGGATGAAAATTGCTTAAAACTTCTTGTTATGGTGCAAAAAGAAGTTGGGCTTAAATTTTGTGCTAAAGCAGGAGATAGCGACTTTTCAGCACTTGGTGTTTTAAGCTCTTTGATTTGCAAGAGAGAATTTCTTTTTGAGGTTGCACCAAAGAGTTTTGAACCAGCTCCAAAGGTAAGCTCTGCTGTGATTTTGCTTGAAAAACAAAATTACTTTAATGAGCTTTGCGAACTTGGTGCTTTTGAGAGTTTTTTAAAACTATGTTTTAAGGCTCCTAGAAAAACCCTTTTAAGCAATTTAAAGCCCTTTAAAAATGAGCTTTTGAAGTTTTTAAGTGAAAGAAATTTGAAAGAAAATATCAGACCTCACGAGCTTTGTGCTAAATCCTACCTTGAACTTTTCGAAAATTTAAAGGATAATTTATGAGTAACGAAGAAAATTCTAAACAAGAAAGTGAAAATTTAAGCTCAAAGCAAAATCGTAGATTTAAGTTTAAAAAAAGGAAAAAATCCTTAGAAAATTCACTAAAAAGCGAAAATTCTACTCAAAATGAAAAGGCTGAAAATTTAGAGCCAAAAGAGCCTAAAAAAAGAAAGAAAAATCGCAATCTCCCAAGCAAACTTACAGGCAATGAAGACTGGCAAATGGCATTAGCTGAATGCATAAAAGCGAACAAAATTTCCCACGAAAATCGCTTAAGACCTTTAAAATACAACAACTCCACCGAGCATAAAATTCGCATAACCCCACTTGGTGGGCTTGGAGAAATCGGCGGAAATATCACCGTGATAGAAACAAATAACGAGGCTATAATAATAGATCTTGGTATGAGTTTTCCTGATGGAACTCAACACGGCGTTGATATTATAATCCCTGATTTTGACTATGTTAGAAAGATAAAAGACAAGATACAAGCTGTCATTATAACCCACGCACACGAGGATCACATCGGTGCGGTGCCGTATTTTTATAAAGAATTTGACTTTCCTCTTTATGCTACTCCATTAGCTCTTGGTATGATTTCAAACAAATTTGAAGAGCACGGGCTTAAGGACAAAAGAAAATTATTTCGCCCTGTAGAAAAGCGTAAAATTTATGAAATAGGCGAATTTGACATAGAATGGATACACATCACGCATTCTATTATCGACGCTTCTGCTTTGGCTGTTAAAACTAAGGCTGGAACTATAATCCACACAGGGGATTTTAAGCTTGATCAAACCCCAATTGATGGCTATCCAAGTGATTTAAACCGCTTGGCGTATTATGGTGATGAGGGCGTGCTTTGTCTGTTAAGTGATAGCACAAATTCTTATAAAGAGGGCATTACTAAAAGTGAAAGCTCTGTTGGTAGCACCTTTGATCAAATTTTTGCCAAAACTAAGGGCAGGGTTATAATGAGCACCTTTAGCTCAAACATACACCGCGTTTATCAAGCTATAACTTATGGGCTTAAATACGGACGCAAGGTTTGCGTTATAGGACGCAGTATGGAAAGAAATTTATACACTACTATGGAGCTTGGCTATATAAATTTGGATAGAAAAATTTTTATCGATGCTGATGAGGTTAGCAAGTATAATGACAATGAAATTTTAATCATAACCACAGGCTCACAAGGTGAAACTATGAGTGCACTTTATAGAATGGCAACTGATGAGCATAAACTCATAAAAATCAAGCCAAACGATCAGATAATAATCTCAGCCAAAGCCATTCCTGGTAATGAAACTAGTGTTTCTGCTGTGCTTGATTTCTTACTAAAGGCTGGTGCAAAGGTGGCGTATCAAGAATTTAGCGAAATTCACGTAAGTGGACACGCAAGTCAAGAAGAGCAAAAAATAATGCTAAATCTCATAAAACCTAAGTTTTTCCTACCCGTGCATGGTGAGTATAATCACATCACAAAACACAAAGAAAGTGCGATAAAATGTGGCGTGGATGAAAGAAATATCTATCTTATGAGCGATGGGGATCAAATCGAGCTTTGCCAAAAATATATGAAACGCATACGCACGGTTAAAACAGGCAAGGTCTTCGTGGATAATCAAATCAACAAGCAAATTGCTGATGATGTGGTGATAGACAGGCAAAATTTAGCCGATAATGGCATAGTCTTAATAGTCGCTCAGCTTGATAAGGCAACAAAAACGCTAATCAATAAGCCAAGAGTGCTAAGCTATGGTCTTATAGCCGATAAGCACGATCAAGCCTTTGCAAAAGAACTTAGTGAGGTTTTAAGCGTGTTTTTTGCAAATTTAAAAGATGAGGTGCTAAATGATGGGCGTTTTATGGAAAATCAAATCCGCCAAGTACTTCGCAAACATATCTTTAGAAAGCTTAAAAAATACCCTACCATAGTGCCAAGCGTGTTTATGATGTAGAATTTCTTATGCTAAACCTACAAAGTCGCCGTTACACAGGAGCTAAAACTAAGCTTTTAGCTTCTGTTGAAAAAATTTTAAAAAAAAGCTTTTTTTCTAAGGCTAATGAAGCAAAAACTGATTTTGATGAAAAGGCTTTAAATTCTAAGTTAAAAAATAAAGCCTTTGAAACAAAATCTAAAAAAGCCCCTTTAAAAGATAGCTTAAAATCAAATGTAAAGCAAGGTTCAAAACCTGATTTCAAAGCCTTTTTCGAACCCTTTGCAGGAACGGCTGTTGTAAGTGAGCATTTTTTAAAAAACTCAAATTTAAATCATTTTTACATTAATGATTTTTTGCACTCAAATTTCATCATTTATCAAGGCTTTTTTAGTCAAGAAAGCTTTGATGAAAAAAAGCTTTTAGATTATGCTAAATTTTATAATGCCTTAAATTTAAAAGAGCAAAATTATTATAGTCTTTATTATGGAGATAAGTTTTTTAGTTTAAAAGATAGCATTAAAATAGGCTTTATAAGAGAGCATTTGGATGAGAGCTTAAAAAGAAAAGAATTAAGCTTAAAAGAATTTCATATCTTACTAGCTAGTCTTTTATATAGTGTTGATAGGATAGCTAATACTGTGGGGCATTATGATGCTTACCGCAAAAATCAAATTCTAAAGGATAAATTTGAATTAAGACTTATAAAGCCCATAAAAACAGATAAAAAAATAGAACTTTTTAAAGAAGATGCCAACAGCCTAGCTAAAAGATTAAGAAAGGAATTTCAAACAAAAAAGGCTAAATTTGACTGTGTTTTTTTAGACCCTCCTTATAATTCAAGGCAGTATTCTCGCTTTTATCATTTGCTTGAAAATTTAGCACAAAACAAAAAGCCAAAGCTTTATGGCATAGCTTTAAAGCCAGAGCCTGAGAATTTAAGCAAATATTGTCAAAATGAAGCCTTTGAGACTTTGAAAGATTTAATTTCAAACCTAGCCCCAATAAGTAAAAATATAGTGATGAGTTATAATAATACCACAAGTGCTAATTTAAGAAGCAATGTAAAAATTGATTTTGAAAGCTTAAGGGATTTATTTTTAGAATATGGAAAAACTAAGATTTTTGAATTTGATTTTAAACCCTTTAGCACAGGAAAGACTAAATTTAAAGAGCATAAGGAAAGGATATTTTGGTGTCAAATTTAAGCTTTATTGAGTTAGAAAATGAGCTTATTCAAAGCCCTTTAAATTATACAGGGGGTAAATTTAAGCTTTTAAATCAGCTTTTGCCACTTTTTCCAAAAGAAAATGAAATCATTGTAGATTTGTTTTGTGGTGGGGCAAATGTAGGCTTAAATTTAAAAGCTAAAAAAATCATTTTAAATGACAAACAAAAAGAGCTTATCAACCTTTTTTCTTATTTTAAAACGCATTCCTTAGAAGAAAGTTTTTTAACTTTGCAAAAATTAATTGATGATTTTAAACTTAGTCAAAGTGCTAAATTTGGCTATGGTTTTTATAATTGTGATAGTGCTAAGGGCTTATCAAGCTACAATAAAGAAGCCTTTTTAAAACTTAGAAAAGCTTATAATGAGGATAAAGAGCCTTTGAAGCTTTTTTTACTTATAGTTTTTGGCTTTAATAATCAAATAAGATTTAATTCTAAAGGGGATTTTAACCTGCCTTGTGGAAAAAGAGATTTTAATCTTAAAATGCAAAATAAATTAAAATTTTTTATAAAAGCTTTAAAATCAAAGGCTGTTTTTGCAAAATAAGGATTTTAGGGCATTTGATATAAAAATTTAGATAAAAATTCCTTTATTTATATAGACCATCCTTATTTTCTAGGCAATGCCAGTTATAATGAAAATAAGGTTGGAGTAATGATTCTTCTTTGCAAATGCAGTATTTAGAGCTTTTGCAAACTCATAATTTACTTGAAAATCGCAAGAAAAGCAAAAATTTACACTCTTTAAAAAACTTTATTTGCCTTTTATTACGACACAAAAGAGCAAAAAAGACAAAATTAAGGATTTAATTAATTTTACTGAAGCTAAAAATTTTGATGAGAATTTTTTCGAGCTAATTTTTAAAGCTAGGATTATGAATAATCTTAAGGATTATTTTGATTTAAATCAAAGATATTTAAGCTTGTGTGGTATTTTTGAATTTGAAGCAGGTAGCGTGAGCTTGAGTGAAATTTTTAAACTTGTTTTAAGGCATTCTAAATTTAACGAACTTTTAGAAAAAATTGCCTTTAAACCAACTTCAAAAGAGCTTTTGAGCGAATATTTTGAAGATAAAGAGTTTAAAAAGCTTTTTAAAGAAAAAAATATTTTTTCTTTAAAGGATTTAACAACTTA
>Cebus_capucinus_imitator_PRJNA485217_SSR105__coassemble_773_pt1 | contig 10854 bp, 13 predicted proteins | sample Cebus_capucinus_imitator_PRJNA485217_SSR105__metabat2_low_PE_008 | metagenome-assembled genome bin Cebus_capucinus_imitator_PRJNA485217_SSR105 | reverse complement strand
GCCAACTATGGCTTTAACGCGGTTTATTTTAAGTTCTTTTAATTCATTTTTTAAAATTTCATTTTTTAAGGCGTTTAGGTTTTTAAAAAAAAGATTAGACATTAAAATCCTCCTCTTTTAAGGCTGTGCCAAATTCTATATCTCTTGTGGCTTTTTTGCCTAAAATTATGGGATAAAAGCTAGGATGAAGTCCAAGGCTTGGACGCACGGATTTGACATTTTCGCTAGTAAAAATTTCACCTTTTTTAATGTCCTTACTCGCATATAAGCTTCTTGCAAAGGTGCGGTTTTTCAAGGCTTTCTCGTTTAGCTTTAAATTTTCACTTCCTAAAGCCTTTTCCGCTTCTCTAATTTTACTCACTAGCTCTTTAAACTCAGCAAAATCAAGGCTAAAAGCACTATCTTCGCTTTTAATGCTTTTATCTAAAATAAAATGTTTTTCAATCACTCTAGCTCCCAAAGCCACAGCTAAAACAGGGGCTAAAAAGCCAAAGCTGTGATCACTTAAGCCAACTTCAACGCCAAATTTAGCCTTTAAGCTTAAAATCGCTCTTAAGTTCATATCCTCTAAACTAGCAGGATAAGCTGAAGTGCATTTTAAAAAAATCAAATTTTCATTTTGTTCTTCTTTAAAAATTTGCACCACTTTTTCAAGTTCGCCCTCACTCGCAATGCCCGTTGAAACAAGGCTAGGCTTTTTTTGCTTAGCAATTTCTCTAACAAAAATTTCATCATTTGCCTCAAAGGAAGCAATCTTATAAGCAGGGGGATCAAAGCGGGTTAAAAACTTTATATCATCCTTACAAAAGGGACTTGAAAAGCAAATTAGTCCCTCATTTTGTGCAGTTTCAAAAAGCAAAGAATGCCACTCATAAGGCGTTTTTGCACTCTCATAAAGCTCATAAAGTTTTCTTTTATCCCAAAGTCCGCCCTTGATTAAAAAATCATCCTTATCGCTATTTAAAGTAAGGCTATCTGGGGTGTAGGTTTGAATCTTTATCGCATCTGCTCCTGCTTTTTTGGCTGCCTTTATGGTTTGCAGGGCAGTTTCTAAATTTCTTGCGTGATTTGCTGAAAGCTCTGCTATGATAAAAACTTGTTTATTTGTATCAAAATTTGCTATTTTCATAATTATCCTTAAATTTATCCTTGCTATATCGTTAAAAAATATTAATATTTTAGCATTAAAACCGATATAATTTTGCTTTTTGAATGAAATTTTTATAAAAAAAGGTTTTTTATGAAGTATTGTAAAAGATGTGTTATGCCTGATACTAAGCCTGATTTACACTTTGACGAGAATGGAATTTGCGATGCTTGTCGTTCTCAGGATGCAAAAAATGTAAGTATTGATTGGCAGGAAAGAGAAAAAGAATTTTTAGAGCTTGTTAAAAAATATAAAAAACATCCAATTTATGACTGCGTTGTGGGCGTTAGCGGGGGAAAGGATTCTACTTTTCAGGTAGTAAAAATGCTAGAGCTTGGGCTAAATCCTTTGTGTGTGTGCTTTGAGCCTAGTGTTCCAACAAAAATTGGGCGAAAGAATTTAAAGAATTTAAATAATTTAGGCGTTGATTTAATCCACATAAAAAGAAATCCAAAGGTCTATAAAAAGTTAGCTAGAGAAGCTTTTATAAGAACAGGGGACAATGAATGGCAAAACCACTTAGGAATTTTTACTTCAGTTCCAAGAATCGCAGTAAGCTTTGATGTGCCACTAATAATTTGGGGTGAAAGCCCACAAATAGAATACGGCGGTCCAGCAAGTTCTAAAAATGACAATACCTTAGGGCGAAAATGGCTTGAGGAATTTGGCGGACTTTTGGGAAATAGAGCCTCTGATATGCTAGGCGTTGGTGGTATCAGCGAAAAGGATTTATTTTTATACACTTATCCAAGTGATGAAGAGCTTAGTAGAGTAGGGGTTACGGGGCTATTTTTGGGGTATTATTTTAAGTGGGATTATAAAAAAATACTTCAAATTTCAAAACAACACGGCTTTTCTTGCTCAAAGCGTTTAGTTGAGACAACTTATGAGAATTTTGAAAATTTGGATTGTTATTCAAATCACGTGCATGATTATTTAAAATACTGCAAATACGGCTTTTCAAGGGCTAGTGATAATGCTAGTTTAGATATAAGGCTTGGGCTTATAAGCCGTGAAGAAGGTGTGCGTTTGGTTAAAAAATATGATGGCATACCTCCTAAAAAGGCTATTGCTAAATACTTAGAATTTAGCGGTTTTACTATGGAGGAATTTCAAAATATAGTAGATAGTTTTACAAATAAAAAAATTTTTAAAAGAGATGAAAATGGTAAATTTTTAAGGGACATTGATGGCTCTTTGATTAAAAAGGATGAATATATTTTACAATGATAGGCGTGATTGATTATGGGATGGGGAATTTAAATTCCGTTTTAAAAGCCTTAGAAAAGATAAATGCTAAGCCTTTTTTAATAAAACAAAGGCAAGATTTTAATAAGGCCGATAAATTAATCCTGCCAGGGGTTGGCTCTTTTAATGAGGCTATGAAAAATTTAGAAAAACTTGGCTTTATTGAGTGCTTAAAAGAGCAGGTTTTGGTGCAAAAAAAGTATATTTTAGGAATTTGCCTTGGAATGCAACTTTTCTTAGAAAAAGGCTGTGAGGGTGGATTTAGCGTGGGTCTTGGCTTTATTGGCGGAGAGATTTTGAAATTTGATGAAAATATGGGTTTAAAAATCCCACACATAGGTTGGAATGATATTGAGCTTATAAGGCAAGAGCCTTTATTTAGTGGGATAAACTCAGGTAGTGATTTTTACTTCGTGCATTCTTTTTATGTTAAGTGTGATGAAAAATTTATTAGTGCTAAAACTGAATATGGGCTTAAATTTAGTTCAGCCCTTCAAAAAGAAAACATCTTTGCCGTGCAGTTTCATCCAGAAAAAAGTCAAATTCTAGGGCTTAAACTTTTAGAAAATTTTACAAGGCTTTAGTATGCTAAAAACTAGAATCATACCCTGCGTTTTGCTTCAAAATTCTCAGCTTGTAAAGAGCGTAAATTTTAAAGATTATAGAGTTATAGGACATTTGGTAAGTAGTGTAAGAGTTTATAATGCAAGAAATGTTGATGAGCTTATCATACTTGATATAGATGCTTCAAAAAGCGGTCAAATAGACTTTGAAAGCATAGAGGACTTGGCAAAAGAATGCTTTATGCCTTTAAGCATAGGAGGTGGGATTAAAAGTTTAGATGATATTCAAAAAATCTTAAATTTAGGTGCCGATAAAATTTGCATAAACTCAAAAGCCTTGCAGGATAAAGCCTTTATAGCAAAGGCATCAAATCGCTTTGGAACTCAATGTATACTAACTAGCATAGATGTTAAGAAAAAGGACGGAAAATTCTTTGTTTATGATAGAGGAGCCTTGCTTGATATAAATCCCTTAGAACTTGCTTTAGAATATGAAAGATTAGGTGCTGCAGAAGTGCTTTTAACCTCGGTTGATAATGACGGCTTAGGATGTGGGTATGATTTAGAGCTTTTAAAACTTTTTCAAAATAAGCTTAAAATTCCACTCATAATAAACGGCGGACTTGGTAAGCCAAGCGATGCTGTAAAGGCTTTAAATTTAGGTGCTGATGCCTTGGCTGGAGCTTATATATTTCACTTTTGTCAATACACGCCAAAGGACATTAAAGAAGAACTTGCCAAAAATGGTTTTGCGGTTAGGTTGGTTTGAATTTATAAATTATAAATTAACTAATTTAAAGCATTTTAAAGAAAATTTTAGATAAAATCCGCCTTTATAAATTTTTAAGAAAGGTTAAAAGTGTTTGAAAGTATAAGTTCATCGTTTAAAAATGCTATTTCAAAACTTCGCTTTGTAGATGATGAAAAAGCCCTTAAAAACGCTTTAGAAACCCTTAAAAAATCGCTTTTAAAAGCCGATGTTCATCACAAAGTTACTAAAGAGCTTTTAAGCTTAGTAGAAGAAGAAGTAAAGCAAAAAGGCATAGGACAAAGGCAGTTTTTAGAAGCAATTAAGACAAATTTAGAAAATATTTTAAGTGTTAATGGCAAAAATCAAGGCTTTGTTTTTTCAGCCAAACCGCCTACAATAGTCCTTATGGTAGGCTTGCAAGGTGGCGGTAAAACAACTAGCACTATAAAACTTGCAAATTATTTAAAACTTCGCAACAAAAAAGTTTTAGTTGCAGCTTGTGATTTACAGCGTTTGGCAGCTGTGGAGCAGTTAAGACAGCTTTGTAGCGCAAATGAAATAGAGCTTTTTAGCATAGAAAACGAGCAAAATCCCGTAGTAGTAGCCAAAAAAGCTTTAGAAAAAGCAAAAGATTTAATGGCTGATGTTTTGCTTGTAGATACTGCTGGTCGTTTGGCTATTGATGAAGCTTTGATGAATGAGTTAAAGACTGTTAAAAACGAGTTAAATCCTGATGAAATTTTTTATGTAGCTGATGCTATGAGTGGGCAAGATGGGGTTAAAACTGCTATTAGTTTTAATGAAATTTTAGGCTTGAGTGGAGTTATTTTATCTAAATTTGATGCTGATACTAAAGGTGGCGTGGCTCTTGGCATAGCAAGGCAGGTTAATATACCTTTAAGATTTATCGGTGTTGGTGAAAAAGTGGCTGATTTAGAGCTTTTCTTACCTGAACGCATAGTAAGTCGTATTATGGGTGAGGGGGATTTGGCTACCTTGGCTGAAAAAACTGCTACTATAATAGACGAAAAAGAAGCTAAAAAATTAAATCAAAAGCTTAAAAAAGGTGAGTTTAATTTTAATGATTTTCTAGCACAGATGCAGAATTTAAGCAAATTAGGTAGTATGAAATCTCTAATCGGTATGATACCTGGGCTTTCTCAAGTGGCTGGATCTATTAAGGATATAGATTTGGATAATTCCAAGGAAATGTTGCATATCAAGGCTATGATTTCTTCTATGACACCTAAGGAAAGGGAATTTCCTAGCATTTTAAATAATGCTAGGAAAAGGCGTATAGCAGCTGGTGCTGGACTTTCTCAAATGGAGGTTAATCGCTTTTTAAAGCAGTTTGAAAATGCAGCGAAACTAGCAAAAAGATTTTCTGGTAAAAATGGTATGCAAAATTTAAGCCAAATGATAGGACAAGCTAGGAGAGGATTTTGAGTTTTTATTCATAAATATTATTTAATATTTATACATAAAAATTTAAATTTTAGGAGTTCAAATGACAGTTATTAGACTTACAAGAATGGGTAGAACAAAAAGACCATTTTATCGTATAGTTGTTACTGATAGCAGAAAGCGTCGTGATGGCGGTTGGATAGAAAGTATAGGTTATTACAATCCTATGGTAGAGCCTGAACTTATCAAGGTAGATAAAGAGCGTTTAGCTTACTGGAAAGGCGTTGGGGCTAAACTTAGCGACAAGGTCGCTTCTATAACTAGTAAATAATATGGTTGAAAATTTCCTTAAAGAGTATGCTAGGTTAATCTCTGATTATCCAGAGCAAATAGAGATACAAAAAGTAGAGCTTGATAAGAATTTTTTCGAACTTATAATCTTTGCTAATAAACTAGACACTGGAAAACTCATAGGCAAAAATGGCAAAATGATAAATGCCATTAAAGTAGTCATTTCAGCTTATAAAAGCAAGGATGAAAATTCCTACAGAGTAACGGTAAAAGCAATTGAATGAAAAAACCCTGCTTCAAGTCGCTAAGCTTGGCAAAACCATAGGTCTTAAAGGATATTTAAGACTTCATAATCTTAGCGATTTTCCATCTCAGTTTAAAAAAGGGGCTACCTTTTTAAGTGGTGATGAAATTCTAAAAATAAAAGATTTTGACACTAGTAAATTTTTAGTTTTGTTTGAAAATTATGAGAATGTGGAAAACGCTAAAAAGCTTACAAATTTGATACTTTTTCAAAGTATAGAAAAAAGTAGGCAAACTTGCAAATTAAAAAAAGATGAATTTTTTTATTTTGATATTATTGGTTGTGAGCTTTTTGATGATGAGATAAGGCTTGGCAAGGTTATTGATATTATGCAAACTAGTGCTTATTATTTGTTTGAAATTCAAAGCGATGAACTTTTAATAGCTCAAAAATACGCTAAAACTTTTTTTGTCCCATATCTTGATAAATTCATAGTAAATATAGACATAGAAAATAAAAAAATTCTATGCACCAAAGAAGCCTTTTATATCTTAGAAAACTCATGACTTTTACCTTTGTTTCTTTGTTTCCAAATTTAATTAAGTTTTATTTTGAGGATTCTATACTTTCAAAGGCACACAAAAAGGGCATTTTTGAGAATTTTTATGTAAATCCAAGAGACTTTGCTAATAATGCTTATAATAAAGTTGATGATTATAAAATAGGTGGTGGAGCAGGGCTTTTAATGCAAGTTGAGCCCTTGTATGAGGCTTTAGAATTTATAAGATTAAACAGGGCAAATTCTCATTTTATTTTTTTAAATCCTTGTGGAAAAAGTTTTAAACAAAAGGATGCAAAACGCCTTAGTAAGAAAGAAAATATAGTCTTTGTATGTGGTCGTTATGAGGGCATAGATGAAAGGATAATTGAAATTTTTGCTAATGAAATTTTTAGCATTGGAGACTTTGTTTTAACGGGTGGAGAACTTCCAGCCCTTGTGATGTGCGATGCTATTTTAAGAAATGTTAAAGAAGTTTTGGGAAACGAGCAAAGCTTGGAAGAAGAAAGCTTTGAGGATAGCATTTTGGAAGCTCCTGCTTTTGCTAAACCTTTTATTTTTGAGAAAAAAAATGAAAAATTTACAGCAATTTCAGAGTTTTTAAAGGGTAATCAAGGTAAAATCTCGGCTTTAAAAACTACTTTGGCGTCTTGTAAAACTAAATTCTTTCGTCCGGATTTGTTTTTAGAGCATGAACGCAAGAAATAAGGAATTTTAATGAAAAACAAATATATAGAGCAATTTGAATTTAAACAAATTGAGGGCAAAAGTGTTCCGCAATTTCGTGCCGGAGATACTTTAAAGTTGGCTATTCGCATTAAAGAAGGGGACAAAACTAGGATTCAAAATTTCGAGGGTTTGTGCATAGTTAGAAGAGGCAGTGGAGTTAGTGAGACTTTCACGGTCCGTAAAATAGGCGCTAACAATGTCGGCGTTGAAAGAATTTTCCCAATTTATAGCGAGAGTTTAGAAAGTATTTCTGTTTTGAGAAAAGGTCGTGTTCGTCGTGCAAGACTTTTTTATCTCAGAGATAGACGCGGTAAAGCAGCTCGTATTAGAGAACTTAAAAAATAGTTTAAATTCTTTAAAATTTTTAACTTTAAATTTAGCTTTTGCTAAATTTAAATCTTTTAAATTGTGGTATTAAAATGACTTGGACTAAAAATTCTTGGAAAAATTATCCCATAAAACAGCAACCAAACTACCCTGATATTAAGGAACTTGAAAGGGTTTTATCAAGACTTGAAAAGCTACCTCCTCTTGTTTTTGCTGGTGAGGTTAGAAATTTACAAAATGCTTTAGCAAAGGTTAGTAAAAAAGAGGCATTTTTGTTACAAGGTGGCGATTGTGCTGAGAGTTTTGAGAATTTTGGTGCTGTAAATATCAGAGATATGTTTAAAATTATGCTTCAAATGGCTATAGTTCTTACCTTTGCAGGTGGTTGTCCTGTGGTTAAAATAGGCAGGATGGCAGGGCAGTTTGCTAAGCCTAGAAGTTCTGATTTTGAGGAATTTGAGGGCAAAACCTTGCCAAGTTATAGAGGCGATATAATAAACGGCTTTGAATTTAATGAAAAAGCTAGAATTGCTAATCCAAACAGAATGCTTGAAGCTTATTATCAAAGTGCTACTACTTTGAATTTGCTAAGAGCTTTTGCTAAGGGCGGTTTGGCTGATTTAAGGGAAGTTCATCATTGGAATTTAGGCTTTTTGAAAAAAACTAAGCTCAATGAGAGTTATTTTGATATAAGTGAAAAAATTTCTCAAAGTTTAGCCTTTATGGAAGCTTGTGGCATAAACGCTACAAATACACCAAATTTAAGAGAAGTTAGTGTTTATACCTCGCACGAAGCCTTGCTTTTGCCTTATGAAGAGGCTTTAACTCGCGTTGATAGCTTGAGTGGTGAAATTTATGATTGTTCAGCTCATATGCTTTGGATAGGTGAAAGAACAAGGGGTATTAACGAAGCTCATGTGCATTTTTTAAGTGGGGTTAAAAATCCAATAGGTGTTAAAATAGGACCTAATGCAAATGCCGAAGAAATCATAGCCTTAGCCAATACTTTAAATCCTAAAAACGAAGAAGGTAAGCTAAATATCATCATTCGTATGGGTGCTGAAAAAATTAAAGAAAATCTACCTAAAATTTTATCTAAACTTAAAAGCGAGGGCTTAAATTTAATTTACAGCATAGATCCGATGCACGGTAATACAACAAAAGCTGGAAATTTTAAAACTAGAGAATTTGACAAAATAATGCAAGAAGTTAGAAGTTTTTTTGAAATTTGTATGAGCGAGAGGCTTTATCCTGGTGGAGTTCATCTTGAAATGACAGGACAGGATGTTACAGAATGCACCGGTGGAGCCTCTAATGTAACAGCTCAAAGCCTTGAAAAAAGATATGAAACTCAGTGTGATCCAAGGTTAAATGCAGACCAAGCCCTAGAACTTGCATTTTTAATCGCTGATTTAGTGAAAAAGGCTAGGGCGTGATTAAAATTTATGGTATTAAAAACTGCTCTAGTGTTAAAAAAGGGCTTGATTTTTTAAATCAAAGGGCTTTGGAATTTGAGTTTTTAGATATTAAAAAACTTGATGAAAAAACCTTAAATTTGTGGCTTAAAAAAAGAACTTTCAAAGAGCTTATTAATACAGCTGGACTTACGGCTAAAAAGCTTGGTTTAAGCAAAGAAAAACTTGAAAGTTCAGATGAAAATGCCCTAAAAACGCTTGTTTTGGAATATCCAAGCCTTATTAAAAGACCTATTATAGAATTTCAAGATCAATTTTATATAGGCAAAGAATACGAAAATCTTTGATAAATCTTATCATTAACTTTTAAAATAAAATATTTAATTTTACTAGCAAATTTAAATTTAGCATATAAATTTTTATAAAATTTAAAATTTACCCTTGACTTAGAGTTGCTCTCATTTTTTATAATTATAAAATCATTTTACAAAAAGGAGAAAAAATGAAAGACACTTCTAATTCAAGAAGAAAATTTATTAAAAATACTGCCATTGTAGGTGGTGTGGTAGCTTTGGGTGGAATTTCACATATTTTTGGTGCAAATTTAGCAAGTGCTAAAAATAAAACCATTAAATGCAAGGGCTTTGCAGCCTTTGATGAAAGCGGGATTTTAAAGCCTTGGGAATTTCAAAGAAGAGCAGTGGGCGATGAGGATATTTTAATTGAGATTAAATTTGCTAGCATTTGTCATAGCGATATTCATCAATTAAAAGGGCATTGGCGTAAGCAAAGTTATCCACAAGTGCCAGGACACGAAATAGTAGGTATAGTGACCCAAGTTGGTAGCAAGGTAAAAAATTTCAAAATAGGCGATAGGGCTGGTGTTGGTTGTATGGTGGATAATTTAAAGGGCGTAAAAAAAGAGGAGCAATACGACGCAAACACGCTTTTTACCTACGGATATCCTGATAAAAGGGAGCCAAGCGGTATCACTCAAGGAGGATATAGCACAAATATAGTCGTGCATTCGCATTTTGCGGTTAAAATCCCTGAAAGTATTAGCTTTGAACAGGCTGTGCCTTTGCTTTGTGCTGGGGTTACTACTTATTCGCCTTTAATGAAATATCAAATCAAAAAGGGCGATAAGGTAGGCGTTGCTGGTATTGGAGGGCTTGGACATATAGCTATAAAACTTGCACTTAGCAAGGGTGCAAAGGTTTATGCTTTCACCACTTCAAAGGATAAGATTAAAGATATTAAAGGCTTTGGAGCAAGTGAAGTTGTGGTGGTTGAAGATGCTCTTAAAAATACTAAGGCTTTAGAGAAATTTAAAGGCGAACTTGATTATATGATAAGCACTATACCAGTAGCGTTTGATGTGGCTGCTTATGCAAGTTGTGTTAAACCTTTTGGAACTTTCACTCAGGTTGGAATGCCTGAAAATTTCGAGCTTAGGCTTTCAAATTTGGCTCTTTCTCAAAGTAGGGTAAATTATACCGCTTCTTTAATCGGCGATATGAAAGAAACGCAAGAGGTGGTAAATTATTGTGCTGAAAATAAAATTTATCCAAAAATTGAAATCATAAACGCAAAAGATATAAACAAGGCTTGGCAAAAAGTAGTGGATAAAAAGGCAAGATATCGCTATGTTATAGATAGTGCGACGATTTGAGTTGGGGGCAAAATTTAAAATTCTAAGTTAAAATTTTAAATTTTTTAAATTTACTCTTGACTTAGAGTTGCTCTCATTTTTTATAATTATAAAATCATTTTACAAAAAGGGAAAAAAATGAAAAAGTTTATAAAACTTTTAACAATTTCAGTTTGTGTTGCACTTATGAGTGTAAATTTAGAGGCAAAGGAGGATAATATGCAAGAGCTTATCAAAAAAGGCACACTTGGAGGCTTTAAAGGCGATAGCAAAATTTTTAGCGGTGAGGTTAATGTAGATATGGCGTTTAAGGCAAATGAGTGGCGTGATTTTAGTGGAGGTATTGTTACTTTTAGTAAGGGTGCTAGAAGTGCTTGGCATACTCATCCAAAAGGTCAAACGCTTTTCGTGCTTGATGGCACTATCATAACAGGCACAAAAACAGGTCAAATACAAATCGCTAAAAAAGGCGATACTATATCTTGTCCGCCAAATTTAGAGCATTGGCACGGAGCTTTAGATAGC
>Cebus_capucinus_imitator_PRJNA485217_SSR105__coassemble_740_pt1 | contig 11277 bp, 12 predicted proteins | sample Cebus_capucinus_imitator_PRJNA485217_SSR105__metabat2_low_PE_008 | metagenome-assembled genome bin Cebus_capucinus_imitator_PRJNA485217_SSR105 | reverse complement strand
GCTTAAAAAAGTAAGTGATAAAGAGTATAAAAAAGCCCTAGAAAAAGCAAAGGAGCAAAAATGACTTTGATTTTATTTTCTCATACTTATTTTGAAAACTCTAAAATCAACAAAGCCCTTTTAGAAGAGGCTTCAAAGCTTGAAAATGTAGAAATTTCAAACTTAAATTTGCTTTATAAAGACTATAAAATCGACATTCAAAAAGAGCAAAACAAGCTTGAAAAAGCAGATAAAATCATAGTTCAATTTCCTATGTTTTGGTATAGCACACCAAGCATTTTTAAAGAGTGGCAAGATGCGGTTTTAACGCCTTTATATGTTGAAAAGTCTAAAATTATAGCAGATAAAAAACTAGGCTTTATCATCAGTGCTGGAGGTAGCAGGGAGGACTTTTTAGAGTATGAAAGTAAGGAATTTAGTGCTATAGATAGAATTTTATTTCCTTTGGTAATAAGTTTTGAAAGTTTGAGTGTAAAAATTTGTAAAAGTCTTGCTTTTTATAATGCAAGTTCGTCTAAATTTGATTTACAAACTTGCAAAAAGCAGTATTTGGACTATATAAAAGAATTTTAAGGACTAATTTATCAGAGCTGTTTTAATGTGAAATTTCATTTTATAAATAAAATTTTGTTAAAATAAAACAAAAAAAGGCAGAATATGAAAAATCTTTGCATTATCCCAGCTCGTGGTGGTTCAAAAAGAATTCCACATAAAAATATAGTTGATTTTTGTGGCAAACCTTTGATAGCAAGGAGCATTGAAAATGCCTTAAATTCGGGCATTTTTGATGAGGTCATAGTTTCAAGTGATGATGAAAAAATTATACAAGTAGCCTTAAATTTTGGAGCAAAAGTTCCTTTTGTGAGAGACAAAAGCTTAAGCGATGATTATGCAAGTAGCACTGAAGCGATAAAAGATGCTATTAAAAGGCTTGAAATTTCAGGGCAAAAGTATGATAATGTATGTTGTTTGTATGCTACTGCACCATTAATTAGTGCTGAAATTTTAAAACAAGCCTTTGATGAGTTTATTAAAAATAAAACAAAATTTTTATTTGCTGCTGGTGAGTTTAATTCGCCTATACAAAGGGCTTTTAAGCTTGTGGAAAATAAGGTTTATATGTTTGATGAAAGTAAGTATTTTACTCGCTCACAGGATTTAACAAGGGCTTTTTATGATGCTGGGGCGTTTTATTTTGGAACATCTCTTGCTTGGCTTGAAGAAGAAATTATGTTTAAGCCTTATTCAAGCGTGTTTTTACTAGCTAAAAATTTGGTTTGCGATATAGATACTTTAGAAGATTTGGAATTTGCTAAAAAATTATTTTTGATAAATCAAGGGGAAAAATGCTAATTAGTAAAATTAAGGGCTTTAAATACCCAGACGCTGAACTTGTAAGGTGGTTTTTTAAAAATAAAATTTATGAGATTAGCACAAAAAAGGTGCTTGAGTTTGGCTCACATAATGGCAATAATTTAGCCCTTTTTGCAAGTTATGATTATGAGTGTTTGGGCGTTGATTTAAGTAAAGAAAATATTAAAAATGCAAATTTTAATTTCAAAGAGCTTTTTAAGTATAAAAAATGTAAGTTTTTTATAGATGATATAAAAAATTTTGCAAAAGAAAAAAGTGATATTAAAGCATCTGTTTTTTTAATACCAAATGTAATTAATTTTTTGACAAAAAATGAATTTATAACCTTGCTTAAAAATGCAAGACAAAATAAGCTTTACAGCTACGGGGGGGGGGATGAGAAAAATGTTTATTCGCATTTTTTCTTAAGAGCAAGAAGTGTAAAAGATTACAGATACGGACTTGGTAAAAGCTTAGAAAATGGTTCTTTTTTACTTGTGGATGATGAATACACAGGAGAAAAGGGCTGCATTTGCACGGCTTATCAAGAATATGAATTAGTTGAGCTTTTAAAAAAATATTTAAATTTATTTGATTTTGAGCTTATTACAAGTGAGAATATCAATGTCAAAAATAAAAAGCTTATAAAAGATAGTGATATTATCATTTATGGTAAAATTTGTTAAAGGAGATTTGATGTATTTAAAAGATTTAAGAGGGCTTAAATTCCCTGATTTGGCTGTTGTGAAGTTTTTTTTCAAACAAGGTTTGCATAAAAGAGCAAACGAAAAAGTGCTTGAACTTGCTTGTTCTAATGGCAATAATTTAGCCCTTTTTGCAAGTTATGATTATGAGTGTTTGGGCGTTGATTTAAATAAAGAAAATATCGAAAATGCAAATTTTAATTTTAAAGAAGTGATTAAGGCTAATAAATTTAGCTTTTTTGCTGAAGATATGCTTTCTTTTGTGAAAGAAAATAAGGGCTTAAGGGCTGATATTTTGCTTATCCCAAATGTGATAAATTATCTTAAAAGAGAGGATTTTTTAGCCTTGCTTAAGGATATAAAAGAAAATGAGCTTTATAAAAAGGGAGCTGATTTTTTCCTAAGAACAAGGAGCATTAAAGACTATCGTTATGGGCTTGGCAGGGAAATTGGACTAAATAGCTTTTTGATAGAAGATGATGATACCACAGGAGAAAGGGGCTGTTTAAATACACTTTATCAAGAACACGAGCTTGTGAGTTATTTAAAAGAGTATTTAAATCTTTATGATTTTAAGGTTTTAAATTATGAAAGCACTAATGTAATGGGAGCTGATGATAGGCTAGTTAATGATTCTGATATAGTAATTTATGGAAAAATTCAGTGAAAATTGCTATTATGCAGCCTACTTTTTTACCTTGGATGGGGTATTTTAAGATGATTGAGGCTGTTGATTGTTTTGTATTTTTAGACAATGTGCAGTTTGAAAAAAGAAGTTGGCAAAGTAGAAATAAAATAAAACTAGGGCAAAAAGAATTTTTCTTAAGCCTTAGTCTTAAAAAAGCTTCTCAAAAAACACTTATTAATGAGATGCTTTTAAGCGATGATGAAAAGTGGAAAAATAAGCTTTTATTAAGCTTTACTCACGGCTATTCTAAGAGCTTAAATTTTAAAAAATATTATGAGCTTTTAAGTTTTGCACTTTTTAATTTTTCAAATTTAAGCAAGCTTAATATCTTTTTGATTGAAAGTTTTTGCAAGGATTTAGGTTTAAAAACGCCTTTGCTTAAGGCAAGTGATTTAAAAGTAGAGGGCAAAAAAGAAGGCTTGTTGCTTGAAATTTGTAAGCACTTAGGGGCTAAGGCTTATCTTTCGCCTGAGGGTTCAAAACCATATTTAGCAAAGCCTGAGGCTAAAGAGCTTTTTGAAAAGGCTGGGATTGAGATTTTTTATTTTGATTTTGAACATCCTATTTATCGGCACGGGGGGGGGGCTTTCATCCCTTACTTGAGTGTGGTTGATTTTTTGTGTTGCGTTTTAAATTGCAAGCAAGAGTTTAAAAACTTTTCTTGCAATGCTTATAAAGAGTAAAAATGAAGGTTTTAATAAGAAGTGATAGTTCAAGCGATATAGGCTTTGGGCATATTAAAAGGGATTTAATCTTAGCTAAACAATACGAAGATGTAAGCTTTGCTTGTTTAGCCTTACAAGGCTCATTAATAGATGAAATTCCTTACCCTGTTTATGAGTTAGCAAGTGCTAGTATTTACGAGCTTATAAATCTCATAAAAGAAGAGAAATTCGAGCTTTTAATCATAGATCATTATGATATAAGTGTTGATGATGAAAAGCTTATAAAGCTTGAAACTGGGGTTAAAATTCTAAGCTTTGATGATGAGTTAAAGCCTCATCATTGTGATATTTTGCTAAATGTAAATGCTTATGCTAAGGCTAGTGATTATGAGGGCTTGGTGCCTTTTAAATGCGAGCTTAGATGCGGCTTTTCTTATGCTTTGATTAGAGATGAGTTTTATATAGAGGCTAAGGAAAATAGGGAAAAAAAATATGACTTTTTTATTTGTCTTGGAGCAACTGATCCTAAAAATTATGCCTTGCAAATCGCAAGTGAGTTAGCAAAGTCAAAAAGCGTGATAATAGCTACAAGTTCGCAAAATAAAAACTTAAACAAGCTTAAAAAATTCGTAAATGATAACAAAAATATAAGGCTTTTTGTGGATGATGAAAATATCGCAAGGCTTATGAATGAAAGCGTAAAGCTTATCATAAGTGCTAGTTCTTTGGTGAATGAAGCTTTGATTTTAAAGGCGAATTTTAAGGCTATTTGTGTGGCTAAAAACCAAAAGCAAGTGGCTGATTGGCTTGGAAAAAAGGGCTATGAAGTGGAGTATAAAATTTGATTTTAAAAAATTTTACTAGACTAAATTTAAAAGAAAAAAAACGTATTTTAACTTGGCGTAATCATAAAAATGTTATTAAATTTATGAAAACAAAAAAGATAAGCATTAAAACGCATTTGGAATTTATCAAAAGCCTTAAAAATGATAAAACTAAGAGATATTTTGTAGTTTTTGAAAAAAACTTAGCCATTGGGGTGATTGATTTTATAGATATAAATGAAAATTCTTGCGAATTTGGGCTTTATAAAAATCCAAATTTAAAAGGCGTTGGCAAGGCTTTACTTGAAAAAACTATAAATTATGCTTTTAAAATTTTAAAATGCAAGGTGTTAAAAGCTTGTGTTTTTAAAGAAAATTTAAAAGCTTTAAATTTGTATCTTAAAAAAGGTTTTAAAATAAGTAGCGAAAATAACGAATTTTACTTTATAAGGCTTGAAAATTTAACTTAGTTTAAATTTTAAAAATTTTAGAATTATTTTTAAATTTTAATTTTAATTTATCATAAATTTTGTAAAGTTAGACTTTGCAATTTCAAAGGAGTTTAGATGAACGAAAACTTTTTTCAGAATTTCTTAATGCTTTCTCAACTTAGCACTATAGGAATTTTAATCATACTTTTTGTAATTTTTTATATACTTAAAAAAATGCGTGATTTTGGGGTAAATTTTAGTATTCGTATGATTTTTGCTCTGCTTACTGGGCTTTGTTTTGGTTTTGTTTTGCAGTATATTGCCGATGATATGAATGCTATTTGGTATAAAGAGGCTAGTCATTGGTTTGGCTTTTTTAGTTCGGTTTTTGTAGCCTTTATAAAAATGCTCATAATCCCACTAATAAGCGTTTGCATAGTAAAAGTTATCATAGAAATAGACAAAAATATCAAAATTTCATCCTTGCTTGGCGTTGGTATGTTTTGGATACTGCTTAGCACGAGTATAGCTGCTATTTTGGGCGTAAGTTTGGCTTATAGTTTTGATTTGGGGCAAAGCTTTGCTATAGAAGAGGGTACTAGGAAAATCAGAGAAATTCAAAGCTTTTCAAGCATAATCTTAGGGCTAATCCCAAGTAACATAATAGCTGCTACAAACAAAGAAAATGTAATTGCCATAGTGATTTTTGCATTTTTAGTTGGAATTTGTGCTAAAAGAATTTCAAAAAAAGAAGAGTATGAAAATGCCTTTAAAAGCTTTGAGAATTTTGTTTTAAGCTTTTATGCTCTTATGATGAGTATGACAAAACTAGTGATTAAGTTTATGCCTTATGCTGTAGTTTGTATGATGGCTAATGTCTTGCTTAAAAATGGCTTTGAGGCTATTAAAACGGCTGGGCTTTTTATAATTTTAATTTATGTTGCTATGCTTTTGATGTTTTTGGTGCATTTTTTAATGCTTATCTCTCAAGGACTAAACCCAATAAAATACATCAAAAAAGCCTTTCCGGTATGGCTTTTTGCCTTTAGCTCGCGCTCTTCTCTTGGCACTTTGCCCCTTACTATCTCAACTTTACAAAACAAGCTTGGCGTAAGCCCTGCGGTAGCAAATTTCGTAGCCTCCATAGGAACAACCACAGGGCTTAATGGTTGTGCTGGATACTTTCCTGCTATGGTGGCTGTTTTTGTGGCATTTGCAACGCATACTCATATTGATTTTAGCTTTGCTTTAATGATAGTTTTAGTAGCCGTTCTTGGCTCTTTAGGCATAGCAGGAGTGCCAGGAAGTGCGACGATGGCAGCTTCTATAATGCTAGCAGGTATTGGCTTTAGCGATAATTTTGTAATGCTAAGCTTAATCTTAGCCATAGATCCAATTGTAGATATGGCAAGAACGGCTAGTAATGTCTCAGGTGCTATGGCTTCATCTCTTTGCACGGCAAAAAACTTAAAGCTTTTGGATAAAGAAATTTACAATGCTTAGCAAATTTTAGGGCTAAATTTAGCCCTAAAGGCTTTTAAGGCTTCTTCTATCTTAAGCTCATAATCCTTAAAATCTGTATTATCAAGCACAAAATCAGCCTTTGGCTCATCAAATTTTATATCCACTCCAACGACATTTTTTATTTCGCCTCTTAAAGCCTTTGAGTAAAGGGCTTTTTTATCTCTTTTAACAAGCTCATCAAAATCACATTTTACATAAATTTCAAAATAATTTTTAAGATTTTTTCTATTAAAATCATAAATTTCATCAAACATAGAAATCGCACTTACGATGACTATCATACCTTGATCGCTTAAAAATTTAGCAAATTTAGCCCTTTTATAAGAAATTTCCAAGCGTCCAAATCTATCGTATTCAAAACGCCCTAAAAGCTCTCTTAATTCATCTCCGTCTAAATAAATTACATTATCAAACTCAGCTCTTAATTTCTCACAAATTTTCTCAGCCAAAAAGCTCTTGCCACTTCCTGCAAGCCCTGTAAGCCAAATGACACTAGCATTTTTATAAGCCATTTTAATCCTCAAAATTTTCAAATGACTTATTATTTTTGTTTTTAACAAATCTTAGCCAATATCCTGCTAACATCGATGATAAGAGTGTTGTAAGGATTAAGGTGGTAAAGAAATTTACATTTATGATTTGATAATAAAAAGCCACACTTGCTAAGACTATGCCAGGACCTCCTCTAGCATTCATAGTGATAGCAAAATTAATTCTAGCTAAATTTGACATTTTAAGGAAAAGTAAGGCAGAAAAAGCACCAAAAAACTCAAACACACAAGCTAATATACAAAAACACACAAAGGGCACAAAAGAAAACTCATGTATAATGTCAAGCTGAATGCCAATTAAAGCAAAATATATCGGTATAAAATACGAAAATGAAAATTCATTTACAGCAGAAATTTTTTCTTTTAAACTCTCATAATTTGTCAAAATATTTTTGATTAAAAATCCTACCAAAAATGCTGAATAAATAGGATTTATATGTAGTGTGTTTAAAAAGGCTATAGCTAAAAATAACAATACAAAGGCAAGGGTTAAAAAATCAATGGAGTTAAGATTAAAGCGGATTTTGTTTGCTAAATTTGCAAAAAGCTTTACGCAAATAAATAATATGATAGTAGTCAAAGCTGTTAAAAGATTTTCATACAAATTAATACTTGTGCTTGTAGTAGCATTTATAGCGACATTTAAAAGTATCCATAAAAATAAATCTTGTATAGTAGAGGTGGTTAAAACCACACTTGCAAAACGCGTTTTAATCACTCCTATATCAAAAAATATTTTTGAAATCACAGGTATGGAAGTTACGGCTATGGCTATTAAAAATACCAAAGAAAATGATAGATAATTGCCCTTTTGTCCTATATAAATATCACTAAAATAATCTATAAAGAAAAAACCTAAAAAAGCCGGGATAAAAGTAGCACCGATAAATAAAGCCGTAATAATCTTTAAATTTTGCTTTGCAAAGCTAATTTGCGTATTAAAACCTGCCATAAACATAAGAAAAATAAGTCCTAATTGATAAAATACATTTAAAATTTTACTCTCTTCATTAAAGGCATTAAAAATACTGCCTATAAAATCAGGTGCGATAAAATAAAGTCCGCTAGAACCAAGCACAAAACCACCCAAAATCTCACCTATAACCTTTGGAGTTTTCAAAGCTTCAAAAAGTTTGCCAAATACAAAGGCTGATAAAAGTAGTATAGCCAATGCCAAAAAAAGGCTTGTTAAATGCTCAGGGCTTAAGCTTTGCAATTTCATAGTTTTATCCTTTTTTAAAAATTTAGATTAATTTATTTTCTTACTTAAAAATTTTTGGTAATATCACTTTTTAAGCACATTTTTATCACTCAAGGTAAATTTTTTCATTTTCTATTTCCATTTTCATTTTGTTTAAGATTTCTATACATTCTTTTACATATTTTCCAACAGCACTTTCCTCACTTAGCTGAATTCCATATACTCCACTTTTTGATATACGATACAAATCATCTATTTCAGCTATTGTTGGGATTGGTTTTTCTTCCATATTTTTTAATATTTGCGTTGCCAAAAAAGTCTTTTTACCGCTATGATTTGCCATTTTGATAATATAATCTTGAAATCTTGGTATCTTTTCTATACCTATTTCCGTGCTTAAATCACCCCTATCAATGAGTATAAACTCAACCAAATCAAAAATAGCCTTTAAATTCTTTGTAGCACTCAGTGTTTCAATCTTTGAAATAAGCTTTATCTTAGGATTTAAAAGCTTTTTTAATTCCACTATATCACTAGCCCTTCTTACAAAAGAAGCTCCTATAAAGCTTAAATTATATTGATTAGCCAGATTAATTAAAGCCTTGTCTTTATCAAATAAAAAAGGCAGATTTTCACTCACGCTTCTTATATGCATACCTTTGTTATTTAAAAGCTCTCCATCGCTTTTTGAAGTAAAAACTATGCTATCATCAAGAACTTCTTTAACTATAAATAAAAAGGTGCTATCATTAGCAAAAACTCGCATATTTGGCTTTACAAGCTTATAAAAATCCACATAATTAAACTCATCGTGCCTTAAACAAAACTCTTTATCCTTTTGCACTTTTATAGGTGCTTTTAAATTTGCTGTGCGGATTTTATTGCCGGGCAAGTCAAGTAAAATATCAATATTTTCATTTTGATTTTTAAGATTTTTGATATTTGTTTCAATTTCTTCTATACTACCATGTGCACCGTTTATGCGGTATATAAAATTATCTTTATGAATTTCATTTATTTTTATTTTATTACCTAAGCTAGGTCCTGTTGTTAAAATGTATTTTTGCATATCATTCCTTTATGAAAATATTTTCTTTGCCTAAATTTATTATGCTTTGTGAGATTTCTTTTCTCATCATAGAAGTAGGTGGGATTTCGCCCTTGCTTAAAGCTTCTCTTATTTTTGTGCCACTTATGTAAATTTTTTGAGATGCGTCGTGTTTGCAATGCTTATCGCTTACTATTTGTTCGCATTTTTTACAAAAATATGGCTCTTTTAAAAGCAAAAGCTTGATGTCTAATCTATCTTGCAAGGCTTTTGCTAGATCTTGTGCGGCGTAGGTTTCATAATAATTTCCCACTCCAGCATGATCCCTGCCTATGATAAAATGAGTGCAGCCTAAATTCTTACGCAAAATAGCGTGAAATATAGCTTCTTTCGGTCCTGCATAACGCATATTTGTTTGTAAGGTAGCAAAATGAACTCTATCTTGTGGGTAAAAATCCTTTATCATCACGCTATATGCTTTTATCACAGCATCTTGTGTAAAATCGCCTATTTTTTTCCAGCCAACTAAGGGATTGATAAAAAGGGCATCACAAAGTTCAAGTGCCACTCTTTGTAAATGCTCGTGAGCTTTGTGTATGGGATTTCTGGTTTGAAATCCTGCTATTGTTTGTATGTTTTTATCTTTGAATATATCTTGCAAATAGCCCTTATAAAGCGTATTTTCTAAAATCTTTTTTGAAGTTTTTATTTCCCCGCCTACTCTGTATTTGCTTCTTTTTAGTTCTTTTTGAATGCCCGGGTGCTTTTCATCCTTGCTTTGATAGATTTCATAAATTTCTTTTTTATCAATGCTAAATTTATCCCTTATCTTTATAGAGCCTATATTTTCATTATTGTAAAATAAATTAGTCCTTGCACCTATATGAAAATCATTTAAATTTGGCACTTCTAAGGTGATGGGTAAGGTCCAAATTTCATTATTTAATAAGGACATATCATAAACTACTTTTTTATATTCTTCATACCCTAAAAATCCACTAAGTGGGCTAAAAACTCCACTTGCAAGGTATTTTAAGTCCAAAAAGCTGTCATTACTTAGTGCAATATTCATTCTTGTTTCTTAAATTCATCACAAATTTTTTTAAATTCGTGATAATAACCCCAAGACTTCATTACCCAAGAAAAATTTTCACTAATGAATTTTATTTCAGGCTCTAAGCATTTTTTGATTTGAAAGGCAAGTTTTTTATCTTTTTTAATATAGTCTAAAATTTGTCTTTCTGTGAGTAAATTTTCTTTGATTTCCTCGCTATTTTTGGCTAGAAACTCTACATATTTTTTTAAAAATTCCTTACTTTTTTCATATAAATCTTTATTATTTTTTAAGCTTTCATAGTCTTTGTCTTCGATATAAATACAAATCATACTATCATCTATGATAACTTCATTTTCTAAAATTTCAAGGCTAATATTGATTAAATTTTGATTTTTACAAGCATTTGAGTAGTGATTGTAAGTGCCTATAAAAATGCTTTGTCCCCCTTCTAAACTTAAGGACTTATTTTCATCATATAAGCTTTCTTCGCTTAAATCAAAATGATGAGCATAAAGCACACTAGGAAGTGTATATAAAGCTCCTCTATTACGGTTTAATCTTTCTTTGAATTTTTTCTCATCCTTTGGCTTTGAAAGTCCTAGTTTTAGTGCTAACTCACAAATACTATCATAAGCATAATCAGGCTTTAATTTAGTAAAATCAAGGCAAATTACCTCGCTTATAAAATTTTTCATAAGATTAACATCTCTTATCAAAGCTTTCATTTCCGAATAAATGTGGTTATTTTCTTTGTGAATAGAGCTTACATCAGGTTTTTCTTTACCTTCATTATACCCATAAACCATCTTTGGGACTAAATTTTCTATTTTAGAATGTAGATTAAATTTTTTCATTTCAGAGGATATATGAATACGACCATTCTCAATATGATTTAAAGCGTGTTGAAGCTTTTCTATAGGATCCCTTGATATAAATACAAAGGGGATTTTTTCTTGCAAAAGAGAAGCAAATTTAAGCCATTGATTTTTATCTCCCCATGGATAACCAATTATGGCTATTTTTTTATTATCATCTTCTAAATAAAGTTTATAAAATTTAAGATAAAAATTTAAATCTCCAGCATAACATTCCTCAATATCACATTCTTTCATAAAATTAGGAAAGGCAATGGAGGCACTAGATCCCAAGTGTGTTCTTTTATAAACCAAGCTCTTAGGCAAAGGCAAATTCATATCCCAAGCTAGATTTGCAGGTATGTTTTTGTATGATA
>Cebus_capucinus_imitator_PRJNA485217_SSR105__coassemble_732_pt1 | contig 11434 bp, 10 predicted proteins | sample Cebus_capucinus_imitator_PRJNA485217_SSR105__metabat2_low_PE_008 | metagenome-assembled genome bin Cebus_capucinus_imitator_PRJNA485217_SSR105 | reverse complement strand
CAATATAAGTTTTTTAATAGCCCCGCTTATAAATAGTGCCGGTAGAATGGATGATGCTAGTATTTCTTATGAGTTTTTACATACTAAGGATTTTAATAAAGCTTTAGGTTATTTAGAGCAAATCATAAGCTTTAACGAAAGCAGAAAAGACGAAGAAAAACAGCTTTTTGAAGATAGTTTAAGCCAAATTTCAAATGATGATTCTTGCATTATAGTCTGCGGAAACAATTGGCACGAAGGCGTTTTGGGCATAGTAGCAAGCCGTTTGGCTAAGCATTTTAACAAACCAGCCTTTGTTTTTTCTCAAAATGAAAACAAGCTTAAAGGAAGTGTTAGAAGTGTCGGTAAAATCGATATTTTAGCCTTAATTTCTAAATTTAGCCTTGAGCTTAATAATTACGGTGGTCACAAAGGAGCAGCTGGAGTTAGTTTAAACTGCGAAAATTATGAAAATTTCAAAAATGAAATGAAAAAAGAATGTGCCAAAATCCAAAAAGGTGATTTTTTTGATTCTGATGAAATTTTAGGTATCTTAAATCCTGAAGATATAGACTTTGAACTGCTTGAAATTTTGGATTTCTTTGAGCCTTTTGGACATAAAAATCCACGCCCCTTTTTTATACTTGAAAATTTAAAGGTCAAAAATAAAAAACTTCTTGGCAAGGATGAAAAACATCTAAAACTTATCTTAAATAGTGGTAACAAAAGCATAGAAGCTTTATTTTTTAACTTTGACAAGGAGCCTGAATTAAACGAGCAAGTAAGCTTAATTGGAAGTATTTCAAAAAATGAATTTAAAGGCTTGGTAACCCCTCAATTTATAGTTAAGGAATTTATTTAATATTAATTTTTAATTAGTTATTATTTAATTTATATTAACTATCTAAGGAGGATTTATGAAAAAATTAGTTTTTGCAATCTTGTTTGTAATCTTAGGAGTGAGTATGCTACAAGCAAAACCAAAAATCGCCATACTAGCAACAGGTGGAACAATTGCTGGAAGTATTGATGATAAAATAGCTACGACAGGCTATACTGCTGGAGTTGTGGGCGTTGATGTTTTAATCAAAGCAGTGCCTGAAATAAAAGAGCTTGCCAATATCAGCGGAGAACAAATCGCAAATATCGATAGTTCAAATATGAATGATGAAATTTGGCTAAAGCTCTCAAAAGAAATCAACACTCTTTTTTCAAGCGGAGTGGATGGTGTCGTGGTGACTCACGGAACTGATACTATGGAAGAAACGGCGTATTTTTTAAATTTAACCATAAAAAGCGATAAGCCTGTAGTTTTAGTAGGTGCTATGCGTCCATCAACTGCCATTAGTGCTGATGGTCCTAAAAATCTCTACAACGCAGTCGCACTAGCTGCTAGTAAAGAAGCTAGAGGAAAAGGTGTTATGGTAGCGATGAATGATAAAATTTTAAGCGCAAGAGGGGTTGTAAAAACTCACGCCTTAAATGTAAATGCCTTTTCTTCGCCAAATTTTGGGGATTTGGGCTATATAGTGGATGGAAAAGTGTATTTTTACAACACCATAAACAAACCTCATACAAAAAATTCTCCTTTTGATGTAAGAAAACTCAAAGCCTTGCCAAAGGTTGATATACTTTATACTTATTCAAATGACGGAAACGACGTTGCTGCAAAGGCTTTGTTTGAAAATGGCACAAAAGCACTTGTGATAGCAGGAAGTGGGGCTGGAAGCATACACGAAAATCAAAAAAATACCTTAAAAGAGCTTATAAAAAGTGGTCTTATCGTAGCCGTTAGTTCTCGCGTTGGTGCTGGGCGTGTGGCAGTAAGCGAAAATGACAAGGAACTAGGCTTTATAAGCAGTGAGGATTTAAACCCACAAAAAGCTAGGGTGCTTTTAATGTTGGCACTTACTAAAACAAATAAGCCCAAAGAAATTCAAAGATATTTTTTAAAATACTAGCCTAAAAAGCCCTTTTATAAAAGGGCTTAAATTTAGCTTATAAATATTTTAATCTTCCAAGCAGTTGAAATTTGCTATTTTTTCTCTTAGGCTTAAAAGCTTGTTTTCATCGATTTTTTCGCCCCAAGACTTTAAAATACTAAGCTTTAAGCTCTCAAGCATAGCACTTTTTACTCCTCTATATCAGGAGCTTTGGGGCTAAAATTTACCCTTTTTTCTTTAAAATCTTTTAAAGTATAAAATTTTAAAATTCCCTCCAAAGCTCCAAAACGCTGAGTTTGCTCCTCATTTTCACAAAGCAAGATTACAGGAATTCCAAGTGCAGTAGCAGGCGAGGCACAATGAAGTGCTGAAGTTATGATAAGACTTGCTTCATTTTCATAACGCTTTAAAAGTTTTAAAGTTTTTAAATGATAATCATCCCAGTGTGCATCAGCTCCTAAATTACAAGATCTTTGAGAGATAAATTCTGCATTTTGTTTTAAATTTTCAGGGATAAAATTTAAAAATTCATTATTCACATCGACAAAAAATACCCTGCCTTTAGTCTTTAAAGGCTCTCTTTTTGGTAAGGTAAGGCTTAAACACCTTGAAAAATAGCTTTTTATCTTATAATTTTGACAAAACTCAAGTGTAAATTTGTCCCTACAACCTATCTCAAGCTCTTTAAAAAATGATGGAAAACGCACCAAAAACTCAAGCAAGAAATTCCTAACACCAGCTGTAAAATGCGTCCCAAAATATATAGGATTTAGCCATTTACTCGGCATAAAATCAAAGCCATACGAAAACCACCCTTGCATAATAGAGTTTGTCCTAAATTCGTTTTTACTCTTATAAAAACTAAGGCTATCTCTATCAAAATACTCATAATTTAAATTCTCAAATAAGCTATCAAGGGCGTTTTTAGTGGCTATGCTTTGGACATAATCGCCCAGATTATACCAATTAGACATTTCTAAAGTATGATAAGAATAATCAAAAAGTAAAAAATTATTTTTATTACAAATTTTCTTAGATTTTTCAAAATCATAATTTATATACTGAGAACAAATATTATAAAATCCAAGTTTTTTGTTAGTAAAATTATTTTTTGAGTTTATTGCTTGTGTAGATTTTAAATTTTTTTCCAAATTTAACAAATAAGCATTTTGTAAATTTAGATTTTCTATACATTTATTTTCAAATCTTTTTATAAGTTTTCCAATTCCACTAAAACGATCTCTTAATTGTATAATCTTTAGTTTCAGTTTTTTTAAAAATCCCATTCAAATCCCTTTTTTAAGCTTTTGAAATTTTAAATTTACAAAAAAAAACGATTTGTAAATAAGATTTTATAGTAAATAAAACTAAGTCATTGCGAAATTGCAATGACTTTAAATCACTTGCTAATCACGCTTAAACGCTCTTTTTTATGACCACCTTTTAAAATCAAATCCACCATAGCCTCAGCATAATCAGCATAACTTCCCCTGCTTTGTCCTTTAGAATTTACAAAAAATTCTTCCCCGCCTAAGATATAGCCGGTTTTTGCGTCCTCAAAAACAAACTCAGCCGCAGGACAAAGATAAGTCCAGTTAAAATTTTCATTACGCAAAATTTCTAAAGCACTAGCCGTAGCCCTTGCAACGCCCATATATTCAGATGGAAATTCAGGTATATCCATAAGTTTAGTTTTATGCTCCTTATCCATAAAAAGCGAACCAGCACCACCAACGACTAAAAGTCTAGTATTTGGCAAGGTTTCAAAAAGCTTTGCTAAATGCTTCATATGTTTTTCGTGAAGTTCTAAATTCTCCCACTCACCAAAGGCATCTACAACGGCATCAAATTCCGCTAAATCCTTACTTTCAAGGGCAAAAATATCCTTTTTTATAAGCCTTGCACCACTTGGGACATTTTCGCTTTTTTCACGCACAAAAGCACTTACTAAAAGTCCTTTCTCTAAGGCTTCTTTAACTATTAAAGAGCCACTTTTACCATTAGCTGCTAAAACTGCTACTTTCATTTTTATCCTTTATATTGAATTTAATCTAAGTTTTAAATTAAGCTTTAAACCTAAATTTTATGAAAGGTATTTTAAAATATTTACTAATAAATTTCAAGTAGGGATTTAAAAAGTATATAGTTATATTTTTAATACTATTGCGTAAAAATAGCCTTTAAAAAAGATGAAAAAAATTGAAATTTAAAATTTATACTTTAAATTTAAACAAAAATTTAGCTTAAAAAGACTAAGATTTTGAAAAATAAAGGTTAAAAATGAGTAAAAATCCCTATTATTCCCCTTGTCCTATAGAAACTACGCTAAATTTGGTAGGAAACAAATATAAACTTTTAATAGTCTCAAAACTTTTAGAAAGCAAAAAACGCTTTGGAGAGCTTAAAAAAGAACTTATGGCTACGAAAAATCAAAACATCTCTCAAAATGTCTTAACGCAAAATTTAAGAGAGCTTGAACAAGCTAAAATTATAAAACGCAAGGTTTTTGCTGAAGTGCCTCCAAAGGTCGAATACTCATTAACTCCGCTTGGAATAAGTCTTAAAAATGTGCTTGATAGTCTTGCAAATTTTGGTAAAAATTATCAAAATGGCTGTTAAATTTAAAGAAATTTAAATGAATTTTTCTATCTCAAAAAAACTGATTAAAAGTGTAAAAAATTTCATAGCTATAAAGCCTTTTTATCAGTTTTTTCTCACAAGAGATAAAAATCCTATTTTTTATGGCTGGGGACGCAAAAAATCAGGGCAAAGGGCTTTAAATTTAGCTAAAAAATATAAGGGTGAGTTTAGGCTTTTAGAGGATGGCTTTTTGCGTTCTTTAAATTTAGGCATTGAAAACTCCCCAAGCTTTAGTTTAGTAAGTGATGATTTAGGCATTTATTATGATAGCACAAGAGCTTCAAGGCTTGAAAAAATCCTAAATGAATATGAGTTTAGCGAGGCTGAGCTTAAGGAGGCTAAAGAGGCTTTAAAGCTTTTAAAAGAACTTAAAATCAGCAAGTATAATAATTTTTCGCCTCTGCCTAAAGATTATTTTAAAGAGGGCGAAAAAAGGGTTTTAATCATCACTCAAGTGGCAAATGATCTTTCTTTAAAATATGGCTTAGCTGAAAATTTTAGCACAAAAGATATGATAAAAGATGCGATAAAAGAAAATCCTAATGCAAAAATTTATATCAAAATCCACCCAGACGCACTAAGTGGCAAGAAAAAAAGCGATTTTAAACCCTTTAATTTGCCTCCTGAGTGTGAATTAATCAGTGAAAATTTCAATCCCTTAGAGCTTTTGGGCTATTTTGAAAGGGCTTATACCAAAACTTCTGGTATGGGCTTTGAAGCTTTGATTATGAATTGTGAGTGTGTGTGTTATGGTTTGCCTTTTTATGCTGGTTGGGGGCTTACGATTGATAAAGTGAGTTGCGAAAGAAGAGTGAGAAAAAGAAATTTAGAAGAAGTTTTTGCAGGAGCTTACTTGCTTTACACTCAGTATTTTAATCCTTATTTAAATGCGAAAAGCGATATTTTTGACACCATAAAAACCCTAAGCAAGTATCAAAAAATAGAGCAAAATAACTCAGCAAAGCTTTATATGTTAGGCTTTAGCATTTGGAAAAGGCATTTTATCAAGCCTTTTTTTAAGGCAAAGAAAAATAAACTTTCTTTTATAAATTTAAAAAGGCTTAAAGGGCTAAATTTTAGCGAAAATGACAAATTTTTCATTTGGGGCAATAAGATTAATCAAAATGAGCTTTTAAAGCTTGGAGTGAAAGATAAGCAAATTTACAGGGTTGAGGATGGCTTCATACGCTCTGTATCTTTGGGCTCTGATTTAACCCGTCCTTTTTCTTTGATAGTGGATAATAAAGGACTTTACATAGATCCTAGCAGGGAAAGTGAGCTTGAAAATATCTTGCAAAATTATGAATTTGATAAAGAGCTTTTAAGCAGGGCTAAAAGGCTTATTAAAACCATAACCGAGCATAAATTTTCAAAATACAACGAAAACAAGCACGAAAATTTAAACATAAAAGCAAAAAAGGGGCAAAAAATCATACTTATCCCTGCTCAAGTTGAAGATGATATGAGTATGATCTTAGGTGGCTTTGGAATTTCAACGCTTAAATTTATAGAAATTGTTAGAAAAGAAAATCCTAATTCTTACATAATTTTTAAGCCTCATCCTGATGTATTAAGTGGCAACAGAGTGGGCTTAAAGGATGAAAAGCTTATCTTAAAATATTGTGATGAAGTGCTTAAAAATTGTAGTATAGATAGTGCTATAAAAATTTGCGATGAGGTGCATACTATAACTTCTACGGCTGGATTTGACGCTTTAATAAGGGGCAAAAAGGTCTTTACTTATGGACTGCCTTTTTATGCTGGCTGGGGACTTACTACGGATAAACACAAGAGCGAGAGAAGAAGTAAAAAGCTTAGCCTTGAAGAGCTTGTAGCTGGGGCTTTGATACTTTATCCAAGATATATTCATCCAATTCATAAAAATTTATGTGAAATTGAGCTTTGTTTGGATATAATGCTGAATTTACAAAAAAAATATTTTTCTAGCAAATGCTTAAAATTTATGATAAATTTTAGAACTTTTACACTAAGAAAAATAAGAAGAATATATGAATTTATGGTATCAAAATGAAATTTTATGAAAAAATAGAACAAGAATTTAGCAACAAAAATGTCTTGCTTTTGCAAGGACCTGTTGGGTGGTTTTTTTATAAACTTGCAAATTTTATTACAAAAAAAAAAAAAAAACGATTGCCGTATTTTTAAGTTAAATTTTAATGGCGGTGATTTTTTCTTTTATCCTAGCGGGATTAGGTGCAAGGTAGAAGAAAACGAACTTGAAAACTTTTACGAAAATTTTTTTAAAACTCATAAAATAAACGCTATACTTATGTATAATGACTGCCGTTTGATACACGAAAAAGCCATTAAAATAGCTAAAAAACTTGGCATTGAAATTTGGGTTTTCGAAGAAGGCTACTTAAGACCTTACTGCATAAGCTTTGAAAAGGACGGGGTTAATGCAAATTCCACTATGCCAAAGGATAAAAATTTTTACTTAAATTTAAAACAAAATCAAACAAGCCATATAGAAGAAGTAAAAGGAAGCTTTAAATGCAAGGTTTTTCAAGCGTTTTTATACTGGCTTTTTGCCTTTTTACTTGCACCATTTTTTAACAACAAACTTCACCACCGCACCTTGTATCCTTATGAATTTTTGTATTGGCTTAGGGCACTTTTGCGAAAATTTCTTTACAAAATCACAGAAAAAAAGACGAATGAAAAAATTTACAAGCTGAAAAAAAAGTATTTTTTAGTAATTTTACAAGTTTATAATGACACACAAATTACAAGCCATTACAAAAAAACTATAGAAGAATTTATAGATGAGACTATGCTTTCTTTTGCAAATCACGCAAGAGCAAAGTCTTATCTAGTTTTCAAGCATCATCCAATGGACAGAGGCTATAAAAATTACTCAGCCTTGCTTGAAAAACTAAGCCAAAAATACCACATTGAGGGTAGAATTTTATATGTGCATGATACTTATTTGCCTTGGCTTTTAAACAACTCGCTAGGTTGCATTACCATAAATTCAAGCGTTGGTTTAACTTCTGTTTTAGACGGCTGTCCTACTAAGGTTTGTGGCGAGGCATTTTATGATTTTGATGGGCTTACTTATCCTAAAAAACTTAGATATTTTTGGAAAGAAGCCCACGCTTACAAACCAGAGCAAAATTTGATAATAAAATTTAAAAATTATCTTTTAATGACAAATCAATTCAACGGCAGTTTTTACAAAGATTCTTTGTTTGAAAACTTTGAAAATGAGAGTAAAAAAGCTTGATTAAGGGTATTTTTAAAGCAAAGTGTTAAAATACAGCCTATGAAAAGAGAAGTATTTTACATAGCAGGGTATGATCCAAAAAGTTATAGATTTTATTATGATTTGTTTAGAAAAAATTTAGAAAACTACTCTAAGAATTTTAACTTTCAAACGAAAATTAGCAAGATTAACAAAACTAAGAATTTCCCATTTTTTGAGCTTGATTATAAGGATATTAAAACAAAATATCATTTTTTAACCTGGAATGATATAGTCAAAAAAAACTGGTCAAATAGCGTAAAAGATGCACTAATTGATGCTTTTATGGTTTTTAAAATTTATATCATAACAGGGCTTTTTATGAAATTTAAAGAAGGCTCTATTTATCAGCTTATAACAGGGTTTTATCCTTTTTTTTATGTGCTTTTTTCTTTGATTTTTTCTGTGATTTTTGGAATTTTTATTTTCTTTTTTGCGACAAATTATATAAATTTTTATTTTGCACTTATTTTAGGAATTTTAAGCACCTTTGTTTTGCATAATTTTTTATTTAAATTTGGTAAAAAATTAGCCGTTTTTTGGATAGCAAGAATTTGTGTTTTTTGTGCTAAGTGGCAAGAAAACAAAGGCTTTTTAGAAAAAAGGATAAGGCTTTTTGTAAGTGAAATTTCAAAAACCTTAAAAACAAATGAAAACAACGAAAATTTCGAGCTTATACTAGTATCTCACAGCGTTGGAAGTATTATGCTTATAGAAATTTTGTATTCTTTATTAAGCTTAAACTTGAGTTTAAATTTACTCAAAAAAGTCAAAATTCTCACACTTGGCGAGTGCATTCCTTTAATAAGCTATCAAAAAAAAGCCTTTGAGTTTAGAAAAAAACTTGAAGTTATTTCAAGGTTTGATTTTAAATGGTATGATTACACTTCTATCATAGATGGAGCGTGTTTTCCTATGATTGATTTTTTCCGCACAAGCGGAGTTGAGGCTAAGTTTAGCCCTGTTTTTTTAAGTGCAAAATTTCACACTTTATATGAAAAAAACGAGTATAAAAAGATTAAAAAAGATAAAAACAAAGCACATTTTTTATATCTTTACAGCCCCAGTATAAAAGGAGAATTTGATTTTTTTTATTTTATTTTTGGGGATAAATTCCTAGAAGAAAAGGTGAAACTATGAGTCAATGTCCGTTCTTTCCTAAACCTTATAAAAACAAAGCTTCCACACTTTTAACCTTTTTGCTTAAAAGGCGTTCGTGGCTTGATGGGCTTTATGAGCGAAGTTATAAAATGCAAACAGGCTATGTTAAAATGCCAAATTTTGACCTTTATGTCGTAAATGATACAAAAGAAGTTAAAAAAATAATGGTCGATGAGGTTAAAAAATTCCCAAAAAGTGAGTTTTTACACAGGCTTTTAAGCCCAATTTTAGGCGAGAGTATTTTTACTACAAACGGCGAAATTTGGAGAAAACAAAGAGAGCTTTTAAGACCAAGTTTTGAGATGACTAGGATTAACAAGGTTTTTAACCTTATGAGCGAAGCAGTAGCTGATATGATGCAACGCTTTGATAAACACGAAAACAACGCCGTTATAGAAGTTGATGAGGCTATGACCTTTGTAACTGCTGATGTGATTTTTAGGACTATTATGTCAGCGAAACTAGATGAAGAGCAAGGTAAGAAAATTTTAGATGCCTTTGTAACCTTTCAAGAACAAAGCGTTAGAACCGCTATGCGTAGTATGTTTTGCTTTCCGAAATGGCTTTCTTACATACTAGGCGATAAAAAAAGAGCAAAAGCAGGCGATGTTATAAGACAGGTTTTAAGCGATATTATAAAACCTCGTTATGAGGCTGTAAATAAAGGCGAAATTTCAAATGAGGACATCTTAGGCTCCTTACTTTTAGTCATAGATGCTGAAACCAATAAACGCTTTTCTTTTGAAGAAATTTTAGATCAAGTTGCTATGCTTTTTTTAGCAGGACACGAAACTACGGCTAGTTCTTTAACCTGGACGCTTTATCTTTTAAGCCTTTTTCCAAACGAGCAAGAAAAAGCATATAAAGAAATTTGCGAAGTTTTACAAGGACAAAGTGTTGAAATTTCACACCTAAAGCAGTTTAAACACTTAAACAATATCTTTAAAGAATCCTTAAGGCTTTATCCGCCGGTTGGCTTTTTTGCTAGAGAAGCAAAAGAAGATACTACTATAAAAGATAAATTTATCAAAAAAGGCTCTGGTGTTGTGGTTGCTCCTTGGCTTATACATCGCCACGAAAAGTATTGGGATAAGCCAAATGACTTTGATCCTGATAGATTTGAAAGAGAATTTAAAAAAGAAGCTTATTTTCCTTTTGGTATGGGTGAGCGTATCTGTATAGGGCAGGGCTTTGCTATGCAAGAGGCTATTTTGATACTTTCAAATATTATTAAAACCTACAAATTAGAGCTTGAAAAGGACTTTGTGCCTGATGTGGTTGGACGCCTTACCGTCCGCTCCGCAAATGGTATGAGAATCAAATTTACAAAAAGGAAAGTATGAGAAAAATCAAAGAAAAACTCCGCAAAAAAATAAGTCTTGAAAAAAATCTACAAGGTAGTTTAAAAGAAAAATTAGCCGGGACGATTTTGCTTTGTGCTATAGTTCCACTTGCTGTTTGTGGGTATGTTTTTATAGTCATAGTTGGAATTTTTATCAGCACTGCTCGTGTAAGACAAGGAGTTAGAGCACTTGATCATTTTGTAAATGCCACGCTTTTTAACGGCTATGCTTGGGAAAGCGTATCCTCTCACGCTTGGAGAGAAAGAAATCACAAAAAATGGGCTAAAATAGTCATAAAAATCACAGATTTTTTCCAAAAAGATCATTGCAAAAGAGCAAACAAAAGAGAACAAGCTGTGATTGACTTTATACTTTCTAAAAACTTAGACAAACAAACCATAGGTAAAGATTAAAATTCATAAAATTAATTATTTCAAGGTTTAAAATGCGTATAAATAAATTCATATCCCATAATGCTAAGTATTCACGCCGTGAGGCTGATGAGCTTATCAGGCAAGGGCTAGTAAAGATAAATCAAAATTTAGCCAAACTCAGCGATGAGGTAAAAGACACGGATAAGGTTTTCATAAAAGGCAAGAGGCTATTAAAAAGAAATAAATTTAGCGTGATAATGTATCACAAGCAAAAAGGAGAGCTTGTAAGCAGCAAGGATGAGCGTGGCAGAAAGCTTATATATGATGCTCTGCCAAAGGAATTTGCTTCGTGGCGGTGCGTGGGTAGGCTTGATTTTGCAAGCGAGGGTTTGCTTTTGCTAAGCGATAGCCCTGTGGTTGCAAGTGCTTTAATGCAAAGTGATTTAGAAAGAGAGTATTATCTTAAGGTGCGTGGCAATGTGACAAAAGAAGTTATAGAGGCTATGCAAAAGGGACTTGAGATAAAAGACAGCACAAAAGGAGCTCACAAAAATACAAAGATCACCTCTATGAGCTTTGCCCCTTTTTTAGACTTTGAAATTTTTGGCTCAAGCGGAGGCTTTACAAAGCTTAGGGTTGTGATAAATGAGGGTAAAAATAGAGAGCTTAGACGCTTTTTTGCTCATTTTGATTTAGAAGTAATGGATCTTAAAAGAGTGGCTTTTGGAG
>Cebus_capucinus_imitator_PRJNA485217_SSR105__coassemble_726_pt1 | contig 11471 bp, 10 predicted proteins | sample Cebus_capucinus_imitator_PRJNA485217_SSR105__metabat2_low_PE_008 | metagenome-assembled genome bin Cebus_capucinus_imitator_PRJNA485217_SSR105 | reverse complement strand
ATCCAGTACTTGTAATGGTTGGAATTTTGATGTTTATGGAAGTTAAAAACATAGATTTTAAAGATAGTGCCATAGCTGTATCAAGCTTTTTTACTATTATTATGATGCCTTTTACATACTCTATTACTACGGGTTTTGCTTTTGGATTTTTGTCGTATTTGTTGGTTAGAATTTTTAAAAGAGAATGGGACAGGATAAATCTTGGCATAATTGTTTTAAGTTTAATTTCTTTGGGAAATTTTTTATTGATTGCTTTAGGTTAAGGGGTTTTGATGATATTTTATTCTTATGATGAATTTAAAGATGATGTTAAAATTTTAGCTAAAAAAATAAAAACAGATTTTAAACCTGATGCTCTTTTAGCCATAGCAAGAGGTGGCTTAACTCTTGGGCATTCTTTGGCTGTGGCTTTAAAAACTAGAAATCTTTTTACTTTAAATTCCATACATTATGATGATACAAAAAAGCTTGATAGTGTTGAAATTTTCAATATCCCAAACCTTAACTCTTATAAGAAAATTTTGTTAATTGATGACATAGTAGATAGTGGGGAGAGTTTGGTTGAGATTAAAAAAGTTTTGCTTGAAAAATTCCCACACATAGAGCTTAAAATAGTTACTATTTTTTACAAAAAAACCGCCCTTTTAGAGCCTGAATTTAAGGTAAAAGAGGCTAAAGAATGGGTTGAGTTTTTTTGGGATATTAGTATAGATTAGTTTGGAGAGCTTATGAAAATTAGAATTTTATCTTTTTTGTTTATGTTTTTTGCAAATTTTATTTTTGCTGAGAATTTAGAAGAATTTGAAAATGAATATAAAGAGTTTAAAGTAAATGACCCGCTTTATTCTTACAATAAGGCTATGACTAGTTTTAATGTCGCCTTGTATGATTATGGCTTTAATCCTGTTTTAAAAGCCTATAATAGCGTAACTCCTAGCCTTTTAAGAGTAGGAGTTAGAAATTTTTTTGATAATTTATTATCTCCTTTGCGTTTTTTTGGGAATTTGCTTCAGTTTAAATTTAAAAATGCAAATGATGAGTTTAAACGCTTTTTGGCAAATTCTATATTAGGCTTTGGTGGGGTATTTGATCCTGCTTCTAAAATGGGCTTTCAAAAACACTACGCAGACCTTGGCACAGCGTTAGCACACTGGGGAGTTGGAAGTGGTTTTCACTTAGTTTTACCTGTGTTTGGACCTAGTAATTTAAGGGATACTTTAAGCTTACCTGCTGCTTGGTATTCAAATCCTATTTCTTACATAGAACCAACTTGGGCTAGTGTTAGCATAAGTGCTTATGGTTTTGCAAATGAGCTTAGCTTTAGGCTTGACGAGCTTGATGAGCTTTATCATTCTAATGTGGATTTGTATTTATTTTTACGTGATGCTTACGAACAAAGACGCATAGAACTTAGTAAATAAGGAATTTTAATGAAAAAAGTATTTTTGATTTTTACTCTTTTTTTAAATGCATTTGCCTTGAAAATGGAAGAAATTCCAAGCATTATGCAAAAAAATATAGACAAAAGTTTAGAGCTTTTAAAGAAAAATGAAAATAAAAAAGAAGTTGCGAGTGAAATTTTCAAGCTTTTTGATTCTAGCATTGATTATACGCTTATGGCAAAGCTTAGTTTATCTAAAAATTATGCTTTGTTAAACAAGGATGAGCAGGTAAAATTCACGCAAAATTTTGAACTTAGTCTTAAAAAAAGCTTTACTGATAAATTAAGCCTTTATAAAGACCAAACTCTAAAGGTTAAAGGCTATGAGCTTAAAAATGAAAAAAGATATTTTTTAAACACTGCTATGCTTGTGGATGGCGAAGAAAAAAATATAATTTTTAAATTTTATAACGATAATGGAGAATGGTTTATTTATGATGTTGATGTTTTAGGCGTTAGCATAGTGCAAACCTACCGCTCGCAGTTTAGCGACATACTTGCAAATCAAGGTTTTGAAGCTTTGATGCAAAAGCTTGAAAGTATAAATCTAAACTAATGCTTTCAAGGCTTTTTAAATTTCTTATAAATAATGCTAAACTCACCTTTTGCGTGAGTTTTTTGCTTTGTCTTATTTTAAGTTTTTTTGCTATTAAATTAAGTGTTGATGCAAGTGCTGAGAGTTTGCTTTTAGAAAATGATAAGGACTTAAAAGCCTTTAGAGAGCTTTCAAGGCACTATAAAAGCGATAATTTTTTATTATTAGCCTTTAAACCAGCTGATGAAAATCCTTTTTCAAACAAGAATTTAAAAAAGCTAGAAAATTTACAAAAAGACTTGCAAAGCGTTTTTTTAGTGCAAAGAATTTTAAGTATTATAAACGCTCCTTTACTGCAAAGTTCTAATAAGGATTTAAAAGAGCTTATAAAAGATATTCCAAATATACAAAGTAGCGGAGTTGACAAAAACAAGGCTAAAGAAGAAATTACAAATAGTCCTTTTTATCAAAATAACATAATTTCAAAAGATGGCAAATTAACAGGGCTTATAATCTACTTAAAAACTGATGAAATTTATAATGATTTAGTGCAAAAAAGGGACTTAGCACAAGATGAGAGTGAGAAAAATAAATTTCGCCTTAAGCTTAAAAAACATCAGGATGAACAAAAAATTCTAGTAAATCAAAACTTAGAGCAGATCAAAAATATCATCAAAAAATACGAAAGCGATAATGACAAATTTTTTCTAAGCGGGGTTAGCGTTATAGCTGATGATATGATAACTTATGTTAAATCAGACCTGCTTTTTTATGGAATTTTACTTGTGCTTTTGCTTGGGTTTGGGCTTTATTATTTTTTCCGCTCTTTTTACTTTGTGTTTTTAGCACTTTTTATTTGTTTTATCAGTTTAAGTGCTGCTAGTGGGCTTTTTGCTCTTTTAAATTTTCAAATCACAGTTATTTCATCAAACTATGTAGCCTTAGTTTTAATCATAAGTTTAAGCGTTGTGGTGCATTTAATAACTCATTTCATAAATACAAGGCTAAAATTTCCACGCTCAAGCATTAAAAAAGTAGTTTTACAAACCTTACTAGCAAAAGCAAATCCTAGTTTTTTTGCTATTTTTACTACTATGATAGGCTTTTTTTCTCTCATTTTTTCAAACATAGAACCTATAATAAAACTTGGCATAATGATGAGCATAGGCATAGCCTTAGCTTTGGTGTTTGCTTATGTTTTTTTGGCAAGTATTTTGGTTTTAAAAGAGCCTAAAAAGATTCAAAGAAAGGATTTTAATCTTAAATTTTTAAGCACTTGCGCCAATATTAGTTTAAATAGAAAAAAACGCCTTTTTATTTATTTTTTATGCTGTTTTTCTGTGCTTTTAGCCCTTTTTGGAATTTCAAAGTTAAGGGTTGAAAATTCCTTTGTGAATTATTTTAAAGAATCAAGTGATATCAAAAAAGGCTTACTTGTTATAGATGAGAAATTGGGCGGAACCTTGCCTTTGGAAGTTGTTTTAAAATTTCAAAAGCCTGAAATTTCACATTCCTCAGATGAGTTTGAAAATGAGTTTGAAAGTTTGGCTACTAAGGATACTTATTGGTTTGATTCTAAAAAAACTCGCATAGCAAAAAAGACTCACGAATTTTTGGAAAATAAAGAATTTGTAGGCTCAGTACTTAGCCTAAACAGCCTTTTAAGGCTTGGTAAAAGCATAAATGATGGTAAAGATTTGGATGATTTTGCCTTAGCTTTTTTAAATGAGAATTTACCAAGCGAGTTTAAACAAGATTTATTAGCATCCTTTGTGAGTATAGAAAATGACGAGCTTAGATTTAGTATGAGAATAGTGGATTCTAATCCTAAGCTTAGACGAAATGAGTTTTTATTAGAGCTTAAAAACGAGTTAAATGAGCTTTTAAAAGATGAAAATGTAAGCGTGCAAGTTAGTGGCATAATGCTACTTTACAATAATATGCTTCAAAGCCTTTTTTCATCGCAGTTTGATACCTTGGTTTTTGTGGTTTTAAGCATTTTTGTGCTTTTTGTTATAGTTTTTAAAAGTTTTAAATTCGCCCTAATAGCCATTTTAGCAAATTTAATCCCCCTAAGTTTAGTTTTTGCACTTATGGGAATTTTAAAAATTCCACTTGATTTAATGAGTATAACAATAGCTGCCATTGCAATTGGCATAGGCGTTGATGATGCTTTGCACTATATACATCATTTCAAAAAAGAAATCAAAGCCAAAAGTCTAGAACAAGCAATTATTAACTCACATTTAAACATAGGCTCAGCACTTTACTACACGAGTATAACTATAGTCCTTGGCTTTAGCGTTATGTTAAGTAGTAATTTTATACCGACGATTTATTTTGGAGTATTGACTATTTTTGTAATGCTTTTGCTTTTGCTTGGAAGTTTATTTTTGCTTCCAAGTTTTTTATTTACTAGTTTAAAGCCATTTCAAGACCGACAAAAAGAGCATAAATAAGGGCTACAAAAATAATATATTTTATAAAATTTTTCATTTCTTTTCCTTTATCATTTTGAGTAAAATTTTTGCTAAATTTAAGGCTTTAAAGCGATGAGAAATTTTATTTTTTTCTTTAAAATCAAGCTCTGCTAAGGTTTTGTCAAAATTTTGTGGTATAAACAAAGGATCATACCCAAAGCCATTTTCACCTTTGCATTCTGTGATAACTTTGCCGTGCATAAAGCCTTGAGTTACAAACTCAACCTCAAAGCTTTTTATAGCAATAGCAGCTCTATAATGAGCCTTGCTTTCTTTTGCGTTTAGTTTTACTAGCTCTTCTATAAGTTTTTTTCTATTAGCCTCATCTGTTTTTTCAGCCGAAAAACGCGCTGAGTAAATTCCAGGTCTGCCACCTAAAATATCAACACAAATTCCACTATCATCGCTTAAAACTATAAATTCTTTTTTATCTTTTAAAGCATCAAATACAGCCCTTGCTTTAATCAAGGCATTTTCTTTAAAACTTGTGCCATTTTCTTCTATCTCAAAGGGCGTTAAAACTTCATTAAAAGCGTAAATTTCAAAGTCCGTTAAAAGCTCTTTTAGTTCTAAAATTTTATTTTTATTATTACTTGCTAAAAGTATTTTCATATCAAACTCCTTGCTAAATTTTATAAAATTTATCCTTTTTTATAGCTTTTATTAAACCTTGCTTAATGCATTTAATAGTAAAATTGTCTCCTTAACTTAAATTTAGGATTTTTAATGAGCAATATTTTGGTTTTATCTTTTATCGTTGCGACTAGATTTTTTGGGCTTTTTATAGTTTTACCAGTTTTAAGCTTTTATGCTTTAAGGCTTGATGGGGCAAATGAGTTTTTGGTTGGTTTGCTTGTTGGAATTTATGCCTTAACGCAGATGATTTTACAAGTGCCTTTTGGAATTTTAAGCGATAAAATTGGTCGTAAAAAAACTATGCTTTTTGGGCTTTTGATATTTATAATAGGCTCTTTAGTTTGTGCTTTTGCAAACGACATTTACACTATGCTTTTTGGTAGAATGCTTCAAGGAAGTGCTGCTGTTGGGGCTGTAGCAACTGCTATGATAAGCGATTTTATAAACGAAGAAAGTAGGGCAAAAGCTATGGCTATAATGGGCTCTTTTATAGGGCTTAGCTTTGCTCTTTCTATGGTGATATCTCCTATTTTAAGTCAAAATTTTGGGCTTGAAAGCTTATTTTATCTTAGTGCGTTTTTGTCATTTTTATGTATAATCTTACTTTACACAGCAGTTGAAAAAGAGGTAAAAATTTCACACGAAAGCGAGAAAACTCCATTTTTACGCTTTATAAAAGAAAAAAATTTGGCTTTAATGAATCTTACAAATTTTATGCAAAAAATGCTTATGAGTATAGCTTTTTTGATTATCCCTATCATTTTGGTGCAGGGTTTAAATTTCGAGCAAAACAAGCTTTGGCTTATTTATACAGCTTCTATGCTAGCAGGTTTTTTCAGTATGGGACTTGCAGGAGCTTTAGGTGAAAAAAGAGGACTTTCAAAGCAAATTTTACTTTTAGGGGTCGTATTTTTCACGCTTTCTTATCTTTTCTTTGCATTTTTTAACTCTTTAAGCCTTTTTATACTAGGCGTGGTGATTTTTTTCATAGGTTTTAATTTGCACGAACCAATAATGCAATCTTGTGCTTCTAAATTTTGCAAAGCCCACGAAAAGGGCGTAGCTTTGGGCGTTTTTAATAGCTTTGGATATTTTGGAAGTTTTATTGGTGGGCTTGTAGGTGGAGTATTTTTGCACTTTGAAATGCTAAATTTACTAAGTTTTATCCTTGTGTTTTTAAGCCTTATTTGGCTTGTTTGTTTGCTTTTTTTAAAAAATCCTTCCGAGTTTAAAAATTTATATTTACCCTTGCAAACAAAGTTAAATTTAGCCGAATTTAGTAAAAATTTAGGTGTGGTTGATATTTATAAAAACTCAAAAAATTTAGTAATAAAATTTGATAGCAAACTCACAAATAAAGAGCTTTTAGAAGAAAAATTATAATTATTTAAAAAGCTCTTTCACGCACTTTTTGAAAACTTCGCCCCTTTGAGCGTAGGAGTTAAACTGATCTAAACTTGCACAAGCTGGACTAAGCAAGGCAACTTCGCCTTTTTGAAGTATTTTTGAAATTTCGCTAACTGCTTTTTCTAAATGTTTGCACTCAAGGGCATCTAGTTTAGAATTTACGGCATTTGACATTAATTTTTGCGTGTTTTTTCCTATAACATAAAGTTTTATCTCAAATTCTTTCATAGCTTCAAAAAAGCCACTCAAATCAACGCCTTTGTCATCACCTCCAATTATAAGGTGTATTTTTTTATCCTTATAACGCTTGATAGCGGCTAAAGCGGCGTTTTCGTTTGTAGCCTTAGTATCATTAACCCAAAGTCTATTTTTATCATCAAAAATTTCCTCAAGCTTGTTTGCTTCCATTTTAAAATCGTTTAAAAGATCATAACTTAGGTTATTAGTTAGAATTTTTTCAATACTTAAAGCTAAAACACTATCAAGTAAAAATGGGGTTTTAAAGTTTATTTTGCTAATGTCAATACCCATTTTTAAAGCCAAATCAAACTCATCTTTATAAGAAATAACAAAAGCTTTTGTCGTGGTTTTAGCATAAATTTCAGGCAAAATCACCACATCGCACTCATTCATTCTTTGCAAAACACTAAGCTTTGCTTTTGCGTAGTTTTCAAAATTTCCGTGCCAAGAAAGATGATCAGGCGTTATAGGTAAAAGTGCGTAAATTTCAGGCTTTGCTAGTTTGGTGTAGTGTAGAGTAAAAGACGAGGTTTCTAGTAGCCAAATTTTAGCAAAGGGATCAAGCAAAGCTAAAGGAACGCCTACATTTGCTCCCATAACAGCCCCTATTTTTTTAAGCAAATGCTCACACATTTGAGTAGTGGTTGTCTTGCCATTTGTCCCACTAATCCAAACGCTTTTTGGCATAATGTCATAGAAAAAATCATACTCGCTTTGCAAATTTTTAGCTTTTTTGATAAGCTCGTGGGTAAAAGGAAAACCAGGGCTTGGTATCTCAAGCTTACTTTTTAAAGGATTAAACTCACTCACAGGAAGCAAGAAATTTCCAAATTCATCCTTACTTTGCTTTTTAAATTGGTCATCAAAAATGTCAAATCCTCCGAGCTTAGCACCTAAATTCTCAGCTATAGCACGAGTTGTTTTTCCGTATCCAAAAAGTGAGTTTTTCATTATCTTAACTTTATTGAAGCAAGGGCTATTAAGTTACTAAGAAAGGCTATCATCCAAAAGCGGACTATGATTTTATTTTCAACCCAACCAGCTTTTTCAAAATGATGATGAATTGGTGCCATTTTAAAAACTCTTTTGTTGAAAATTTTAAAACTTCCAACCTGCAAAATCACAGAAATCGTTTCAAGCACGAAAACAAAGCCTATTAAAAGTAGTAAAATTTCATTTTTAGAAATGATAGCCAAAAAGCCTATAAAACCACCAAGTGCGAGACTTCCACTATCTCCCATAAAAATTTGTGCTGGATAGCAGTTATACCACAAAAAGCCCATTAAAGCACCAATTAATGCAGCACTTATTATCACAACCTCGCCTAAACCTTGAATTTTAGGCAAAAGTAAATATTCACTATAGTTTAAATTCCCGCACAAATATAAAAAAATTCCCAAAGTAGCTAAAGAAAATATACTAGGAACAGTGGCAAGTCCGTCTAGTCCGTCTGTTAAATTTACGGCATTTGAGCTAGAAATTAAAACTAAAATCCAAAAAAATAGTGCAAAAATTTGCATATCAAACAAAGGATATTTATAAAATGGTAGGTAAAAATCTGTGTTAAATTTAGAGCTTAAAAAAAGTGGCAAAAGGCAAATCAAACTAGCTAAAATTTGAGCTAAAAGCTTCATTTTTGGGCTAAGTCCTGAGTGATTGTCTTTTTTTATAATTTTTCCTAAATCATCAACAAGTCCTATTAAACAAAAAAGTATCAAACAAAGTAGGGCAGTTATAGCAAAAATATTATCAAAATTTATACAAAATAAACTAGCAAAAACAGCACAAAAGATAAACAAGACTCCGCCCATAGTCGGGGTTGAACTCTTTGTTTTATGGCTTTGTGGGGCTAATTCGTATATGGGTTGATTAGCGTTTTTATTTTTAGCCCAAGCTATAAATTTTGGCATCAAAAACAAGGACAAAATCAAAGCTATAAAAAAGGCAAATCCCGCCCTAACACTGATATAACCAAAGAATGCATAAGAACTAAACTCAGAAAAATAATACAAACTTAAATTTCCTTTAACCTATAAAATAAAGCCAGAATTCTAATATATTTTGTCATAAAATTTTATTAAATTTTATATTAAATATTAACTTTTTCAAATTTTATTTTAGTAGAATTTGGCAAAAATTTTTAAAGAAGCAAAAATGAGTCAAAAATGTATTTTAGTGATAACTGATGGCATAGGTTATAATAAAAGTGATTATTTTAACGCCTTTGCTGCAGCTAAAAAGCCAAATTATGAAAGGCTTTTCAAAGTTGTGCCAAACACGCTTTTAAAGACCAGTGGCTTAGCTGTTGGCTTGCCTGAGGGACAAATGGGAAATAGCGAAGTAGGGCATATGTGTATAGGCAGCGGGCGAATTATTTATCAAAATTTAGTGCGTATAAATAAGGCTATTGAAGAAAATAGCTTAAAAGAAAATCCCAATTTAAAAGAGTTTTTAAAAAAGCACAAAAGAGTGCATATAGTAGGGCTTTATAGCGATGGCGGTGTGCATTCTATGAGTTCGCATTTTAAAGCCCTTTGTGAGCTTTGTAAAATCTCGGGCAAGGAAGTTTTAGCTCACGCTATCACTGATGGGCGTGATGTCTTGCCTAAGAGTGCCTTTGAGCTTATTAAGGATTTGCAAGGTTTTTGTGAGGAAAAGGGCATTTTTTTAGCCAGTATTTGCGGACGCTTTTATGCTATGGATAGGGATAAGCGTTGGGAGAGGGTAAAAATTTTTTATGATACGCTTTTTGGCGAGGCTTTGCAAAGTGATGATTTTGCTAAATTTATAGAAGAAAGCTACGCAGAAAATATAACAGATGAGTTTTTACCAGCTAGGAAAAGCCCTAAATTTAAAGGACTTAGCAAGGATGATGGGATTATTTTTGTCAATTTTAGAAATGACAGAATGAAACAAATCATACAGGCTTTAAGCGATAAGGAATTTAAGGAATTTAACAAGGAATTTAACTTTGAAAATATCCTCACAATGAGCGTTTATGATGAGAAATTTACCTTTCCTGTGCTTTTTGAAAAAGAAAAGCTTGAAAATACCTTATCAAGCGTCATAGCTAAAGCAGGGCTTAGTCAGCTTCACACCGCAGAAACGGAAAAATACGCTCATGTAACTTTCTTTTTTAACGGAGGAAAAGAGGAATTAGAAATAAATGAAAGTAGGATTTTAGTGCCAAGCCCAAAGGTAAAAACCTATGATGAAAAGCCTGAGATGAGTGCCTTTGAGGTTTTAGAAGCGGTTAAAAAAGGCATTGATAAGGGCGAGGATTTTATCGTCGTAAATTTTGCAAATGGCGATATGGTAGGGCATACTGGTGATTTTGAAGCTGCCATTAAAGCTGTAGAGGCTGTGGATACTTGTCTTGGTGAGCTTATCGCAAAGGCTAGAGAGAAAGATTACGCTTTTATTATTACAAGTGATCATGGAAACTGCGAGGCTATGCAGGATGAAAAGGGCAATTTACTCACCAATCACACTACTTTTGATGTTTTTGTCTTCGTTGAGGCTAAGGGCGTGAGCAAACTAAAAGAGGGCTTAGGACTTAGTAATTTAGCTGCTAGTGTGCTTAAAATTTTAGGACTTCAAAAGCCAACACAAATGAATGAGGCTTTATTTTAAGGGCTTAAATTTACGAAATTAAGCTAAGATTATAAGAAATTTTACAAAGGAAAAAAATGAAATTTAGTGGAAAAAATGTTTTAATCACAGGAGCAAGCAAGGGCATAGGAGCAAGTATTGCTAAGGTTTTGGCTAGTTTTGGGCTTAAGGTTTGGATAAATTATCGCTCAAAGCCAGAACTAGCTGATAGCTTAAAAGCTGAGATTGAAAGTCTTGGAGGAAGGGTTGCGGTAATTTGCTTTGACGCTAGTGATGAAAAGGCTTTTGAAGCTGGGCTTAAAATCATTTTAGAAGCTGACGGGGAGCTTAGCTATCTAGTCAATAACGCAGGAATTACTGCCGATAAACTAGTCTTAAGAATGAGTATTGAAGAATTTAACAAGGTCATACAAGCAAATTTAAACTCAGCATTTTTAGGATGCCGTGAGGCTTTAAAGGCGATGAGTAAAAAGCGTTTTGGAGCTGTTGTAAATATCGCTTCTATCGTGGGTGAAATGGGTAACGCAGGGCAGGTTAATTACTCAGCAAGCAAGGGAGCTATGATAGCGATGAATAAAAGCTTTGCTAAAGAAGGTGCAAGTCGTAATGTCCGCTTTAACTGCGTAACTCCGGGCTTTATAAAAAGTGATATGACCGAGCTTTTAAGCGAGGAGGTCAAAACTGCTTATCAAAAAAATATCCCTCTTGGACGCTTTGCTGAGCCTGATGAGGTCGCAAATGTGGTGGCTTTTTTGCTAAGTGATTATGCAAGTTATATTACAGGGGATACGCTTAAAATCAACGGCGGACTTTATATGTAGTTTTATCATTAAGCTTTAGAAATTACTATGAAATTCTAAAGCTTTATTGCAAATATATTAAATATGATTTATTTTAAACTCTCTCTCAAGCTTTTTAGCCTCAAAGTAAAATTTAATAAAACCTCCTTTATACCAGGTTTTATAAGCTCTCATAATAGCTTCGCCAAGTTTATAGGTAAAACATTCTTTTTCTTTTAAAGCTTTTTCATAATCAGCATATGTTTCAAGTTTAGGTAGTTTTAAATTTGGCTTTTGTTTGATTAAGTTTTCATAAGCCATTTGTTCTTTTTTATGTTTTG
>Cebus_capucinus_imitator_PRJNA485217_SSR105__coassemble_725_pt1 | contig 11495 bp, 11 predicted proteins | sample Cebus_capucinus_imitator_PRJNA485217_SSR105__metabat2_low_PE_008 | metagenome-assembled genome bin Cebus_capucinus_imitator_PRJNA485217_SSR105 | reverse complement strand
GCATAGGTGATAAGATATTTGAAGCTATCAAAGATCAAATCGTTGTAGAGTAGTTTTTAAGCAGTAAATTTAGATGAATTTACTGCTGATTAGAATTTAAAATAGATAAATCTACTTTTAGCAAAAAGGATTGTTTTAAAGTTAGGTATCTAAGACTGTATTATCTAAACTTCTAAAAATATTAAATCATCTTTTTAAGAATAGTTTATAACTACTGCAAGATTACAATACTTTAAATTCCAAGGACTTAGCCCTTAGAATTTAAAAGCTCAAATAAAAAGATACAAGGATATTTACTAGCATAGCTATTAGTAAAAGTGGTGTTGTGCGTTTTATGATATCCATAGGATTTAGTTTTGCAAAGCCAGCAAGGGCTAGAATTCCACCAGAAATAGGCGAAGCAGCACGACCAAGGCAGGAGGCTATTTCTATCGGCAAAACAAGGCTTATAGGTGCAACTCCAAGTTTTGTGGCTATATCAGGGGCTAGTTTTCCAAAGGCGTTAAAAGCAGCTATACCACTTCCCATAATAACAGTTGCAAAATACACTAAAAAGCTTAGCACGACTATGCTCACTAGAACGCCTATCCAAACATACTCTCCACTTCCAAGCCCAGAAACAGCATTTGCAAGTATATTTATACCACCAAGTGCTTTGATACCCTCAGCAAACACAGAAGCTGCTATTATGATGCTTACTACTGATACGAAAATTTCTGCCATAGCCTTTAAAATCACAACCATATCCTCGCCTATTTTTCTAGCGTTTCTGTGTTTTGCAAATTCCACTAAAAATACTAAAGAAATACTTACGAAATTTGCCGTTACAACATCAAGTTTTACGCCTAAAAAATACGCCGCAAACAAAAAAACCACAGGAAGCCAAGGGAAAAATATATAAAAAGTAGGGCATTTTGGATCAATTATTTCTAAAATTTCAACCTCATCGTTTAAGATACCTTTTTCTTTATCTTTTCTGTCTATGTAGGCAAAATAAAATGGTATCAAAGCTGCTATTACCACAACATAAGCGATTACTACGAAAATTTGATAGTTTAAAAATAATCCCACGACATTATCGCTTTGATTTACCATTTCAGCCATATTTATGGAATTTCCATCCTTTGGACCATAATCAAGCGCTATCAAAGAAAGCACACACACAGCGGTTATGGGACGAATTTTAAGAGAGATTAAAACAGGATAAATACAAGCTAAAAGTAAAAGCAAAAGTCCGGTGTAGCTTGAAATGACGATTTTCAAAGCCATACCGACAACAAAGGTTCCACTTAAAATAAGATATTTGTTTTTAATTTTTCCAAGCGGTTTGTTAGCTAGAAAAGCAAGTTTAGCCGAGGCATTTATATGTTTCATATAAGCGGCAAAACCCGCCACACTCATAATAATAAGCCCAACACCTGCAAGCTGGGTTTTAAAAGTAGCGGTTATAAAAGTGTAACTATCTAACAAAACATCTAAAAAACTAGCACTTTCTCTAATCGGTGCCTTTGGTATGGGGGCTTTGGTAACATAAAAGGCAAAGATAAGCAAAATAATACCTGAAAACAAAAATACAAAAATGGGATTGTATTTTTTAAGCACATAAAAAGACACTATAGCAATGGCTACAAGCGTTGAAAATATCATAAAAGCTGACATAATTTCCCCCTTAATAAAAGCGTCATTATACTACAAATTTTAAACAAAAGTATAATTTTTGTTTAAAATTTTTTCAAATTTTTAATGAAAAGTTAATATTTTATAAAGAAATTAATCTTAAATTTAAAGTAGAATTTATGAAATTTCTTGAGTTTAAACTCTTTTTTACTAAGCACTTTATAAAATAATGTCCTTGTTTTAACTTAAGGATAAAAATGAAAAAATGGCTTTTTTTAGTGCTTTTTTTGTTGCTAAGCTTTATTTTTTACACTATATATCTTGGCTTTGAAAACGAAAAATTGCTTAAAAAACTTAGTCAAAATCAAAACTACGAGCTAACAGAGCTTGAGCTTAAAAAAGGCTTTTTTACTTCAAGGGCAAATTTTAAACTCAAAGATGGGTTAAATCTTGGAATTTCAGTAAAAATCGAGCTTGAGTTTAGTAATATTTTTTTAAAAAACGATATCATAAAAGGAAAAGTTTATATTCCAGGTTTTTTAAAAAATAGCTCAAAAAACGAAGAAATTGCTAGTTTTAAGGCAAATCTTAAGGATTTAAGTTTAAAGCTTAACATCAAGGATATAAACTCAAGTAGTGAAAATGGCATTGGAGTGCTTAAGGGTGGGAGAGTTTTTATAAATTTTGATAAAAATTTTGACTTTAAAAATGTAGAAATTTCTTTTGATAGCATTGATTTTTCGCAGTTTTATGATAAATTTTTTGTAAAGAATTTAAAAATTTCTTACGATAAAAACTTAAAAGCTAGACAAAATTTATCTTTTAACCAGCTTTTACTAAATAAAAATAAAATAAATTCTTTAAATACTAAATTTTCTTTCAATAAAACAGAGCAAAGCATAAATTTGCAAGGTAGCTTGAAAGAATTTGAGTTAAATTTGGGAAAATTTTTAAATCAAAATTTACATTTTGACAAGGCGATGTTTGACATTGAATTAAAACTAAAGCCTTTGAAATTTGAGAATTTAAAAGTAAAAATAAATAATTTAGAGCTTTTTAAAAATGAAAATTTGATAAATTTGCAAGGAAATTTTGATAAAAAAAGCCAAAAAGGAGACTTTGAAATTTCAAGTAAAAAAGCGATTGATGAAATTTTTACTTGGAATGGCAGTTTAAATGAGTATTTTGTAAGGAAAAATGGGCTTTATGTCTTACATTTAAAATATGAAAATTCCTTGCTTAAGATAAATGAACTTGAGTTTATGGATCTTAAAAAATGAGTCTAGCTTTAGAATTTCGCCCTAAAAAATTTTGTGAGATATTAGGACAAAATGAGCTTGTAGAAATTTTTAAAAAATTTATTTTTATGCAAAAGCTTCCACATAGTATATTTTTTGGTGTGGCAGGTTCTGGAAAAACTAGCTTTGCAAGGGTTGTGGCTAAGGAATTTGGGCTTGATTTTTATGAGTTTGATGGCGGAAATTTTAAGCTTGAAGAGCTTAGAAAAATCATCGAAAAATACACCGGTAGCCTTTATAAGCCCCTTATTTTCATAGATGAAATTCATCGCCTTAGCAAAACTCAACAAGAAATGCTTTTAATCCCTATGGAAAATTACCGCTGTATAGTAATTGGTGCAAGTACTGAAAATCCTTACTTTGTGTTAAGTTCTGGCATAAGAAGTAGAAGTATGCTTTTTGAGTTTAAACCCTTAGGTGAAAAGGAGCTTGAAAAGCTTGTTTTAAGGGTGCAAGAAAAGCTTAAATTTAGCATTGATGATGATGCTTTGGAATTTTTGGTAAAAAATGAAGATGCAAGGGCTGTTTTAAATTTGCTTGAATTTGCCCTGGTTTTAGATGATAAAAATATAAATTTGAAAAACATTAAAAAACTCAAAAATTCTACAAACAATAGCGGTGTAAGCTCGAAAGATACGCATTATATTCTAATAAGTGCTTTGATAAAAAGTATGAGAGGAAGCGATGTTGATGCTGCGATTTACTATCTTGCTTGTTTGATTGATGGGGGCGAGAGTGCTGATTTTATCGCACGGCGTTTAGTGATATTTGCAAGTGAGGATATAGGAAATGCTGATTTTAACGCCTTAAATTTAGCAGTTTCTACTTTAAATGCTGTGAAAAACATAGGCTACCCTGAAGCTCGTATTATCCTTGCTCAATGTGTTGTTTATCTAGCAAGTGCCATTAAGTCAAACTCAAGCTACAAGGCTATAAATAAGGCTTTAAACTATGTTGAAAATAACCAAGCCTTAGAAATTCCAAACTATCTTAAAAACAATCACGAAGAAAAGAAAAATTACCTTTATCCGCACGATTTTGGTGGCTATGTAAGACAAAAATATTTAAGTCGTGATTTGAAATTTTACGAAAGCAAGGGGCTTGGTGGAGAGAAAAAATTATTAGAAAATTTAAAAATTTTAAAAGGAGATAAATGACAAATATAGGAATTTACGGCTCTAAAGGTCGTATGGGAAAAGAGCTTATAAACTGCTTGCAAGGCGAAAAAAAAGCGGGGCTTGCAATGGCTTATGACAAAGGAGATGACATAGTAGAGCTTTTTGAAAAAAGTGATGTCGTGATTGATTTTTCATCATTACAAGGAACGCAGGAGCTGTTAAACTTTGCTAGAACTACGCCAAAACCGCTAGTCATAGGTACTACAGGGCTTGATGAAAAAACTATGAAATTAATGAATAGTGCTAGTGAGATAATGCCTATTTTTTACGCTACTAATATGTCCTTAGGCGTAGCTGTTTTAAACCACCTTGCAAGTAAGGCAAGTGCTATGCTTAAGGACTTTGATATAGAAATTTTAGAAATGCATCATCGCCACAAAAAAGACGCTCCAAGCGGAACTGCTATGAGTTTGGCAAAAAGTGTTGCAAAGGCTAGAAATTTGGACTTAGAAAAGCTTAGAGTAAGTGGGCGTGATGGTTTGATTGGCGAAAGAAGCAAGGATGAAATAGCCGTTATGAGTCTAAGAGGTGGTGATATAGTAGGTCGTCATACTGTGGGCTTTTATGAGGATGGGGAGTTTTTAGAGCTTAACCACACAGCTACTTCAAGGGCTACCTTTGCAAAAGGGGCTATTAAAATTTCGCTTTGGCTTTGTAAAAAGGAAGCAAAATTGTATTCTATAGATGATTTTTTAGGATTTTAAAATGTGTGCTATTGTAGGAGTTATAAATTCAAAAAATGCTAGTACTTACGCTTACTACGCACTTTTTGCTATGCAACATAGAGGTCAAGAAGCAAGTGGCATTAGCGTTAGTAATGGTGAGTACATAAAAACCATTAAAGCAAAGGGTGAGGTTAGTCAAATTTTTAACCCTTTAAATTTAAAAAGCTTAGAAGGTGAGATAGCCATAGGGCATAATCGCTATTCAACGGCTGGAAATTCCAGCTTAAATGACGCTCAGCCCATTTCAGCTACTTCAGTTTTTGGCGATATAGCCCTAGCTCATAATGGAAATTTGGTTAATAAAAACGAAGTTAGAAACAAGCTTATAGAAAATGGGGCGATTTTTCAGACAAATATGGACACTGAAAATGTCATTCATTTAATAGCAAATTCCAAAAAAGAAAACTTGCAAGATAGATTTATAGAAAGTTTAAATTCTTGCGTTGGAGCGTATTGTTTTATTTTGGCAAGCAAGGATAAACTTTATGTTGTAAGGGACAGATATGGGGTTAGACCACTATCTTTGGGGCGTTTAAAAGATGGAGGTTATATAGTGGCTAGTGAAACTTGTGCTTTTGATTTATTAGAAGCTGAGTTTATAAGAGATGTAAGGCCTGGTGAAATGCTTATTTTCACTCAAGGAAGCGATGATTTTCAAAGTATTGAAATTTTCCCTGAAAATCCTAGAATTTGTGCTTTTGAGTATATTTATTTTGCTAGACCTGATAGCATTTTAGAGGGCAAAAGCGTTTATGAGATTAGAAAAAAAATGGGCGAGACTTTGGCTAAAAAATTTAAGCAAAAAGCTGATTTTGTCGTGCCTGTGCCAGATAGTGGCGTAAGTGCTGCGATTGGTTTTTCTCAGTATCTTAAAATTCCGCTTGAAATGGCTATAGTTAGAAATCACTATGTCGGACGAACTTTCATAGAGCCAACGCAAGAGCTTAGAAATTTAAAAGTAAAATTAAAGCTAAATCCTATGAGCAAGGTTTTAAAAGGCAAGGAAATCGTTGTGGTTGATGATAGCTTAGTGCGTGGGACAACTTCTAAGAAAATTATCGCACTTTTAAGACAAGCAGGGGCTAGTAAAATTCATTTTGCTGTGGCTTGTCCTGAGATAAAATTCCCAGATATTTATGGCATAGATACTCCAACTTTTGACGAGCTAATTAGTGCGAACAAAAGCGTAGAAGAAGTAAGGCAGTATATAAACGCTGATACGCTTAGTTTTTTAAGCATAGATGAGTTAGTTTCTAGTATAGGAGCTGAAAGAAAATATTCATTAATTAGTTTTGATGGGGACTATTTTATTTAAATTTCGCCCTTTTGTGCAAAGGGTGAAATTTACTAAGGCGTTAAAATTACTTTAAAAATTAATTAAATTTGGTTATAATTAAACTTTTATTAAATTTCAAGGAAAAATTATGCTTCAAACTTGTATCTTCCCAGCTGCAGGATATGGCACACGCTTTTTACCTGCGACTAAAAGTTTGCCAAAAGAAATGCTACCTATACTCACTAAGCCCTTGGTGCATTATGGCGTTGATGAGGCACTTGAGGCTGGTATGGATAATATGGGCTTTGTAACGGGGCGTGGAAAAAGGGCTTTGGAGGATTATTTTGATATATCTTATGAATTGGAGCATCAAATTTCAGGCACGAAAAAAGAATATTTGCTTGATGAAATAAGAGCTTTAATAGAGCGTTGCACCTTTACCTTTACAAGACAAAAAGAAATGAAGGGCTTAGGCGATGCGGTTTTAAAGGGCAAGGCTTTGGCTGGGGATGAAGCCTTTGGAGTGATTTTAGCTGATGATTTATGTGTGAATGAAAACGGCGTTGGTGTGATGGCACAAATGGTTAAAATTTATGAAAAATACCGCTGCAGCGTTATAGCCGTAATGGAAGTGCCAAAAGAACAGGTTTCAAACTATGGCGTTATAAGTGGCAACAGCGTAGAAGAAAATTTAATAATGGTAAATTCTATGATAGAAAAGCCAAACCCCAATGAGGCTCCAAGTAATTTAGCCATAATTGGCAGATACATTTTAACCCCTGATATTTTTGGCATTTTAGAAAACACAAAGGCAGGTAAAAACGGAGAAATTCAACTCACCGACGCACTTTTAACCCAGGCTACAAATGGAATGGTTTTAGCTTATAAATTTGAAGGGACACGCTTTGATTGTGGGAGTGTGGAGGGCTTTGTGGAGGCTACGAATTATTTTTACAAGAAAAGCCTATGCTAAAAAACACCCTCTTTTTTCCAAGCACAGAATTAAAACGCATAAGCTCTTATGCAAGGCGTATGAATGATGAGCTTGAAAGTGGAAGTGTGGGGTATTATCATTTAACCCAGACTTCTTTAAATTTAATCGATGAAAGCTTGGATTTTATCCAAAATAAAGAGCATATTAAAAATATCGTTTTAGTGGGAATGGGTGGATCAAGCTGTGGGGTTAAAGCCCTTAAGGATTTGCTCTTTGATGAAAAAAGCAATGACAAAGAGCTTTTTATACTTGATAATACTTCTTCGCACACTTTCACAAAGACGCTTCAAAGCCTAAGCCTTAAGCAAAGTTTATTTGTCATAAGCTCTAAAACAGGAAGCACAGTGGAGGTTGTTTCGCTTTTTAAACTCATCATCGCTCATTTTAAGCTAAATTTAAACGAGCTTAAAGATTATTTTGTCTTCATCACGGATGAAAACTCCAAGCTTCACAAAGAGGGGCTAAATTTAGGCGTGAAATGCTTTTTTATCCCTGAAAATGTGGGCGGTCGCTTTAGTGTGCTCTCAGCCGTTGGCATAGTGCCACTTTGCTTTTGTGGATATAATGCTAGGGCTTTGCTAGAAGGAGCCAGAGCTTGTTTTGAGGACTTTTTTACACATAAAAAGGATGAAATTTTACAAAAGGCTTATCATTATTGCACACATAAAAATGCAAATATCAATGTGCTTTTTTCATATTCTGATGCCTTTAAGGGCTTTAATGAGTGGTATATCCAGCTTATTGCGGAAAGTTTGGGTAAAAAACAAGGCTATAAAAGAGTGGGATTAACGCCCATTGCTTTAATAGGAGCAAGGGATCAGCACAGCTTTTTACAACTCATAATGGATGGACCCAAAAACAAAACCATTACCTTTTTAAAGATCCTTGATAGCCAAAAAGCCCCCGTGATACCAAATTTAGACCTTAACTTTTTGGATAGCTTAAGCAATGGGGTAAATTTACACGAGCTTTTAAATGCTCAGTGCGAGGCTACAATGCACGCTTTAATCGCTGAGGGGCTGAGTGTGGATTTAATCGAGCTTGAAAGGCTTAATGCGTGGCATATTGGGTATTTGATGTATTATTATGAGCTTTTTACCTCAACTTGTGGGATAATGCTAGGTATTAATACTTATGATCAACCAGGCGTCGAAGTAGGCAAACTTATACTTAAAAATTTACTTGGGAAATAAAGGAAAAATATGAAAAAATTTGTTTTAAACGCTGAAATTTCAACAAATCAAGGCTCAAGTGAGGAAATTTGGGAAAATATCTTTGCTAATAAAGAATGGGGCAAATACCCACCAGAACATCTAATTCGCTTTATAGCAAGAAATTTTTACAATGTTTCAAACCGCAAAGAAATTAATATCTTAGAGCTTGGCTTTGGAACAGGGGCAAATTTGTGGTTTTGTGCGAGAGAGGGCTTTAGGGTAAATGGGATAGAATTTAGCAAAAGCGGTATAGAAAGATTTCAAAAAAGAATGCAAGATGAAAATTTAAGCTCCTTTATAGGACAGATTGAACAAGGGGATTATTTGGATAAGCTTGATGATTTTAAGGATGAGAGTTTTGACTGCTTTGTGGATAATTACTCTTTGGCTTATAATGACTTTGAAAAAACAAGGCAAATCATTCAAAAAGCTGCAAACAAGCTTAAAAAAGGCGGAAAATTTCTTTCTGTAACACCAAGTATAAATAATGAGGGCTTTATAGAGGATAAAAGCCTTGGGTATCACTCCTGCAAACCACTGAGTGGAAGCGATGCTTTTACTGGGGTGATAAGATATTGTGATGAAGATGATATAGCTAAGCTTTATGGGCAAAATGAGCTTAAAATCACTAGTTTAAGACAAATCATTCACAAAAATAAAGACAAAATAGAAAATGAACTTTACATAATAGAAGGTGTTAAAAATGCAAACTGAATTAATGTGGGAAGAAATTTTTCAAAACAAAGAATGGGGCAAATACCCACCAGAACATCTAATTCGCTTTATAGCAAGAAATTTTTACAATGTTTCAAACCGCAAAGAAATTAATATCTTAGAGCTTGGCTTTGGAACAGGGGCAAATTTGTGGTTTTGTGCGAGAGAGGGCTTTAGGGTAAATGGGATAGAATTTAGCAAAAGCGGTATAGAAAGATTTCAAAAAAGAATGCAAGATGAAAATTTAAGCTCCTTTATAGGACAGATTGAACAAGGGGATTATTTGGATAAGCTTGATGATTTTAAGGATGAGAGTTTTGACTGCATTTTTGACATAGCGTCTTTGTATTGTAACGATAGGCAAAAAAGCAAAGAAATTCTTAAAAAAGTAGTTAAAAAGCTTAAAAAAGGTGGGAAATTTTACAGCACTGCCTTAAGCAAAAAGATCTTTGGCTATGATGAAAATAAGGGCGATTTTCAAGAGCCTGTGGAGGGAATTTATACTAAGGTTGGGGTGCTTAGGTTTGATGATGAGCAAAGCTTGAAAGAACTTTTTGGTATTGATGACTTTAAGATAAATTCTATTTTTACGCAAAGTATTCAAAAAGATAAAAAAATAGTAGATGAAAATATAATAATAGAAACTCAAAAAATATAAGGCATAAAATGAATAAGCTTTCTTTGAATGAGTTTTTAGACTCAAATTCTAATTTAAATTTTTTAAATGATATTTATTTTAAAAGTGCTTATGCTAGGCTTTATGGAGAGGTTTTTTGTTTTGAATATAAAGAAAATGATAAAATTTTAAAAGTAGTGGCAAATAAATTTCGCATTAAAGATACTGAGTATTTTGACATTCAAAGCCCTTATGGTTATGGTGGTTTTGCTAGCAATACAAATGATGATTTGTTTTTACAAAATGCCTTTAAAGTCTTAAAACAAAGGTGTTTAAAAGAAAAGATTATAGCCTTTTTTATACGCTTTCATCCCTTTGATAGAAATTTAAAAGCCTATGAAAAAAGACTAAATTTCTTTAAAAAAGATAGAAAAATCAGTATAGTAAATACAAGCCAAAACGCTTTTAAAGACTACAGCTCCCGTATGAAATCCTACATAAACAAAGGCAAAAAAGAACTTTGTATAGAATTTGCAAAAAGAAGTGAAAACAAAGCTTTTAAAGAACTTTATGATAAAACTATGAGACGAAATAATGCAAGCGAGTTTTATTTTTTTAATGAGAAGTATTTTGAAAATTTATATGATTTTAGCGAATATTTGGTGCTTAAGGCTAGTTTAAAAGGAGAAATTTTAAGCTATGCTTCATTTTTTTTGAATGAAAATTTTTCTTACTATCACTTAAGTGCAAATTCCTTAAAATCAAATGCAAATGCCCTGCTTTTAGACTTTTTCTTTAACTTAGCCTTAGAAAAAGGTTCGAAATTTTGTATTTTAGGTGGAGGCTTAAAAGATGATGACACTCTTTGTGAGTATAAACAAAAATTTTCAAAACTTTATGGATATTTTTATATAGGCGGACTTGTAACAAATGAAAAAATTTACAAAGAATTAAGTAAAGAAAATGCAAAATTCTTTTTAAGTTATAGGTATGGGGGGGGGGGTTTGATAATTGCTATTTTGCAATTTAAAATTCTCTTATACATTTTTATAGTCTGTAAAATTTTAAATAAAAAATAAATTAAAGCCTTTTTCAATAATCATTTAAAAATTCTCAACGCCCACAAACCAAGTCTTTTAAGCAAACTTTTTTTAGAATGTTTTAGCAAAAATAAAGCCACTTCTTTTCGTCCAAACATCACAGCAAAAGTATAAGGCGTCATTCCTAAGCCATTGTTTTCATCGATATTTGCTCCGTATTTGACCAAAAGCTCACACATTTTTAAATGCCCCTTAAAGCAAACCCCAGCTAAAGGCGTTTGCCCACGATCGTTTTTCTCATCAACTTTTGCTCCTTTTTCTAAGAGCATTTTAGCCGTGTTTAAAGAATTATTATAAGCTGCTAACATTAAAAGCGTGTCGCCTTTATGCGTTTTTAAATTTACGCTAAGTCCAGCCTTTATCATCATTTCAAGATTTTCGCATTCATCATGTCTTGCATAATCAAAAGCCATTTTCGCAAGCTCTTCATATCTTTTTTCTTCTTCCTCGCTTAAAAAATTATCGTTTAAATTTGCACTCATTTGTTTTCCTTTTATGAACTTTATCCTGCCAACTTTGTGAGATTTTAAGTTAGCAGGTAAAACTCATTAAGCTTTTAAAGCGTTTTCAACACCTTTTTTATACTCAGGTGCAATTTTTTCAAAATGAGCTAAAGCCTTATCAATAATAGCTTTTTCAACGCCTTGCATAGAAGCTGCGATATTAGCAAAAAGCTGATTTTTTTGACTTTCATTCATAAGATTAAAAAGCGCTCTTGGCTGGGTGTAAAAGTCATTATCAAGTGGGGCGTATCTTTGCGCAC
>Cebus_capucinus_imitator_PRJNA485217_SSR105__coassemble_714_pt1 | contig 11613 bp, 13 predicted proteins | sample Cebus_capucinus_imitator_PRJNA485217_SSR105__metabat2_low_PE_008 | metagenome-assembled genome bin Cebus_capucinus_imitator_PRJNA485217_SSR105 | reverse complement strand
AAAACAGCCCTTGAAAAGCTTGTAAAAGAGTGTTTGGCTTTACTTGAAAAAACTATGCTTGATGTGCAAAATATGAAAGAATTTTTTGGAATTTCAAGAAAATACGCTATAGCTTATTTGGAGTATTTGGATAAGTATCCACAAGTTGGCAAAAAAGATACAAAAAGATTTTTAACAAGCGTTTAAAAAATCATTATAAAATCAAACTTTTAATTTGATTTAAGGAAATTATATGAAAAAATTAAGTTTAGTTTTAGTTTGTGCTAGTTCTTTATTTTGTGCTTCTAATGCCGAAATTAGCGAGTTTTACTCAAAAAGTATTAAATCTCGTTTTCCAAATGCCGAAATTTCAGTTTCTAATCGCCAAAATGTCGGTAATACAGGCTTTGAAAGCGTAATAGTAAGCGTAAAATTGGATGGACAAAAAGAAGAAAATATACTTTTTACAAAAGATGACATAATAGTGCCTGATATTATTAATCTGAAAAGTGGAATTTCCTACGCACAAGAATATGAGTTTAAAAAATTCCAAGAAGCAAAAGAAAATTTTACTAAAAATGCTAAGGCTGAGGTACAAAAAGAAAGTATGGTGATAACTTTAGGCGATAAAAATAAACCAGCAATTTACATTTTTTCAGACCCTGAGTGTCCTTACTGTAGGGATGAGTTAGCCCAGGTTAAAGAAGAGCTTAAAAACTATCAAGTAAATTATATTTTAACTCCAGTTCATGGAAATTCTGCCTTTGAAAAATCAGCTCTTATTTATAAAGAAAGTAAAAAAGCCAAAACGGATAATGAAAAAATCGCTATTTTAAATAAATACTATGATGCAAATTTAAAAGAGTATCCAAAAATAAGCAAAGAAGAGGTTGAAAAAGTGTATGAACTTTACAGAAAATATCGCTCCTTAGGGCTTAGCTCTACGCCAACTATAATAAAATAAGCCCTTTGTAAATTTAAGAAATTTAAAAAGCTTTTATTTTGTGAAATCATAAATTCTCACAAGGCTTTTTAAATTTGAAAAATCTATATTTAGTTTAAAAGCGTTAAAAACTATGCCTGTGCCAAAACTAGCTAGCAAGCAGTTTTGAAAGCCCCCCCCCCCCTGTGGCTTTAAGGGCTAATTCTAGGGGAATTTTATTGATATTTGCATCGCCAAAATTTTTTAAAACTTCATCTTCTTTGTATGGAGATTCAAGCTTTTCTAAAAGTTTTGCCTTGAAAAAATTTGAGCTTGCTTGCAAAAATAGCTCTTTATTTTTATCAAGCTTAAATTCGTTTAAAAAATCATTAAAAAATTCCGGAAAATTTTGCATTACAAAAGAAAATATCAAATCTCCATCCACTCTTATAAAATCATCAAAATTTTCATTAAAAGCATTACAGGGTAGAGTTTCTTGCAGGGCGTGTTCGCTAAAAGTTTGTTGTGAGTAAAAGGCGTTTTGCTTTGAGTTTGATTTTTCTATCAAAACAGCACTAGCACTATCTGTTATGCTTAGATATGAAATTTTATCTTTAGGTGAAATCTTTTTTGACTTTACATTTACACAAAGTAAAACGACCTTTTTAATGCTTTCGTTTTCAAGAGCTAAAAAAGCTTTAAAAAGTCCTTGCAAAAAACCAGCACAAAAGCCTATTTCATCAAAACAAAGGGTATTTTTGTTTAAATTTAAATTTTTAGCCACCAAAGAAGAAAGACCAGGAGCGTAAAAATCAGGCGTAAAGCTTGAAATTATCAGCATATCAAGCTCATTTTTGGCTAAAATTTCACTCTTTAAAAGTTCATTTAAAGCACTAGTAGCCAAATCGCTTGCAAAGGTATTTTCATTTGTGGTAAAATGAGTATTTATACCGGTTTGTGCCTTTAAAATTTCATATTTTTTCGCACTTAAATTACAAAACTCTAACTCATCATCTAAACTTTTAAAACTCCTTGGTAAAGCTACGCTAATGGCTTTAATATCGTGGTTTCTTAGTTTTAATTTCATTTTAGTTTTTTAAGAAAAAGCTTTTTCTAGCATTTTACTGATTGCTTCAAAACTTTCAAAATTTTCTGCTGTTATAAACTTAGCATCCAAAGCCTTGCCAAAATGCTTTTCTATCTCAGCTACCAAAGCCATTATATCAATGCTATCTATAATGTCCTCGCTAATTAGCCCTTGCATATTTTCATCAACATCATCCCTTTCAATAGCCTTGAAAAGTTCTTTAATTTCTATCATTTTTTCTCCTTTTTGATAATTAAATTTAAATTATTGCTTAAATTTAGCCTTAGTTCATCTTTTATAAACTCATAAGAACTAAGCTCAACTTCCTCGCCAAAAAGCTTTATTTTGGGTCTAATTGTATCAAAAATTCCCAAATTCATACTCCTTAAAAATCTTGAAATTTTACTCTCATCCCAAGCTAAATTTAGTAGTGCTTTATTGGGCAGGTCTTTTTTAAAATGATAATCCCCCCCCCCTGTGCCTAAAAAGCCTTTAAAGCCCAATTTCAGCTTTTCTAAGCTTTCTTTAAGGCTATTTATTGCTAATTTGTGCTGCATACTCAAAAGCTCGTGTGCTGTTATTTTATCGTTTAAAGGGATTTCTTTTTGCGTTAAAATCCTGCCTGTATCAATGCCCTCATCCACAAAATGCCAAGAAATTCCACTTTTTTTATCGCCTTTAAAAATCGCCCAAATGTGAGCATTCACACCTCTATGCCTTGGCAAAAGGGCGTTGTGATAGTTTATAATGGTATTATTTTTCACGCAAGGGGCTTTAAAAAGATAAAAATTATTTGCTGAGATGATTAAGTGATTTTTAAGGGCATTAAATTTAGCGTCAAGCTCTTTTGTGCTAAGTTCATAGTCTATTAATTCGCTAAATTTTGGCTTTAAAAACTCTTTTGCTATGCTAAAACACTGCTTTGCGACCCTGCCTTTGCCTATGATGATAAGCTTTTTCATTCTTTTCCTTCGTAAAATTCAAGCTTTGTATTTTGAAACTCAAAGCCAAATCTTTGATAAAACTTAATCGCTCTTTCATTATCATTTCTAACAAAAAGTTGATAAAATTTCATTTCCTTATTTAAGCCACAAAAAGCATTCATAAGCAAAAAGGCTATATTTTTATGAGCTAAATTTTCTCTCACAGCGATAAAATCAAGCATAGCTGAGTTTAAATTTTTAGAAAAAATAAGCCCAGCCTTTATTTGCTTTTCTTTGTAAAGTAAAATTTCATTTCTTAAAGCCTTTAATCTTAAATCTTGCTTTGAAAAATGAAATAAAAACTTAGGATCAAAAAAGGGTGCAAAAAAGTTTGAAATCTCACTAAGATCTTCAGCCCTAGCAAATTCTAAAAGCTCACTTTTTTCATAATCTAAGCTTAAATTTAAAAGCTTCATTTGCTTAAAACTTTGGATTTTTTCAAAATTATTAAGCTTTAAAAAGGGTTTAAATTTAGTAAAGCCGTTTTCATTTTTAGCAAGGATTTTTATAATTTTACCCCTAAGTTTAAAGTCCTTAATGTCATTTACAAAAAAATCAACAAGCTTTAAATTTTGATGAAAAAAGAAAAAATTATTCTCAATTTGTTCTAAAACAAGTCTTTTTTCTTTTAAGCCTTGCTCTAAATTTGAAAGGCTCTCAAGGCTGTTTTGTAGCAAAAAGCCCTTTGCAAAGGCGGTTTTAAAGCTTTCAAAGCTCATTTTGCAAAACCTTTCTGTCTATCTTGCCATTATCATTAAGCTTAAATTTATCCACTCTTATAAACTGCCTTGGTATCATATAGCTTGGTAGTTTGTCCTTTAAAAGAGTTTTTAAATTTAGCTTTTCACCCTCATAAAAGCAAGTTATCATCTCATCTTTAAAAATACACGCCGTATTTTTTACACCCTCCAATGCGTTTATCACGCTTTCTATTTCACCAAGCTCCACTCTGTGCCCTGAAATTTTAATTTGTCCGTCTTTTCTGCCAAAGCATAAAAGCTCACCAACTTCGTTATAAGCTACGATATCGCCTGTTTTATAAACAAGGTCTAAATAATCATTATGCAAGGGATTTTGCAAAAAGGCTTGCTCTGTCTTTTCATTAGCTCTAAAATAGCCTAAGCTTAGGCTTGTGCCACGCACGAAAAGCTCGCCCTTTACTCCTACTTCACAGGGCGAAATAAGTTTATTATCCTCATCAAAAACCAAAAGCTCAGTATTCTTACAAGCCTTACCAATGGGCAAAAGCTCCTCATCGCTAAATTCTCTATCCACCACATAAAAACTACAAACATCAGTAATCTCAGTAGGTCCATAAAGATTAGCAAAAAGACTTTGGGGCAGTTTTTCACGCCAATAATTTAGCTGTTTATTTGGCATAATTTCTCCGCAAAAAAGCACTTTTTTAAGCGAATTTAAAGCAAAATTATCCAAAGCGCTTGTATTTGCAAAATAAATTAAAACGCTTGGCACCCAAAATATAAAAGAAATTTGCCTTTCTTCTAAATAGGCTAAAATTTTATTAGGAAAGGCAAAAAGGGAATTTGGTAGTAAATGAAGAGTAGCACCTGCTTTTATGCTTGAAAAAATATCCAAAATTGAATTATCAAAATAAAAAGGCGCTTGATTAGCTAGGCATTCATTTTTACTAATCTTAAAGGTATCACACACCCAAAAGGTATAATCAATCACGCTTTTATGAGCTATGCTAACGCCCTTTGGCACTCCTGTGCTGCCACTTGTAAAAAATACATAAAGTAAATTGGTATCAATATGCCTTGCTTTTGCCTCTTTTAAGGCATTTTCATCTATTTTAAAGCTTGAAAAATCTTCAGCGTAAAGAATGTGTGGGATTTGTTTGAAATTTAAATCCAAATTTAAACTCTTGCTTGTGATTAAAATGCTTGGCTTTAAAATTTCAAGCACTTTTAAAATACGCTCTTTTGGAGCTTTTTCATCGATTAGGGTATAAAAATTTCCACTTTTTGCCACGCCAAAAAAACTTACTAAACAAGCTATACTTTTTGGCAAAATGATTAAAATAGGGCTTTGCGTGGGTGAATTTAAAGTTGAAAGCAAGGAAAGTATTTTGCTTGCTAGTTTTTTTGCTTCTAAATCAAATTCTTTATAAGAATATTCTTTTTTATTAAGATTTGAAAACTCATCTACAAAGGCTGTTTTTTTAGGATTTTGTAAAAGTGCTTTTTGTAAAAAATCATCAATATGAGTTAGCATTTAAGACCTTTTAAATTTTTCTTAAATAATAGCTAAATTCTGTAAATTTTTTTAATAATTTATAATTGATTTTTATAAAATAAAGCACTTTAGAGTTTTAAAAATTTCAAATAAATTTTATAACTTGGAACGAAAATTGCTTGATTTTAATCTAGCAATAATTTGACAGGGACAGGAATGGGTTTTAGGATAAACACCAACATAGGTGCATTGAACGCACACGCAAATTCACTTATCAATGCTAGAGAACTTGACAAATCTTTAAGCAGGCTAAGCTCTGGTCTTAGAATCAACTCAGCAGCTGATGATGCTTCAGGTATGGCTATAGCTGATAGCTTACGCTCTCAATCAGCAACCCTAGGTCAAGCTATAGATAATGGCAATGACGCTATAGGAATTTTACAAACTGCTGATAAGGCTATGGATGAGCAAATTAAAATTTTGGACGCTATTAAAACAAAAGCCACTCAAGCAGCTCAAGATGGACAATCCACAAAAACAAGAACTATGCTACAAGCTGATATAAATCGCCTTATGGAAGAGCTTGATAACATAGCAAATACAACTTCATTTAATGGCAAACAACTTTTAAGTGGAAATTTTATAAATCAAGAATTTCAAATAGGTTCTCAGTCAAATCAAACCATAAAAGCAAGTATAGGTGCTACGCAAAGCTCTAAAATAGGACTTACTCGCTTTGAAACAGGTGGGCGTATCACAAGTAGCGGTGATGTGCAACTTACGCTTAAAAATTATAACGGCATAGATGATTTTAAATTCCCAAGTGTAGTTATTTCAACTTCCATAGGAACAGGGCTTGGAGCCTTGGCTGAAGAGATAAATAAAAGTGCTGATAAAACAGGCGTGCGTGCAACTTTTACGGTTGAGACAAGAGGCATAGCTCCCATTAAAGAAGGAAGTACTAGTTCTGATTTTGCTATAAATGGCGTAGTTATAGGAAAAATTGATTACAAAGATGGCGATAGCAATGGTGCTTTAGTTTCTGCTATAAACTCTGTAAAAGATACATCAGGCGTTGAAGCTACGCTTGATACCACAGGGCAGCTTTTACTTATATCAAGGGATGGTAGGGGCATTGAAATTCAAGGCGAAATTGGCGGTGGAGCTTTTATAAATCCAAATATGAAAAGCAATTTTGGTCGTTTATCTTTAGTTAAAAATGACGGCAAAGATATACTTTTAAGTGGAACAGGGCTTGGCTTTATAGGTTTTGATGAAGGAAATTTTATCTCTCAAACTTCCGTATCTTTGAGAGAAGCAAAGGGAAGATTTGACAAGCAAACAGCTGACGCTATGGGTTTTAACTCGGCTAACAAAGGCATAGTAGTTTTTGGCTATAGAAGCATACTTTCTTATATGGAAGAAAATGGCTATTCGCAAGGCTCTGGATATTCTATAGGCTCTGGGAAAAATTACTCTGATGAATTAACTAGAAATGCTATATTTGTAACGGCTGCTTCGCAGTTTTCGCAGTTTTATGATGTTTCAGAAGGTTCAGGCTTTTCAAGCGGTTCTGGTAAATCGCAATTTGCTGTTATGAAAACTTCTATTTTTAATGTAAATGTCGAAACAGCCGGCGTAACAACGCTTAAAGGTGCTATGGCTATGATGGATATAGCTGAAACTGCTACTACAAATTTAGACCAAATAAGAGCTGACATTGGCTCCGTGCAAAACCAACTTCAAACCACTATAAACAACATAACAGTTACTCAAGTAAATGTAAAATCAGCAGAATCACAAATCAGAGATGTGGATTTTGCTAGTGAGAGTGCGAATTTTTCTAAGGCTAATATCCTAGCACAAAGTGGCTCTTATGCTATGGCTCAAGCAAATGCCATACAAGAAAATGTCTTAAAACTGCTTCAGTAATAATTTTAAGTGTTAAAGTAAAAATTATTTATTTTATGTTAAAATCAGCAATTTTAAATTTTGGAGAAAATATGCAAATTCTTTCGCATCGCGGATACTGGAAAAATGAAAACGAAAAAAATTCATTTCAAGCTTTTAAAAACTCATTTTCAAAAATGCACGGACTTGAAACTGACATAAGAGATTGGGGGGGGGGGGTTGTAAATTCCCCCGATATAGCTACTAAAGACTGCTTAAAACTAGAAGATTTTTTTAAACTTTACAAAACTTACAAACCAAATTTACCATTAGCCTTAAATATCAAAGCTGACGGCTTAGCCTTGCTTTTAAAAGAGCTTATTTTAAAATATGAAATTTCAAATTATTTTGTCTTTGATATGTCAGTTCCTGATGCACTATCTTACATAAATTTAAAACTTAAGGTTTTTACAAGACAAAGCGAATACGAAAAAGAGCCAAGCTTTTATGAGTATGCTAGTGGAGTTTGGCTTGATGAGTTTTACTCTCATTGGATAGATGAAAAGCTTATAAAAACGCACCTAAATAACGGCAAATTAGTTTGCATAGTATCGCCTGAACTTCACAAAAGAGATTATCACAAAGAGTGGCAAGAGTATAAAAAAATAAGTGAAAATTTAAAAGCAGGGGATAAGCTCTTGCTTTGCACTGATTATTTAGACGAGGCTAAGGAGTTTTTTAATGTCTAGTATAAAAGCTGTTATTTTCGATATGGATGGGGTTTTAATAGAGGCTAAGGATTGGCATTATGATGCATTAAACAGGGCTTTAAAGCTTTTTGGTATGGAAATTTCAAGGTATGAGCATTTGACTATTTTTGATGGACTTCCAACTAAGGATAAGCTTAAAATGCTATCTTTAGATAAGGGTTTGCCAGAAAGTTTGCACCCTTTTATAAATAAATTAAAGCAAATTTACACCATAGAATTAGTTCATAGCCTTTGCAAACCAAAATTTAACCACGAATACGCCCTTTCAAAGCTTAAAAGCGAGGACTATAAAATGGCAGTTTGCTCAAATTCTATAAGGCACACTATAGAGCTTATGATGCAAAAATCAGCCCTTGAAAGCTACTTGGAATTTTACATTTCAAACGAAGATGTCACAAGGGCAAAGCCTGATCCGCAAATGTATGAAATGGCTATAAAAAAACTTAGTTTAAACCCTAAAGAATGCCTTATAGTAGAAGATAATGAAAATGGTATTAAAGCAGCTAGAGCAAGTGGTGCAAATGTAATGATAGTAAATGATATAAGCGAAGTAAATTACGAAAATATCAAAACTCACATTAAAAAATTTGAAAAGGAAAATTTATGCTAAATATACTAGTTCCGCTTGCTGGTAAGAGCTATTTTTTTGATAGTGAAAAAGACGGCTTTCCTAAGGCTTTTGTTGAAATTTGTGGCAAGACTATGCTAGAGCATTTTGTGAAAAATTACGAAAATGTCAAGGATAAGCGTTTTATTTTTATACTTAAAGAAGATGAGACTAAAAGGTATTTCATAGATGATGCGATAAATGTTTTGACAAATTATAAAAGTAAAAACATTATACTTAAAAAAGAAACCGGTGGTATGGTTTGCTCTTGTTTAATGGCTATTGATGAGATTAAAGGCGATGAGCCTTTGTTGGTTGTTAATATGGATCAAATTTTTGAATATGACTTAAATGAGCTTATTTTGAAATTCTTGCACCACGATGCCGGAGTTTTAAGCTTTGAAAGCGTTCATCCTAGATTTTCTTATGTAAAAACTGATGAGAAAAACAATATTTTACAATCTTACGAAAAACAGCCAAAGTCCAAAAATGCCATAGCTGGATTTTACTATTTTAAAAACGGAGATAGCTTTATAAATGCCGCTCAAAGCGTTATTATAAAGGATATGAACTATGAGGGCAAATATTTTATCTCCTTTGTTTTAAACGAATTAATCTTACAAAATAAAAAAGTTATAAATGTATCTATAGACAAAGACCGCTATTTTACATTTTATAGCCCCGCTAAAATCAACGAATATGAAAGGATAAAAAATGGAAAATAAAATTTGCTTTCTCGTGCCCTTGCACCCTAAGCATTTTTTAAATGCTAAATGTCTTATAAGTTCATTTTTTGCAAATGACTTTGAAAGGCAAAGTGATTTAGCCTTTGTTTTTAGCAATGAAAGCGAGGAAGAAGAATTTCAAAGCCTATGTGGGAGTGGGTATTATAAAAGTGTTGTTATGCCTACTGAATTACTTGAAAATCAAGGAATAGTTAATGTCAAAAAGCTTTACGCTCTTTATTGCTTAAAAGAATTTTATGAATTTATTATTATTTATGATGCTGAGATGATTTTTATCAAAAATATTAATTTACTTCAAATGTGCCGTGATTTTTTAAATCAAAAGATACTTTGGGGTAATTATACTCATTATGGTTTTAGTCATATTCATAATGAAAGTGCGCGTTTTTTTAGCTCTTGTGAGAATTTTAAAAAGCTTGAAAAGGTGCCTTATGTTTGGTTTAATCAGCCCCATATTTATCCTTGCAAATTTATAGATCATTTTTTTGAAGTTACTAAAATTACAAAGCATTCTTATAAGAGCTTGAGCTGGGGTTCTTTTGATTATATGATTTTTGCTTATTATTTGGTTCTTTTTAGGGATTTTAAGATAGAAGATATCGAGGTTATAAGTGCTTGGGGCTTTTTAGAGCATAGTGATTTTACGGCTTTAAGTTCTAAATTTGCAAAACTTCAGTTTTATCATTGTAACTTAAATTTATATCCCTTTTTAGATAAGGATAAGATTTTTGCTCTTATTCATTTAGATAGACTAGGACAGGGAGAATGCAAGGCTAAATATGAGGCTAAATTTATCATTAAAAATTATCTTTCCTATAAATTAGGAAGGGTTTTTATAGAAAATTATTCTTTAAAGAAAATTTTTAAACTACCTTTTATTTTATGTAGTGTTGTTTTAAAACACAAAAAAGAGCTGAAAAAATTTCAAAATTTTGTCCTTAAAAATCCCAAATTTAAGCAAGAGCCGTTAGAAAATTATGTTTTTACACAAAATGATTTACAAGCAAAAAATCATTTAGCCTATAAGCTTGGTAGTGCTTTTTTTGAAGCTAGTAATAATTTCTGGGGGGGGGGTTGCTTAAATTCCCCTTTAAAGCTTATAGGATAGCAAAAGAACATAAAAACTTAAAGGATAAAAATGCAAAAATTTAAGCTTAATGAAATGACTAGGGGCTGGTTTGTGGGGGATTTTGAGCCAAGTGTTTTAAAATCTAGCATGGCTGAATTTGGAGTAAAGCATTATAAAAAAGGAGACTATGAAGAAAGGCACTATCATAAAATCGCCACTGAAATAACGCTTATAATAAAGGGCAGGGTGCAAATGAATGAAACAATTTATGAAGCAAATGACATAGTGCTTATAAATCCTAAAGAAGATACGGATTTTAAAGCCTTAGAAGACACCATAACAGCCGTGGTTAAAATCCCAAGTGTGAAAAATGATAAATTTAAAGGAGTTTATAAATGAATGTAGTAATCCCAATGGCAGGGCTTGGAAGCCGTTTTGCAAAGGCTGGATTTTTAAAGCCTAAGCCCTTTATCGATGTTTTGGGTAAGATTATGATAGAAAGGGTGCTTGAAAACTTAGCCATAAAAAATGCTAATTATATTTTAATAGCAAGAAAGGAGCATTTAGAACAAGAAGCAAGTGCGGTAGAGTCTTTAAAAGCTAAATTTAACGCTAAATTTATAGGTATTGACAAACTCACCGAAGGCACGGCTTGCACTATACTTCACGCAAGAAAGCTCATAAACAACGACGAGCCACTACTCATAGCAAACAGCGATCAAATCGTGGATATAAAAATAGATGATTTTGTAAATGACTGCTTTGAAAGGGGGCTTGATGGGTCTATTTTGACCTTTAAAGATGAAGAAAAAAACTCAAAATGGTCCTTTGTAAGATTAGAAAATGAGCTAGTCGCCGAAGTTAAAGAAAAAGAAGTTATAAGCGAATTTGCTAGTGTGGGAATTTATCTTTTTAGTAGGGGTAAAATTTTTGTCGATGCAGGTATTGATATGATAGTGGCAAATGACAGGGTAAATAATGAGTTTTACACAGCTGTAGCTTATAACTATGCCATTAAAGATGGCTTTAAGATAGGAAGCTTTAACATAGCTCAAAGCAAGATGCACGGACTTGGCACACCGCAGGATTTAAAGATTTATGAGAATTTAAAATCATAAAAAAGTGGAAAATTAACTTTTTAAATTTTCCACTATATTTTTTTTAAAATTTTATTTTTTATAAACGTTTTGCACGAAGCAATCCAATACTTATAAAAATAGTTATCGCAAAAATAAATATCAACAAATTACCCCGTCATTGCGAACGAAGTGAAGCAATCCACAAACCCTAAACAACAACTCTAACTAATAAAATTTTAATAATAAAATTTTAGTTTAATTTTTTAACTTAACTTTCCAAGCAAA
>Cebus_capucinus_imitator_PRJNA485217_SSR105__coassemble_696_pt1 | contig 11943 bp, 13 predicted proteins | sample Cebus_capucinus_imitator_PRJNA485217_SSR105__metabat2_low_PE_008 | metagenome-assembled genome bin Cebus_capucinus_imitator_PRJNA485217_SSR105 | reverse complement strand
ATATAACTTTAAATTTAAGCCAAAACGCAGATTTTAGCTTAAATTTAAAGGCTTAGAATTTAAGACTAAAAAGTCTCAAACTCCTAGCATAACAGAACTAGCTTTTATAATGGCAACTGCTTCTTTTCCAACTTTTATGTCAAGCTCTTTTATAGCGTCCATTGAAATAGTAGAACTTATGAAATTCCCACCACCTATGTCAAGCTTTACTATGCCATTTACGGCACCTTCTTCTATGGCTACAACCTTGCCTTTGATTTGATTTCTAGCACTTATTTTCACGGCTAACTCCTTTGATTAAAATAAAAATTTAATTTTAACACAAAAAAGTTTAATCAACCCTTGATTTTCTTAGCATTTTTACTTCCACAAAGTGCTTCAAGTTCTTTAAACTCAGCCTTATAAATGCTTTCAAAATCTCCAAAATAAGCTAATAATTTTTGCAAAACTCCCTCACTAAGCCCCAAGCTTTTAAGCTTTGAGCTTTGCAAATCCTGTTTTTTCTTCGCATTTTGATGAAAGGATATTGCAAAGCGGTGAGCTTCATCTCTTAGTTTTTGCAAGAACAAAAGCTTTTTATCTTGCACACTTAGGCTAAATTCTCCTTTTAAAGAATGAATTTTATCTTTAGCAAAGCCCTTGGCTCTGTGTGCTTTTGCGTCGATTTTTTCTTTTGAAATGGCTAATATATCGACATTTGCTCCTGTGCTTAAAAGTATATCTTTTGCTAAATCAAGCAAAGCCTTGCCCCCATCAAGTAGCCACAAATCAGGCGGTGGATTCTCACTAAATTTCAAAGCCCTTCTTGTTAAAACCTCACGCATTTGCTCGTAGTCATTTTTGTGTTTTAAATGAAATCTTTTATAAGAGTTTTTATCAAATTTATTCCCCTCATAAACAATCATACCGCCCACATTTGCCACGCCTTGCATATGAGAATTATCAAAAACTTCTATTCTTTGAGGCAAATTTGCAAGCTCAAAATAGCTTTGAAGCTCTTTTTGTAAATTTAGCTCAGTTTGCTCTTTTTGTAAATTAAACAAGGCATTTTGAAAGGCAAGGTCACAAATTTTTCTTTTTGAGGCGATTTTAGGCACTTTGATTGTAATTTTTTTAGCAAATCTTTTGCTTAAAAGCTCTTCTAAAATCACCCTATCCTCAAAATCCTCATAAACATAAAGTTCTGCGTTCATAAAAGGCGTATCGGCACTAAAATTTTCTAGGATAAATTGCTTGTAAATTTCATTTTTATCCACCTCAAATTTAAGGGTTGAAATTTTAGAATTCACACTTATAATTTTGCCATTTTGCACGACAAAGCGAAGTGCTGAAAAGCTTATTTTATCAAAAGCTAAAGCAAAGACATCAAAGTCCTCTAATTTTGCAGTGTCAAGTTCTATTTTTACTTCTAAATCCTTTATCGTAGCGATTTTATCCCTCAAAATAGCTGCTTCTTCGAAATTTTCATTTTCGGCTAAATTTAGCATTGATTTTTCTAAATTTTTGATTAAAATGCTAGGATTTAAAAGAGCTTTTGTGGCATTTTGCAAGATTTTTTCGTATTCAGCTTTTGAGATAAAATTCGCACAAGGAGCAAGGCAGCGAGAAATTTGATAAAAAATGCAAGGCTTATCACAGCTGTTTTTTTGCCTTAAAGGATAGTAAAGATACAAAGCTTCTAAAAGGATTTTAGCCCCCTTAAAAAAGGGTCCAAAATATTTTATCTTAGGCTTTTTAATAAGCTTTCTTGTGATGGCAAATCTTGGGAAATCCTCGCTTAAATCAATATAAATATAAGGATAGGTTTTATCATCTCTTAGTAAGATATTGTATTTTGGGTGAAGTTGCTTGATGAAAGAATTTTCTAAGATTAAAGCATCAGCTTCTGAGCTTGTGGTGATAAACTCCAAATGCACGGCTTCATTAATCATTTTTTGAATGCGTAGGGAGTTTTTAGGATTGGCGTGTAAATTTGGACTAAAGGAAAAATAGCTTCGAACGCGATTTTTAAGGCTCTTTGCCTTGCCTACATATAAAAGCTTGTTTTCTTTGTCAAAAAACTGATAAATGCCCGGACTTTGAGGCAAAGTTTCAAGCTCTTTTTTTAAACTAGTCATTTTTTATAATTTTTCTTAATTCTTCAAATTTCAAGGCTAAATTTTTGTTTTCAAAATGATTTTTAAAAATTCCAAAACTAAGCTCTAAGTATGGTATTATAGGCTTTTCATCTTCTTTTTTAAAAAGGGCTTTTTCATATCTTTTAACATAAATTTTTATATCTTTAATATTTGAAAATTCACTCAAAGGAAATTCTTTTGCGTATTTTTTTATGAGAATTTTAATGTAAAATTTGCTATCATCGTGATTTAATTCTTGATAAAAGGTGTGATTTTTTGTCACTATATTTAAAATGTCGTTTTTTATGAAAATCGCAGAAATCAAACGGCTTTTTGTCTTTGGCAAGAAATTTAAAAAATCCTTACAAAAAAGTAAATTTTTCAAAGGTTTAAAATGGTTTTCCAAAATAAGTTCGTTAATGACAGCTTCGGTATTTTTAATCGTTTTTTTAGTATAAAAATTTCTCATAGCGTGATTTTAGCACTTTTTTGCTTAATCTTTACAGCCTGTGGCTACAAAGGCGATCCAATTTATAAAAAATTCTCAAACGAACAAAACTCAAGCCTAGAAAATTTCAAAAAATACGAAACACTAGAAAGGTGGTAATTTATGAAAAAAACAGATATTTTAGTCCTAGATTTTGGCTCTCAATACACTCAGTTAATAGCTAGAAGACTTAGAGAGCAAGGCTTTTATACTGAAATTTTACCCTTTAACGCAAAGTTAAGCGATATAAGGGCTAAAGAGCCAAAGGGGCTTATTTTAAGCGGAGGTCCTGCTAGTGTGTATGCCGAAGATGCTTATTTTTGCGATAAGGGCGTGTTTGATTTAGGACTACCAATTTTAGGAATTTGCTATGGAATGCAGCTTATAGCTCAACACTTTGGTGCTAAGGTAGCCCCTGCAAATCACAAAGAATACGGCAAGGCTTTAATAAGCCTTAAAAAGCAAAATGCCCTTTTTGAAACCTTGCCTCAAAAGCAAATCGTGTGGATGAGCCATTCTGACAAGGTTGAAAGCCTACCACTTGGCTTTAAAATTCTAGCCACAAGTGAAAATAGCGAATTTTGTGTCTTTGGGGATGAAAAACGCCAAATTTACGCCCTGCAATTTCATCCAGAGGTAGAACATAGTGAGTTTGGAAAAGAGATATTAAAAAATTTTGCCAAAATTATTTGCAAATGCGAAAGTGTTTGGAATATGGGAAGTTTTGCTAAAAATGAAGCCGAAAAAATCCGCCAAGAAGTAGGAAATTCTAAGGTGCTTTGTGCGGTAAGTGGAGGCGTTGATAGCTCTGTGGTGGCTGCACTTTTAGCAAGTGCTATTAAAGAACAAGTCATAGTCGTTTTTGTAGATAACGGACTTTTAAGAGCGGGTGAAAAAGAACAAGTTGAGTTTATGTTTAAAAACACGCTAGGCATAAGCTTAATCAGCATTGACGCTAAAGAGCTTTTTTTAAGTCGTTTAAAGGGCGTGCTTGATCCTGAGCAAAAAAGAAAAATCATAGGAAATACCTTTATCGAAGTCTTTGAAGAAGAGGCTAAAAAGCACGAAAATGTGAGATTCTTAGCCCAAGGCACACTTTATACGGACATTATAGAAAGTAGCGTTGTTGGCTCAAGCAAGACGATAAAATCTCATCATAATGTAGGCGGTTTGCCTGAAAAGATGAAGTTAAAACTTATCGAGCCTTTAAAAGAAATTTTTAAAGACGAAGTTCGTGCTTTGGGGCTTGAACTAGGGCTTAATAAAGAGCTAGTTTTTCGCCATCCTTTTCCAGGTCCAGGTCTTGCCATACGCATAATGGGCGAGGTAAATGAGGAGGGTTTAAAGCTTTTAAGAAGGGCTGATGTGATATTAATAGAAGAGCTTAAAAGCAGTGGCTGGTATGATAAGACTTGGCAGGCTTTTTGTGTGCTTTTAAATGTAAAAAGCGTTGGAGTAATGGGGGATAATCGCACCTATGATAATGCTATTTGTCTTCGCGTGGTCAATGCAAGTGATGGAATGACAGCTTCTTTTTCGCATTTGCCTTACGAGCTTTTAGAAAACATAAGCCGCCGCATAATAAATGAAGTTTCTGGCATAAACCGCGTAGTGTATGACATCTCAAGCAAACCACCAGCTACGATAGAATGGGAGTAAAAAGGATAAATATGCTTAAAGATTATGGCTTATATATGGTAGAAAATAAACTTGCGTTTTTGGGTAATGAAACGCTTGAATACAATTTTTATGATGTAAATTTTTATGGTTTGGATATGCTTTCCTTGAGTGAATTTTCTATTATGATAAATACTGAATTTAACGGCGAAAAATTGGCATTGTCGCTTGATTTTGATACAAGTATATTAAGCAGTATGCTAGAGCAAATGCCATCTATAAAAGCAGATTCTATTATGCAAGACATAGAAAATGCGATAAAGAATAACAAAGCATCTGTAAATTTTACAACTCCATTTATAGCCAAGAATATAAAAGCACATATCGGTAAATTACAACATGGAGCAAATGAGAGTTTTATACCCTTTGTGATTACAAAAGTGGAAATTTAAAATCTAAAGGTGAAAAGTGGATATTTAGCGAGTATTTTATAGCGAAGAGTGAATTTATAAAACCTTATAAAAATTTCAGCAAATTTTGAAGTGGCTACTGAATTTAGCCTTAAAAATTTATAAAGGCAATATCTATGTAAGCGTTTGTGTGGATACGGCTTGCAGTTTGGGAATATATGCGAAGCAAAATGCGTTTAGTATGCTGACAAAGGGTGAATGCGAAATAAAACGCATTTAGCACTTGATAGTAACAAAGCTCTGCTTTTTCCTTGTTAAGCGTGTAGAAAGCTATGGCACAGCTTATGGCTAAAAATTACAGCAAAACAAAAATAACGCTAGTTTTCAAAAACCATCACAATACCAAAAAATCATAATTTCAAAATAATGATTTTAGAATTTGTTGTTAAATTTTAAATTTTATTAAAAATATCAGTGGTATTTAATAATTAATATAATTTAAAAACTTAAATTTTTAAAGCTTTTAAAACCGCTGTTTTGTTCGCATTTTTCTTTTAAAAGCTTTAAAAACTCACTTCTTTGGATATTTTTAGCACCCATAAATTCTAAATGTTTGTTATAAACTTGACAATCAATAATAAAATCATAAGGTCTCAAAAGCTCGCAAAGCTTAATCAAAGCGATTTTAGAGACATTTTTTCTAAGACTTACCATACTTTCACCAAAAAAAACCTTACCTAAAATAAGCCCATAAATTCCACCAACTAACTCATCATTTTCATAAATTTCAAGACTGTGTGTAAAGCCAAGCTTAAAAAGCTCGTTATAATTTTGTATAAATTCATCATCTATCCAGCTTTGTTTTCTTTGATTTTTGCAAAGTTTTATAAGCTCTAAAAAATTTGTATCAAGACGAATTTCATAAAGTTTTATAAATTTTTTCATATTTTTTTGTATGTGAATTTCACTTGGAAAAAGCACACATCTAGGATCAGGACACCACCAAGTAACAGGCTTTGTAGTCCAAGGAAAAAGCCCGAATTTATAAGCTTTTAGTATAAGTTCTGGCTCTAAGTTTTGGCTTAAAAAAACGGGGGCATTTTTTGGAGCTTGAAGTAAATTAGAATATAAGTTTGAGTTCATTTTTCTCAAGTTTTATTTTGGCTGTTCCGCCTTTTTTAAGCTTACCAAACAAAATTTCATCACTTAATTTCTCGCCAATTTCTTCAGCAATAATACGCTTTAAAAGTCTTACTCCAAACTCTTTATTATAAGCTTTTTTAGCTAAGTATTTTTTAGCTTTTTCATCAGCTATTAGCTTAATATTTTTCAAATTCTTAGAAATTTCATCCAACTCTTTTTGAACTATTTTTGCTAAAATTTCATCATTTAAGTCGTTAAAATGCAAAATTTTATCAATTCTATTTACAAACTCAGGCGCGAAAAATTCTTTTATAGCACGATTTGTTTTTTCTTCATTTTTACTTAAAAAGCCAAGTTCGTTACTTTCTTTAAGCCCTAAATTTGAAGTCATTACTATGATGGTATTTTTAAAATCAGCCTTAAGACCGCTATTATCGGTAAGTTCGGCATTGTCAAAAATTTGCAAAAAGGTATTGCTAAGTTCAGGATGAGCCTTTTCTATCTCATCAAAAAGCACTAAAGAAAAAGGATTTTTTCTAATAGCATTGCTTAAAAGTCCGCCATCTTCATAGCCAACATAACCAGCCGGAGAACCTATAAGTTTGCTTATAGAGTGTTTTTCTGCGTATTCACTCATATCAAAGCGTTCTAAGTTTAAGCCCAAAAAATGAGCTAAATTTTTGCAAAGCTCTGTTTTTCCAACACCACTAGAGCCGGTAAATAAAAACACGCCCTTTGGAGAATTTGAGTTTTTAAACCCTGCAAAGCTTTGTTTTAGCGTAGCACTTAACTTGTCTATGACTTCATCTTGTCCAAAAATTTGAGTTTTTAAATTTGCACTTAAGTTCATCAAGGCTTTATTTGTGTCAAATTCAAACATTTTGTGATTATGAATCATTTTGGCTAAGGTATTTTCTAAGTCCTTTAAGGTAGCCACTTTTTTTGGTTTTAGTGCAAAAGACGCTCCAAGCTCATCTATAAGATCAATCGCACAGTCAGGTAAAAATTTGTCATTAAAGTATTTTTTACCCCAAATGACAGCATTTTGCAAAATTTCATCACTAAATTTAACCTTGTGAAATTCTTCATATTTGCTTCTTAAACCTTTGAGAATTTCAAGGCTTTCTTCCTTGCTTGGCTCATCTACATTTATCTTAGCAAAACGCCTACTTAGTGCTTTATTTTTGTCAAAAGTGCTTTTATATTCCATAAAAGTTGTAGCACCTATACATTTTAAGGTGCCATTACTTAGCATAGGTTTTATTAAATTTGAAAAGTCAGTGTGCGATTCTGTCGTGCTTCCAGCACCTACTATTGTATGAATTTCATCTACAAATAAAATCGCCCCATCAATTTTTTCTAGCTCATTTAAAATAGCCTTAATGCGTTTTTCAAAGTCCCCTCTATACTTAGTTCCTGAAAGCAAACTAGTCATATCAAGGCTGAAAATTTTAGCATTTTGCAAATTTTTTGGGACCTTTTTTTGCGCTATTAAAAGTGCCAAACCATCCACAATAGCAGTTTTTCCAACGCCTGCTTCGCCTACTAAAATTGGATTATTTTTCTTTCTTCTTGAAAGAATTTGCATAATCCTTTCAAGTTCATAGTTTCTACCTATTAAAGGATCTATTTTGCCACTATTTGCAAGGGCTGTTAGGTTTGTGGTGTAGGAGTTTAAATTTTGAATTTCTTCAAGCTCTTTTAGTTCTTTAATTTTTTCTATACTAAAATCATACTTTTTTAAAAGATAACTAGAAAAACTTCTATCATCATTTAGTAATTTTTCTAAGAATTCTAAGACGCTTATTTCGCCATTTTTCACTTCACATAAACTTAAAATATCATCTAAAACTACGGAATTTATGGGTTCTATGTTGAAATTTAGCACTCTATTATTTTTTGTTAAATGCTCTTTAAGTTCCTTTTCAAAGCTTTCTAAACTTTGCTTACTTGTGTCTAAAAATAAGTTTTTAAAATCATCGCTTATCTTAAGCAAAGAAAAAATTAAATGCTCGCAAGTTATGAATTCGTGGCGATTTAAATCGCTTAATTTTTTTGCGTGGTTTAAATATGTTTGTAAATTTTCTTTAAATTTCATTCTTCTTCTACCTTTGTTTGTAGTGGAAAATTCGCAAGTTTTGCAGCATCATTTACTTGCTTTTGCTTTGAAAGGGCTATTTCTTGCGTGTAAATTCCACACACTCCATAACCTTCGTTATGAATTTTTAGCATGAGCTCGCTAGCATTTTCAAAATTAAATGAAAAGATATTCATCAAAATTTCAATAACAAACTCCATAGTCGTAACATCATCATTTAAAAGCAAAACCTTATACATTTTAGGCTCTTTAAGCTTAGTTTGCTCTATGGTTTGAACTTTTAGCATTATTTTCCTTCATAAATTTTGTTTAAATCCTCTTGCATTAGCCTTGTAGGCACCTTTCCAAGATAGAAATTTACCGGCAAATTATTATTCCAATAATCACTAAGTTTTTGATAAATACCATTTTTTAAAACAACCTTAAATGGTAATTGCTCCATACTTTGATAATTTATATCTTTTAAAATTTGAGCTATGATTCTATCATTTGTTTCACCATTACTTAAAAAATAATAAGCCCCGTAATCATCAGCAAATTTCTTAACAGCTTCATCACTCACACTTTCAAAATGTGTAAGCCCTATTATCATAAATTTATCTGCATTATTTTTCCAAAGTTTGCTAAGCTCTAAAGCTTCTTCCTTGCAAGGAGTGCAAAAAGTGCCAAAAAAATCAAACATCAAAACCTTTTCTTCTTCGCCCTCAACAACAAAGCCGTTATCCGTTCTAAGCAAGGTTTTGCTTCCACCATTTACGCTATTTAAGGTTATTTTATCGCCTTTTTTATAATCTTCAAACAAAAACTCTTCATAATTTTCATTCTCTTTAGAGCAAGCATTAAAAAATAATGCCAAAATAGCTAAAAATAAAAATAAAATTTTTTTCATATCTCATCCTTTGTAGTTTTTCATAGCAGCTCTTGCTTCAAGGTCTGCTTGTTTTTGCTTTAAGCTTTGTCTTTTGTCGTGCAAATTTTTACCCTTTGCAAGAGCTATACTAGCTTTTACCTTATTTTTATGGTTAAAATAAAGCTCTAAAGCAACTATAGTAAAGCCCTCAACGCTTACTTTTCCAAGCAGTTTATCGATTTGCTTTCTATGCATTAAAAGCTTTCTAGCCCCTCTTTCTTCGTGTTTAAAAAAGTTATGCGTTGTATTAAGCAAGGAAATATGGGCATTTAGTAAGAAAAGCTCACCTTTTATGATACGCACAAAACTATCTTTTAAATTTGCCCTACCAGCCCTTAAGGCTACAACCTCACTTCCTTTTAGCACAACTCCTGCTTCAAAACGCTCTATTATACTAAAGTCAAAAAGTGCTTTTTTGTTTCTTGCTATGATTTTCACTTTTGCACCTTAAACACGCTACTTCCGCTTCCACTTAAGAAAAAGTTTTGCTTTAAAAACTCATTCATTTTAGGATACAAGCTTACACAAGGCTTAAACAAGTCATTTAAATTCTCATTTTCATAACTTGCTAAAAGCTCTTTTGTGCTTAAATTTTCATAAATTCTAGCCTCTTTAATGCTTTTTTCAAAGTCAAATTCCACCCTGTCAAATTCATCATAAACTTCCTTACTAAGACAAGAAATTTGTGGAAAATGCCAATTAAGCTTTGGCAAGTCATCTTTAAACTCTTTTATGATTTCACCACATCCGCTCACATTTGCACTTTCAAAACCACTTAAAAAAAACGCTACATCACTTCCTAAACTTAAACTTAAATTTATAAGCTTTTCTTTGCTTAATTTTAAATTTAAGCTCTCATTCATAAGCATTAAAAAACTAGCACAATCACTGCTTCCACCGCCAAGTCCAGCACAAATTGGTATATTTTTACTAAGTTTTAAACTCTTGCTTTTAAAAAGCTCACAAAGTTCGTTTTCAAAGCCTATTTTTGCTAGTAAATCATAGGCTTTTTTTATGATATTATTTTCGCATTTAAAATCACTAATTAACTCAAAGCCCTCGCAAACGCCTTTTTTACCTACAAGCTCAAGTTCATCATAAAATTCCTTTAAAAGCACAAAACGAGAGCTTAAAAGATGATATTTTCTAGCATCAATGCCTGTTATTTTAAGGAAAATATTTGCCTTAGCGTAAGCTTTCATTTGATTAATTTTTTGCTTAAATGTTCTAATTTTACTTCATTTTTAACAACAGAATGCAAGTTTTCATCCTTAACCTGCTGGACTAATTCTTTGCGTAAAATCATAAGCGATTTTGGAGCTTCAATCCCCACCTTAGCGTAGCCTCTGCCTGTTTGGACTATCTTTACTTCTATGCCATCACCAATTATTATACTTTCACCTTCTTTTCTTGATAATATCAACATTTTTCAACCTTATTTAAAAGATATTTTACCGATTTTTCTTTAACGCTAATTATACTAAAATATTTTTGCGTTTCAATATAATACTCGCCATCATCTTGAAATTCTAGCTCATTTAGTGAAATTTTAGTTCCATTTTCAAGCTTGTTTAAATCTTTTATGAAATTTTTTTTCAAATTTAAATACTCAAGCACATTTAATTTTTTTTCATTTTCATAGACAAAATTTCCCTCACTAAGCCTTTCTAAACTACTCAAAGTAGCATTAATACCAAGTTTTTTAGCAAAAATTTCAGCATAAGATCTTACATAAGCTCCCTCACTCACGCTTAAACGCAACTTTAAAAAAGGATGAGTGTAATGCAAAATTTCGCTTGAATAAATTTGCATTTTACAAGGCTTTAATAGTGCTACTTCGCCTTTTTTAGCATACTCATAAGCTCTTTTTCCTTCTATTTTTTTGGCACTAAATTGAGGTGGCAAAAACTCAAGTTCTCCTAAAAGCTCATTTTTAAGCTCTTCTAAATACTCAAGCTTAAAAACTGGCAAAGTTTTAATCTGCGTGATATTTTTATCATCAAGGCTTAAGGACTTAACGCCCAACCAAAGCGTGGCTTCATAGACTTTTGGAGTTTTTTTCAAAAATCTAAAAAGCCTTGTATAATTATTAAAAGCTATGATTAAAACGCCCTTTGCAAAGGGATCTAGCGTGCCTGAGTATCCTGCTTTTTTGTTTTTATACTTTTTTTTAAGCGTGTTTAAAAAAGCATTTGAGCTAAGTCCTCTTGGCTTGTATCCTACAAAAAGCATTTACACTACTTTTTCTACAAAATTTGACATAATATTTCTTACTATGCCACCAAAATTTATACTTAATTTATCCTTTTCAACGCCTACAATGCGACCTATGCCAAAGATCTTATGTTTTATTAAATCCCCTTTTTTAAAACTTTTATCATCAAAGTTTTTTGGAATTTCTAGCTTATTATCTAAGTCATTTTTAAGCTCACTTTCTTTTAAAAAGCGACTCGGCTTTACATTTATCCTACTTCCGTGATGTAAGCGAGAATTTGCATAGCTTAAGCTTAAAAATTTTTTAGCTCTAGTGATGCCAACATAGGCAAGGCGACGCTCTTCTTCTAAATTATAATCACCATCTAAAGGGAAAAAGCCCTCATCAAAGCCTATAATAAAAACATAATCAAACTCAAGCCCCTTACTAGCGTGAACGCTCATTAAGCAAACGCTCTCATCATCTAAATTATCCTGATCACTTAGCAAAGAAATTTCACTTAACAAATCTTGCAAACTAAGGCTTTCATCCTCTTCTAGTTTGTCAAGCAAACTAGCTTGTAATTCGTCTATGTTTGTAAGCCTTTCTTCTGCATTATCAAGGCTTGCAAAATATTCTTTAAGCTTAAAAAGCTTGTCTAAATTTTCTATGATTTTTTTAACGCTTTCAAAGCCCTTTAAAGTATGGATATTTTGCACGAAAAGCAAGGCTTGTTCTTTTGCTTTTTTATTGGCTAGAATTTCATCGTTTTCACAAAGTGCTTCAAAAAGTGAAATTTGGCGAAATTTGGCATATTTTTCAAGTTTTTGTAAGGCTTTTTGTCCTATGGCTCTTTTTGGCGAGTTTATCACTCTTTTAAAGGACAAATCGTCGTTTAAATTTGCAATAAGCCTAAGATATGATAAATAATCCTTAACCTCAAGCCTTTCATAAAATTTCATCCCAC
>Cebus_capucinus_imitator_PRJNA485217_SSR105__coassemble_693_pt1 | contig 11989 bp, 12 predicted proteins | sample Cebus_capucinus_imitator_PRJNA485217_SSR105__metabat2_low_PE_008 | metagenome-assembled genome bin Cebus_capucinus_imitator_PRJNA485217_SSR105 | reverse complement strand
CCACCAAAGGCCATAACAAAGCCTTGCAAACTAAGGGCTTTTTGCCGTCTTGTAGGGCTACTTTCGTAATAATCAGCAAGCAAAGATGAAGCCGCCGTAGCGATAAATGCAGTTGCTGCTCCAAAAATCACCCTACCTAACAAAAGCTCATAAATACTGCCTACAAAATACCCGCTAACCCCTGTAAGCACCCAAAGCAAAATGGCTGGATAAAGGAATTTAAGCTTGCCAAATTTATCCATCAAAATCCCCGCCAAAGGAGAAATTAGCATCACAGAAAGTGCTGGAATAGTAAGCACCAAAGCGCTCAAAAACTCTATATAAGGCACATCCGCAAAATGCGTAGCAATAGCAGGGAGGGCAGGGGCTACCACACCAGCACCCAAAGTCGTCATGATAGCCGCAGAAAACAAAGCCATTTTAAACATAAATCTTTCTGTTAGCACAAACATTTTTCGCTCAAATTTATTAAGCTTTTCTTGCATTTTCGCTCCTTTTTTAAAATTTTTATGAAATTATAAAACCTAACACCTAGTGTTTGTCAAGGGGAAATTAAATTTATTTGATTTATAAGTTTAAAAAAAATATAAAATTTGAGTTTCAAGTTTAGATTTTAAAATTTTTAAAATTTCATAAGTGTTTAACTAAGCTCTTCTAGCTTTTTCAAATTCTTTTTTGATGTATTTTATCTCTCTTAAAAAGCTAAAAAATCCGCCCTTATACCAAGCTTTACAAGCCTTTAAAAACTCATTTCCAAGCTGGTAAGAAAGATGATTTTTAAGTTTTAAAGCATTTTTATAATCACTATAAAGCTCTAAAGGTGGCAAGGCTAAGCTTGGATTGTAAAAAATTCTTTGCTGATACATTTTTTCAAGCTTTTTATGTTTTATTGCTATTTTGATTAGTAAAAAGGGTAGTTTAAAGGATTTTTGATATTTTATCAAACAAGCTCCAAGTTCGTAAGCAAGGTTTGTTTTAACTTTAAAAGTCGCACTTTTTAATCTTGGATCGATTAAAGCTAAAAGCTCGTTTTCTAAGGCTTTGAGCCTTAGTTTTTTAAATTCCTTTTTAAAATAAGGTGTTTTTAAAGCCATATCCCACCAAAGTTTTAAATATTTATTTTTTAAATTTAAGTCATTTTCTAAAAATCTATTCCAAGGTTTTGTACCTGTATAATGAATGATTTTTATATCTTTTAAAGCCTCATCGCATTCTTTTTGCGTGTAAAAATTTTGGGTTTTAAAATCAATGTGTTGTAAAAAATTGTATTTAAAAGAAAGAATTCTCAAATCCTTTTTATCGCACAAAATGTAGTTTAAAATGCTTTGCTCAGGCAATTTTGTGCTGAAATTTTCAAGCAGTTCAAAAGCTTTTTTCTCTACTTCAAAGGCTTTAAAATTAGTTAGATTAATTAATAAAAAACCAGCATTAAAATAAGTCTTATCAAGCCTTAAAATATAGTCCTTACTTGGATCTTTTTTGTGTAAAAAATTTAGCGTATTAAGCTCTTTGTTATCCAGTACACACAGGCTAGAATTTTATCTTCTAAATTTAGCTCAAAAAGCTTTCTTATGTCGCCCACGCAAAGCATATCAGTATCTAGGTAAAGACAGGTTTTTATGTGGCTTGGCAAAACAGAAGCGATTTTAAGCTTAAGGTAAATAATATGAGTAAGCATTTCGCCGTAATTTCTAAATTTAGAAAAGTCATCTTTTACAATGTAGCTTGAAAGTTCGCAAGGATAAAGTTCATTTAACTTAGCCTTAAGTTTATCTAGTTTTTTAAGATTTTTTTCACTTATAAAATCACTGATAATATGAAAATGAAAGCTCTGATTTAAAGCCCCTTTTTCTTGTGTGCTTTTGATAATGCTTGTCATTAAAACGGCTGTAAATTTAAGGTATTTATCATTAGCCACGAAGACTATATCAAAGTTCATTTAAGATTCTTTCACATTTTTTTCTTGGATCCTTATCTTTATAAATTGGGCGACCAACCACGATAAAATCAGCATTTTCTTGCTTTGCCATTGTGATGTCTGCTACTCTTTTTTGATCATTGCTTTCTTCTTTGAAAGGGCGAATTCCAGGCGTTAGGGTAAGGAAATTTTGATTTGTAGCGTTTTTGATAAGCTTACTTTCAAAAACAGAGCAAACCATACCATCAAGTGAGCTTTCAAAGCAAATTTTGCTAAGATTTTCCACCGCTTCTTTTAAATTTTGCTTATAAATTTCAAAAAAACCTTGCTCATCAAAACTAGTTAGTGCTGACACTCCAAGCACCAAAGGACGACTTTTAAGAGAATTTAGCCTTTGCATACAGGTTTGAAGAGCTATTTTACCAGCACTTGCGTGAAGATTGATCATTTGTATTTCAAATTTAGCAAGCTCCTCACAAGCATCAGCCATAGTGTTTGGGATGTCATAAAGCTTAAGGTCTAAAAAAATCTTAAAATCATAAATTTTCTTAAGCTCCTCGATAAAGGCAAAGCCCTCTCTATAAAAAGCTCTCATTCCCACCTTAAGCCATAAATCAAGCCCCTTAAGCTCTCTTGCTAAATTTAAACACTCATCTTTTGATGCCATATCTAAAGCCACGCAAAGCTTCATTTGCTATCCTTTTTGGCTAGTGTGTCAAGCACGGCGTTGATTAACTTCGATGAATTATCATTGCCAAGCTCCTTGCCAAGCTCCACAGCTTCATTTATAACGACGGCTTTTTGAATTTTGCTAAAACAAAGCTCATAAACGCTAAGCCTTAAAATCATAAGCTCAATCTTACTAAGTCTATCAAAGTCCTTTAAATTCTCGCTTATAAGCTCATCAAGCTTGTTTAAATTTGAATTTACTCCATTGTAAAGTTCAAGGGCGAAATTTTTTTGCTCATTTTTAATTTTTTTTTCTAACAAAAACTCTTCTACAAAGTCCTTATTTTCACCACTTATATCACTTGCATAAAGTAAGGATATAACGCTTCTTCTAACCTGATGACGAGTAGCCATTTTAAGCCTTTAAATTTGCTTTTAAATTTAAAATCTCAATCACACAAGTCATAGCTTCAAAGCCTTTATTTCCAGCCTTGCTTCCAGCTCTTTCAATGGCTTGTTCTATAGTGTCAGTGGTTAAAACCCCAAAGCTTACGGGCACATTGTGGGCTAAACTTACATTTGCAATGCCTTTTGTAGTTTCAGCTGAAACATAATCAAAATGAGGCGTAGAGCCACGAATCACAGCTCCTAAGCAACAAATAGCGTCAAATTTCTTGCTCTCAATAGCACTTTTCAGCACAAAAGGAAGTTCAAAAGCACCAGGCACTAAGATAAGACTTAAGTTTTTTTCATCCCCTCCGTGCCTTAAAAAAGCGTCCCTAGCTCCCTCAACTAAGCGATCTGTTATGATGTGGTTAAACCTTGAGTTTATGATAGCTATTTTTTCGCTACCTTTTAAATTTAATTTTCCTTCTATGATGTTCATTTTATTCCTTTATATTTTCTTTTATTTTTAAAATTTGCTCTACCAAAGCTTTTAATCTTGCAGGAGTAAGCTGATTTGCTCCATCACAAAGTGCTTCGCAAGGATTAATATGCGTTTCAAAGAAAAAGCCATCCACGCCCACAGCTGCACTAGCCCTTGTTAAAGGCTCGATAAATTCATTTTGTCCCCCGCTTTTGCCATTTAAAGCTCCTGGCATTTGAACGCTGTGAGTACCATCAAAAATCACAGGGGCAAACTCACGCATTATCACAAGACTTCTCATATCAACTATTAAATTTGCATAACCAAAGCTAGAGCCTCTTTCTGTGACAAAAACGCCATTTTGTAAGGCTGCTTTAAAGCCCTCATCTTTTACGCCTCTTGTTTCAAGCACCTTTTTTACGCTGTATTTAATATCGCTTGGGTTTAAAAACTGCCCTTTTTTGATATTAACTTGTGCCTTAGTTTTTGCAGCTGCTACTAATAAATCTGTTTGTCTGCATAAAAAGGCTGGAATTTGAAGGGTGTTAGCTACTTCAGCTACAGGTGCTGCTTGGGTGCTTTCGTGGATATCGGTTAGAATTTTCATACCAAATTCATCCTTTACCATTTGTAAAATTTTAAGCCCCTCATCAAGTCCTGGACCTCTAAAAGAGTTTATGCTTGTGCGATTTGCCTTGTCAAAGCTTGATTTAAAATAAAAATCTATCCTTTCATCATCTGCCAAGCTTTGAAGTTCATTTGCAACTTTAAAAACCAAATCCTTATTCTCAATAACGCAAGGTCCTGCTATTAAAATCATTTTTTGCATTTATTTTCCTTTATTTTTAACCAAAATTAAACCACCAAAAACTATGCCAATTATACCTAAAAAAACCATAGCACTTGGTAAATCATCGCCCAAAATCATACCCAAAACAAGAGAAAAAACCACATCCAAATAGCTTACTCCAGCCACGATACCAGCTTGTTTTGCTATGCCATAAGCTTTAGTTATATGAATTTGATAAATAGTGCCTAAAGTTCCCATTATAGCGATGATAATCCAAGATTTTAAGCTTGGCATAACAAAAGGAGCTACAAAAAAGTCAAATTCTTTTAATTTAGGGCTAAACTCAGCCAAAAGCATAGAAGCAAGGGGCATAAGCGTTCCAAGTAGTATAAAAGAAAAGGCGATTTTTTCTGTGGTGTAGTATTTTCGAAGCTGTCTAACGCTTGTAAGAGCAAGGGCTGCTAGAAAGCCACTTAAAACGCCAAGTATGGAATTTTTTAAATCAAAGCCCGTGTGATTATGCGTATCAGCCCAAGGCTGAGCTATTAAAAGCACACCAGTAAAGGCTATTAAAATTCCAAAAATTCCTTTAAAACCTATATTTTCCCTAAAGAGCAAAAAGGCTAATATAGTTATAAAAATTGGAGCTGTTTTTTGAAAGGCAAAAGCCCCACCAAGCGAGATATTTGAGACATTATAAAAGAAAAGATATAAAGAAAGTGTGCCAACAATTCCTCTAAAAACTAAAAGCCAAAAATGCCCCTCTTCCTTGTGAGTTTTGCTTTTTTTTAAAAGATAAATTATAAAAAAAATTCCAATGACATTTCTAAAAAACATAATTTCAATAGATGAAATTTCTTTGCTTAAAATTTTAGCACAAGCTCCCATTAAAGCGAAGTCTAAACAAGCTAAAATCATAAAATAAACGCCTAAGTTGTGTTTGATTATCTTTAACATTTTTTTCCTTTAAAACTTGTAATTTTAGTCTTTTTTGCTTAATGTTAAGGCAAATTTTATATAATTTTTCTTTAAATAAATTCAAAAGTTGAAGAATGCGAAGTATTATACTAGTTGGCAAACCAAATGTAGGCAAATCAAGCCTTTTCAATCGTATGGCAAAAAGTCGTATCGCTATAACGAGTGAAATTTCAGGCACTACAAGAGATACAAATAAAACTGAAATTCTAATTAATAATAAACAAGCCTTACTTATTGATAGTGGAGGGCTTGATGAGAGCAATGAGCTTTTTAAAAATGTCAAAAAAAATACCTTAAAATTCGCTAAAAATAGTGATATTATCCTTTATCTAGTCGATGGTAAAAATATTCCTGATGATGAGGATAGGGCCTTTTTTTATGAGCTTAAAAGGCTTAAAAAGCCTATGGCTTTGGTGATTAATAAGATTGATAATAAAAAAGATGAGCAAAGAGCTTGGGAATTTGCAAATTTTGGCGTGAAAGAAATTTTTAGTATTTCAGTGAGCCATAACAGCGGACTTGATGAGCTTTATGCTTGGCTTGAGGGCTTTTTAGAGCAAAATACCTTAAATTTAGATAAGGATGAGAGTTTAGAGGAGTTTTTGCAAAATTTTGACGATGAGAGTTTAAATAGTGAGTTTAAATTTAAGCAAATTGATGAAAATCATATCAAAATAGGCATAGTTGGACGCGTAAATGTAGGCAAATCAAGCCTTTTAAATGCCCTAGTAAAAGAAGAGCGAAGCGTGGTAAGCGAACTAGCTGGCACGACCATAGATCCTGTAAATGAAAGCATAGAGTATAAGGGTAAAATACTAGAATTTATCGACACAGCTGGTATTCGCAAAAGAGGCAAGATAGAAGGGCTTGAACGCTTTGCACTAAACCGCACTCAAAAAATGCTTGAAAAGGCACAAATTGCACTTTTAATTTTGGATGCAAGTGAGGGCTTTAACGAGCTTGACGAGCGTATAGCTGGGCTTATTAACAAGCATTTTTTAGGTGTCATCATCGTGCTTAATAAATGGGATAAAACTGAATTTGACTTTGATAAAGTGGCAAAAGAGCTTCGCCTTGATCGCTTTAAATTTCTAGCTTATGCTCCTATTATTAGTGTTTCAGCCTTGAGTGGTAAAAGGGTGCATAATTTAATGGATAAAATTTTAGAAGTGTTTGAAAACTACGCTCAAAAAATCCCAACCGCAAGGCTAAATTCCTTAATAAGTGAAGCCACAAAGACTCATCCTTTACCACACGACAAGGGAAAACTTGTAAAAATTTATTATGCTGTGCAGTATGATTTAGCCCCACCAAAAATAGCTCTTATAATGAACCGACCTAAAGCCTTGCATTTTAGCTATAAACGCTATTTGCAAAATAAACTAAGGCAAAATTTCACACTTGATGGAGTGCCTTTAATCCTTGCTTCACGCAAGAAAGGTGAAAAAGATAATGAAGTTTAAAAATCTAGTTTTTATAGGCTTTATGGGAAGTGGTAAAAGCACACTAGCAAGGGCTTTTGCCAATGAATTTGATATGGTTTTTTTGGATAGTGATTTTTTGATAGAAATGAAATTAGCTCAAAAAATTAGTGAAATTTTTAAAGAAAAAGGAGAGAATTTTTTCAGACAAGAAGAGCAAAAATTAGCCGACTTTTTTGCTACTTGTAATAATGCTTGTATCGCTACTGGTGGGGGCTTTGTGAATGTTTTAAATTTGGAAAAAACTGGTTTTTGCGTTTATTTAAAAGCTAGTTTTGAGTATCTTAAAAATCGCTTAAATAGTGATGAAATTTCAAAAAGACCCCTATTAAATGACACAAGTAAGGCAAAAAAATTATATAATGAACGCTTAAAATTATACGAAAGCAAGGCAAATTTCACGCTAAATATAGAAAATAAAAGCTTAGATGAGCTTATAAAAGAACTTGCAAAGGAGTTAAAATGAGGGTTTTAACAGGACTTCAGCCAAGTGGAGATTTACACATAGGCAATTTTTTCAGTGCTATAAAGCCTATGGTGGAAGCTCAAAAAGAAAATGAAATGCTTATTTTTATCGCAAACTATCACGCAATGACCTCAAGTCAAAATGGCAAGGCTTTGAAAGAAAATACCATTAAAGCAGCCGCTGCTTTTTTGGCTCTTGGCATTGATTATGAAAAAAGCACTTTTTGGCTACAAAGTGATGTAAAAGAGGTTTTAGAGCTTTACTGGATACTTTCTCAATTTACGCCTATGGGGCTTTTAGAAAGAGCTCATAGCTTTAAAGATAAGATTGCTAAGGGCTTAAATGCAAGTCACGGGCTTTTTTCTTATCCTGTTTTAATGGCTGCTGATATTTTGCTTTTTGATACTGAGATTGTGCCCGTAGGAAAGGATCAAATCCAACATGTTGAAATCGCAAGAGATATAGCCTTAAAGGCAAATAACGAATGGGGTGAGCTTTTTACCCTGCCAAAGGCAAAAGTGGCTGAAGATTTAGCTGTAGTTTTAGGAACTGATGGGGCTAAGATGAGTAAGTCTTATAAAAATACCCTTGATATTTTTGCACCACAAAAAACGCTTAAAAAGCAAATTTCAAGTATAATCACAGATAGCACCCCGCTTGAAAGCCCAAAAGAGTGGCAAACTTGCAAGATTTTCAACCTAGCAAAGCTTTTTTTGGATGAAAAAGGCGAAAATGAGCTTAAAGCAAGGTATGAAAAAGGAGGCGAGGGTTATGGGCATTTTAAAGCCTTTTTAAATGAGCTTATGCTTGAGTATTTTTCCAAAGCAAGGGCTGAATATGAAAATTTAGTAAAAAACGAAGCAAAACTTAAGGAAATTTTAGAATTTGGGGCTAAAAAGGCTAAAAAAATAGCCACGATAAAAATACAAAAAATTTATGAAAAAATAGGATTATAAAATGCTTGATTTAAAAAATTTACAAAATAATTTTGATGAGCTTTCAAAAAAGCTTAAAAATAAAGGCGTTGATGAGGTTTTACTTGAAAGGCTTAAAAATCTTTTTACTGCGTTAAAGGCTGAAAGACAAAGTTTAGAAGAGCTTCAAGCCTTTCAAAATAAATTTAGCAAAGAATTAGCAACTTCACAGGATAAAGAAAGCTTAAAAGCAAAACTTAGCGAAAATAAGGAAAAAATTTCAGCCCAAAATTTAAGGGTAAATGAGCTTGAAAAAAGCCTTGAAAGCATAGCTCATTCTATACCAAATATCCCGGATAGCGATGTGCCTTTTGGACTTGATGAGAGTGAAAATGTCGAGCTTAAAAAGGTTTTAACTCCGTCTAAATTTGACTTTGAGCCAAAAGAGCATTTTGAGCTTGGAGAAAATTTAAATTGGCTTGATTTTGTGCGTGGGGTGAAAATCGCAACAAGTCGTTTTTGTGTGCTTAAAAACGAAGGAGCTTTGTTAAGCAGAGCTTTAGTAAATTATATGATAGATTTTAACCGAGGGCGTGGTTTTGAGCTTGTAAATGTGCCCTTTATCGTAAATGCAAATACTATGTTTGGCACAGGTCAGCTTCCTAAATTTAAAGATGATGCTTATAAAATCGAGGGCGAGGATACTTATTTAATCTCAACTTCTGAAATCCCAGTAACCAATCTTTACAGCGATGAAATTTTAACAAGTGAGAGTTTGCCTATAAAAATGACTTGTTATTCTGCTTGTTTTAGAAAGGAAGCTGGCAGTGCAGGACGCGATACAAGGGGTATTATAAGGCAACATCAGTTTGAAAAAGTAGAGCTTGTAAGTATCACAAAGCCAAGTGAGAGTGAGGCTGTCTTTGAAGAAATGCTAAGCTGTGCTAGTGATTTGCTAAGCTCATTAGGACTTGCTCACAGGCATTTACTGCTTTGCACAGGGGATCTTGGCTTTAGTGCGGCTAAGACTATTGATTTAGAAGTTTGGCTTCCTGGTCAAAATAAATACAGAGAAATAAGTTCTGTGTCAAATTGTAGGGATTTTCAAGCAAGAAGGGCTAAAATTCGCTTTAAAAACGAGCAGGGTAAGAATGAATTAGTGCATACGCTTAATGGCTCAAGCTTAGCAGTAGGAAGGACACTAGTAGCAATAATGGAAAATTATCAGGATAAAAATGGTAAAATCATTATCCCTGATGTGCTTAGAAAATATTTTTGAAAGAATTTAAATGCCACAAGAAGATGTAATACTTGAAAAACCAGAAGATGATTCAAGCGAAAAAAGGCTTGATGAGAGCTTAAAAGATTTCAAAGGGCAAGAAGGTCAAGCACCAAGTGAAGAATTTGAAAGTTTGCCTGATGAATTACCAAGCGATAGTCCAGCTTTTAGCTTTACTAGAGAAAGTGCACCAAAGGAAGTTTTAACCTTTGAAGAGGATGAAACCCCTGAGCCTACGCCTTGGTATAAGGATAAAAAATTTATGTCCTTGGTTGGCGCTTCTTTAGGGGTTATTTGTATTTTGGTTTTTACTTTGTTTTACTTAAGTTTTAATGATAGCAAAATAAAACCTGACATTATTGCCACAAAAAAAGATAATCAAATTACTGAAATTCCAGATGAATCATACAAATATGATGATATGAGTAAGATTGATAATATGATACAAAAGGCTAATGCCTTGTATGTAAAAGGCGAGATTGAACAAGCTTTGAAAGTTTATGAGCAAATTTCGCTTTTTAATGAGTCCTTGTCTAATTATAATTTAGGCGTTTCAAGGATGAATGAAGGAAATTTCAAAGAAGCCTTTGAAAGCTTTAAATTAGCCATTTCAAATGGGGAAAATCAAAGTGTATCAGCTATAAATGCTGCCGTGTGTGCCTTAGAGCTTAATGACAAAGAAAAATTTAAATACTACATTGATTTAGCTCAAGTTTATCTTAGCAAAGAAGGAAATTCCGGGCTTTATGAATATTATCTAGCTCTTATAAACTACTATAAGGGCTTTTACCCTGAAGCCTTACAAATGCTTAAAAGAGTGGATATAGAGCCATATGGCGACATGGCTAAGTATCTAGCTGCTAAAATTTATGCTAAAATGGATCTTAACTTAAAGGCTATTGATGAGCTTAATTCTCAAGGAAATTTTGAAACAAGCCTTTCTTTAGGGCTACTTTATGCAAAAGTAGGAGAGTATGAAAAGGCTAAAGCAGCTTTAAATACAGCCTTAAAAATAGAAAGGGACTTTAAGCAAAGCCTAGTAGCACTTACTTTGATAGACCTTAAAATAGGGAATTTCCAAGAAATGTTAGCAAGATTGCAAAACGCCTATAAAAACGACCTTGAAAGATATAAAATTTTAGGCTCTTATAAAATCAAAGTTGAACTTAACAAAAATCTTTTTAATGTAGAATTAGCACAAAATAACTTTTCAAAAGACCTTTTAAAAAAGCAAAAAGACCAGTTTGACTTGCTTTTTTACTTTGCACCTTATCAGGTTTTTGATGGCAAACAAGCATCTTTATATATTAAAAAATCAAACATAAGCGATTTTGTGGATGATAGTGTTGATAGCAGGGCTTTTCTTAGAGCAAGCAAATCACTTTCTTCTACCAATGCAAAAATTGCTAACATAATAAATCTTGCTTTAAATCAAAAACTTCGCCTTGCAAATGAAGAATTCCAAGAGCTTATAAAGGACTATCCAGAACATAGCATTTTGCAGTATAATTTAGCACTAACTTATGCACAAATGCAAAATTATGACCTTGCTTACACGCATTTTTCAAGTTCTTATCATCTAAATCCTAAAAACTATCTAGCCGGTGCTTTTGCTATGTTTTGTGCTAAGCTTATAGACCTTGATACAACTAGGCTTTTTAACGAAATTTTAGAAAACATAACAGCAGATACAAATTTTAATTCTGATATTTCAAGAAGTATGCTTTTTTTAGCAAATAACGACTACGCAGCTTCTTTGCCATACCTAGAAAGCCCAAAAAAAGATAGTCCGCTTAGTTTAATTTTTGATGCAATTATCGCTAAAAATAATAATTTAAATAATCAAGTAGATATTAAAATTGCAAAGCTAAATGCTTTAATGCCAAATGATATTTTAAGCAATATCTTATATTTTAACACTTTAAATTCAAATTTAAGCATAAAAGAGTATTCACAAAACGCACAAATTCATTTTAAAAACTTAAACCTTGACTATAAAAGCGTTTTTAGCGGGGCTAGTGTGGCTAGAGAATTTTATGTGGATTTAATGCATATAGCAGGACTTTTAAACTCTGAAAGGTATAAATTTAAAAGATTTATCAATACTTCTAGCACAAAAAATGAGGGCGTGGTTCAAACTCTGGCTTATTTAGATATTTTTGCTGGGAAATACGAGGAAGCTTACGCTCTTTATAATACCTTGATAGACGATTTTAACGCAAAAGATAGCAGGACCTTTTTTCTAGCAGCAGTTGCAGCAACTGGGGCGAAAAATCCAAACTCAGCTATAGCACTTTTACAGCTTTCAAGACTAAAAGATAAGGGAAGCAAAGAAAGCAAAGCAGCACTTGGTATGCTTTATCAAGAAGTTAAAAACTACGAAGCCGCCATAGCTCAGTATAAGACCTTGCCTAACAATTTTAAAAGCGAATTTTTTAGCTTTGATGTTGATAATAACTAATTAAATTTACTATAAATTCTACAAATTTCAAAAAATTTATAAAATTTTTGAAATTTACCCTTGACTTAGAGTTGCTCTCATTTTTTATAATTGTAAAATCATTTTACAAAAAGGAAAAAAGATGAGTTCAAGAAGAGAGTTTTTAAGCAAGGCTGCAAAAACTGC
>Cebus_capucinus_imitator_PRJNA485217_SSR105__coassemble_689_pt1 | contig 12044 bp, 13 predicted proteins | sample Cebus_capucinus_imitator_PRJNA485217_SSR105__metabat2_low_PE_008 | metagenome-assembled genome bin Cebus_capucinus_imitator_PRJNA485217_SSR105 | reverse complement strand
GGCTTTAAGCATTATACTTCGCGAGGGTTTAGAAGCTTTAATAATCGTTGTGGCTATAGTTTCTTATCTTATTCAAAGTGGTAACAAAAACAGATTAAACATCGCTTATAGTGCCCTTTTTACAGGCGTTATCTTAAGCTTTATAACAGCTTTTGTGGTTTCTTGGCTTTTCAAGGAAAATGCAGGACAAAGTAGGGAGCTTATAGAGGGCGTTACTATGCTTGTAGCTGTGGTTTTACTCTTTTATGTTGGCTTTTGGCTACTTTCAAACGCGCAAAATAAAAAATGGGCTAGTTTTGTCAAACAAAATGCCATAGAAGCCATTTCAAATAATAGTGCAAAAACGCTTTGGATAACGATTTTTTTAGCCGTTTATAGAGAAGGAGCTGAAACTGTGCTTTTTTATCAAGCACTTTTATTTGACGCTAAAACAAGCACTGATTTTGGAGCTGTTTTTGGTGGGCTTGGGCTTGGAATTTTAATACTTGTTATTTTGTACTTTCTTTTAAAAGCTGGAGCCATTAAAATTCCTGTGAAGCAGTTTTTTTATATCACTTCTTTCATTATTTTTTATATGGTTTTTGTTTTTACGGGTAAAGGAATAGCAGAGCTTATAGAGGGCAAAATTATAATCCCTAGTCTTAGTTCTTGGAATTTTGAGCCTATTTTATGGCTTGGAATTTATCCATTTTATGAGACTTTAATACCTCAATTTATAGTTTTAATCTTGCTAGTTTCTGGCATTTTAATAACAAAACAAATTTCAAAAAAAGGAGTTAAAAAATGATAAAAAAATTTTTATCAGCAGTTGCTGCTAGTGCAGTTATGAGTCTTAGTTTTGCAGCAGAGGTGCCAATTGACGATCCTAAAGAGCTAAATGGTATGGAAATTGCCGCTGTTTATCTTCAGCCTATAGAAATGGAGCCAAGGGGCATTGATTTGGCTGCGTCTTTAGCAGATATTCACTTAGAAGCTGACATTCACGCACTTAAAAATAATCCAAATGGCTTTCCTGAGGGCTTTTGGATGCCTTATTTAAGCATAGCTTATGAGCTTAAAAATACAGACACAGGGGCTATAAAAAGAGGGACATTAATGCCTATGGTGGCTGATGATGGTCCTCACTATGGTGCAAATATCGCTATGGAAAAGGATAAAAATGGCGGTTTTGGTGTGGGTAATTATGAGCTAAGTTTTTATATACAAAATCCAGAAAAACAAGGCTTTGGTCGTCATGTGGATGAAGAAACTGGAGTTGGTAAGTGGTTTGAACCTTTTAAAGTGGATTATAAATTCAAATACACAGGCACACCAAAATGACTAACACTCGGAAATTCCGAGTGTTTAAAGGCTGATTATGAGTATATATTTTTTTCATTTTCTTTCTAGTATTTTACCTTTGGGAATTTTAACGGCTTTTTTAGGCTCAAAAGTCAAAAATATTTTTAAAATATTTTTAAGTATATTTTTGGGTTTTTTATTTGCTTATTTTGCTTTTTTTATAGCAGAACAATTTTTACAAACACAAAATTTAATTTTTAATGTAAATTTTATTTTTATTATTTGTCTTTTGTGTGCTTTTGTTTTTTATTTTTGGCAAAAATTTGAGTTTTTAAACTTAGTGCTTATTGGAATTTTAAGCTTTTGTATGGCTTTGAGTTATTATAATTTAAGCGTTGATTATCCCATTTTTACTAGTTCTTTGATGGATAGTGAAGGCATTATTTCTTTAGGTTTTATTTTCTTAGCTTTTTTGTTTTGTGTTTTAAGTTTTTTCTTTTTAAGATGGCAAAAAAATTTTAATCAAGGTTTAAGCTTTTTAATCTTTTTTGTTGTGGTTTTTTTACAATTTAATAAAGCTTTGGCTGGAATTTTACTTACTTTAATGAGAAACTCAGTTATAAATACTCATACTTTTTTAGTAAGTTTTGTTGGAAAAAGTAATTATTTTAGCACTTTTGAAATTTATGTTTTGCTTTTTTTGCTTACTTTTTTAGCTTTTTTTAGTCTAAAAATTCGAAGTAAAAATTTGGTAAAAAGCAAGAGTTTTGATATAAATTTTCGCAAACAAAAGGCTAAAACAAGCCTTGTAAATCGCTATTTTTCAAGTGTTTTTATAATGTGCGTTTTAAGTTTTTGTATAATTTTATATTTTTTTATGATTAGCTCAAAACCTTTAAGTATAGATGAACCAAAGGAGCTTTTGCCAGATAGCAATGGTAAGTTTATTTTTGATGTGGCTATGTTAAGGGATAATAATTTGCACCGCTTTTCTTACATAAGTAGTGAGGGTAAGGTTGTGAGATTTTTCTTGCTTAACAAAAGAGAAGATAAAGACTCGCCTGTGGCTGTTTTTGATGCTTGTATGATTTGCGGAGATATGGGCTATATCAAAAAGGACAAGGAGCTTATTTGTATATCTTGTAATGTTAGAATTTTCTTACCAAGCGTTGGTAAGATGGGAGGTTGTAATCCTATACCTTTAAAATATGAAGTAAAAGATAACAAAATAATCATAGATGTAAAAGATGTCGCAGCTGGAGCAAATTATTTTAACCAAATCAAAGAAATAAAAGTAAAAGATCCTATCTCAAAAGAAGAGCTTATAAACACAAAAGCTTTATTTTCCTACTCTTACAAGGGCGTTACTTATTATTTTGAAAGTGAGAAAAATTACGATGAGTTTAAAAAAGATCCTAGCAAATTTGTAAGTGAAAATGAAGCTAAGTTTTTGATACAAAGGAGAGAAGATGTTTTTTAAGATGATTTTTAGCTCTATTTTTAAAAATAAAATTCAAAAATTTTTAGCCTTTTTAACTTGTTTTTTAGCAACGCTTTTACTCTCTACTATGCTAAATATCACGCTAAGCATAGGAAATGAAATCACAAAAGAGCTTAAAAGCTATGGTTCTAACATACTAGTTTTACCAAAGGGAGCAAGTCTTAGCATAGAAATAGGTAATGAAATTTACGAGCCTTTGAAAGATAAAAACTATTTAGAAGAAAAAGACTTGTTTATGATAAAAGATATCTACTGGCGTAACAACATAACCGCTTTTGCACCATTTTTAGACGGCAAAGTGGAAATTAAAAATAAGGAAAATTCCCAAACTGCTTTGATTTTGGGAACTTATTTTCAAAAGGCTATAAAAATAAAAGATGATGATGATTTTTTAAGTGGCATTAAAAGCCTTTATCCTTACTTACAAGTACAAGGACAATGGGCAAAAGATGATAGCGATGAGATTATGCTTGATGAAGAATTTGCTAAAAATAATGCTTTAAAAATAGGAGACATTATAGTTTTAAATGGTAAAAATTTCAGCAAGGAAGTAAGAGTTGTAGGAATTTTACTTCACGCAAATTCTAAAATGACAAATAAAATAATCGCTCCTTTAAATTTAGCTCAAAATTTGCTAGACAAACAAGGATTTTACGCAAGTGCTGAGGTGAGAGCTTTTACCATACCTGAATCAGCACTTTCTGAAAAAGCTAGGCGTTTAGGCGAAGAAAAATTAGACCAGGTGGAGTATGATAAGTGGTATTGTTCTGCTTATGTTGGCTCAATTGCCGCTCAAATAAGCGAAAGTGTGCCAAAATCCGATGCAAAGGTTTTAAATTCAGTAAGCGATGCACAAAATTTGGTTGTGAAAAAAATTCAATCCTTAATGGCAATTACTTGTATAATCTGCATAATAGTCGCAAGTATAGCCATTTCAAGCCTTATGAGTTCTGAAATTTATCGTAGAAAAAAAGAAATCGGACTTTTAAAAGTGCTTGGTGCAAATACATTTCAGATTTATTTGCTTTTTGCGAGTGAGAATTTAATAATAGCCCTTGTGGCTGCTTTGTTTGGCTTTGTTTTTGGAGTTGGGCTTTCTTTGGTTATTAGCCTTAGTATTTTTGGATATTTTATAGATATTGCTTTTGTAATTTTACCTTTAAGCTTTATTTTTTCAGCCCTTATAGCCTTGCTTGGCTGCTTACTTCCTATAAAAAATATATCAAATCTTTCTCCAGCGCAGGTGCTTTATGGTAGATAAGTTTTTTTTAAATGAGCTTTTTAAAAGCATTAGTTTTTCGCGTCAAAGGCTTTTTGTTATCTTGCTTTCAGTTTTTATAGGGGCTCTTACTTGCTCTGCTTTTTTAAATATTTATTTTGACATTGATATTAAGCTTTCAAAGGAGCTTAAAGCTTATGGGGCAAATGTTATGATAAGTCCTAAAAATAAAGAAAATTTGATAAGCAATGAAGATTTTGAAAATGCAAAACAAGGCTTGAAAGCTAGGGCTTTGACGCCTTTTTTGTATGAGTTTTTAAATTTAGGTAGTACGAGTGGGGTTGTTTTGGGGACTGATTTTAGAGCTTTAAAGCTTAGTAAGCCTTTTTTGGAAGTAAAAGAAGGAAGTTTTTCTTTAAGCAATTTTGATGAAAATTCAGCTTTTTTGGGTATAAACTTAGCAAAACAGCTTGGCTTAAAAGTAGGAAATGAACTTCAAATTTACAATCCAAAAAACGCAAAAAGCGTAAAACTTAAGATAAAAGCTATACTTTTAAGCAATGATGAATTTGATGGCTTAGCCTTAGTTTCCTTAAGTATTTTACAAGGCTTAAGTGATAAATTTGGCATAAATTATGCAAATGGCGTGGTTTATGGAAGCTTTGATGAGGTTAGTGCAAAAACGCAGAGTATAAGTAGTGAAAATATAAACGCAAAGCCTATTTCTTCGGTATCTTTAAGCGAAGGTTTGGTGCTTAATAAAATTAAAGCCTTGATGTTTTTAATCATACTTGTGGTTTTAATAATCATCTCAACTAGCGTAAATACCACGCTAAGTTCCATAATTTTCTCACGCAAAAAAGAAATAGCCCTGCGTTTAGCCTTAGGAGCTAAAAAAAGTGAAATTTTCAAACTTTTTGCTAGTGAGTGTTTTGTGGTAAGTTTTGTGGCTAGTTTTTTAGGGTCAATTTGTGGGATATTTTTGGCAAATATTTTTGGGTATTTAATCTTTAATTCTAGCATTGATTTTAGATTTAAGGCTGTTTTTATAGCCTTTATTATTTCTCTAGCTTTTGCTTTTTTAGCTTCGTTTTTTCCTATTAAAAAAGCCCTTAAAATCAATGTTTGCGAGAATTTGAAAGGTGAGTGATGAAAGAATTGATTAAAATAATAAATTTAAGCAAAGAATTTGGCAAGGTAAAAGCGATAAGTGATATAAATTTAAGCATTTATAAGGGTGAGTGGCTTGCTATTATGGGACCTAGTGGTAGTGGAAAATCCACGCTTTTGAATATTTTATCCTTAATGGATAGTCCAAGTAGTGGTGAGTATATTTTAGATAATGAAAACTTAACTCAAATTAGCGAAGAGCGAAAAATAAATTTAAGGCGTGAAAAAATAGGGCTTGTGTTTCAGCAATTTCACTTAATACCTTATCTTAGTGCCTTAGAAAATGTTATGCTTTCTCAGTATTATCACTCAAGCGTTGATGAAGAAGATGCTAAGCTTGTTTTAGAAAAAGTTGGGCTTTCTCACAGGCTTTCGCATTTACCAAGTGAGCTAAGCGGTGGCGAACAACAAAGGGTTTGTATAGCTAGAGCCTTGATAAATGAGCCTGAAATTTTACTAGCTGATGAGCCAACCGGAAATTTAGACGAGGCTAATGAAAAAATAGTTCTTGAAATTTTGCAAAAGCTTAAAAATGAGGGCAAAACTATAGTTTTAATCACTCATAATCCAGAGCTTGCAAAATTTGCAGATAGGACTATATCCTTACAGCACGGGGTTTTAAAATGAAAAAGCTTTTTTTGATTTTTTGTATTTTATTTAGTGCTTGTTCTTTTGAAAATTCTAAAGACGCAGGAAAAATTGGAGAAAAAAGCGTTGAAATTTCAGCAAAAGATCTTTTAGGAAATTCCGTAAAATTAGCAAATGATAGCACAAATTTAAAGGTTTTAGTCTTTTTTAAAAATGGTTGTGCATCTTGTCTTAAAGAGCTACCACTTTTGGATAAATTTTGCAAGGAAAATGACGGCAAAATAAGCGTTTATGCTATAAACTCAAATGATAGTTTAGAAGTTATTAAGTATTTATCCGAGCAATTTAACTTTGAAAGAGTGAGAATTTTAAAAGATGAGCTTAAAATCACAAGTGATAATTATTCAGTTTTTGCAACCCCAACTACCATAATTATCAAAGATGGGCTTATAAAGGATAGAATTTTAGGGGAAAAAGAGTGGGAAGATTTACACTTAAAGCTTGTTTCTTTACTTTGATTTTGCTTTTTATGGCTTGTAGTGATGAAAGTTTTAAAAGTTTAAGTGGTGAAAACTATATCTTTTCTTACAATGGCTTTGAAAAAAATTTGAAATTAAATAACAAAAATGAGAATTTTATCCTAGCTTTTTTTACTAAAGAATGCGGAGTTTGCAAAGAGCAGATTAAAATTTTACAAGCCTTGCTTAAAAAATATGATTTTAAGATTTTTGTGGTTTTAGGTGATGCTAAAAACTTAAATGATGCTAAAATTTGGGCTAGTAAAAAGGATTTAAATTTGCCCTTATTTTATGAAAAAAACTCAGTAAAATACCTTTCAAGTGCCGTTGGTGGCATATATGGCGTGCCTGTGCTTAGCTTTTTTAAAAATAGTAAAATGAGTGAGAAATTTATAGGTTTAACTTCTTATAAAATTTTAGAAAATGAGCTTAAAAAATTTGGGATTTAAAGCTAAGCCTACGCATTTTTAGGCTTAGTTTTCAAGCTTTTTATCATTTATAAAGTATGCATAAAGCTCATAAGTTCCATCCTCTTTCATTATGATAACAGGATATTTTTCGCTGTATCCTTGCTCCATACCAGGACTTCCTTGAGGCATACCAGGAGCTGAAATTCCAATAACTCCTTTTGGTTTATTTTCAAGTAGCCACAAAACAGCTTCAAGTGGAACGTGCCCTTCTATAGCGTAGCCTTCTATTACGCCTGTGTGACAGCTTTGCCATTCATTTTTTATTTTAAAATTTTCTTTTATTTTAAGAAAATCCTCGCTCTTATGAATGCTTACTTTAAAGCCATTTTTTTGCATATATAAAGCCCAAGAGTCACAGCACCCACAAGTAGGGCTTTCATAAATTTCAAGTTTTTTATCAACAGCTAAAAGAGCTAAACAAAGCGTTAAAAACAAAAATACCTTTTTCATAAACTCTTACTTAAAAAGGCTTTTAAAATCAGTCGTAGAGCCGTAAATTCCAGCATTTATATCACTTGCACTTATAAGAGCGTTGCCAATTTGAGATAAAATTCCTTTAATCTCATCTCTTTTGTCCTCAACATAAGCTAAAACGCCTTTGTAGTCTGAGTTTTTCAAGATTAAAAGTGGATTTGAAATTTCAAACTCAAAAAGCTGTTTTCCAACATATACATTAAAAATATTGCCAAAAAGAGCAGTTCCCATAAAAGAGCAGTTTTGTATAAGAGCAGAAGCCATAGCGTCTAAATTTCTTTTTTCTAAATCATCTAAACTTTGTGTTCTTTGGCTTAGGCTTTGGTGGATTTTTTTAAGCGTTAGATCAAGCACTTGCAAGGCACCTATAAAGTCGTTTGCATCGTTGATTTGCGAGCATATAGTGCTTGCTTTAAACTCACTTACGCCTTCTATCTCTCCTAAGTGTTTTTTAAACACAGATAATTCATCTTTCATATTTTGCCTTTCAAAAAGTATTGCTTTTTTAAAACAAGCAAAAAGTGTTCCTATTTTAAAGATTTAAGCTAAGCCATAAAATTATTTCATTAGCTATTTTATTTAAAGCCCTATCAAATGCCCTAAAAGTGTCGTTTTTATCTTTTATATTTTCTTTTATAGTGAAATTTTTATGAGCTATGATTTGATTTCTGTAAGAATTTATAAAATTTACACTAAGAGAAATTTTAACCAAATTTTCTTTTTCATTTAAAATTTGCTCAAAACAATCAATCCTACTTTCAAGCACAAAATCACTCTGTAAGGCACTTTCTTGCGAGATTACGGCTTTAAAAATTTCACTTTTTTCTAACTTTGAAAAAAGCAAATTGACATAAAGATTGCTTGGTAAATCACCCCAAAGATAGTAAGCGTATTTATCATAAAAGCCATTTTTTTGATAACTTATAAATCTTGAGTTTAGGTATAAGGGCAAACTAGCCTTTTTTATTTTTAGAATTTTATCGCTTTTTTTATAGCTTAAACTAAGATTTTCATCGCTTTTTAAAACTATGTTTTGAATTTTGCTTTCTTGCTTTAAAACGCAGCCACTAAGGATTAAAGTTAAGATTAGGATTAAATTTTTCATTATTTTTCTCCGGGAGCTAGTTTTGGTTTATTATCTTTAAAAATCAAATCAGACGGGCTGTTTTGCAAATTTTGTATAAAAATATCACTTTCTATTAAAACTTTATTAAAAAGTTCTAAGCTTTGCATTAAAGAAATTTTCAAATCATCAAGGCTGTTAAGCTTAGAATTTGCATTTTTACTAAGTTCTTTAAAGGCACTAATGCTTTCTTTGATATCATTGAAATTTGAGTTGAAATTTCTAGCTAGTAAGCTTATATCATTCGCCATTAAAGACACTTTAAAACTCGCATTTTCTAAATTTTTGCTTAGTATTTTTGAGTTTTGATTTAGCGTTATGCTAAGTTCTGCTAAATTTTGTAAAAAGAGCTCTAAATTTTTTAAATTTTTATCACTAAAAAGCTCTTTTGACTTGTTATCAGCTGTTTTAACAAGGGAAAATATATGCTCACTTTGCTTGTCTATAGTCGCTAAAAAACTTTCTTTAAAGGCTATCACGCCTATATTTTCTTTTGAAGTTTGCAAGTCTTTGCTATCTTTGCTACCACCTTGAAGCTGTATAAATTTAAGCCCTGTGATGCCTTGAAGTTGCAAGGTTGCAAGGGTGTTTTCTTTTATTGGTGTGTCACTTTTTATCTTAACTAAGATATTAACCTTAGGTTCATTTTTATTATAAATGCTAATTTTTTCTACACTCCCAACCTCTACGCCCAAAAGCCTTACAGGAGCTTTTACGCCAAGTCCTGCAACTGATTCTGTGGTGTGAATTTCATAAAGTTTAAAGCTTTCTTCCTTAGAATACCCACCAAGCCAAAGCACAAAAGCAAGTGCTGCAAAAAACACGCCAAAGACAAAAATTCCTATCCAAAAATAACTAGCTTTATTTTCCACTTTTACTCCATAAATCTTTTAAAAAGTCTCTCATTTTGTATTTTTAACTGCTTGCAGTTTCCATAAAATGCGACGTTTTTATTTTCTAAAATGATAAAATTATCAAGTAAGGCTTTCATACTATCTTTATCGTGCGTTATTAAAACTATGGTTAAGTCAAGGCTTTGCCTAAGTTTTAAAATAAGTTCATCAAATTCACGGCTAGAAAAAGGATCAAGCCCTGAGGTTGGCTCGTCCAAAAAAAGTAAATTGCTATCAAGTGCTAAGGCTCTAGCAATAGCCACTCTTTTTATCATACCACCACTTAGCTCACTAGGATAAAGTCTTGCAACATTTTCACTAAGCCCTACCATTTTAAGTTTCATAAAAACAAGCTCTTTTATGCTAAGCTCATCAAGACCTGTGTATTCTCTTAATGTCAGGGCTATGTTTTCATAGACACTAAAAAAGCTAAAAAGTGCGCCAAACTGAAACACAACTCCCCATTTTTGACGCAAAAGTGTAGCATTTTTTTCACTGATATTTTTAAGCTTAAAGCCTAGAATTTCATACTCTCCGCCATCAAAATGTTCTAAAAGTAACATTTGTTTTAAAAGCACTGATTTTCCGCTTCCACTTCCGCCTAAAATACCAAAAATTTCATTTTTATTTATACTAAAACTTACATTTTCGTGTATAGTTTTATCCCCAAATTTCGTGCTTATGTCACTTGCTTTTATAATCATTAAATTCCAATACTAGTAAGTACAACAGAAAATAAAGCATCAAAGGCTATAACCCAAAATATCGCATTTACAACGCTTTTTGTCGTATAAATTCCTATGCTTTGGGTTGTATTTTTTACATTAAAGCCACGAAAACAAGCGATAAGTCCTATTAAAAGCCCGAAAAATGGAGCTTTTACAAGTCCTATTAAAATGTGTTTTAACTCAACAGCTTCTCTAAAGCGTCTTAAAAATTCAGTAAAATTAATATCAAGGCTAAGTTTTGCCACGACCATACCGCCCATAATGCTCACAGCATCGCTTAAAGCAACTATTAAAGGCATAGAAATTATAAGGGCTAAAACGCGTGGAATGCTTATAAAATCAAAAGAAGCAAAGCCCATAGTATTCATAGCTGCAATCTCATCAGTGATTTTCATAACGCCAATTTGGGCTGTGTAAGAGCTAGCACTTCTACCTGCTATAACTATGGCTGCGATTAATGGAGCTAACTCCCTTGTGGCTGAAATTCCCATTAAATCAACTATGAAAATATTTGCACCAAATTGAGAAAGCTGATAAGCTGCTTGATAAGCTAAAACAACACCCACTAAAAGAGCGGTTAAGCAAATGATAGGTAGGGCTTTAAGGGCTGAGTTTTCTATGTGATACAAAAGAGAAATAAAGCGAAATTTGCGTGGATTTTTAAGATAAGAAAATAAACTTGCAAAAAATGCTCCCGCAAATTCTATAAAGGCTTTTAAGATTACTAAAAGCTCAATGCTTAGTTTGCCTAAATTTATAAAATACTCGTTAAATTTAATTCTAGTTTTTTCTAGTTTTTGCCTTGAATAATTTTTCTCACAAAGCTCAAAAAGTATGCTAAAACGATTGTTTAAGCCATTTTTGTTTATCTTAATATTTTGTTTTTTAAGCTCATATTCTAAGGCTAGAAAAAATCTCACTCCAGCAGTGTCTAAGCCTTGCAAGGAACTAAAATTAAAATTAAATTCCTTGCTTGAAATTTGCTTTAAAAAATTTTCAATTTTTAAATCTTTAATGCTTGTTTTATCCCAAATTCCAAGCACTAAAAGCGTGTCGTTTTTAAGTTCAAAACAAGCTTGCATTATTTATTAAGTATGAAATTTAAAAGCTTTGAAACACTAAAACCAAAGTGCTCAAACACATCCTTATCCTTGCCACTTTCGCCAAAGCTTTGCATTCCAAAAACCCTGTCACAAAATTGATAAAGCTCCTTTGAATTTGCTGCTTCAACACCTATAACTTCGCCTTTTAAAAGCCTTTGTTTGTATTCTTTACTTTGCTTTTCAAAAAGTTCATAGCAAGGCATAGAAATGACATTACAAGGGACATTTTGCCTTTCAAGCTCGTTTGCTACTTTAAGACAAAGACTTACCTCACTTCCACTTGCAAGTAGGCTAAATTTAGGCTCTTTAGCTTCTTTAAGTAAATACGCTCCATTTTCAACATCTCCAAAAACGCCCTCGTTTAAAGCCTTAAGTTTTTGGCGTGAAAGCACAAAAGCACTTGGAATATCAGCTTTTAAAGCCACTTGCCAAGCTTTAGCGTTTTCTGTGGCTGATGCTGGACGAAAGGTTAAGAAATTTGGCATTGCCCTAAAGGTGCTAAGCTGTTCTATGGGCTGATGAGTAGGACCATCCTCGCCAACTCCTATGCTATCGTGAGTAAAGATAAAAAAATGTTTGATTTTCATTAAGGCAGCTAATCTTGCAGCTGGTTTTAAATACTCGCTAAAAATAAAAAAAGTCGCCGAAAAAGGCAGGAAAAGCCCATATCTAGCAAAGGCGTTATTAATAGCTGCCATAGCGTGCTCTCTTATGCCAAAATGTATATTTTTTCCACTTACAAAGTCCCCAAATCCCTTAAGTTCGGTTTTATTTGAGGGTGCTAAATCAGCACTTCCGCCTAAAAAGCCCTCTAAGTGCTTAGCTAAGGCGTTGATGATTTCGCCATTACTATCCCTAGTAGCCATATCTTTACCGCTAAAATCAGGATAAACAATGCTATCAAAATCAGGTTTTAAAAGCCTTTGTAAAAGCTCAAATTTATCTGATTTTTTAAGTTTTTCCTTCCATTTTGCCT
>Cebus_capucinus_imitator_PRJNA485217_SSR105__coassemble_675_pt1 | contig 12257 bp, 16 predicted proteins | sample Cebus_capucinus_imitator_PRJNA485217_SSR105__metabat2_low_PE_008 | metagenome-assembled genome bin Cebus_capucinus_imitator_PRJNA485217_SSR105 | reverse complement strand
CTTGGTATAAGGGTGGATATATTAAGTTTTATTTTGAGGCTAAAAGGCTAGAGAGAGAGTTTAAAAAGAAATAAAATTAAACTTAAAAATTTAAAATGTAAATATAATTTTAAATAATTTGTAAAAAAGTGCTAGAGTAAGTGCTTAAAATTTAAGGTTTTGTTTAATCTAAAATTTCAAGTATTATCTCTTCTTTTAAGCCTCTTATTTGAATTTCTTTTAGCTTTAAATTTGAGGGTAAATTTTTTAAAAGTTCTTTGTTGTTTTGTGCTAGAATTTTAGCACAAATTCTAAGCAAAATCCCCCTATAAGCCTTGGCAAAGTGGCTTACTACCTTGCCATTTTTTATGAATTTGTAGCTGTAAAATGCTTTATTTGGAGTGTAAAATTTATCATAAAATGAAGCTCTTAAATCAAGTATTTCTTCATTTTCTAAAAATTTGTCAAGGCTTTTGCTAAAATGCTCTTTGTAGAATTTTTCTATATTAAAATCCTTAATTTTTGCACCTTGCTTGAATTTGTAAAAAGGTAAGTTGTCATTTACACTAACAGGACCAAAAAGGTTTGAAAAAATTATAGTATTTTGAGTGACATAATTTTTTGCTTCAAGGCTTAAAGAGTTATAATTTAGGTATTCAAAACTCACTCCTGTGTAAAGCGTGATAGCCTTTTGTGTGGGTGAGTTTTTAAGCTCGTTTTTGTATTTTTCAAGCTCATTTTCATTTTTTACACCAAAAAGCTCTTGCAAAGCCTTTAAATCAGCATTTTTAACAAAATTTTCATAATGCCTTAAAGCTTTTATCCTAAAAGCAAACAAATCCTTAAAGATAAAGGAGTTTTCATTTATCTTAGCTTCGTTGCAGTTTAAGCTTTTGCTTTCGCTTGGGGAAAATAAAATTTTCATTGAACGCTCAAATCGCTAAACATAGCACTCATAAGCAAAATTCCAAGAAACATTTTCGCACTTTGTGTGAAATCTTGATTATTTATGTTTAGTTTTTGCAAGCTTTCAGTGCTTAAATTCTCATAATTTGCAAAGAAAAAATCCTTAAAAGCTATGTAAATATCAGCATTATAAGGCTCAGTTTTTGTGATATCGTTTATGGTAAGTAAAAGTTTGTCAAAGAGTAGAATTTGCCTTTCATCACCTGCACGCTCTTTTAAATTTTGAAGCTCAAGTTTTAAATTATCCACATAGTCCTTAAATTCGCCATTTGTGTAAAGTTTTAAGCTTAGTTTTATGTCGTTTAAGCTGATATCATTTAGAAAATTTTTATAAAGTTCAAAGCTTTCTTTGTCTTTTAAAATTTTCGTAATATTGTCATCAAGGATTAAATTTTCCGTATCAAATTTAGAAATTTTAAACATAAGATTGTTAAGAATTTTTTCTTTTGCACTCAAATTTATATCTGTGTTAAGCTCAAATTTTGGATTTAAAAAGCTTAATTTAAGGTTGTTTGAAAAGTCTTTATTTTTATTTATTGTATTTTCAAAGTTAAGTTTAAAAGGAGATTTTAAAATTTCAAGCAACAATTTTGTATTTGGCGTATAAAGCACACTTTCAAGCAAGTCTAGGCTATTTTGACTAAAGCTAAATTCTTCAAAACTAAGGCTTGATTTTAAATTTTTATTTTGTTTGAATAAAAAATCATAATATTCATCAAGATCAATCAAGCCTTTTTCTTTGCCTGTATAAATTTCGTTTGTGCTAAATTTTAAATTTTTAATGCTAAGAAGTTCGATAGTTTTATTGCTTTTATTTTGATCAATTAAGCTAAATTTTAAATTCTGGCTTAAACACTCTATAAACTTTTTATTTGCCTTACAGCTAAAGTCGGTAAAATCTAGCTTGAAATTATCTTGTGGTATAAATTTTAGTTCTTTTTTTAAGTTTTTATTAAGATTTGTTTCGTATTTTTTAATTATGTTTTCATCTATGGAATTTTCACAAGCTGCAAATAAAATAGCCGTGATAAAAAGTAAAAAAAGCCTCATAATTTTCCTTTGGAATTTAAGATTAAAATTTTGATTATAACTAATTTTGGTTTAATGTGCGGTTTAATTTTTAAAGTATAATGGCCTTAAATTTAAAGGAGCTTGAGTCAAACTCTAAACAAAATGCAAAATTTAGTTAAACAAAATTTAAATACATCCAAAAAAAGAGCCATTAAAAACACCCTTTTAGCCTCCCTTGGTGGAATTTTAGAATTTTATGATTTTGTGCTTTTTGTCTTTTTTACCTCCGTTTTTGCCGAAGTTTTTTTCCCGCAAAATGATCCTTATTGGGCACAAATTGGCGTTTGGGTAAGTTTTGGAGCAGGGTATTTAGCCCGTCCTTTTGGAGCTATTGTTTTTGCTCATTTTGCAGACACTAAGGGCAGGAAAAATGTCTTTTATCTTTCTATGCTGATGATGATTTTGCCAAGCCTTGCTTTGGCATTTTTACCAAGCTATGAAAGCATAGGGCTTTTAGCTACGATTTTACTTTTTCTTATCCGCATTGTGCAAGGCTTAGCAGTTGGAGCTGAGATAAGTGGGGCTTGGGTCTTTGTAAGCGAGTTTGTGAGCGAAAAATACAAAAGCCTAGCGCTTGGCTTTATCTCAGCTACTCTTACTCTTGGACTGCTTTTAGCAGGGCTTGTTAGCCTTTGGGTAAATTTAAGCTTTAGCGAAGAAGAAATCAAAGCTTATGCCTTTAGACTGCCCTTTATTTTAGGAGGGATTTTTGGGATAATTGCTTGTTTTTTAAGAAAAAAACTTAACGAAACGCCTGAATTTCAAAGCTTGCAAAAAAACAAAGAAATTTTAAAATTTCCCCTCCTTGAAGCTTTTAAAACGCACAAGCTAGCAATGCTGGTTTGTTTTTTAATGAGCCTTGTTTTATCAAGTGGCTTGGTAAGCCTTACCATTATCCCTAAGCATTTTAACACGCTTTTAGGCTTTGATGAAAGTCAAAAGTTAATTTATTCTAACCTAGCCATAATAGCCGTGATACTTGGTTCTTTTATCCAAGGAAGCCTAGCAAGTTTATGGGGAAATTTTAGGATTTGTCTTATTTTTTCCGTGCTTTTTGGGATTTTTGGACTGCTTTTAAGTCTTTATGATGAGAATTTTTTACTTTTTTATCTTGCGGCTTGTTTTATGCAAGGAATTATCAGCTTTGCTCCTATTTTTATGACAGTAGTTTTTAAAAGTGCTTTAAGATTTAGCGGACTTTCCTTTGCTTACAATGTCTCTTATGCAATAATTGTTTATATAAGCCCCTTTGTGATTGATAAAATTTATCAAAACTATCTTGGATTTTATTTTGTTTTTATCGCACTTTCTAGCATTTTTTGTGTGTTTTTAGTAAGAAAAATTAAGCCTTATTGATTTAGGCTTAAAATTTCTTCTACCACCTTAGCGATTTTTTCTACTGAGGCTAGTTCGCATCTTTCATCTGTGGAGTGGGGATTATAAATATTTGGACCTATGGAGGCACAAAGTAGGCTTTGCTTTTTTTCTATGATGCCGCATTCAAGCCCAGCGTGAACGGCTAGAATTTTGGCATTTTTTATGTGTTTTTTAAGAATTTCAAAAATTTGAGTGCTAAACTCATTTTCCTGCCCTTCCCAAGGTGGATAAAAATTATAAGCTCTTGTTTCAAAACCCAAGTTTTCAAAAAACTCCCTTGTTTCAAATTCTAAATTTTCAAGCTCTTCTAAGACATTTGATCTTGCAAAAAGTTCAAATTCTATCTTTTTATCTTGCATTTTTAAAAGGGATAAATTTATACTACTTTGCACTATGTTAAGTTTTTTACTATAGCTTCTAACCCCTTGAGAAAAAGCATTTATAGCGCTTAAGAGTTTATCGCTTTGTTTGCAAATTTGAACGCTTTTTTCACCAAGAAAGGTGCATTTTATGAGCTTATTTTCCTTAGGTGGCGTTTTAAAACAAACTAAGGCCTTAGCAAATTTAGGGATAGAATTAATTCTTTCGCCCCCATTAAATTCCACTACTTGACCCTCATTTTGCCTAATAAATTTAGCCATTTCTTTAATGGAGCTTTTGACATTATCAATGATATTCATCCCAGAATGTCCGCCCTTAAAGCCTAAAGTTTCAAGCTCAAAAACTTGTGCCTTAAGCTCTTTTGTATCATAGCTAAGCTTTGCACTTATATCGACCCCACCAGCACAGCCAATGATTACTTCGCTTTCGCTCTCGTGGTCTAAATTTAAAAGTCTTTTTGATTTTATTTTAAGTTCTAAGCCATTTGCTCCAAGTAAGCCAACTTCTTCATCATTAGTAAATAAACATTCTAAATTTTCAAATTTACTCATCATTTCCATCATCAAAGCCACGCCTATGCCATTATCAGCTCCAAGGCTTGAGTTTTTAGCCTTTAAAAAGCCTTCTTCTTCAAAAAGCTCGATTTTAGGGGCATCTCCCATACAAACCATATCATAATGACTTTGCAAACAAATTTTAGGTTCTCCTTTAAAACAAAGTATATTTCCAGCCTTATCGGTTTCAACCTTGAAATTTAGGCTTTTTGCGTAGTCTATTAAAAAATCTTTCATTAAGCCCGTATCAAAACTACAATGTGGAATTTGGGTTAGCTTGGTGAAATTTTTGATTATATTTTTCATTATTTTTCCTTTGTTAAAATTATAGTTTTATTTTAGCATTTATAAGGCAAAAATGAGAATAAATTATAAAAAAATATTAAATTTAAGAAAACTAGCAAGTGAGCCTAAAAAGCTTTTTGCCTTGCTTATTTTCGTGCTTGTAATACTTTTCATACAAAATTATATGACCTTAAATTCTAGCTTTGAGGCTAAGGTTTTAAGGGTTATTGATGGAGATACTATAGAAGTGCTTTATAATGACGAGCGACTTAGAATAAGGTTTTTTGGCATAGACGCACCAGAGCTTAAGCAAGAATTTGGAGTGCAAGCTAAGGAGGCTTTAAGTAAAATTTTAAATTCTAAAATGGTTGAAATTTCTTATAAAAACAAAGATATTTATGGTAGAATTGTAGGCGTTGTAAAGCTTAAAAATACCGATATTAACAAACTTTTAGTCGCTAAGGGCTTTGCTTGGGCTGATACTTATTATACAAGTGTTTATGTAAATGAGCAAATAAAGGCTCAAAAAAACAAACTTGGTCTTTGGCAGGGCAAAAATCCTATAGAGCCTTATAAATGGAGAAAAAATAATAAATTCTAAGGAAAATTATGAGATATGTTTTGTTTTTTGCTTTTTTGATTTCCGGTTGTTTTGTAAATGAAAGAGGGCTTTCAAACCGCTTTTATGATGATTGCACTGAGTATTATGATGCTAGTGGGACTTACCATAAAAGCTGTCCTAAAAATTGGGTTGATATAAAAATGACGCCCTAAGCCTTTTCCATAGAAGCTGCTAACGCACTTGCTATGGCTTCTGGGTTTGCTTGTGTGGTTTGTTCTTGTGTGTCTTGTTTTGTAGCGCCTAGCGGAGGTCTTTTAAGCCTAAAGATATGCTCATCTGTGCTTACTATTTGTAAGGTTGCTTCAAAAACTTTAATTTCTTTTACGTGCCCTATAACTTTAACATCTCTTTTTTTAGAGCTATCGTCAAAAAGAGCATGTGCTTCAAGTTCTAAAATATCTCCAAGCTTTAAAGGAGCGTAAAAATAACACCTTGAGGCTATGACGACTGAAAATTCTTTGTTTATAGAAGCTTGAGCGACATAATTAGCTGCAGCAAAAACAAAGGCATCAAATATTAAACCTTGCTCATCTATACTCATATCATTGGTGGTTATTAGAACTGATTTTGCGTAGTTTTTGTCAATTTCTATTATCGTTCCTGCTATGGAGTTATTGATATCAGGGCAGGTTAGCAAATCAGCTTTTATACGCGAGACATCTTCTTGTGATACATATTCTTCAATTTGAGCGTATTCTTCAAAACTATCTTTTTTTGCCATAAATTACCTTTTAAATTTTAGCCTTTAAATCGGCTTTTTTGAAAAAAAATTTATATTTTTAGCTTAACATAAACTCTTTTTGGGGCTTCATATCCTTCTATTGTAAAATTTTTATCATTTTTATCTAAGAAATTTTCTAAGGAAAATGAGTCTATCCACGGCGTTTTTCTTTGTTCGTTTTCATCTGTTTTTTTAGTGCTTAAAATTTCAAAGTCCTTGAAATTAGCCCTTTCGCACCAGTTTTTTAAGGCACTTATACTAGGTATAAAATAAATATTTGGAATTTTAGAATAAGTCTTATTTGGCACTAAGGCTACTTCTTTGTCATCTTCTATATACATAGTGTCTAAAAATACTACTCCGTCTTTATTTAAAGCATTTTTTAAACTCTTAAGCGTTGCTATGGGATCGCTTCTGTGGTAAAGCACTCCAAGACAAAAAATCACATCAAATTTAAGCTCATAATTAGCCAAATTCTCAACTCCAAGTAATTCATAGCCTATATCTTTTTTTGCAAGTGAGTTTATAAGCTCAAATTGCAAACGATATTTTAAGGAAGGATCAAAACCCACTATTTTTTTAGGCTTAAACTCTAGCATTTTAAACATATAATAGCCATTATTACAGCCCACATCAGCTACTATTTTGCCATAAATTTCGCTCATAAAAGGCTTTAGAATATTAAATTTAATAAAGCTTTGCCATTCTGAATCAATAAATAAATCATCTATCCTAAAAGGTCCTTTTCTCCAAGGCTTAAGCTCTTTTGCTAGTTTTTCAATTTTTTCTCTAGCCTTTAAGTTCGTTTTTAAATTTACACTATCATTTAAAAAAAACTCACAAGCTAAATTTGACTCTTTTAACTCTTGTATGGCTTTGTATAAAGGGTGTTTTAAAAGCTGATTTTGTAAGCTTTGCATAAAATTCCTTAAAATTTGTAAATAAATTTAAGGTTTAATTATACTAAAAAAGAAATTTTTATATAATTAATTTAAGGAGAAATTATGAAAATACGAATTTACTACGAAGATACAGATGCTGGTGGAGTTGTGTATCATAGCAATTATTTGAAATTTTGCGAAAGAGCAAGAAGTGAAATTTTCTTTGCAAAAGGCGTTGATATATTTAATGCCAAAAAGGGGCATTTTTTACTAGTAAGGGCTGATTGTAGTTTTTTAAAACCTGCTAAACTTGGGGATTTAATAGAGATTAAAACAAAACTTTTAAAGCTAAAAGCCGCTAGTGTTTTGATAATGCAAGAAATTTACAAGGATGAAATTTTGCTTTTTAAAATAGAGCTTAGCCTTGCTTATGTTAAGGATGAAAAGCCTTGCAGGATGGATGAAGAGCTTAAAAAGCTTTTTTTAGAGCTATTCTAAGTCCTCAAAACTTCCTTGCGTTGCTTTCATTAAGCGAACTTTATAATCCACTTGAAATTCGTTTAAATTTTCATCAAACAAACTTTGGCTTTCTTTGTTTAAAAAATTCGTATAAAAATAATCCACGCCGATGCTAGTAGCATAAGCCACCCAGTTGTAATTTATGTTTTGATTAAAAATTTCATTGATATAACTTAAGCTTTCATCTTTGTTATTTATGGAATTTGCTATTATGAAATTTTTTCTATCATTTTCTTGCGTTAGGTTTAAAAATGCTTGATTATAGTTAATTTGCGTTGATAAAAGTAGGGCAGGATTTATGTCATAAATTCTTAATTGAGAGCTTGAAAGTGCCGTTTTTATCAAAGAAGTATTAAAAAATATAGCTGCTTCATCAAGTGAGCCTTGTGATTTTAAAAGTCTTGCAAAGTCAAGTTTTTCGCCATCAAGCTTATAAATTCTAGCCTCTGTTTCTTTTAGTATAATGGAATTTAGGTTGTTTGAAAGAGCTTGGTTATCGCTAAAAATGGCTATATTGCCTTTTGTTTTACTTAAAAGAGTTTTGATTTGTGCTTCATAGTCTATGCTCCCAAAAATGATATTTGGATTTGAAATTTGAGTGTTATTTTTATGTATAGTCGGGATAAAAATTTTTAAAGAATCAGAATAATTTTTAAGAGCATTTACTCCATTTAAAGTAAAACCTGCTATGGCGTATTGATAGCCTTGAGCCTTGATTTGCTCTAGTGTGCTTTGAATTTTGGCATTTTCTTCAGTTCCTATTAAAAAAACCTTAACCTTAATCTCAGCTCTTTGTCTTAAAAGATAAGCAATACTTGAGTTTATAATAGTGCTTGAGTAGCTTTTTATGGTGTTTTCAGGTATTATTATGGCTAATTTTACTGAGGTTATTTTTTGAAATTTGCTTTCAAAATCTGTTATGGAATTTAAAAGTTTTGCATAAACATTTGATAAAAATTGGTCATTTTGCTCTATAAATTCTGCTAAAAAGCTAAGATACATTTTACTCTCTAAAAGCTCGAAAAGACAAGATGAATTGCAAGATTTTGGATTTAAATTTTGATAAAATTCCTCGCCTGGTTTAAGCTCTAGTAAAATTTGCTCTTTTGAAAAAACTAAACTTATAAATAAAAAAATAAAAATTATTTTTCTCATAAATATCCTTTGATTTTTTGTAAATCCTGTATAAAAATTTTCTCATAACTTGGGTTTTTTTCTATAAATTCAAGCTCAAAACTTGGCATTATAAAACTTTCATTATATGAAAAAATTTCGCCTCTAAGTGAGTTAAATTGGTCAAAACCAAGTGCTTTAAAGGCGTATTCTCCAAGACAAAGTAAAAAATTTGGTCTTACAAGTTTTAACTCATTCAAGAAAAACGGAAAACAAGATTGTAGCGAAAAATTATCAACTTTTTTACCAGAAAAGCATTTAAAAACATAAGAAAAATAAAACTCTTCTTCGCAAATTCCTAAATTTTCTCTCAAATAAAGCTTTAATTTGTCGCCTTTTGTAGAATTTAGCAAAATTCCACTTTTGTTTTCGCTTTGTTCTGCTAGAGTGCTTAGTATCATTAGTTTTACGGGCTTTAAATTTGGCTCCATAAGGGTAAATTTTCGCATCTTATAAAACTGACATAGGGTGCATTTTGCAACACTTTTTTTAAGTTCATCAAAGCTAAGTTTGGTGTTATTTTTAAGATTATATTCAAAAAAATTAAAGCCCATAGCCTTAAGATAATGAAGCGTTCTTATCATAAATCGCAAAGTTTATTTAGGTTTTCGCCACTTAAGCGATAATTTTTCCACTCATTTAGCTCTTTTGCGTTTAAGCTTTCATAAAAATTTATGCCTAAAAAATTATCTTTCAAACAGACCCAGTCAAGTCTTTTAAGATTTTTTTCTTTGCAAATTTGTCCTAAAAATTTAAAAACAGCTCTGCCATAGCCTTTTTTTCTAAATTCTTTTCTTATATAAATATCTTCTATATAAATTCCACCATTTCCCAAAAAAGATGAAAAAGTGTAAAAATAAATCATATATCCTATAAAATTTTCATTTTCTTTTAACAAAAAAGCGTTTGCAAATTTATTTTTTAGCAAATTTTCTTCAAGCTTTTCTTTGGTGCATTCAAGGGTGTTTTGCATTTTTTCATACTCTGCAAATTCTCTTATCATTTCTTGTAAAATTTCAAGCTCATTTAAGCTTAGTGGAGTGATTTTAAGTGACATTTTTAGCCTTTTAAATAAATATTTAAAAATTTATCAAAATAATTTAAAAATTATTCTTAATCAAAAGCAATTTATAAGTAAATTTAAGATATAATTTAAGCTTATTTATTTTTAAGGAATTTTAAATGAAAAGAACATATCAACCACACAAGACTCCTAAAAAAAGAACTCACGGCTTTCGTGTTCGTATGAAAACCAAAAATGGACGCAAGGTTATTAACGCTAGAAGGGCTAAAGGCAGAAAAAGACTTTCTGTGTGAAAACCTTTGCTAGACTTAATGCAAATGAAGAATTTTCCTTTGTATATAAGGTAGGAAAAAAGTGGCATTGCGACGGCTTGATTGTTTTTTATCTTGATTGTGTTGAGTCAAAAATGGCAGTTGTCGCTAGTAAAAAAGTTGGAAATGCAGTGGTTAGAAACCGCTCCAAGCGTGTTTTAAGAGCTTTATTTGCTAAATTTGAAAAGTGTATTTGTAGTGGAAAATACATTTTAGTAGCTAAAAATGAAATCGCTGAACTTCCTTTTGCTAGGCTAGAAAAAAGTCTAAAATGGGGATTAAAAAAGCTAGAATGTCTAAGATGATACGATTAAAAATGCTTCGTTTTTACCAAAAATTTTTAAGTCCCCTTAAACCAGCTTGCTGTCGTTTTTATCCAAGTTGCTCTGAATACGCTTTGTGGCAGTTTGAAAAAAGGAATTTTTTTCTTGCCTTTTTTTATACTTTTCTTAGAATTTTAAGGTGCAATCCTTATTTTCGTGGGGGTTTTGACTATCCTAAGATTGCTAAGAAATTTAGCACCAAAACACTTTGTTTTAAGCCTATATTTTTAGCTAAAAAACAGCTTCATTTTTTGTATATACCATATAAAAACAAAGAATTTTATATCATAAAAATCATATTTAAAAGGACGATTAGTGAATAATTCTAATAATATTTTTCAGCAAAAACGCATACTTATAGCTGTTGTGCTTTCTTTTTTATTTTTTATCGTGTATGATTATTTTTTCATACCAAAACAAGCCATAAAATTAGAACAAAATATCACACAAAAAGAGCCAAATACCCAAGCTCCAAACGCTAAAAAACTAGATATTTCTAGTTCAAATCAAGTTTTTAAGGATATTATTTCTAAGGTAGAAAGCGAGCATTTTGAAGCACATATTGACTCTTTGGGCAGAATTTCAGCCTTTTTCTTAAAAGATAAAAAATACCAAGGCGAAAATAATGTTTCTATTAATCTCATAAGCAAGGAAAACTCACCATATCCACTAGAACTTCGTTTTAGTGACACAAATATAAACGCAGAAGCTTTTAAAACGCCTTATAGCGTGAGTTTAAAAGAAGCTTTTGTAAATGAAAACTCAAGTGTAAGTTTAAGCTTAAAACAAGAGCTTAACACACTTAGCGTAGAAAAAATCATTACTTTTTATCCTAAGGGAAATTACGACATAGAAGTAAGGCTTAGCAAGGATAGTCCATACTACATAAGCACTGGTTTTAGACCAAATGTAGCTGTTGATACTTACACGATTCACGGAGTTTTGCTTGTAGATAAAAATGATAAAATTCAAACCTTTGAAGATGGGGATATGCAAAAAGAAGAGAATGTAAATGATGTAGTTATAGCTTCTGCTTTTGATAGGTATTATGCAAGTTTTTTTTATAATTTTGAAAAGCCTTTAAACATAAGCATTAGCAAGGATACAAACGATAATCCTTTGCTTTTTGCTTATAGTGAGAATTTCTTTAAAGCTGGAGCTTACATAGGTGCTAAGGAACATATTATTTTAAGGCAGATTGATGAAAGGCTTAATTCTGTTGTTGAGTATGGTTGGTTTACTTTTATAGCTAAGCCTATGTATGAGTTTTTGGACTTTTTGCATAAATATATTGGAAACTGGGGCTGGGCTATAGTGCTTATGACGCTTATCGTGCGTATTATACTCTTTCCGCTTACTTATAAATCAATGATTTCTATGAATAAGCTTAAGGATTTAGCTCCAAAAATGAAAGAATTAAGAGAGCGTTATAAGGGTGAGCCGCAAAAAATGAATATGCATATGATGGAGCTTTACAAAAAACATGGTGCAAATCCTATGAGTGGGTGTTTGCCAATACTTCTTCAAATTCCAATTTTCTTTGCAATTTACAGGGTTTTGCTAAATGCTGTTGAGTTAAAAGGCGCTCCTTGGGCTTTGTGGATAGGGGATTTGTCTAATTTAGATCCTTATTATGTGCTTCCTATTTTAATGGGTGCAACTATGTTTTTACAGCAACTCATCACGCCTGTTGCGATACAAGATCCAACCCAAGCTAAGATAATGAAATTTTTGCCTGTGGTATTTACTTTCTTTTTCTTGTGGTTTCCGGCTGGACTTACGCTTTATTGGTTTATAAATAATATTTGTTCTTTAATCCAACAATGGATAATTAATAAAATTTTTGCCAAAGAACACCATAAAAAACAAATGGAGCAATAAAATGAGAATAGAAGCTAAAGATCTTCAAAGTGCTTTAACGGACGCTTCAAGGCTTTTAGAATGCTCTGTTATAGAGCTTGAGTATGATATTATCCAGCTTAACAAAAAAGGCTTTTTAGGCATAGGCAGGAAAAATGCCATTATAGAGGTTAAAGATAAAAAAAGATTTCAAAAAAAGAAAGTAAAAAA
>Cebus_capucinus_imitator_PRJNA485217_SSR105__coassemble_665_pt1 | contig 12463 bp, 15 predicted proteins | sample Cebus_capucinus_imitator_PRJNA485217_SSR105__metabat2_low_PE_008 | metagenome-assembled genome bin Cebus_capucinus_imitator_PRJNA485217_SSR105 | reverse complement strand
TTGAAACATTTTGCCTATTTGAATTTCGTATAAATCACCTTTTTTCTTATTTTTAAAATAATTAAATTGATTATTTTTTGTTTTGGGTAATGTTTGTGTTTTATCATCTGTGGTATTTAATTTTTTTGAATTTTTTAAAATTATAGCCACTACAAACATAATGGTAATTGATAAAATCAAAATTCCAAAAATCCAAGTTATACTTTCTAAAAAATTCATATCGATTTCCTTTTATTCGTTTTCTTTTAATTTTCTTTTTAAAACTTTTGCTTTCATTTCTGCTAGATAAAATTCTTGTTCTATTTCTGTAAGATTTTCGAATATATTTAGCAATTCTTTCTCTTTTGAATATTGTTCTTTATTTATATTTAGTGAATTTCTTATAAATTCATAAAGTTTTGGACGACTTTTTTCCCAATTATAAAGTGTTCTTACTTCCAGCTCTAATAAATCTGCTATTTCTTTTTTATTCATTTTTTTATTGAAATTCTTTCTATTTTAAGTTTATTTATGAAATAATTTCAAATATGATATTGAAATATTTTCAGTGTTATTATACATTAATTTTAAAAATCTCAAAAATAAATTTAAACTTTAATAAATTTATTTTTGAGCTTTTAGCTCTATCCTGTTCTTTAAAACACCTTAGAACAGGATTAAATTTTTAAGGTGTTAATTTAAATTTAAAGGTGTAGATATGGAGATTATTTCTCAAGAATATAGCGTTTTTTATACGCTTAGTGGTGGTTTAGTTCGTTCAGTTGCTGAAGGTTCTTTTGATGGTCGCTCTTATAGTGCTAGTGTTAGGATTGAAACATCTAATATTTATGATATTCCTAATGATAAAACAGGTGGCATTGATACCATTAAAAAGGAACTTGCTTTTAGAATTTCCTGCCCTGATAATAAAACTGCTGGTTTGGTTCTTTCTTTTATTAGAGATAAATTTAAAAAAAGGGAAAACATTGATATTATAGGTTCTGTGCCCGATAGCAATAATGTAGTTCGTGTTGAAAATCCTATAGAATATTTTCTAGGTGTTGATATGAAAATCTCTAAAAAGAATGAAAAATAAAATTTTTCCGCTTGTTTAATTTAAATGAGCGGTTAAAATTTTCTTTTGTTTTTTGGTGTTAGAAAACAAAAGAGAATTTTAATTCTCTTAATTTCTTTAAAAAGGATTTACTATGTTTAAAAAGTTTTCTAAACATAAATTAACCGCTGTTTCTCTTTCAACTTTAGCTTTTGCTAGTTTAGCAAGTGCTGCTGTTACTGTTGATGATAAAGGTGTTATGACAGGTTCATTAGAAATGGGTCCGTTTTATAGTGCTGTTGGCGTTGTAATCGGTGCTATTGCTGTTATTGTTGCTGTTAAGGCTGGTATTAGACTTTTAAAAGGTGTTTAATATAAATGAATGATTTTGGCAATGTCGTTGATATTGGAAAATTAATCATTTTTGCAAATTCTTTCATCGCAATTTTGATAGTTGCTTTTTTTATCGTTAAGTCTATTTTGATTTCACTTAAAATGCTTAATGATATTAGCGATTAAAACCCCTATTTTTCATAAAAATAGGGGCTCGTTATTTATTTTTAGTTTTAAAAGCTGATTAAAGTTTAAGTAAATAACGCTTATATAACAACTTAAAGGCTTTTTATGCAACTTGAGCTTCCCCTTAACATTCTTTATACTCTAGGTCAGCAAAATTATCATTTTTTGATGAGTTTAACAGGTATTTTTTGCGGTTTTACTTTACTTTTTGTTGTAGTAATGGTTATTTTAAATTTAAAATCTTAAAGGTGTTTAATGTCTATTCTTACTATTACAGGTGTTGTTAGCTTTGATTTTTTCTTTAGCGTGTTTGTTTATTTTATCATTGGGGTAACTCCTATTTTACTTTCTTTGGTGATTTTTGTTAATAAGTGGGTTAAGTAAATGCGTTTTTTAGCTATATTTTTAATGTTAGCTTTCAAGGCTTTTGCGTTTTTTCCCGTATATTACTCTACTAGCGATTGGCTTGGTAGAACTTTTCCCCCTGAGCTTTTTGGTTCATCTAATTTAAGTGCTAGATTTAGTAGAAGTGATTTTGGTCTTTTAATTAGTGAGCGTGGGGCTTTGTATTTTTTAAAAACAAATAAAAATTCAATACTTGACGGCGATATATTTAATGATTATCTTTATGAAAAGTATAATATAGAAGTTCCAGCCGATGCTGTTAGTAATATACACGTTCTTTCTAATACTCAAAGTTATTATATATCCTTGTTTGCTGATACTTATCTTGGTGCTTTTAAAGGTGATGGTATTTTGATAAATTTTACCAATCCTTTTACGCTTGATAGTATTGATAATGCCTGTTTAATTCCATCAGGTGCTTTGTATGATTATGATAAGGTTAAAAAGCTTTTTTACGATGGTGGCGATAATTGGTATAACTCTCCTTTAATTATGAATAGCGGTGATGAGCCTTGTATGGATTGGTTTCAGGGCGGTTATTATAATTTAAGTGGTTCAAAAAGTATATCTTACTTTTTATGATAAAATTTCAGAGCCTTGCCCTGAAAATAATTACTTTAGGGGTCTTTCTAATGGTAATATTTCTTGCATTCCTTGTGATAAAGGAACTTTTTTAGATAGGTTTAAAAATACTTGTGTTCCAAAAGATGATTTTGAAAAGATAACTAATCCTTATGATTATGCTATTGCATATTGTAAAACTAAAAATAGCGTTTTAGGTTATATTGAGCGTGGTATTTTTATGGAAGTTGTAAATTCAGGTTCTAATTCATATAATCCAAATATTTTTCATTGTAATATCCATTGTGCTAATGGAGATACTTATTATTCTAAAAATTGTCCATCTCCTGTTTATTTAGAAAATAATAAATTTACGCCTGAATGTTTAAGTGGTAATTGTGGCGATTTTAGTTCTAGTATTTATGATGATAAAACTTCTATTAAAAATGATTATATGCCCCCTAGCAGTAGCGATACTAGCAATAAAGTAGAAGCTAATGAAAATGATAAGGGTCAAATTTGCATAAATGGTGAATGTTCTAGTATAAATAATGGCAATAGCGGTAATAATAATGGCAGTGGTTCAGGCGAAACTAAACCTAACCCTGATGAAAAGCCTATTAATCCTGATAACAATGGTAATAATTCCAGCTCAGGTGGTGGAAATTCTAACAATGATAATAAAGATGATATTTGTTTAAATGGTAGCTGTGGTTCTTATGATGGTTCAAATTTAAAGGACTATGCTTCAAAAGTTGATAGCTTGATTAATTCTTTTTCAAATTTTAAAGATAGTCTCTTAAATCAATATGATAATTTTAAAAGCTCTGTTGATAATTTTAAAAATATTGTTGAAAATGGTTTTAAACCTTTTAATTTTAATACTGCTGATACTTGTGTTTTAAATTATGAACTTGAATTTATTGAAAAGAAAATTAAAATAGAGCTTGATTTTTGCAAGTCTTTAGCCCTTGTAAATCCTGTATTTTATGTTATTTTTTTATGTTTTTTTCTTTGTTTTGTTTTTAAAAATTATATGGAAATTTATTTTACATTCTTTTCCTAAGGGGGTTTAAATGGTTGGTTTGATTACTGCTGTATTTGCGTTTTTTGCTGATTTTTTTAAAAAATACATTGTGGATAGTGCTTTAAGAATTTCATCTGTTGTTACTATTATTTCTATTAACACTATGTTTTTTGTTTCTTTTTTAGCTTCTTTGTTTGCTATTGCTAATATTTTATTTTTCTTTTATAAAAAGATAAATGAGTTGTTTTCTTATATTGATAGTTTGATTAGTAATTCAGGCAATGATATTTTAAATGTAGCTTTTAAAATTCTTTCTAATTTTGGTTTTTTTAAAGCGTTTAATGATATTTTAAATTTATTTTCACCTGTTTTGATTTCAATTTTTGTATATTATTTTTCTAAATTACTGGTTGTTGCTTTATTTCATATTCGAAATTCTATCCTTTCAGTAATTATATCTGCAAAGTAAAACAATGGCTATCACTTATATTGTTGGAAATCCTGGAAGTGGTAAAACATATTACGCTGTTAATATGATTTATGAGTATTTTGTTGAGCCTTTTTTGCCTGAAAAGAAAATATTAGGCTTAAAATTTAAAAGAAAGATTAAAAATTTTAATTATTCTTGTTGTTATTCTAATATCAATGGTTTGAAATTTGAAATTAGTGATAAATTAATCCCTTTTGATTTTGATAAGTTTTACCTTGATTTAAATGTGCTTTTTGATTTTTATCATAGCGGGGCTTGTGATGATGATTTAAATTCAAGAGCTAAAGAATTAAAACTTTTTAATGCTTTGTTTATTATTGATGAAGCACATAATATATTAAAAAATAAAGATGATAAAGTTTTAGTTTGGTGGCTTACTTATCATAGACATATGTTCCAAGAAATTATTTTTATAACACAGGATTTAAGCCTTATATCAAACGAATATAAAAGAGTAGCTGAGTTCTTTTTTAAGGCTTTAAATTCTACAAATAGATTTTCAAAAAATTCTTTAAGATATGTTCAGTTTAGTTCATATAAATTATTTCAAAAAGATATTATTTCTCGTTTTTCTTTAAGGCTTAAAAAAGAAGTTTTTGAGCTTTACAAGTCAGGTGATAATAAAAATTTTAATTTATTTTTTAAAAAAATAATGATATTTTTTACTATCTCTTTGATAATTTTATTTTCTGTTTTTTATTATTTTATGTCTATTTTTTCTGTTAAAAGTGATAAAAATTTAAGCATAGAAAATAAAGTTAATACTAGTGAAAATTTAAATACTTTTTCTAATAAAAATGATAATTTGCAAGATAATGTTTTTTCAAATTTAAAGCTTTTTAATAATGATGATAATTTAAGTTTAAAAAGCGAAAAAATAGATATTAATTCTAATATTTTTAAAATTACTTGCGTTGATGTAATTTGTCGTATAAATGATAAAGATGAAAATTCTTATATAGATTTTCCAAAAGATTATTTTTTAAAGCTTTTGGATGATTATCCACCAATTTATCATTTTAAACAAAAAATTTATAAAGGAAATGAACATTTTATAGTTTTTGATAAAAATGTTTTTGAAAATTTAAAGAAAGGTGTTAAAAAAAATGAGAAAGATACTAACAATTCTTTGTCTTTGTTTTAGTTTTGCTTTTAGCAAATCTTTTGAAAATAATATTTTTGAGTATGCTTATTTAGCTTCTCTTTCAAATGATGTTGATATTCTTGTAAGTTCAAATATATCTCCTAAAAATTATATTTTTTATACTTCTAAGCCTTATCCTAAAATTTCTTTAGAAGTATTTGAAAAGGCTTTGAAATTACAAAATTTGAAATTAGCTTATACTGGAAATTTTTATTATGTTTATGAAAATAAAAAAGATGATAATTCAGGTTTTGAAAAATCAGTCATTCAAAGTGATAAAAATTTAAGATATATAAAGCTTAAGAATAATTCTTATGATGATATTTCAAATTTACTTAATATGTATGATATAAACTCTACTTATCTTTATAGAAGTAATGCTATTACTTTTTTAAGTGATGATTTTATTTATTCAAAGCTTAAAACTGCTATTGAAAATATAGATAATTCAAATTTAGAGCAATTGAAATTTAAAATTACTATACTTGAAACTAATATAGATGAGTTAAAAGATATGGGTTCTAAGCTTAATGCCTTATTTCAAAGCACTTCTATACCTGATTTTAATTTTTTTGTAAATTTAATAACAATTCCTTACAATTCTCAAAATAATATAGTAAGTAGCGATAAAAAAGGATTTTATTCAACTCTTAGTTTTTTAGAAAATAAGGGTATTACAAAAATTGTATCCAATCCTTTTTTAGTAGCTCGTTCAAATACTGAAGTATTTTTTTCATCAGTTCAAAATATACCATTTTTAAAATCTACTACTTCAGTTTCAAATACTGAAATTTCACAAAATAGTTCTTATGAGTATAAAGATGTTGGGCTTCAAGTTACTTTAAAGCCTGTTATTGTCGGCGATAATGTAGATTTTACCTTGCATTTAATAGTTGAAGATCTTTTGTCAAATTCAAATCTTACTCCTGTTACTTCTAAAAAAGAATTAAAATCAGCTTATACTTTAAAAAAGGGTGATTTACTTGTTTTAAGTGGTATCAATAAGGTTAGTAATACAAATTATACAAGTGGTATTCCTTTTTTAAAAGATATTTGGCTTTTTGGAATTTTATTCAAAATTCAAAGAGATGAAAAAAATAACTCAGTTTTAACTTTGTCAATCGAAGTTTTTTAAGAAAAATAAGAAATTATAAAATTTTTAAAAGGTGTTTAAATGTTTAAAGATTATTTAAAAGCTGGAATTTTGGGCGGTGTAGCCGACCAAAATGACAGCTCTTGTCAATCTAATAAAAATCTCTTAGCTTTAAGTTTAGAGAATTCAAAATATGGTTTAACTAATTTAGATTTAAAAATTTGTAACGAAAAATTAGACAAGCAAAGGGCTTTTTTAACATCAAATTTTTTTACTTCTAATATAACTGGTGAAATTCGTTCTTTTTTTGAACTTTCAAGGAGTGCTAATTTTTCAAAAAAATATTATGCTTCTTTGACAAATCGTTGTAATGTTATAAATTCTTTTTCTTTTGATGATGATTTAATTCCTGTATTTATAACAATTACTTTAAATGGTTGCTTTAGGAGTGCTTTAAATGGCGATTTTAGTTCTTTTAAATTAAGCGATAAAAAATATTTTGATTATTCTTTAAATTATAAATTTAATAATAATCTACATTTTTCTATCAAGGATTTAATAAATCTTTTAAATAGACAATGGAATTTATTTGTTTTAAGAATTCACGCAAAGTATAAAAATTTAAATAAGCATTATATAAGATGTTTTGAGCCACATAAAAAAGACGGCGTTCCCCATATACACGCACTTTTATATATTCCTAAATTTGCGTTTGATTATATTTTTAAAACTTATAAAAGCATATTTAATGCACCACAAAATTTAAAACAAGGAAATAAACTTACAAAAGAGCAAATTATAAATGGCGAAATAAATGGTTTTCAATGGACCTTAAATAATCCAACTGGCTATATAATGAAATATATTTATAAAACTTTTATAAATTTTAACGAAAGAAATGATTTAGATTTTTTATCTGCTTGGTATGTAAAATATAAGGTTCGCCGTTTCTTAAGTTCAAAATCCCCTGTTCCTTTGTGGATATATAACAAAGTTAATTTTTTTAAAAAAGATTTATATCACTTATGCAATTTAATAAATAACCCTGATTATATGGTTGAGTGGAGTTTTGAGAAAGATTATTTTATATTTTTTTCAGATACTGAAACGATAGAATATGAAAATGGCTCTTTAATATATAAATTTAAAGATAGAATTCTTTACGAATATAAAAAAGAAAAGCAAAATAAAGAAAATTTTAATAGAAAGATAAAATTAAAATTTAAAGATAAAACTGAAAAAATCAATTTAAGTAATTTAAAAAATCCAAAGAAAATGAAAGATTATGAGCTTTTTAATTTGATTAATAGTGATAATTTTAAATATGAAAATTGTAAAAAAATAGCATATTTTAGAAATTTAGCTTATCAAAGGGGGCTTATAAAAGAAAAAATTGATATAAACAATGTTACTGATTATGAGCTTTTAGAAAAGGGCTTTAAATATGTATTTTAAAGAACTTGCAATTTTATTTTTAAAAATTAAAAAAAGTTCTTATAAAATTTCAACTTATGATAAGGTTAGTGGCATAGTTTATAATCGTTTATCTGTGTTTTTTGTTTATAAAATCAATGATATAAAATCATCTTTTATAAAGACTTGGTTAAGTTCTATTGATGATGTAGGCTTAAAGTCTAAAAAGCATTATTTAAATGTTTTATCTCAAATTTTTTCTTTGGCTTTAGATGATGAATTGATAGCAAAAAATCCTTGCAATAATATAAGCATAAAATATATAAAGCCTACGATAAATCCATTTAATTCAAAAGAAGTAAAGCAAATTTTAGAAAAAAGCAAGGTTTATAATTTAAAATTTCAAATCTTTTTAAAAATAGGCTTTTTTACTGGTATGAGAACAGGCGAAATTTTAGCTCTTAAAATAAAAGAAATTGATTTAGAAAAAAGATTAATTTTTATTAATTCTACTCGTTCTCGTTTTGGTGAGAATTCTCCAAAAACTATTTATAGCATTAGAAAAATTCCTATTTTTGATGTTTTATATAGTGATTTAAAAGAATTTGTAAAGTTAAATAAAAATAATGTTTATCTTTTTGAAACTCAGTATAAAAAGCCTTACAAAGATGATTTTGTGTTTTGTAGATTTTATAAACAAATTTTAAAAGATTTAAATTTAAATTATAGACGCCCTTATACTATGAGACATACTTTTGCTACAAATTTTTTACTTAATTCAAAACTTAGTCCCTTAGAACTTAGTAAAATTCTAGGTCATAGCTCTTGTGAAATGGTATATAAAGTTTATGTTAGATACTTAGAAAATTTAAAAGATAATTTCAGAAGAGACATTGAAATTTATATCTAAGTTTTAAAAAAGATTTAAGTTAAAAATCAATACAAAGCGTCTAAAGTGGCGGACAGAGAGGGATTTGAACCCTCGAGACCCGTTAAGATCTGCACCCTTAGCAGGGGTGTGGTTTCAGCCACTCACCCATCTGTCCAAAAAATAAAAGCGTGATTATATTAAATTTAACATAATACTTAGCTTAAAAAGCTAAGTTAAAGGCTTAGATAGGCTAGTAAAATAGTTATTAAAAAGCCTGTGCCAAGCACAAAGTATTGTTTGTTTCTATCTTTTTTGCTAGCAAATAAAGTTATCATAAGCCCTGAAAAATAAAGCATTAAAAGACACAGCCCAAAGCCTACGCTAAGCACAGAAAAATACCACCCAGCCTTATCCTTGTGAAGCATAATCATATCCCCAAGAAAACTCCTTGTCTTAAGACTTACCTCATAAATATCTCCCTTATTTTTTAAACTCACGCTATAATGTGTTCCGCCCATTTCAAAGCTGCCATCTCTTTTATTGATTTTTAACTCCGTGTTACTTGGAATTTTAAGTTTATTTTCTTTTAAAAATTCAAGCAAAACGCTTTGTTCTTCGCCTTTTTGTATGTTTTTACTAAGCACGAATTTTTCTTGTTTTAAACCAGCATCTTGATTTAATCCAAAGATATAAGCTATGCCAGTTATCGCAAAAAGTAGGGCACAAGGCAGGAAAAAAAGGCTTACATATATGTGAGCTTGTCTGAATAATTTGTTTTTGTTTATCATTTTTACTCCTTTTTGATTTTCAAAACGGCGACATTTTAAAAAAACAAAGTGAAGTGAAAGTGAAAGCTTAATCTTAAAATTAAAAAATTTTGTTAAAATTGTGAAATTTTTTCTTAAGGTTTAAGATGAACAAATTTAGAACTTTTCCACAAATTCAAAGCTTGATAGATGATGAAAGCTTAAAAAAATTCCCATTTTATGCTAAGGCTTTTTTTGCAAAAGAAGTTGTCGCAAGGCTTAAAAAAACAGCTTTTGAAAGTGAGTTTGAAATTTCAAAAGAATTTGTATTAAGTGAAATTTTAAAAGAACTTAAGACTTTTTTTAGAAAAGATATGCAAAGTCTTATAAATGCAAGTGGGGTTGTTTTACATACAAATTTGGGTAGAAGCGTGATTGATGAGAGAATTTATGATACTTGTAAGGATTTGATTTGCTCTTATTCTAATTTAGAGTTTGACTTAGAAACTGGAAAAAGAGGGCAAAGGTATGCTACTTTGCTTGATAAGTTAAAAATTCTTTTTGATTGTGAAGATGCTTTGGTGGTAAATAACAACGCAGCGGCTGTATTTTTGATTTTAAATTCCCTTGCTTTTGATAAAGAAGTTATAACTTCAAGGGGTGAGCTTGTAGAAATTGGCGGGAGTTTTCGTGTGAGTGAGGTTATAAAAGCTGCTGGTGTTAGACTTTGCGAAGTTGGCACTAGTAATAAAACTCATTTGAAAGACTATGAAAACGCATTTAGCGAGAACTCAGCACTTATTTTAAAAACACATAAGTCAAATTTTGCTTTAATTGGCTTTTGTAGTGAGGTTAGTATAAAGGATTTAGGGGCTTTGGCTAGGGAAAAAGGAATTTATTCTTACTATGATTTAGGTTCTGGTTGGTGTGAGAATTTAAATGAAAAATTGACAAAAAATGAGCCAAAAATTAAAACTTTATTACAAGAATGTGACATCTTAAGTTTTAGTGCTGATAAGCTTTTTGGTAGCGTTCAAGCAGGTGTTATTTTAGGTAAAAAAGAAATCTTACAAAAACTTAGGCAAAATCAGCTTTTAAGGATGTTAAGGGTTGATAAAACCACTTTGGCTTTTTTAAACGAAAGCATTAAGGCTTATTTGCAAAAAGAGTATGACAAAATTGTGAGTTTAAAACTTTTAAATGAAAGCTTTGAAGTGCTTGAAAAAAGGGCTTTAATGGTGCAAGAAAGGCTTAAATTTAAAACTGAGCTTAAATTTAGCAAAAGTCTTGTTGGAGGCGGTTCTATGCCTGATAAAAGCCTACCAACTTGCGTTTTAGCTTTTTTTGGCAAGGCTTTAGAACTACAAAACAAATTTAGAAAGCAAAATATTATTGGACGCGTAGAAAATGGGGCTTTTGTGCTTGATTTTAGAAGTATAAGAGAGAGTGAAATTTCAAATTTAATAACAAAAATTAATCAAATGGATGGGCTATGAATTCCTTAATAATAGGCACAGCAGGACATATAGACCACGGCAAAACATCTTTAATTAAGGCATTAAACGGCTTTGAAGGCGATGAGCTAAAAGAAGAAAAGGAAAGGGGCATAACTATAAATTTAAGCTTTTCAAATTTAAGCTTAAATGATAAAATCATTTCTTTTATAGATGTTCCAGGTCATAAGGATTTGGTTAAAACTATGGTAAGTGGGGCTTTTGGTTTTAGTTACTGCTTATTTGTTGTTGATATTAACGAGGGCTTAAAAGAGCAAAGTTTGGAGCATTTGGAAATTTTAAGGCTTTTAAAAGTTGAAAATATTATTTTAATTTTAAGCAAGTGCGATCTTTGCGAAAATGTAGAGCAAAGAACTAGTGAAATTTTAGAAGAGCTTGAAATTTTAGGACATAAAATCATAAAAAGCTTTAAAACTAGCATTAAAAATAATCTTGGAATTTCAGAGTTAAAAGCCTTTTTAGCCACACTTTCGTGCAAAAAAAGCGAAGAGCTTGTTTTTCGTTACTACGTAGATAGAGTTTTTTCTTTAAAAGGCGTTGGCACTGTGGTTACGGGCAGTTTAAATGAGGGTAGTATAAGTTTAAATGAAAAAATCATTTGCCTTGATACTCAAAAAGAACTTATAGTAAAAAATATACAAAATCATGAGCATAATTTAGAGCAAATTAGTGCTTTTAGCAGGGTTGCGTTGAGTTTAAATTGCGATTATAAGGAGCTTAAAAAGGGCTTTTTACTTAGCAAAAAAGGTTTTTTCAAGCCATTTAAAGAATGCGATGCTTTCATAACTTCTAAAGCCTTACAAGGTCAAATGCTTTTTTGCGTGGGCTCAAAACAGCTAGTTTGCAAATTAAGCCTTATAAAAAAACTGCGAGAGGATGAGTATTTTGTGAATATCAAATTTGAAAAAAATGTATTTTTAAGCTTTGATGAACTTTTTATCTTGCTTCAAAATAACCGCGTAGTAGGTGGTGGCAGGGTTTTAAATCCACTTAGTGAGCCTTTGAAAAAAGAGCAAAAAAGCAAACTTTTAAGCCTTTTAAATGAGAGGGATTTTAAGGCTAGTTTTAACTTTTTAAAAGATACGCACAAATTTGGTTTTGGTTTGCTTTCAAGCTATCAAAGGTTTAAACTAAGCCATCAAAATGCCTTAAAAATTGCTAAAGATTTAGAAAATGTTTTTATTGATGAAAAAAATCTTAATGTTTATAATCTTCAAAGCTTAAATGAACTTAAAAATTTTATTAAATTTATCTTTGAAAAAAACCCTTATGCTATGATTTCTGCAAATTCTTTGTCCTTAAGGATAGCTTGGGCTAGTGAGGTTTATTGTGAGTTTTGCCTTAAAAATATGCTTGATATGCTTGATTTTAACAATGGAATTTATTTCAAAAAGGGCGTAGATTTTGAAAAAATAAAAGAAAAAAATAATAATGAGCTTTTTGAAATTCTCAAAAAACAAGGCATAAAACCTGAAGCACCTTATAATATTTATGATTTTTTAGAGCTTGACAGAAAAAGTGGGGATGAAATTCTTAAAAAACTAACTCAAAAGGGCTTAGTTGTAAGACTTGCGCATAATTTGTTTGTGGAAAAAACAGCCCTTGAAAAGCTTGTAAAAGAGTGTTTGGCTTTACTTGAAAAAACTA
>Cebus_capucinus_imitator_PRJNA485217_SSR105__coassemble_664_pt1 | contig 12466 bp, 10 predicted proteins | sample Cebus_capucinus_imitator_PRJNA485217_SSR105__metabat2_low_PE_008 | metagenome-assembled genome bin Cebus_capucinus_imitator_PRJNA485217_SSR105 | reverse complement strand
TGAAATTTTAGTTTTCGTGTTTTTAAGACAATTTAAGAAAAATTTTACAAAATTTTAATAAATTTTTAAAAATTTAAACTTAAAATAAACTTTTTATAGTATAATCTAGCTCGCATTATTTTAAAGGTTTAATTATGAAAAATTTAAGCATACAAGAAAAAAATGATTTGGAAAACATGGTATTTCAAAGTCTTTCAGCGCAAAGTCAAAAAAACTCTTTTGATATAAAAGAATTTTTTAAGACAATACTTTTTAAAATCAGATCATTTTTCTACTCTAAGTAATATCTCACAAAGCCATTTTTTGTATATGAAAGCTCTTTAAAGCTTGGAGAATTTACTAAAATTTTGCATTTTTTATCTAAATTTTCCAAGCCGTAAATTATCATCGACATTTTATTATTATGTTTTGAAAGCTCGAAAGTTACGCAATCTTGCTCATTTATCTTGTAAAGTAAGATTACGCCATTTTCATTAAGATTTAAAATTCTTAAATTTTTATTTTTGCTCATATCGCTTAAATTTTGACTAAAAGAAAAGTGAAGTTTGTAGTAAATCATAAGCTCACGCATAGCATTTTTTATGGAATTTAGCTCACTTAAATCAGGTTTATTTTTATAAAGGCTTAAAAAATCATTATTCAAAAAAGCTTTAAAAGCCTTGTCATTTTCTAAATTTTTGCAAATTTGATAGGCTTTTAAAATAAAAACTTCATTTTGAGTAAGTAAAATTTCAAGGCAGGGTTTTTGATTTTGCTTTAGGCTTAAAAGTTTAGCATCTGTTATTTTAAGCTCTTTATTTTGACTTTTTTCGTAGGCAAAATCGCTTAAAATTTCATAAACATTAGCAAGGGCTAAGCACTTTAAAAAGAGCAAAATGACAAGCTTTTTCATACAAAAAATTCTTTGTGGTTTTGTCTTAAAAACTCTACAAGTTCTAAGATTTCTTCAACGCCTTCTTTGTTTGAGTTTTGCGTGATTTTATCGATGTTGTCTATATAGGCTTCTATGGCGTTTTCAAGCTTTTCTTTTTTTACTCCAGCATACAAAAGCATAGCCTCTAAAACTATGCTAAGTTCGTATTGTAAGTCTTCTATCTCATCTTTGAAATTTTTATGATTTTGCATTGTTTTCCTTTAGTTCTTTACTTTTTATAAGATCAATTATCTGTGCTTTTATGGCTTTATAATTAGCACTTTCTTTATACGCGGCAAAAAGCCCACCACTAGCATTTTTATGCCCTCCGCCATTTACCAAACTCTTAGCCATTAAGCTTACATCAACCTTACCATTTGCTCTAAAGCTTAAAGTTTTCCTAGAATTTACATCTATGAAAAAGTCAAATTCCTTGTTTTTAAGTAAAAATTCATTACCTATGACCGAGGTATTTCCTATGTTTGAGGTGAGTATGCCTAAGTGGTTTTTATACTCTATACTAAATTCATTTTTAAACTCGCTAAGCTTTTCTACTATAAAATTTGATGTCAAATTTAAAAGCGTATCATCCTTACCTCTATCAAAAAAGTCTTTTTTTATAAAATGCACTGCGTTTTCAAGCAAGATAGGAGCGTTTTCCTTGCCTATAAATTTACAAGCTCTATCAATCAAAAAAAACATATAATGCACATTAAGCTCTTTAAACATAACCCTGTTTATCTCTTTTGCTGTGGCTATTAAGTTTAAAAAAACCTTGCCAAGCTCGAAATTTGCGTCCTTGCTAAGCCATATATCAACGGCATTTACTACATTTATAAGGCTTGAAAGCTTGTCATTTTCTTTACAAATTTTAGAAAAAAAATCATAAGTAATCTTAGCCGCACAGCGTTTTACATCAAGCAAATACCAAGCAAATTTTTTAAAACATTCCTCGCCTGTTTGATGATGATCTAAAAGCAGAATTTTAATGCCTTTTTCCTTGCAAGTTTTGTCAAATTCTTCGCATTGAGTTAGGCTTAAATTTAAATCAGTTATCAAAATAAAAGCGTTTTTGTCATCATTTTTTTCTATGTCATTTAGCATAGTAGTAAAATTATCATTTATCTCCTTGCCGTAATTTGAGTTGTAAAATTTCACATTTTTAAAGTAAAAATTGCTTACATATTGACAAGCATATCCGTCAAGGTCTGTGTGTGAAAGATGATATATCATTATGTCCCTTAAAGTTCGATTTTTATGACACCTTCGGTGTTGAAATTTGTGTTTTCGGCTATTTCTGCAAAGCTTAAAACCACTATGTTAATGCTAAAATTATAGCAAATATCAGCTATAAATTTGCGAAGTTGAGGCTCAACGCAGAGTATAAAAGGCTTAATGCGACCATTTGCTACGCCTGCTACTTCGGCTTTTAAAGTATCTACTAGCTTTCCTGTTTGTGCTACGCTTAAAGGTAAATGATAACTTCCATCTCTAAATTGCACATTTTCCATTAAAACCGCAGAACTAGTAGAATCAAGTATGAAAATATCTAAAATTCCCTTTTCATCAACATACATATTTGTAATCATTCTAGCAAGAGAAGCTCTTACATGCTCTATTATCATATCAAAACTTTTGCTAACTTCGGCTATATCGCTTATAGCTTCTAGTATAGTAAGCATATCTTTAATAGGTATGTGATGTTTAAGCAAGTCTTTTAGAATTTTTTGTATAAGGCTTACAGGAGCTACGCCTAAGGCACCTTCTACTATGATAGGATAGTCATTTTTGACCTTATCTAGTAAATTTTGCACTTCTTGCCTTGTCAAAAGCTCACTAGCGTGGGTTTTTATAAGCTCACTCATATGAGTTGAGATAACACTTGCGGGATCTATGACTATATAGCCATTTAGCGTAGCTTCGTCTTTTAAATTTGTATCTATCCAAAGAGCATCAGAGTTAAAGGCTGGCTCTTTCGTAGCTATTCCTTCAACTTCTTCAGTGATAAAACCACTATCCATAGCCAAAAATTTATCAGGGTAAATTTCAGCATTAGCTATAGAAACGCCTTTTAGCTTAAAGCTGTATTCATTTGGTTTAAGCCTTAGATTATCTCTAATCCTTATTTTAGGCATTAAAAAACCAAGACTTTCAGCTATACTTCTTCTCATAGAGCGAATTCTTTCTGTGAGTTCATTTTCGGCTAGTTTTATAAGCCCATAACCAAGCTCAAGCTCTAAAATTTCGACTTTTAATATGTCGTTTATTTTATGCTCTTCTTCTTTTATAATTTCTTCTTCACTTTTCTTAGTAGGAGCTGTTGTGTTGGCACTAGCACCTTTTGCATTAGCACTTGGCTTTGATTTTTTCATAGTATTTACTTCTATTTTTCCATCTTTTACTTGCTTTGTAAGATAGCCAAGTCCCAAAAATACCAAAGCCATAAAGCCCAAAGACAAGGTAGGAAGTCCAGGCACTAAGGCAAATATAAAAAGCACAAAACCTACTATTAAAAGCGTTCTGTATTCGCTTAAAAGCTGATTTAGTGAGCCTTCGGCGAAATTTTCTTCATCCTTACTTGCACGGGTTATTATGATAGCTGTTGCAGTTGATGTTATAAGACCTGGAATTTGAGATACAAGACCATCGCCTATGGTTAGTATAGTGTAGGTTGAGGCTGCATCGCTTAGTGGTATATCGTGCTGAAAAGAGCCTATTAAAAAGCCTCCTATGATGTTTATTATAGTGATGATTATACCAGCTACGGCATCGCCTTTTATAAATTTGGAAGAACCATCCATAGCACCGTAAAAATTTGCTTCAGCTATGACTTCTTGCCTTCTTTGCCTTGCGGTTTGCTCATCTATCAAACCAGCGTTTAAATCAGCGTCAATTGCCATTTGTTTTCCGGGCATCGCATCAAGGGTAAATCTTGCTTGAACTTCAGAAACCCTAGTGCTACCTTTAGTAACAACCATAAAATTTATTAAAACAAGTATGGAAAAGACTATCACGCCTATGACCATATTTCCGCCTACGACAAATTCCCCAAAAGCAGCGATTATCTCGCTTACTGCTGCAGGACCATTTTGTCCTTCGCTTAGTATCATTCTTGTTGTAGCTATGTTTAAAGAAAGCCTAAAAAGCGTTATAATGAGTATGAGCGTTGGAAATGTGGTTAAATCAGTCGGCTTTGGTATGTAAATGGAAATTAATATAATCAAAACCGACAAAGCTATACTTAAAGCCAAAAAAAAGTCTAAAACAGGACTTGGTAAGGGCACTATGATAATAGCCAAAATACAGACTAAAAATCCGACTATTGTTAGACTTTTAGCCTTTAAAACAGGGGCTATTAGCGGTGCTAAAAATGGAAACACCAAATCGACTATTTTATTTTTTGCCATTATTTTTTAAGTAAATCTTCCAAGCTAATAGAATTTAAAAAATCATTAACCTTGTTTTGCAAATTTACCAAAACAGGCATTAGAGTGCAGTTTTCTTCCTTGCTGTTAGGGCACACTCCGCCACTGCATTCAAAGATGTTAATATCTTTTTTTTCGGCACTATTAACTATCTCTTTTATAGTATATTCGTAAGGTTCTTTAACAAGCACAAAGCCGCCTTTAGCACCCTTAAAAGACCTTAATAGTCCATCTTTTGCTAAGGTTTGTAAAATTTTAGCTAAAAAACTTTTTGGTATGTCAAGTTTTAAAGATAAAGAATCAACATCTTGTGGGGATTTTGTCTGTGAAATGTATATCAAAGAAAGTAAAGCGTATTCGCTAGCCTTAGTAAGTAGCACAAATTCTCCTTATTTTAGATACAAAAAGAAAAAATTATAATAAAAAAAGCTTATAAAAAGGCTTAAATTTTTAAAAATACAAAATTTCAGCTTTTTTTTTGCTTTTTTTGATAAAATACCAGCTTTTAAATTCACCAATCAGGAGGTCAAAATGGCTTTGGATTCGGCTAAAAAAGCAGAAATTGTTGCGAAATTCGCTAGAAAACCGGGAGATACCGGCTCGACTGAGGTTCAAGTTGCACTTTTAAGTGCTAGGATAGCAGAGCTTACAGAACACTTGAAAACTTACAAAAAAGACTTTTCTTCAAGACTTGGACTTTTAAAATTAGTAGGTCAAAGAAAAAGACTTTTAACTTATCTTAAAAGAAAAGATTATTCATCTTATTCTAAACTAATCACTGAGCTAAACCTTAGAGACAAATAAGCCTAAATTTAGGCTTATTGCTGGTTTTATATAACTTACAATTTCGCACTTCGTTAATTACATTTTATTGTTTTGATATTTTGTATAATAAATTCCTGTTTGTTATAACTATAATTAAGCCGCATTTTGTAAAGTGCATTTTGTCAAAGTATGGCAATCTTACAATGCTAAGTTTTGTGAATTTGCTTTCACAATGATATAATCGCAATGACAATTAAATTTCACCAGCTATAGTTTTAAGTAAAGCTTATAAAATTTCTCTTTGTCCTTTTGAGTCAGGTTCGCTTAAAACTCCATTTTGTGCGAGCTGTTCTATGATATTTGCGGCTCTATTATAGCCTATTTTAAGGCGACGCTGTAAATAAGAAATGCTAGTTTTGCCATCTTCTAAAATCACATTTCTAGCTTCTTCATAAAGCTCATCTAAGTCAGAATTTGAAAGTTCGCTATTTATAGTTACGCCTACGCTTTGCTGGTCTTTTAAAAAGCTTTCATCGTATTCTACGGCTTGTTGTTCTTTTAAGAAATCAACTATTTTTTCTATCTCAAACTCACTAGCAAAAGGAGCGTGCAAACGCACTATAGAACTAGTTCCAGGAGGCGTAAAAAGGCAGTCTCCACGCCCTAGCAAACTCTCAGCTCCCATAGCATCTAAGATAACTTTTGAGTCTATTTTTTGCCCAACCTTATAAGAAATTCTACTAGGTAAATTTGCTTTGATAAGTCCGGTTACAACATCAACTGATGGGCGTTGGGTCGCTACTATAAGATGTATTCCACTAGCCCTTGCCATTTGTGCTAGGCGTGCTATGTAAAATTCCACATCCTTACCCGCAGTCATCATTAAATCCGCTAGTTCATCGATGATTACTACTATGAAAGGTAGTTCCTCGCCTCCTAGCTCTTTCATTTTTTCATTATAATTTTCAATGTTTTTAGTTTTTGCATCAGCCATAAGTTTATAGCGGCGTTCCATTTCAGCAACCATATTAGAAAGGGCATTTACCGCTTTTTTAGGATCTGTTATGACAGGAGTTAAAAGGTGTGGGATGTCATTATAAATACTAAATTCCAGCATTTTAGGATCTATCATCATTAAACGCAGTGTTTTTGGAGAATTCCTATACAAAAGACTTAAAAGCATAGAATTTATACCAACACTTTTACCACTTCCAGTAGTTCCTGCTATGAGCAAATGGGGAAGTTTTTTCAAATCAGTTACAAAAGCATTTCCTACTATATCTTTACCAAGTGCTATAGTAAGGGGGCTTTTAGCATTTTTGAAAATTTCACTTTGTAAAATTTCTCTTAAATAAATGGTTTGAATTTCATCGTTTGGCACCTCAATGCCTACCACATCTTTACCAGGAATTGGTGCTTGTATGCGAATAGATCTTGCCATCAAAGCCATAGTTAAATCATCTTGCAAATTTAAAATTCTACTCACCTTAACATCAGCACTAGGGCGAAACTCAAAGGTAGTCACAACAGGTCCAACATAAGTACTTATCACATCTCCGCCTATTTTAAAACGGCGTAATTTTTCAAGTAAATTATAAATTTTTTTATCAATTTCTTGTTCGTTAATTTCTTGTTTATGCTCTTGTTCGTTTGCCAAAAAATCAAGGCTTGGTAAAACAAAATCCTTTGGTTTTTCAAGCTCTCCTTGCTCTAGCTCTTCAAGTAAAGCCTTGTTTATAGCTATTTCCTTTGCTAAAATCGCTTTTTGCTCTAGTTCTTCACTAGAATTTTGCAAGGGTAAAATTTCTATATTTTCATCATAATTTAAAGAAATTTTTTCTAAAACTTTAGCATTTGAAATGTTAGAGTTTGAAATTTCGCTATTATGATTTAAATTTTCGTTAGAATTTTCTAATTTTTTATCTAAAATTTCAGCATTTAAAGTGCTTTTATTTTCATTTTCCAAATCATCGATTTTTATAATCTCAACAGGACTTTTATAGCTTGGCTTAAGCTCTTCTACAATAGGCTCAAAGTCAAACATACTAGGCTTTTTTTCTTGCGAAATTTCATTTTTAATAAATTTTTCATTTTCGCTAAAGTCTAAAATTTCAGCTTCTTTTAAGGCTTCATTTTCATCATTGCTAACTTGTTTTGAAAGCTTACTTTCTAAGCTTTCATTTGAGTTTTGTAAAATTTCATTTTGTGTATTTGATATATTTTGATATTCAAAGGAATTTGAGTTTTCATTTTCAAAATTTTCATTTTCACTAGTGAAATTTAAAGCTTCATTTTGCAAGTCAGTATTTGAAATTTCAGGCTCTTTACTCATCTTGCTAAAGCTGTATTTTTCGCCTTCTATGATATTGTCAAAATTTTCTTCTTGTATTGAAATTTCTTCTTTTTTGCCTTTTGAAAGCTCGTTATATTCTTGCTCTAGTTTAAGCTCTTGTATTAAATTTTCTCTAAGCTCTAGCTCTTTAGTGAAAATTTTAGGTTTATTTTCTTGTTTTGGTAGCGAAATTTCTATATTTTTTCTTTTATAGCTTGGCTCGTCCAAATTTTTACTATCAAACTCTTTTATTTCATCTTTGTTTTTAGGTTTTAAAAAACGCTCTGGGATCATATCTGTCTCACTTTCTATTAAAAAATCAAAGTCCTCATCAAGGCTAATACTACTCCTACTAGCCTTTCTAGCAAAGTCACGCACCTCATTTGAGTGCTCATAAACAAAGCTTTTAGCGTCCTTTAGGCTTTGTTTGTCTATCAAAACTATTTCATCTAAAATTTGCCTTTTAAGCCTTTCAAAGCTTTCTTTTGCTGTTGTTATGGAATTTTGAGCTGAGTTTATATTGTTTTGTTTTACTAGCTCTTCTAAGGTATTTTTATCATTTTCTAAATTTTCTTTTTCTCCGCCAAAACTTCGCATTAAAATGGTTTTAAAAGCTTCTTCAAATTTCATCAAAGGCTTGAAATTTAGCTCTATTTTTAAAATTTCTTTTGTAAATTTTGGAAAAAGTAAAATCACAGCAAAAAATAAAAGTAAAAGTGCGAAAATTCCGCTTCCAACACGCCCAAATATGGTATTAAAAACTCCATACACAAATTCCAAAACAAGCCCTGTTTTAAAAAGCATAGCAAACAAAAGCAAAAAGGAAAAAAATACAAAAGAAAATCCAAAAAGCTCAGCTCTTTTAAAATTTGCTAAAATATAGCTTTTTTTATAACAAATATAATTTAAAACAAGCAAAAAAAACGGGTAATAATACGCAAATTCTCCAAACAAAAAGACATTAGCCCTATTTACAAAGCTACCAAAACTAGGTGCTAACATACAAAGGCAAAGGTAGAAAATTATTACACTTGAAATGGTAAAAATGGCTTCTTTTTTGATGGTTTTTCCTTAAATCAATTTAAAAAAGCCATTATAGCATAAATTTACATATAATTTAACAAGCTAAGTTGAGTTATGGTAGTACTTGCCTTTAAAGAAGCTTGATAAGCAAGTTGAGTTTGCATAAGATTCATCATAACTTCGGCATAATCAGCGTCTATAACATCACTTTTTATAGTTTGAACATTTACCGCTAAAAGCGTAGCACGAGTATTTACCCCATCTATGCTGTTGTGATACGCTCCCATAGTTGTATTTAGCTTACTTATATGATCAGCTAAATGATCAAGCCTTTCTAAAGCTCCTTGCATACCGGTATTTCTTGGATTTGAACTTTCAGAATCAGCTCTCATATTGCCCTTTATTACAGCATCTATCATAGCGTCTAAATCTTTTATAATATCAACATTTGGCTCATCAATAACCAAAGAATTATTCGCACTAAAGCTAAAATTTGCACCATTTGTAACATTAGCCGTTGTAGTTAGCGGAGGTCTTGGGAAAACTCCAGTATTTGAATCAGTCAAAGCAACTCTTATATTTGTATTTGTAGAAAGTTTATCGCTTATACTAATGCGACCTTTATAGTCCATAACGACATCCACACTAGCTTTTGATTCTTGTATAAGGCTTTGCAAGGTTTCATAGTCATCTTGAGCTACTAGGTTGTTATTTGCATTTATGGTTTGGGTTGGAATTTTACCCGAAGCAAACATAGCTATAACATCATTTATTTGTCTATAGCTTATATCATTTGAACCTGTTACTACGCCGCTATTTGTAGTGGCTGGATCTGTATGCATTATAGGAAAACTTATAGTTTGACCAGCATTATTTGGATCAGGGTAGCTAACTGTTGAGTTTTGTAAATTTATAGTAACTTCGTAGTTATTGCCATCTTTTGAGGCTACTTGTAAATTTAGGGTAGTCCCATTTAAGGTATTTCCAGCCATAACCTCGCTAAGCTTGGTAGAATCAGTTGCGTAAGCGTTGCTTTCTTTTATTATTTGAGAAACATTGCCAAAGATAGTATTTCCACTTTGCTCAAAATACACATTATCATAATCAGCCCCATTAGTAGCGTTACCTTGAGTATCTGTAAAATTGCTTTTTATAAAATCAGTTTGTTGTATATCTATTGTAAAATTTTGATTACCTATAGCTATATTTACAGGAGATGTTATATTCGTAATATCGCCGTTTGGCACCACACCTTGCATTATAGAATTTGTAAAATTTGTCATATTTGAGCCAATTGCATCTAAGGCATTTTTTACTTGAGTATATTCAGTTTTATCATTAAACTGCGGTGTAAAGGCTACTGCGTGAAAGTCAAGCTTGTTATTTCCTTGCTTTAAATCAGTTATTTGAATTTGACCGCTGTCATTTAGGCTTATTTCAACGACCTTATTAGTAGCTGTGTTACCATACACGGTGCCAATTTTTTCCATAACATCTTCCATAGTATCACCAGCATTTACCAAAACAGCACTCTTAAAACTAGTCCCATCAGGTCTTGTGCCTTGCACATACAAAGCACTTGGTGGAAAGTCAAGTTTAGAGTCTGCGTATTCAAAATCCTTATTAATATCTAAGCCATTATCTTGCACATAACCTTGACCTATCAAATCCTGCCACAAAGAACTTCCGGTTAAATAAGTGGTTTTATCAGGGTTTGTATTTAAATCATAGCGGTTATCAGTTAGGCTTACATTGGTGCTAATTTGTTTTTTATAATCCCCATCAGCCTTAAAAAACAAGTCCCAACCAGGTATATTATAAGGGCTTTGAGTTCCAGCTCCGGTTACTACATTTATGTTATTTTTATCACCATAATAATTACCTTTAGAGTCAAAAGGCTTGTTAGACACTTGAGAGCCCGCGAAAAGATATTGTCCGTTTATGCTTGTATTTGCAAGCTGAACTATGCTTTCTTTTATGCGTTCTAGCTCCTTTGCTATGGCTTCTCTTGAGGTTTGAGAATTACTATCACTTGCTGCTTGAGTTACTTTTACCTTAAACTGCTCTAAAAGCTTAACCATATCCTCTAAGGCTTTCATACTATTTGAAGTCATTTCTTTGGCACTACTTGTAGCTTCTTTCACTTGTTCTATAGTTTTTAACTCATACTCAAGGCGAGTATTATCTATATAAACACTTGCATCCTCATAAGAATTTTGAATTTTAAGCCCAGAACTTAGCTGATTTGAAAGCTGATACAGAGCATTTTGACCGCCTATAGAGCTGTTTAAGGTGTTTGTGTAATTTAGCTTATTTGTAACCCTCATAACTTTTCCTTCAAAAATTTTTAATTAAATCTTTTCAATATTGCCAAAACCAAACAAGCAATAAGTGTTCCAACATAATTTTAATAATAAAGAGTTTAATTGATAAAAAAATGCCAAAAATGCAAAAATTAGCAATTTATCTAAATGATAGCTTAGTTTCAACGGCAAAAAGTGCAAATACTAGAGCTGATGATTTAATAAGGCTTAATGAAAAGCTAGAAAGTTTTATAAATACAAGCGATAAGCAAAGCGTTTTAAAGCTTGACCCTTTTAAAATAGACAATCTTAAAAGCGAACTTTTAGGAATAGCCTTTGCACGCTTTTCACGGCTTGAAAATCCTAGCACTTCTTTATTTGATTTTTTAAATAAATTAAAATCAACGCTAGAGGAAAAAGGACAACCTAGCCTTTTTGACGAAAAAGGGAATTCCTTTAAATCAAAGAGATGAATACGATTTTTTAACTGAGCTTTTACTTGACGGACAAGTAACAAAAGAGCTAAGCGATAGCGTTAGGCTTTTAAATGAACTTAAAGAAGTAGAAAAAGAGCTTAAAAGTGGGAAAAGTTTAGAAACTAAAAAGCCTTTAGAAAGTGAAGTTAAAAAAGTTGAAACAAAAGAGCCTTTAAAAGCTGAAAATGTAGAAAATCAAAAGCTTGAAAGTGAGAGTTTAAAAGAAAAAGGGCTTTTTAGTGATGAGGAGCTTAAGAATACACAAAAGCCTTTTCAAAGCAAAACAATAAATAAAGAGCCTTTAAGCTTAGCTACTGAAAAAGAAAGACCTATAAATTATCTTAGAACTAAGTTAAGAGTTGATTTAAAGCCTATTTTAAACACTGATATAACAAACAAAGAAACAGGGATTAAGGCTAGAATTTCAAGCGTAGGGCTTAAAAAAATTTCAAGTGATAAAGCCGTGCAAAAAAGCTTAGATAATGGCTTTAGTAAAGAGGAGCATTTTAAAACTGCTGAAAATTTAAAAGAACTTTTTGAAAATGCTAGTTTAAAAGAGATACAAGATGATTTAAAAAATAATAATGATTTAGTTAAAATACCAAGATTTAACAAAGAGATAAGCATAAACGGCAAGAATGCTAATGCTTTGATAACGCTTAAGCAAACACAGCAACACGGAAATAGAATTTATAGCTTAGAACTTGAGGGACTAGAAACCCTTAGCAGCTCAGAGCTTAAATCTAGCCCAAATTCTCACTCACAAGGTCAAAGAACTGCAACCGCTTTAACGAGTGAAAATTTGAGTAATTCTACCACAAAAGAGAATTATTTACAAGAGCTTGAAAACTTAGCAGAGCAAAGAGAGAATTTGTATTATGAGTTAAAATATGAAAATATAAATGATTTAGCAAAACAAAGAAATGGCGGAGAAGCTTTTAATATCTTTAAAAAGGATGAAAAGGCTAAAAAGCGTGAAATGGAAAAACAAATCGCAAGTGAGATGTTAGAAAAAATCGCTACGCTTGATGAAAATATAGCTAAATTTAGAAATTTTGACTTAGAAAAAGAGCTTTTAAATGCTGATAATAAAGAGTTGAAAGGTTTAACAAAAAGGCTTGATACAAAAAATCAATACATAGAAAGTTATTTAAAAGATTTATTTGATGAAAAAGAAGTTAAAACCTTAAGCAAAGAGCCAATAAATGAGAATTTGCAAGAGTTAGATT
>Cebus_capucinus_imitator_PRJNA485217_SSR105__coassemble_644_pt1 | contig 12753 bp, 11 predicted proteins | sample Cebus_capucinus_imitator_PRJNA485217_SSR105__metabat2_low_PE_008 | metagenome-assembled genome bin Cebus_capucinus_imitator_PRJNA485217_SSR105 | reverse complement strand
GGCAAAGGCAAATTCATATCCCAAGCTAGATTTGCAGGTATGTTTTTGTATGATAAGCCTTGTTTTTTATAAAGATTTTTTAAATTCTCATTAGGGTCTAAATTTTCGTTTAAATTTAAGCCTTTGCTTGAGTTTAAACTTTTATTAAAATTTAAATTCTCATTTTGAGTTAAATTTAAATTTTCATTTTCTAACTTTTCACTTTCAAATTCCATATTTAAAAGTCTAGGATTGATTAAAGGAGGGTAAGGGTGCTTTGTATCAAGGTATTTTTCCTTAAATTCCCTTGAGCTTAACCAAAGATAAATCACATCCAAATGCTTTATAATAAAGCCATTTAAGCTTTGAGGGATTTCTTTAAAGATGTGAGTTTTGATTAAATTTAAAGTATCTTTTAAGATAGCTAAGTTTTGCTCTAGTTCGTAAGAATTTACTTTATAGTTAGAATTAAAACGCTCTAAAAAATCAGCCAAAAGTAAGCTTAAATTTTCTTTTTGTAAAAATTCTTTAGTTTTTTGGTTTAATTTATAAAACTCTTTTATATTTTTAATTTCCTTAAAGAATTTTAAATAGCCTCCCTTATACCAAGTTTTATCAGCTTTCATTAAGGATTGACCAAGTAAATAAGCAAGATGAAATTTCACAAGCCTTGCTTCATTATAGTCATAACAAGTTTTTAAATCAGGGTATTTAAGCTGTGGAAATACCTTAAGCGTATTTTCGTAAAGTCTTTTTTCTTTTTTGTGGGTTTTTTTAATCTTTTTTAAAACAAAGAGAAGTCCAGCATAGGCTAAAAGCCTAATCCCCCCCCCCCGCAGCCGTTTTATCAGCCTTGATTAGAGCAAGACCTAGTTTATAAGCAAGGTGGTTTTTAACCCTTTGCACGGCTGAATGTGGATTTGTAAAATTTGTCATTTTTTGCCTTTTTTTAAAAATAAAATTTGCATTATATCAAAAAAAAAAAAAACAAATTATTAAAAATTATTTTATAAATGAGAAATTTTATTTTTTAGCCAAAGGCTCCACTTAGATAAGCCCTAGTTTTTTCTTCTTTTGGATTTTCAAAAAAGCTTTTGCTTTCGCCAAATTCCACAAGCTCGCCAAGATGAAAAAAGGCTGTGTAATCAGCCACTCTTTTTCCTTGTTGCATATTATGCGTTACCATAAGCATAGAAAAGTTTTTACTTAGCTCTTTTAAAAGCTCCTCAATCACAGAGCTTGAGATAGGATCAAGGGCTGAGGTTGGCTCATCTAAAAGCAAAAGTTTAGGCTTTATAGCTAAGGCTCTTGCTATGCAAAGCCTTTGTTGTTGCCCTCCTGAAAGGGCTAGGGCGTTTTGTTTTAGCTTGTCCTTAACCTCTTCAAAAAGCCCCACTTTTTGCAAACAATCCACGACTAAAGCTTCTTCTTCGTCCTTATGCTTAATCATTCCGTGAAGTTTTGGAGCATAAGAGATATTTTCATAAATGCTTTTTACGAAGACATTAGGCTGTTGAAAGACCATGCCCACATCTTTGCGAAGCTCGACAGGATCTACTAGTTTTACATCTTTTCCAGCAACTTCTACTATCCCACTTATCTTAGCAATTTTGTCATTCATTCTGTTAAAGCATCTTAAAAAGGTGGATTTTCCGCACCCTGAAGCTCCTATTAAAGCCGTGATTTTATTTTCAGAAATTTGCATATTTATATCAAAAAGGGCTTGTTTTTTACCATAAAATAAATTTAAACTTGTAACATTTGCTATCATTGTTGTTTTCCTTGAAAATATTTTCTTAAAAAAATAGCGACTAAATTTAACACGCTCAAAAGTGCTAAAAGCACCAAAATCCCAGCTGCAGCCCTTTCTAAAAAGGCTCTTTCTGGCATAGAAGCCCAGTTATAAATCAAAGCAGGTAAGACAGTGGTTGGCTCACTCACACCCGTAGCAATATCAGGGATAAAGGCTATCATGCCTATTAGCATTAAAGGAGCGGTTTCGCCAATAGCCTGAGCTAGTGCTAAAATAGATCCTGTCATAATCATAGGCATAGCTAAGGGCAAAACTATACCTTTAACCATTTGCCATCTCGTAAAACCAAGGGCTAGGGCAGCATTTTTCATATGCACATCAACACTTTTCAAAGCCGCCTTTGTAGCTACTATGATGATGGGAAGACTCATTAATGCTAGAGTTAGCCCTCCTACAAGGGCTGAGGAGCGGGGCATACCAAAGAAATTTATAAAAAGGGCGAGTCCTAAAAGCCCAAAGATAATGCTAGGAATGCCAGCTAAATTATTAATACATACTTCTATGGCGTGGGTTAGGAAATTTTGCCTTGCAAATTCTTCTAAATAAATCGCACTTGCTACGCCCACAGGCACAGCTACAAGCATACAAATCCCCATACAAAGTAAGGTCCCAATCACAGAGGCTAACACCCCAGCCTTTTCAGGAGCAGTTTTTGAATCTCCTAAAAGAAAGAAATTAGCGTTAAAAAATTCTTTGATTTTATTTTCTTGAATGAGGCTATCTATGATGGCTACTTCTTCATCGTTTAAGCGGTTAAATTTTTCTTTGGTGTATTGATCGACCTCAGCATTTGCTAAAAGCCAAGCATTTTCTTCAATGCCTTGCGTTCTAAGCAGTCTTCTTTCAGCTCTTGAAAGCAAATTTATCACGCTTTGATTTGTATCCTTACTCACAAAAATATAAGTTTGCTTAAACGCTGGCAAACCAAGATAAAAAATACTCGCCATAAATACAAGCAAAAAGCATAAATTTATATAAAGTCCCATTTTACAAAAAAGGCGAAATTTTTTTGAGGATTTTTTTCTTTCTTTTAAATTTTTCATAAAGTTTTGACCTTGTGGAATTTATTGATAAGATAAACGCTAAACATATTAATGATAAGGGTTATGATAAAGAGAAAAAGCCCCAAAGAAAAGGCACTTAGTGCTAAGGAGCTATCAAAGGCTTGATCACCTTGCAAGGCTTGGACTATATGCACGGTTACTGTCGTCATATCCTCTAAAAAATTAAAGCTTAAATTTGGTCTTAAACTTGCCGCCATTACCACAATCATCGTTTCGCCTAAAGCTCTTGAAAGCCCTAATAAACAAGCTGCGATAATCCCCGGCATTGCCTCAGGTAAAATCACAGCAAAGATGACTTCTTTTTTCGTCATACCCAAAGCATAAGCACCGTTTATTCTTTTCTCACTCACTGCTTCTATACAGTCTTGCGCTAAAGAAGCTACGATTGGAACGATCATTATACCCATTATAAAGCCAGCCCCTAAAGCACTTTGATAACTTGCTTCTATGCCAAGAGCTTTAAAGCTATAAACAATAAGTGGAGCGATAACAATAACAGCAAAAAATCCAAAAACTACGGTTGGAATTCCAGCGATAATTTCAAGTATGGGTTTGAGATAGTTTTTGGACTTTTTGCTAGCATACACACCAAGATAAATCGCACACATAAGCCCAAGTGGCAGGGCTGTTAGCATAGCAATAAGTGAGATATAAAAAGTGCCCCAAAAAAGCGAAGCCGCACCAAAAACGCCGTGTCCTGTAGTGCCATCAAGACTTACAAAGGCTGCATCAGCTGCCCACTCTTTTGAAAATAAAAAGGTAAAAAGGCTTTCTTTTTGAAAGAATTTCAAGGCTTCAATCAAAACCGTAAGCATAATAGCAAAGCTTACTATCACGCTTACAAAAGCACAAGAAAAAAGACTAAATTTAATAAGTTTTTCTTTTATCAAAATACTTTTCCTGCTTTAACTGAGGCTTCGTTTAATTTATTTGCTTTTTGAATGTGAGTTTGTGCGGTTTTTAAAAGCTTTTCATCAAGTGGAACAAGTCCTATTCTTTCAAGCTCACCGCCACTTCCAGCTAAATCATCACTCATATAAAGCTTTGCAAATTCTAAGCTTTCTTTATTTTTAGTATTCACATAGATATAAAGGCTTCTTGAAAGCTCGTATTTCAAGCTTGAAATGCTTTTTTCTGTTGCTTCTATATTATCAATCTTTGCAGCATTAATTTTATCTTCATTACTTGCTAAAAAGCCATATCCAAAAAGCCCAAAGGCTTCTTTATCAGCTACCAGCTTTGAAACGATTAAGTTATCATTTTCCCCACTTGGTATATAAGCTGCGTCTTGGCGAATAGTTTTGTATTTGCCTGATTGTTCGCCATATTCTTTAAAACTCTTTGAAACCTTGCTTAAAACAAGCTCTTCTATGCTATCTCTTGTGCCTGAGCTTGATGGTGGTCCATAAATTACAATCTTGCGATTTGGCAAGCTTTTGTCTATATCGCTCCATTTTTTGTAAGGATTTTCTATAAGTTTGCCATTTTGTGGAATTTCTTTAGCTAAAGCCAAAAAAAGCTGTTCTAAGCTTATGTTTAAAGGAGCGTTTGTTTTATTTTGAGCTAAAACTATGCCATCATAACCTATCATAACCCCAACTATATCCTTAACCCCATTTTTTTGACATACTTCAAACTCACCCAGCTTTATCGTCCTTGAGGCGTTTGAAATATCTGTTTTACCCTCACAAAAGACCTTAAAGCCTCCACCCGTGCCTATGCTTTCCACAACTGGAGTTTTAGTGTTTTTAACACTAGCATATTCTTCAGCCACAAAGCTAGTAAAGGGATAAACTGTTGATGAACCTGCGATTTTAAGCTCGCTAGCATTTGCTAAGCTTAAGGCTAAAACAGAACTTAGTATGATTTTTTTCATTTTTTCTCCTTACTTTTAAAAAAGTATGAGAAGTTTAAGAAAAATTAGAAACATTTTGGAAACTTTGAAATTTAAACTTTTTATAATATTTTAAATTTCAAAGCAAATTAAAGCCCTTGGCTTTTTTCTAGCACTTCAAAATATGTTTTTTCAAGGCTTTCAAGCTCATTTTGTGCCTTTTGTAAATCCTCATAAAGCTTTGTTATGCCTATTTCTTTATAAGTTTTTTCATCACTTAAGCTTAAATTTATATCTTTAATTTTTTCTTCTAAAAGTTCGATTTTTAAAGGATAGGTATTTAAAATTTCATTTTCTTTGTAGCTTAGCTTTGTGGATTTTTGCTTTATTTCTTTCTCGGTTTTAGTTAAATCTTTACTAAATTCTTCAAATTCTAAAAGCTCTTTTTGACTTTCAAGATATTGAGTATAGGGGATATGTTCTATATTTATCACACCTTTTTCAAAGGCAAAAAGCTTGTTTGTGATTTTATCCACAAAATAGCGATCATGACTTACTAGCAAAATAGCCCCCTCAAAAGCTAGCAAATACTCCTCTAAAATATTAATAGTAGCTATATCAAGATCATTTGTTGGCTCATCAAGGACTAAAATATCATATTCTTTAGTAAAAAGCAAGGCTAAAGCGACTCTATTTTTCTCGCCCCCACTTAGCACACTCACAGGCTTATCAAGGAATTCTTTAGGAAATAAAAATTGCTTTAAATACCCATAAATATGCATATTTTTATCCCTTACTTGCACTCTATCGCCTCCATTTGGACAAAAAATTTCAATCAAAGTTTTATCTGTGTTTAATAAGGCTCTTGCTTGGTCAAAATAGCCTATTTTAACATCGCCTCTTTTAAGCTCCCCGCTATCTGCTTTAAGCTCTCCTAAAAGCACCCTTAAAAAGCTTGATTTCCCGCAACCATTTTGACCTACTATGGCGATTTTTTCTCTTTGTAAAATCCTTACACTAAAATCCTTAAAAAGCACCTTGTCATTTAGGCTTTTGCTTAAATTTTTAAGTTCAAAAAGCATTTTTTGGCGGTTTGTGCTTGAAATTTGATTAAAAGCCTTATTTGCCCTTGAAATTTCAAGTTTTAGCTTGTTTATAAGGCTTGGATTTTTCTTTGCTTCTTCACGCATTTTAAAAATCCGCTCTTTTCGTCCCTCATTTCGCTTAAGTCTTGCCTTAACCCCACGCCTAAGCCACTCCTCCTCGCTTTTTAGTTGTTTAAGCAAGGTTTCGTGGCTTTTTGCAAGAGAGGCTAGAATTTGAGTTTTTTGAGTTAAATATTCCGTATAACCACCCTGAAACACTCTTAAATTTCCATCTTCAATCTCAATACATTTTTGTGCTACTTCATCGATAAAATAGCGATCGTGTGAAATGAAAATTACACACATTTTAGAATTTTTTAAAAGTTTTTCTAAAAACTCACTCATATACACATCAAGGTGATTTGTAGGCTCATCTAAAAGCAAAATATCAGGATTTTTAAGAAGTAAAACACAAAGCGAAGCCCTTCTAAGCTCCCCACCGCTTAGTGTGCTAAGGCTTTGGTTTTGAAATTCTAAAAGTTTAAATTCTTTTAAAATTCTCTTAATCTTACTTTCAATATCCCAAGCATCCTTGCTATCTATGAAAGCCATAAGCTCATCCATTTGCCTAAGCAAAGTCTTATCATTTGGATTTTTGCTTAGTTTTTGCTCTAAATTTTCATATTCTTTTAGGCTTGAGTAAATTTCGCTTAATTCTTGCTTAATGCTTTCTTCTAAACTTAGAGAAAGATTAAAATTTACATTTTGAGAAAGCAAGGCTATGCTTTTGTTATTTTGTTTAATAACTCTGCCCTCATCAAGCTCAAGCTCTCCTAAAAGTGCTTTTAAAAAGCTTGATTTACCCGCTCCATTTTTGCCTATGATAGCTATTTTTTCATTTTCATTTGCACTAAAATTTGCTTCTTTTAAAACTTCTTTAATTCCAAATTTTTTACTTGCATTTATCATATCAATAAGTGCCATTTTTTACCTTTTCAATCAAGTTTAAAGCCAAATTTACTCCCCTTTTCATCGCTTAAAATAATCAAAGAGCTTTTGTGTAAGGCTAAAATCTTTTTTACCAAAAAAAGCCCAAGACCAAAGGAATTTTCACTTTTTTCATCAATTTTATAAAATTTTTTCGTAATAAGTTTAAATTTATCCCTTTGTATGCCCTTGCCAAAGTCTATGACAAAGCATTCTTTATTTTTAACTTCTAAAATCACCTCTTTTTGGCTGTATTTTAAGGCATTTGAAAGCAAATTTATAAGCACTTGTTCTATTAAAAACATATCAGCTTTGACAAGGCTTTTTTCACCCTTTAAAACAACCCTTTCAAGTCCTGGATTTTTACTAAGCCTAAGACAAAGCTTGTAAAGATCAAATTCTTTTATTTGTAAGGCTTTAGAGCTTAAATTAAAGACTAAATTTAATTTGTTTGTTAAAAAATCAAGTTTTTTGCTTTGCCTTGCGATTTTTTCTAAAAGCTCTTTTTTTAAATTTTCTTCTAAGCTTTTTTCTGTAAGCATTTCAAGGCTTAAATTAATAACACTTAAGGGATTTTTAAGCTCGTGGGCTATAGCTGAGATGACATTTTTAAGCTGGGCGTTTTTAAGCTTGATTTTATCGCTTTGTTTCTTGCTTTTTTGGGCGTTTTTTAGGATTTTTTCCTTAGTTAAAATAAGCTTTTCATTTAGGGTATTTAACTCCTTAAAAAGAGAAGGGGGCAAATTCGTCTCAGTTTTAAATTCCAAAGCGTCTAAAAAATTTAGGATTTTTTCAAAATTATAATTAAGCTTTTTTTCTATAAAAAAAAGCAAAAACAAAAGCACGCAGACAAAGGCTATAAAAACAAGGGCTAAGGTAGTGTAAAGTGAGCTTAAATCACTAAATTTAGGATAGACTATAATGGTGTAGTTAAGATCCTTGTAAGTGAAATTTTGGCTTAGAATTTTTTTAGAATTTAAGGGATTTTTTAAATTTTTAAGCTCATTTTCATCTAAGGAGCTTAAATTTTTATCTTGTTTTTGGATGAAAAAATCAGCCCGAGTAGCCTTAGCAAATGCTTTGATACTGTTTTCATTAAGATTTTCAAGCAAGGAAAATTGCAAGACATCATTTAAGCTTTTAAGCTTTTGTTCGTATTGCTTTTGCAGTAAAAGTTCAAGCTGAGAGTGAGTGAGAGTAAAAAAAGCAAGCCCAAGACAAAAAATAAGCCCCAAGCTTAAAAGCAAAAAAACATTCTTAGTCCTTAAGCTCATAGCCCACGCCTCTTATGCTTTTGATATGCTCTTTTAAATTTGGAATTCTTTGCTTTAGTCTTGAAAGGGCTATGTTTATGGTTTTATCATTTGTAAAGCTTTGCCAGACATTTTCGCTTAAAAACTCACGGCTTAAAAGGGTGTTTGTATTTTCAAAAAGGCATTTTAAAAGCCTAAATTCTAAATTTGAAAGCATAAACTCATTATCTTCAAATTTTAGCTTTTGATTTTCACAATCTAGGATAAAATCCTTAAATTTAAGTAGTTCAAAGCTTTTTAAGGTCCTTTTTAAAAGTGCTTTTATCCTAGCTAAAAGTTCACTAAATTCAAAGGGCTTGAAAATATAATCATCACCCCCACTTTCAAAGCCCTCAAGCAGATTTTCTTGCAAACTCTTAGCCGTAAGGAAAATCACAGCCTCAGTAAAACCTTCTTTTCTAAGGGCTTTAATCTTTTCTAAACTATCCCCGCTGGGTAAATTTCTATCAACTATTAATAAATCAAAGCCCTCATTGATAAGCAAATCCTCAACGCCTACAAAATCATAAATTGCCTTAACTTCATAAGAATTTAAGCCAAGCTTAAGGCTTAATAAATCGCTTAAATCTTTATCATCTTCTATAAGTAAAATTTTAGCCTTAAAGCTCGACATATTCAGCAAACACGCAAAGATCTAAGTTTTTAAGTTCATTAATTACATCTTTTTCTACTTTTTCATCAAGCAAAACAACAGCTAATGCAAAACCAAAGCCATCACGCCCTAAACGAAAATCAGCTATATTTATATTTTTAGAAGCGAGTAGGGCAGTGATTTTAGCTATGGCTCCTGGGATATCTTTATTTTTAAAGATAACCATTTTACCCTTAGGTTTAAAATCTGTTTCAAAGCCATTTATGCCTACTATTCTTTGCTCGTTTTCGTTAAAAACCGTGCCTGAAACGCTTAAATTTGAATTATTTGTAGTAATTTTAACGCTTAATTTATTTTTATAACCACTATTTGCTATGGTCTCACTTAAAAGATCTATGCCCTTTTCTTTGGCTACAAACTCAGCATTAACATAATTTATTTTTTCACCTAAAATTCCACCCAAAGCCCCAACAGCAGCAAAGGTAAGCATAGATTTTGCATAGTTTGCTATCTCACCTTCAGCCTCTAATTTTACACTTTTAATCGGACTTTTATCCATTTGAGCACATAAAAAAGCCATCTTTGAAACAAGTTCTATGTAAGGGGCTATGAAAGGCGGTAATTCTTCGGTTTTAATAGGTAAATTTAAGGCATTTGGGTATGAAATTCCACGAGCTGCGTTAAGTGCAGCCTCGCAAGCTTGAATGGCTATATTTTTTTGGCTTTCAAGGGTATTTGCTCCAAGATGAGCTGTAACTGAAGTGTTTTCAAAGTCCAAAAATGGATGATTTGTAGCTGGTTCTTTATCAAACACATCTATACCAAGCCAAGCGATCTTGCCACTTTTCAAACCCTCGCAAAGTGCTTCTTCAGTGTATAAGCCCCCTCTTGCACAATTTATTAAACGAATGCCATTTTTCATTTTATTAAGTTCTTCTAAGCCTATCATAGCAGTGGTTTCTTTTGTTTTTGGGGTGTGTATGGTTATAAAATCGCTTTTGCTTAAAATTTCATCTAAGTTTTTAGCCACACTCATATCTAAGTCTGTAATTTTTGAAGTTGGTATATAAGGATCATAAGCTAGTATATTCATACCAAAGGCTTTTGCCCTAATAGCCACTCTTGAGCCTATGTTGCCAAAGCCAATAACTCCAAGTGTTTTACCCATAAGCTCAACCCCATACCATTTTTCTCTTTCCCATTTTCTCTCTTGCTTTAAGTGTTTGCAAGCATTGGTAAAATTTCTAGCAGAGCATAATAAATGAGCCATAGTAAGTTCAACTGCGGCTATGGTGTTTGCAGTAGGGACATTCATCACGATAACGCCAAGCTTTGAGGCGGTATTTATATCTACATTATCCACGCCAACACCGGCACGAACGAGAGCTTTAAGCTTTTTAGCTTGAGATAAAAATTTCTCATCAACATCAGTTGAACTTCTAGTAATCGCCACATCAACATCGCTAAGCTTGCTTAAAAGCTCATCTTTTGGTAACTTAGCTGCTTCAATAAGCTCGATATCATCAGCTTCTCTTAAAAGCTTCACGCCCTCATCTAAAATCGCATCACAAACAATAATCTTTTTTTTCATAGCCATATCTCCTTTACTTGAGTGTTAATTTTGTATTTTTTAAGCTCGTTGATAATGTCATTTATAAGTTTTTCATTTCCTGTGTCTAAGAAAATTTCAGGCATATCGCTTGACTTTAGTAAAAAATACTTTACATTGAAAGAATTTAAAACCTGCCTTAAACAAAACATAGAGTAAACATCGTATTTACCAATGATAAGCTGAAAATATTTACTTTTTTCTTTAAGCTCACTAGCGTCAATATCAAAATACATAGTAAATCTTTGAGTAGCCGGAGTAAAGTCTCTAACAGGAAATTTGGCAAGTTCTTCTTGCCAAGAAAGCTGTTTTTCGATGGTTTGAAATTTTTGTTCTTCTTTTGCAAATTCTGGTAAAAAGTCCAAATTTGACTTAAACTGCCAAAGTAAAACAAAAACAACGATAAGCAAAATGAGCAGTAAAACACTCAAAATGCTTATGGTAAGGTATTTTTTCATTAAGATAATTGATCTTTAATTATATCGCCTAGCGTCATTTTTTCGTTATTGTTAATCTCGTTTAAAACTTCTCTTTCTTTAATTCTTACCAAGTTTTTAACGCTTAAGCGAATTCTGTTTTTTTTCTCATCCATAAAAACAATAGCAGCTTCAATCTCATCTCCGATTTTAAGGCTTTCTAAGGTAGAAATACTTATATCTTCTTTGTGGATTAAGGCATCGACATTTTTACTAAGTTCTACAAAAACCCCAAAATCTTTTATATCTCTTATCACGCCTTTGACGATGTCGCCAACCTTGTGTGTTTTTTCATACTCCCCAACAGGAGATAAATCTAGCTCTTTGGTGCTTAAAGATACTTTTTGGGTTTCTTTGTCTATTTTTATGATTTTAACTTTTACTTTTTCTCCTTGAGAGAATTTATCCTTGCATTTGTCGTTTCTATTCCAAGAAGCATCTTCATTATGTAAAAGAGCTTCTATATTATCAATTCTTATAAAAGCACCAAAGGATGTTATGGAAGTTACTTCCCCTTCTACGACTTGTCCTACTTCGTATTTTTTAACAAAGTCATCAAAAGGTTTTGAGAGTAAGTTTCTTAAAGATACCCTCAAACGCCTTTCATTTGAGTCAATTTCGATAACTTCAACATCTATTTCTTGCCCTTTGCTTATATAATCTTTTGGATTTTTGATATTTTTATCCCAAGAAATTTCACTGATATGCAAAAATCCTTCTATATCGTTTCCTAAATCCACAAAAGCCCCATACGGTTCTATATTTGAAACTATAACTTTAATAGTGTCGCCTACTTCAAGACTATCCTTAATTTCACTCCAAGGATCAGGTAAAGCTGCTTTTATAGACAAGGATAAGTGTTTTTTCTCTTTATCATAGTTTATAACCTTAACAGGGACTTTGTCGCCTTCCTTGTAAAATGTTCCAGGATTTACAGGACCTTTATAAGAAATTTCACTATAATGCACTAAGCCATCTATACCGCCAACATCTACAAACATACCATAAGTTGTAATTTTTTTAACCACGCCCTCTATTAGCTCATCCTGTCCTGCTATATTATTTATTATCTCTTTGCGTTTTTTTCTATCATCTTCTAGAATTTTTTTACGAGAAACAATTATACTTTGCTCTTCTTTGTCTATTTTTATGATTTTTACTTTAAAGGTTTTACCTATGAAATTTCCACTTTCTTTAAAGCCATATTGAGATCTTGGTAAGAAAAATTCAACATCTTCGCTATCCACAACTACAAGTCCGCCTTTGTTTTTACCGACTACTTTAGCTTCAAATATCCTATCTTCATCTTCTTTATAATTTTTTATAAATTCAGCTACTTTTTCTTTTCTTAATGCTTTTTTGTGGGATAGCAAAGACCTTCCACCACGAGAACCAACAACAGCGACTCTAATCCTATCCCCAACTTTGTATAAATTCTCAAGATTATCATTTTGAATTTCACTAAGAGACAAAATACCTTCTGATTTTCTGCCTACATCCACATAAACTTCATCGTTTTCGATATTTACTATAACACCTTCTGTTATACTCTCTTGTTTTGACTTGTCAAAAGCTTCTAAAAGCTGTCCAAAATCTTCTTCTTCAAGATAATCATCTATGTTTCCTTGAACTTTTTTGTTCGCCTCGTTCATCGTGGTCCTTTTAATATTAATTTAAAAATTTGTTAATTTTATCTTATTTTTCTTTAAATAGTGTTAATTTTGTAAATTTTTCTTAAATTTTTAATAACTTAATTTGAAATTACTCAGCGAAAGTTTTAATTTTTTCTACAACTTTTTGTATAATCCAATCAGGTGTGCTAGCCCCAGCACTAATCCCACAATGTTTTTTACCAAGAAACCATTCTTTTTGAAGTTCCTTTTCTGTTTCGATTAAATAGCTATCCTCACAGTTGTTTTTAGAGATTAAAAAAAGTTGTTTGGTATTGGCTGAGTTTTTCCCACCCACGATAATCATCACATCGCTTTTTTTAGAAAGCTC
>Cebus_capucinus_imitator_PRJNA485217_SSR105__coassemble_592_pt1 | contig 13883 bp, 15 predicted proteins | sample Cebus_capucinus_imitator_PRJNA485217_SSR105__metabat2_low_PE_008 | metagenome-assembled genome bin Cebus_capucinus_imitator_PRJNA485217_SSR105 | reverse complement strand
TTGAAGAAAGGATAACATTATCAGAAATTGGTGAGCAGTGATTTCCAAAAATCGCCCCTGTTAAAACGCAGCTTATGCTTATAACCATAAATTCGTGTAAAACATCGCCATCAAAGCCGTTTATTTTACCTACTTCAAAGGCTAAAGGCACGGCTAGGGGCATTAAAATTCCCATAGTTCCATAGCTTGTGCCTATGGCAAAGGAAATTGCTGAGGCAAAGGCAAAAATGATGGCAGGAAGTATGAAAGTTGGCATTTTATCGGCTAAAAGCGAGGTTATAAAAAGTGAAGTTCCAAGCTCTTTTACTATGCTTGAAAGTGACCACGCAAAAAGTAGTAAAACTATGGTAAAAATCATAGTTTTCCATCCATAAATCCAAGTCTCAACCGCTTCTTTTATGCTAAAAATTTTACGCCTAACGCCCATAAAAATAGCTACAATAGCTCCAAATAAAGCCGCTTGAAAAAGCACCACAGAAGAATCAGCACTTCCAAAGGCTAGTCTTATGGCTTCAAAGCTAATAGGATTTGCAAGAGCAAGTTCCTTTTCGTCTCCTTTTAAAACGCTAAGTCCGTTAAAATAAAAGCCTAAAATTGCTAAAATTATGAGAGTAAGTATAGGTATTATGGCATCTATGGCACGAATTTTAATGTGTTCTTTTGGTGCTAAAAACTGATCTTCAAGCTCAGCAGTATCAAGCGTGCCACTTTTTTGTTTTGGGGCTACTTGACCTGTGCTTCTTGCACGCATTTCAGCCTTATACATAGGACCAAACTCACGCCCCATAATAGCAGTTAATGCGACAAAAAAAAGCATAAAAATATTATAAAAGCGATAAGGTATAGTTTCAACGAAAATTGTAAAGGCTGAAATGTTGCTAATGCCTATGTTTGCGTAGGCTGTTTTGATTAAAGAAACTTCAAGCCCTATCCAAGTAGAAATTACCGCAATTCCTGCCACAGGAGCAGCGGTTGAGTCTATGATAAAGGCAAATTTTTCGCGTGAAATTTTAAATTTATCCGCCAAAGGACGCATAATAGGACCTACGATTAGTAAATTTGCATAATCATCAAAAAAGATTAAAAGTCCTAAAAACCAGGTGTTGAGTTGAGCTGAAAGGGCTGATTTGGCTCTTTTGGCAAAATTTAAGGCTATAGCTTTAGCTCCGCCCATTTTTGTAATGAGTGCTACAAGTCCGCCTATGCAAAGAATTTGTAAAATAATACCAGCATTTACATTATCTGCCATAGAATGGAGCATATAAGAAATAATTTTAGAAAAACTCTCAACAGCAGTATCATAGATATTTAAAAGCCCTATATTAGTAGTGTTTAAAATGTTTTTTGAAAGAGCTAGCAAAAAAGTTCCGCTTAAAACGCCCATAAAAAGCGATAAAATCACATCTTTTGTGATAAAGGCTAAAACTATAGCTACTAGCGGAGGTATAAGCGTGAAAACACCGAAAAGTTCGGCATTTTGCGAAGCTGTGTTTGCAAAGGCAAAAATGGGCAAAAATAAGCACAATAAAATTTTCATTAAAATCCTTAAGGCTTGGTTGTTTTTGTTTAAATTTAAATAAAGTTTTAATTATATTAAAAAATGCTTTTTTGAAATTTAAATTGCTTGATTTTAAGCTAGAATTTAGAATTTGCTTTAAAGATTTTAAAGACAAACTTGTAAAATTGGCTAAATTTGTAAATAATATTTAAATTTTTTAAAAAACTATTTACTTTTTATATAATTAGTATTATAATATCCACATTTTATATTTAAAAAGAGTTTAATATTATGATGAAGTATCTTGCTTTTATTTTTATCTTTGTTAGTGCTTGTTTTAGCAAGTGTGTTTTAGTGCAAGATAGTAGTTTTGATATTTTAAGCATAGAAGCAAATGATAAATTTATAGCCTACAATGACAAAAATTTTCTTTATATAAAAGATTTAGAAACTGCTGAAACTATCTATAAAATAGAGCTAGGGGGGGGGGATTTACTAAATGTTATAAAATTTTATGAAAATAATTTATTTTTAAGCTTTAAAAATGGCTTTATTTATAAGTTAAATTTCAACGAAGCTAAAAAAGAACTTCTCTTTCAAAGTAATAAAAATTTAGAACTAATTTACGCAAATAAAGATAAAATCATTTTTATACTTGAAAATTCCAAGCTTGTGGTGTATGATTTTATAAACAAAATTCAAAAAAGCCTTGATATAAATTTGCACTCTAAAATCACTAAAAGTAAATTTTATAAAGATATTTTATACTTAGCTTGTTTTGATAAAAATTTATACAAAATAAACCTTAAAAACCTTGAAAAAACTCATATTTTAAGAACTTTAAGCAATGTTACTAGTATAGAAATTTTAGAAGATGAGCCCTTGCTTGGCTTAAGTAATGGACAAGTTTTTTATAAAGATAAATATTTTTTAATTTCTAAGGCAAGTATAAATGCCTTAAGCGTGAAAAATAACCAAATTATAATAGGTGATAGTCTTTCAAATTTATATATTTATGACACAAATTTCAAATTTATAAAAAAAGAAAAAGTAGGAAATGATAGTTTGAAATTTTTTGCTGGTAAAAATGCTATTTTATGGAATTCTAGCATTTATAAATGTTTGTTTTGAGTATTAGAATTTAATACAAATTTGTTAAAAGGAGAGAAAATGAGGTTTTTAAAAACGCCTTTAATGTGCGTTAGTTTGTGCCTTAGCTTAAACTATGCCTTTGGCGTGAGTGAGCTTGAGAGCATTATGAAAGAGCGAAATTTAAGCGAAAAAGACATTTTAGCAGCTGCTAAAACTTATAGTCCAAGCGGTCGCAAAGATGAATTTGTCGTTTTTAGTTCCGGCGGACAAAGCGGTCAAGTTATAGTTTATGGTGTGCCATCTATGAGAATTTATAAATACATAGGTGTTTTTACGCCTGAACCTTGGCAAGGATATGGATATGATAATGAAAGTAAGGCTGTTTTAAAGGGCGGTGAAATTCGTGGTAAGCAAATAAACTGGGGCGATACTCACCATCCAAATTTTACAGAAAGAAATGGCGAGTATGTTGGGGACTATCTTTTTATAAATGATAAGGCAAATCCACGCTTAGCTGTGATAAATTTAAGTGATTTTGAAACCACTCAAATAGTTGTAAATCCTATTATGAAAAGCGAACACGGAGGTAGTTTTGTAACGCCAAATACTGAATATATCATAGAAGCAAGTCAATACGCTGCTCCGCTTGATAATAACTATCATCCTATAGAAGAATATGAAGCTGCGTATCGTGGGGCGGTAACTTTTTGGAAATTTGACTACCCAAAGGGTAAGATAGATGTTAATGCTTCATTTTCGCTTGAACTTCCACCTTATATGCAAGATCTAAGTGATGCTGGAAAAGGCGAATCAATGGGCTGGGGCTTTACAAATAGTTTTAACTCTGAGATGTATACAGGAGGTATTGAAAAGGGTTTGCCACCATTTGAAGCTGGTATGAGTAGAAATGATACTGACTTTTTACATATTTATAACTGGCAAATTTTAGAAAAACTAGTAAAAGATCCAAAAAATTATAAGCTAATAAACGGACATAAGGTTGTGCCAATAAGCGTTGCAGTGGCTAATAATGCTTTGTTTTTAATACCTGAGCCAAAAAGTCCGCACGGAGTTGATGTAAGCCCTGATGGAAGATACATTATAGTAGGCGGTAAGCTTGATACTCACGCTAGTGTGTATGATTTTAGAAAAATTAAAAGCTTAATAGACAAAAAAGAATTTGCCGCAAAAGATCCTTTTGGAATTCCAATACTAGATATGAAAAATGCTTTACACGGACAAGTTGAGCTTGGGCTTGGACCACTTCATAATGCCTTTGAGAAAAAAGATGGGATAATTTATACTTCTTTGTATGTGGATTCTCAAATCGTTAAGTGGGATTATAAGAATTTAAAAACACTTGATAGGGTTAATGTGCATTATAATATAGGTCACCTTGATACTATGGAGGGTAAATCAGCTAAGCCTGTTGGAAAATACGCTCTAGCTTTGGATAAGCTTTCTATAGATAGGTTTAATCCAGTAGGTCCTTTGCATCCGCAAAATCATCAGTTAATAGATATTCGTGGGGCAAAAATGGAGCTTATTTATGATATGCCAATCCCACTTGGTGAGCCTCACGATGTAGTTTCTATAGCAGCTAGCAAGTTAAAACCTGCTATGACTTATAAAATGGGGACAAATTCAAGAACAGGCGAGCAAAGCCTTGGTATGACCTTAGCAGGACAAGAAAGGATAGAAAGAAACGGCAAAAAAGTAACAATTTATGCGACTATGGTTAGAAGCCACATAAATCCTGAACGCATAGAGCTTAATAAGGGCGATGAGGTTACGATTTATCTTACAAATTTAGAAAGAGCACAAGATGAAACACACGGCTTTGCTGTTGATTTATACAATGTTCATGCCTCAGTAGAGCCTGGAAAAACTTCAAGCGTAAGCTTTGTAGCTGATATGGAAGGCGTTTTTCCTTACTACTGCACGGAATTTTGTTCTGCTTTGCACCTTGAAATGATGGGTTATTTGCTAGTTAAGGATCCAAATAAAAAATATGAATCTGTTAAAAATGCAAGGCTTAAAGAACTTAGCAAAGAAGAATTAGAAGCTGAGTATAAAAAAGTCATTGAAACAAATAAAGCAACCGATGAGGTTATACAAAGCGTGGTTAGCTTTTTAAAAGAACAGCACTATGAAAAATATCCAAAAGTAGCCCAACTTGTTGATGATGCACTAGATCAATACTCAAAAATCAAAGAAGTTAAGACTAAGGCTGATGAGGCTTATAAAAAAGGTGATTTAAACAACGCTATACTTTGGGAATATCAAGTGTGGCAATATATGGTTAAAACAGCTGATGTTGGACTTCGTGCTAAAAATAATCTTACTAAAGCTATAGCAACTCCTATGAGTAAGGCTGCTGCAAGGGGCGAACAAGCGTATTTAAGAGGTGGTTGTAATGGATGTCACGTTATAGGTCAGGTAAGCTCAGGACCTGATTTAACAGGTGCTTTACTAAGACACGAAAATGGCGAAAAATGGGTAGCTGAATTTATCAAAAATCCAGCTTCAAAATATGAAGAAGAGTATGTCAAACTACTTATAAATTTCTTTAATCTTAGAATGCCAAATCAACATATGAGCGATGATGAGATAAAAGATATTATAGAGTATTTAAGATGGATTGATGATAACGCAGGACTTAACTAAAAATTCCAAGCCTTTTTAGGCTTGGTTTAAATTTAGCGTGAAGTTTTGTAACTTTAGGCTTAATTTAAACTAAGGATAAAAAATGAAAAAGTTTCAAATTTACACACTTTTAGCACTTGTTTTGATGAGCGTTGGCTTTACTATACCTGTGATTTCTTATCATAATATGGGAGCAAGGATTAAAAATCAGGAGAATTTGCCAAGCTATGTTTATCCTATATATAATCTTTACACGAGGTTACAATACAAAAATCATCTTTTGCCACAAGATGTGAAATTTGATCTTGAAAAACTAATACAAGCTAAGGCTGAAATAGGAGTTCCAAGTCTGCCTGTTTGGTATGTTTCGCTAGAAGCCCCAAACTATCCAAAAGAAGCCTTTCCTGATGGAATTCCTGTATATTTTCACGTGGATGGCTATAGTGGGGATGTAAGCGAAATGAATACCATAAATCATTATATAGGAATGTATCCTATGGAGTATGGTGGCAATATAGAAAGAGCCATTGCACCTTATTATTTACTTGTGGCGACTATTTTAATGCTTTTGTATTTATACTACAATGGGCGTTTTAATTTTTTATTGCTTATACCGACCATAATAGCTCCTGTGCTTTTTATGAGTGCCTTTGTGGGTTGGCTTTATTGGTATGGGCATAATATGCAAGAATGGGGTGCTTTTAAGATTAAGCCCTTTATGCCAACAGCATTAGGTGATGGCAAGGTAGCACAATTTACAACGCATTCTTATCCAAGTATAGGCTTTTGGGTTATGATTATAATGAGTGTGCTTTGTATTTTGGCTATTTTTTCAAAAAATAAATTCTTAAAAACTAAGGCTTAAGGTGAAAAAACTTATTTTTTTATTTTTAAGCCTTTGTTTTTGTTTGGCAAATGATTTACAAGATGCTATTAATAAGGCTTTTGATGGCGATATTATAGAGCTTGGTAGTGGAATTTATGAAGGAAATATCATTATAGATAAAGAACTTACCATAGATGGTAAGGATAAAAGTGCCATTATAAGGGGCTTAGGCGATGGTGATGTTATAAAAATAAAGGCAAATAATGTAAAATTACTAAATTTAAGCATACAAAATAGCGGAAATTCCCACAATACAATAGACTCAGCCATAAGTTGTGATAATGCTTTAAATGTTGAAATTTCAAACAATTTTATAAGTGATTCTTTATTTGGTATAAATTTCAAACAATGCCATAATTCAAAAATACTTAATAATAAAATCACTTCAAAAGCCGTTGATTTAGGACTTAGAGGCGATGCTATCAGGCTTTGGTATTCGCACGATAATTTAGTAGAAAACAATCATTTATACAAAAGCAGAGATATGGTTGTTTGGTATTCTAGTAATAATATTATTAGAAAAAATTTAGGAGAATTTGGCAGATATTCTTTGCATTTTATGTATGCTGGTAAGAATTTGGTCGAAGAAAATACTTTCAAAGAAAACTCGGTTGGAATTTTCTTTATGTTTTCAAGTGGTTCTTTGGTGCGTAAAAATAAGGTTTTAAACTCAACCGGAGCTTTTGGCGTTGGTATTGGGATGAAAGAGACAAGCGATTTTGTGATTAAAGAAAACACCCTTGCTTACAATGCTCGTGGGCTTTATATAGACAATTCTCCCTTTCAGCCACAAAGCATAAATATTTATGAGAATAATTCTATAATCTACAACATAATAGGCGTTCAAATGCACGCTACCTTGCATAAAAGCGTATTTTTAGAAAATGACTTTTTTGGAAATATGGAAGTAGCATTAAACGACACGCCTGGTTCAAATTTAGCCTTAAATGAATGGAGTGGAAATTATTTTGATGATTATACAGGCTTTGATAATAATAAAGATGGCATAGGGGATATTGCATATCAGAATTTTACTTATTTTGACACTCTTTGGCAGTATTATCCAAATTTAAGATTATTTTATGGTTCTGCTGTGATTAGCATCTTAAATTTCATAGCAAAACTAGCCCCATTTTCAGAGCCTGAACTTTTAATAACTGATAATTTTCCAAAAATGAAAGCTCATTATGAATAGAAGAGAATTTAGTATTTTTAGCCTTTGTGTTATCTCAGCAAGTGTGCTAAGTGGGATTAGTATAAAAAAATTTTACAAGGCAAAAGAGCATTTAAGACCTCCTGGAAGTGTTGAAAATTTTGAAAGTCTTTGCATAAAATGCGGACAATGCGTGCAAGTTTGCCCATATCATAGCATAAGTCTTTTAGGCTTTGATGATGGGTTTAATTTAGCTAGTGCTTACATAAATCCTTATGAAAGGGGCTGTTATTTGTGTGATTTGTTTCCTTGCGTTTTGGCTTGTCCTAGTGGGGCTTTAAACCACAATACAACTACAATTGATGATGTAAAAATGGGAATTGGCGTTGTGGTAAATCAAAATGCTTGTTATGCGTATTTGCAAAAAAAAGTTAGTGAAAGCGAAATTTCGCATTTGCTTTTAAGGAAAACGCATAATGAAAGGGAGCAAAATGCTAAAAATATAATAAAAAATAATCTTAATGAAATTTGTGCTTTATGTGTGAGTTCTTGTCCTATAAATGCCATAAATTTTGAAAATAATATACCTAAAATAAACAAAAACTGCGTTGGTTGTGGGGTTTGTGCTGAGGTATGTTTTGCTAAAGTTATAAAAATAGTGCCAAATAAAATTTATAAAAATTACAAGGAAAACTAATGAAAAAGATAATTTTTTTAGCATTTTTACTTCTTTTTACAGCTTGTGATGAAAAAAAAGAAGAACAAATTTTAGAAAATAATAAAATCTCGATAACCATAAAAAAGGGCTTACAAGAAAAAAATATACAAGATAAATATATAAATTATGACATAAATGGTGAAAAAAGTATAAATTTTAGCCTTAGTGAAAATAATGAAACAACAAAAACTTTAGGAGCTTTAGCCTTAAGAAAAAAAGCCTTGCAAAGCATAAACAAGACTTTGTTAAAGGGCAGGCTTAGTAAGAATTTCTTGCAAAAATGCTCGGCTTGTCATAATGATTATGCAAATGGCATTATAGGTCCTTCTTTACTTACAAAAAGTGAAAATGAAATTTATGAAATGATAAAAGCTTATAAAACTAAGCTTAAGAAAAATGTCCTTATGCAAGAGCTTGTAGCAAAAATGCCAGATAGCGAGATTAAAGCTTTGGCAAAAGAAATTAGCGATTTTAACTTAGAATTTAGGAGTAAAAAATGATTGGTAAAATTGTAGCCTTTGTTGTGGGAATTTTTCTTGTTTTAATTATAATTTTTATGCTTACAAGCGATGAAAACTCGAGCTTAAAAGAAGAAAATTCACAAGTTAAAACAAGCCCAAAAATAAGCTTTAATGAAAAGCAAGATGACAATGAAAGTAAACTTATAGCTTCCTTAAAACAAAGCTTAGATGCCCAAAACAGCACCGCTAGCAAGCTTTATCTAAAAACTTGCGCGCCTTGTCACGCAAAAGATGGAAGTGGGCTTATAGCTCCAAGTATAAAGGGTAAATCAGAGCTTGAAATTCTAGCAAGATTAAAAGAATATAAAGAAAATAAAATTTCAAATACTTTAATGAAAGGACTTTTGGATAATGTAAGCGAGCAGGATTTAAACACACTTGCTAGTGAAATTTCCAAATTTAAATGATATGAATGTTTATAAAATTAGAGCAAATAACGCAAATGTAAACTTTTTAAGCACTTTTATAAGGACTGATAAAAATGGCAAAAAACGCCCTAGTATGCGGTTTTACAGATACTGCACTATGATTTTAGTGCATTTACTTTTCTTACTTTCTTTTGTGATTGATTTGCAAATTTTAGAAGGAGACATAACAGGTTCTAGGCTACTTGGCTTTCATTTGGCAGATCCTTTTATAAGCAGTGAAATCATACTTGCAAGGGGCGAATTTCCTATAAATTTACTAATTGGTGCTTTAAGTATTTTAACCTTTTATGTGCTTTTTGCAGGAAGAGCCTTTTGTAGTTTTGTTTGTCCTTATAATTTTTTTAGCGAATACGCAGAGCACTTAAATGCTTTATTAGTAAAGAAAAAAATCATTAAAGAAAGGAAATTTGATACAAGAGTTCGTTATGTGTTTTTTCTTGCTTTTTTACTTTTGAGTTTTTTTAGTGGATATTTGATTTTTGAAATTTTTAATGTTGTGGGCATTATTTCAAGATTTATTATTTATGGCTATAGCACGGCTATTTGGTGGGTAGTTTTTGTGTTTTTACTTGAGATATTTTTTGCTAGGAAATTTTGGTGCGTTTATATTTGTCCTATTGGAACACTTTATTCTTTAATCGCTAGATTTAGGGCTATTAAAATTTCTTGGGATAAGCAAAAATGCGATGATTGTGGCGTTTGTATGGAAGTTTGTATGGTTTCAAAGGTGCTTAAAATAACTAAGGATAATAAAGATGAAACTAAGTTTAAATTTAATGTTATAAGTGGGGATTGCACGCTTTGTGGGCGATGTAAGGATGTTTGTCATAAGGATGCTTTGAGTTATGAAAATATGCTTACAAAATTATTATAAGGATAAAAATTGATTAAAATACAAAATATTTGCAAGAGCTTTGGCACGCAAAAAGTGCTTGTTGATATAAACTTAAGCATAAAAGAAAGAGAAAAAATTCTTATAACAGGACAAAATGGAGCTGGTAAAACAACGCTTATGAGGCTTATCTTAGCAGAGCTTATAGCAAATAGCGGTGAGCTTGAAATTTGTGGGATAAATCCTTTAAAAGATAGAAAAAATGCTCTTAAGAATTTAAGCTTTGTTCCACAAACTCCGCCACCTTTAAGGCTTAAAATAAATGAGCTTGTAGAATATGCCATTAAAACTTCAAATTCTAGCTTAGAGCGTATTAAGCTTTATCTTAATGCTTTGGAATTTGACTTTCAAAAAGAGAGTGAAAAGGCGTTTTATAAACTTTCAGGCGGTATGAAACAAAAACTTTTAATAGCCATCGCCCTTGCAAGAGCTTCTAAAATCATTATGTTTGATGAGCCAACGGCAAATTTAGATCCAAGGGCTAGAGAGATTTTTTTAAATCTTTTGCGTGAAAATTTCAAAGAACAAAGTATGATTTTTATCTCTCATCGTTTAAGCGAGGTTAAGGGCATAGTAAAACGCATTGTAGAAATTGATCTTGGGCGTATAGTAAAAGATAAGGTTGTGGAATGAAAAATTTATTTTTAGTGGCAAAACTAGACATTAAAGAGTCCTTTCGTTCAAAATGGTTCTTGCTTTATTTGCTAGTTTTTGCGGGGCTTATGGCGACATTTTTTGTAAGTGGGGTTATTGATAGTCAGGTAGCTGGTTTTAGCGGACTTACTAGAATGCTTTTGCTTTTTATTCAAATTTGCGTTGTGATTTTACCTATTTTTATACTTATAACCACGGCAAAAAGCATTAGTTTAGAACGTGAAAATGGGGCTTTGGAGTATTTGCTTTCCTTTCCTGTGTCCTTAATGGAGTATTATTTTGGTAAGGCTTTAGGAAGAGCATTTAGCGTTTTTATACCTATAATTTTAGCCTTAGTTTTTTCTTTGCTTATAGCTTTTTTTAAACAAGTTAGCATACCTTGGGGCGTGTTTTTTACTTATACAGCTTTGATTTTAGTGATGATATTTTTGTTTTTAGGCTTTGGTTTTTTAATCTCAAGTTTTGTTAAAAACAGCGAACTAGCACTTGGAATTTCATTTTTACTTTGGCTGTTTTTACTAGCTTTTTTGGATCTTTTTTTAATCTCACTTATGATGCAAAATTTCATAAACGAAAACATAATTTACACAATAGCCTTGCTTAATCCTTTGCAAGTTTTTAGAATAGCAGCCATTAGCATTTTTGATACAAATTTAGCAGTAATCGGTGCTGCGGCGTATTTTATACTTGAAAAATTTGGAAATTCAAATTTCTTATTTTATGCCTTAATTTACCCTTTGATTTTGGGAATTTTCTCATTTTACCTTGGCTTTTTATGTTTTAAAAGAAAGGATTTGGTATGAAAGTTTTGGTTTTATTTTTCACATTTTTAAGCTTAATTTTGGCTATGAATTCTAAAGATGATGAGTTTTTTAAAGATGTAAATCAAACTTGTGCCGTAAAATTTATAAATGTTTTCAAAGCACCAAATTTCATAGCAGCCTTAGAGTATAAAGATGGCAAAAAAGTTTTATTTAGCTCGGCAAAGCTTATGTTTTATTATTATTTTAATGCCGATAAAAGCGAGTTTAAAAACCTTTATGTAACAGATTATAAAAACAAAAATTTAATTAATGCAAAAAAGGCTATTTATGTCTTTGGAAGCCGTATAGTAAGCAGTAGCGGAGATGATTTGATACCATTTTCAAGCCTTGAGGATGCTTTGGAATTTAGCAAAGAAAATTCAGGGCATAAATTATTTTTCTTTAACGAAATAACAAAAAATTTAATTTTATATTTAGATTAGGAGATTTTATGAAAAAGTATTTTTTAGCAGTGATTTTAAGTGTATTTTTAAGCACACTTTTAGCCAATACGCTTAAATGCGACTTAAACAAAGAAGATTGCATACTTAATGCAAATGGGACAAAAATTAGTTTTTCTATCTATCCAAAGCCTATTATGCCTATGGTTCCAACAAGTATTAAGATTAGTGGCTTAGAAGTTAAAAACTTAAAAGCAAAAATTTATTCACTTGATATGAATATGGGAATTTTTAATGTAGAGTTTAAAAAAATGGGCTCTTTTTATGTGGGAAATTTTACTTTAAACGCTTGTTCTATGGGCGTTATGAGATATCGCTTGGAACTTTTTGATGATGAAAAGGATTTAAATATTTTTATAGATTTTGATTTAAGGGGCTAAGGCTTTAAAATTTCAAAGCTTAAATTTACAAGATGAGCTTTGAGTTCTTGCTCATCTTTTTTACTTAAAATGCTTTGTCCGGCTTTGATTTTGTCTAAATTTAAGGGTCTTAAATTCTTAATTTTTCTTTCAAAAAGTTCAATTGAAAGCTCTAAATAAGCTAAGAAATTTGCCTTAGGGCATTCTTGTTTCATAACATTTAGAGCATTTCCTATCCCAAAACCAGCGTTTGTGAAAATTGGCAGTATATTTTTGCCCTTAAAATCAAAGCCGTTTAAAAAGCTTCTTATAGCACTTGCTAGTGACATTGCCCAAATTGGTGAAATGATGATAAAATTTTCAAACTCATCAAGCCTTAAATTTATAGGCTTTAGAGCCGGTTTAAAAGCTCTTTGTTTTTCAAAAAGCATTTTCAACCATCTCATCATAATCTTGCGGATATGGGCTTTGAGTCTTTATTTCAAGCACATCAAAGCCTGTTTTTAAAGATATAAAATCAGCCACAAAATACGAATTTAAACTTCTAGTATATAAAACAATCAAGCTTTTAGCCCCAAGATACTCGCCAAAGCTTGAAATACTAGTAAGACTTAAAAGGCTAAGCTTTAAAAAATCTCGCCTTTTTAAGCTCATTTTCCAACCCTTGCGGCAAGTTCTGGTGGATAGCGATCCCCACTTATTTCAATCTTACTTAAAGTCTCATTAAAATCCTTTAACTCCTCTTCGCTAAATTTCACATCTAAAGCACTTAAATTTTCATCTAAACGCTCTAACTTTGTCGTGCCAAAAATAGGCACTAAAAAGTCCTTTTTAGCTAGTATAAAGCCAAGTGCAAGCTGGGCTAGGCTTATGTTTTTGCTCCTTGCAAACTCATTTAAAAAATTAAGCAAAATTTGATTTTTTTCTAAATTTTCCTTGCTAAAGCGTGGCACAACGCCCTTAAAATCACCCTCGCCAAAATTTGCGCTTTTAATAGCCCCTGTTAAAAAGCCCTTGCCAAGTGGGCTAAAGGGCACAAAGCCTATATTTAGGCTCTCAAGCTCGTCAAAATAGCTCTCAGGCTCTCTCCACCACAGCGAATACTCACTTTGAATGGCTGAAAGCTTAAACTCAGCATTTGCCCTTTTTATCGTCTCAATGCCAGCCTCACTTAGCCCCCAAGCTCTGATTTTACCCTCATTAAAAAGATCTTTCATTACTCCGGCTACTTCTTCAATAGCCACAGTTGTATCAACACGGTGTTGATAGTAAAGATCGATATAATCAGTCTTTAAACGCTTCAAACTTCCCTCAACTGCCTTTCTTATCTGCTTTGGATGAGAGTTTAATACCTGCTTGCCATTTTCATAATAAATGCCAAATTTACTTGCTAAAACGATTTTTTCTCTAAAGCCCTTAATCGCTTCACCTACAAGGCTTTCATTGCTCTCATCCTTATAAATATAAGCCTCAGCCGTGTCAAAAAAGCTAATACCCTTTTCATAAGCCTTTTTAATAAATTTTATCATCTCATCCTTTGGCTTTGGCAGTCCATGCCCCATAGTCATACCCATACAGCCAAGTCCAAGGGCTGAAACTTCTAAATCTCGTAATTTTCTTTTTTGCATTTTTGCTCCTTTTTTAAAATTTATGAAATTATAAAAGCTGACACTTAGTGTCTGTCAAGGGCTAAGCTTAAAATTTATCAAAATTTATTTTTCAGGCTTATTTATGCCTAGACTTTGACGAAGCCCAAAATCCTTTTCAAGACA
>Cebus_capucinus_imitator_PRJNA485217_SSR105__coassemble_568_pt1 | contig 14391 bp, 13 predicted proteins | sample Cebus_capucinus_imitator_PRJNA485217_SSR105__metabat2_low_PE_008 | metagenome-assembled genome bin Cebus_capucinus_imitator_PRJNA485217_SSR105 | reverse complement strand
TTGATTTTAATTTGCCTGAACGCTTTGGGCTTGAATACACAGCCGCTGATAATACCAAACAAAGACCTGTTATGCTTCACAGAGCTATCTTAGGCTCTTTTGAACGCTTTATAGGTATTTTAACAGAGCATTGTGCTGGGGAGTTTCCTTTTTTCATCGCACCTACTCAGGTAGGACTTGTGCCTATAAGCGAGGCACATTTAGTCTATGCAAAGGAGCTTAAAAAAGAGCTTTTATTTATGGGCGTGGATAGTGAAATTTATGATAAAAATGAAAGCTTAGCTAAGAAAATTCGCACAGCTGAAAAGCAAAAATTGCCTATGATTTTAGTTTTAGGCGATGAAGAAGTTACAAATAAAAGCGTGGCTTTAAGGGATAGAAGGGCTAAGGAGCAAAAAAATCTTAGCAAGGATGAGTTTTTAAATTTAGTGAAGGAGAAATTAAATGAGGTGCATTTTTGAGTAGGGAAAAAGAAGTATTGCTCAATGAAGAAATTAGAGCAGATGAAATTCGCTGTATAGGCGATGATGGCAAGGTTTATGGGATTATTAGTAGTGATGAAGCACTTGATATAGCAAATCGTTTGGGGCTTGATTTGGTGATGATAGCAGCTGATGCTAAGCCTCCTGTTTGTAAGATTATGGACTTTGGCAAATACCGCTATCAGCAAGAAAAAAAGCAAAAAGAAGCGAAAAAAAAGCAAAAAGTAATTGACATAAAAGAAATAAAACTTTCTGTAAAAATCGCACAAAATGATATTAATTATAAAGTAAAACACGCTTTGGAGTTTTTAAAAGAGGGAAAACATGTGCGTTTTCGTGTCTTTTTAAAGGGGCGTGAGATGAGTAATCCTGAAGCTGGAATCTTGCTTTTAGAAAAAATTTGGACTATGATAGAAAATGAAGCAAACAAAGACAAAGAGCCAAATTTTGAAGGTCGTTATGTAAATATGCTTGTTGTGCCGAAAAAGGCTTAAAATTTTAAGTCTTTTAACGCGATGAAAGAAAACAAAGCCTTTTTAAAAGAACAAATCATTACTTATTTGGGCAATAAAAGAGCCTTGCTTGATTTTTTAGGCAGGGGCTTTTTGTATGCAAAAAAAGAGCTTAAAAAGGACAAATTAAGCTTTGTGGATGTTTTTAGTGGCTCAGGCATAGTAAGTCGCTTTGCAAAGTCTCATTCAAATTTCATAGTGGCTAATGATTTGGAAAGTTATTCAAGGCTTATAAATCTTTGCTATTTGGAAAATAAAAACGCAAATTTAGAGCAAGAGCTTGATTTTTACTATCAAAAATTACACGAAAATTTAAAGCTTGAAAAAGGCTTTATCACAGAGCTTTATGCCCCAAAGGATGAAGCAAATATTAAGGTAAATGAGAGAGTTTTTTACACGCTTAAAAATGCTATGTTTTTAGATACTTTAAGACAAAAAATAGCTAAAATCATCCCCTTAAATTTACAGCCCTTTTTTATAGCACCACTCATTTATGAAGCTAGCGTGCATTCTAATACTAGCGGGGTTTTCAAGGGCTTTTACAAGGATAAAAATGGGGTTGGTAAATTTGGAGGCGAGGCTGCAAATGCTCTAAAACGCATAAAAGGAGAAATCAGCCTTAAAAAGCCTATTTTTTCAAATTTTAGCTGTGAATTTAAGGTGGAGCAAAAAGAGGCTTTAAGTCTTGCTAGTGAGCTTGAAAGCGTGGATTTAGCTTATTTAGACCCTCCTTATAATCAGCATCCTTATAGTTCAAATTATTTTATGCTAAATTTAATTGCAAATTATCAAAAGCCAAGCCTTATTTCAAGGGTTTCGGGCATACCAAGGGGATGGAACAGAAGCACTTTTAATAAGGCTAAATTTGCTGAAGATGCTCTTTTTGAACTTATCTTAAATTTAAAGGCTAGGGTGATTTTGCTAAGTTATAATTGCGAGGGCTTTGTAAAAAAAGAAAGCTTTGAAAAAAAGTTAAACAAGCTTGGAAATTGCTTTGTTTTAGAACAAAATTATCCTACTTTTAGGGGCAGTAGAAATTTAAAAAACCGCCCCCTAAAGGTAAAAGAACAACTTTATATTTTAACGAAAGGCTAAAATGAAAGCTTATAAAAATGCTATTTTGCTAGCAGGGACCAAGGATAGTGCTTTTGTTATTGGTACTTTGCTTATAAATTTAAAAGATAAAATGGATGAGTTTATAGATATTTTTTATATAATCCACGATGGTTTTAGTGAAAATGACAAATCTTTAATGCAAAAAATAGCAAATGAAAATAAGCAAATTCCTTGCAAATTTGTGCTTTTTACAAGGGATGATTTTTTGCAAAATGTTGCTAAGTTTAATTTAAATTTTAAAAATATAGAAAATAATTTTCTAAAACGCTGGACTCATATGGCTTTTGGGCGTTTTGAGGCTTTGAAATTTTTAGATGAATGCGAAAACATACTTTATTTAGACTTTGATGTTTTGCTTTTAAAAAGCGTTGATGAGCTTTTTAGGCTTAAAAATCAGAGCTTTGCTTTGGCAGCTAGAAGAGGGAAAAATATTTTATATGAAAATTTTAAGGATGAAAATTGTGAGTTTAGGGAAAATAAAATTTGGCGAACTCCTATAATTTTATTTAATGATAATATTAAAAATTCACTAAAATATTATGATTTGGTTTATAAATTTGCTATTTTTGATAATAATTTAATCGATGATCAATCAGTTTTTAGTTTATTTTGTTTTTTTACAAAACTAAAAATAAAGAGTTTAGAAGATAAATTTGAGGGACAGGTTTGCCTTAAAACAAGTTTAAACTCAAGCATTATTCACGCTTATGGGAGTAATCAAAGATTTTGGAATAATGCCATTTGTAACCGCACTTGGCCTACTTGGCAAGATTATTATGAAAAATGGCTTAAAATGGGTGGAAGTGCTTATGAAAAGGGCTTTATGGCTAATACAACTTATAGCATTCAAAGGGTGAGATCTCATCTTTGCTATAAATTTGGCACAATTTTAATAAAAGCTTACAAAGAGCCAAAATTCCTAGTTTTAGCTCCTTTTTCTTTGCTTAAAATTTATTTAAAACATAAGACTCAAAACAAAGCTTATAATAAATTTATAAGACAAAATCCAAGTCTTAAAATGCCCCCACTTGAAAAATATGATGATTACGCCGCAGCAGTAGCGGAAAAACAGACTTTTTCTTATCGTTTGGGGAAAAGCTTTTTGGAAATTTTTAAAAGCTTTAAAGGCTTTTTTAACTTTTTAGAAGATGCAAAAAAACTTAAAAAAGAATACTTGCAAAATTTGTGAAATATTGGTTTAAAAAAGATATAATGAAAGGTCAAAATTATAAATTAAATTTTAAAATTTTAAAATTTAGCCTTAAAATCAAGTTAAATTTGAGATTTTTATAATTTAGTAAAAATTTTTAATCAATAATAATTATTATTTAAGAATTTTATATTATAATTTTGAAAAAATTAAAAGGAGACAAAATGTCAGTTACTAAACAACTACTTCAATTACAAGCGGATGCTCATCATTTATGGGTCAAATTTCATAATTATCACTGGAATGTAAAAGGACTTCAGTTTTTTTCTATCCACGAATACACCGAAAAAGCTTATGAGGAAATGGCTGAGCTTTTTGATGATTGTGCAGAAAGAGCTTTACAGCTTGGGGAAAAAGCTATAATTTGTCAAAAAACTTTAATGGAAAATGCTAAAAGCCCTAAGGTAGAAAAAGACTGCTTTACTCCAATTGAAGTGATAGAGTTTATAAAAAAAGACTATGAATATCTTTTAAACGAATTTAAGGTTTTAAATATAGAAGCAGAAAAGGCAAGTGATACCACAACAGCGGCTTTTGCACAAGAAAATATAGCAAAATACGAAAAAAGCCTTTGGATGCTAAGTTCAACCTTACAAAACACTTGCAAAATGTAGTTTTAAGAGCTTTGGCTCTTAAAACTCTCACTCAATTTATGCTATAATGTCCTTTTTTAAAGGATAAAAATGAAAATTTTAAACTTTTTTTATGAGTATTATTCTAAATTTGAGATAAATTATGAAAGAAAACTTCAAATTCCAAACAAAAATATACTTATAAAAGGACCTAAAAATTGTGGTAAAAAAACGCTTATTTTTAATTATTTATCACAATTTAATAAAGATGAAATTTTGTTTATAAACTTGCAAGATACGCGTTTTGAAAGCTCTTGTTTAGATGAGCTTTCAAGTTTTTTAAAAAATAAAGCTTGTATAAAAATTCTTTGCCTTTATGGGCTTGAGTTTGCTTTAAATTTAGAAAAAATAGATATTCAAATCATACTAAGTAGTGAAAAAAAGGATTTGAAAATAAACGGCTTTGAGGAGCTTTGGCTTGATTTTTTTGACTTTGAAGAATATATTAGCATAAACAAAAAAAACTTGCCAATTAATCATCTTGTAGGGCTTTATTTGCAAAGTGGGCGAAGTAAATTTGGCGAAAATAACGCGTTAATAAAACAAAATTATAATGCCTTGCAAGTAGAAATTCTAAAATATCTAGCCTTGAATTTAGGACAAGAAATTAGCATAGCAAAGCTGTTTTTAGAGCTTAAAAAGCAGTTTAAAACATCAAAAGATAGCGTTTATAACGCCTTTAAAGAGCTTGAAAACAATTATACAATCTATCCTTTAGTGCACGATGAAAAAAGGCTTCAAAAGGTGTATTTTAGGGATTTTGGGCTAAGGAATAATCTTTGCATACAAAAGGATTTTAAACACTTGTTTGAAAATGTGATATTGTGCGAACTTTTTAAATTTAAAAATGAGCTTTTTTATAATAAAATTTTTAATTTTTATAATAAAGATTTAAAAGTAGCTTATATTTCAGCTCCTACCTTGGATGTGGATTTGATAAAAATCAAAGCCAAAAAAATTACAAGCAAAGCTTTGGAGCTTAGGATTTACCATATAATTTTTATAACTTTGTCAAGCGAGGGAGAATTTGCAGAACAGGGTATAAAATTTGAAATTTTACCATTTGATAAATTCGCCCTTAGTTTTTAATCATACTTTTCAAGCTTGTATTGTTTTATGATTTTGCTTATAATGTTTATATAATGTCCACCAAGCTCTGAGTAAGCATTTAGGCTTTTAATGGCTTCAAGTCCGTTTATTTCCTTACCTTGACTTATAAACAAAGCTCTTTGAGAGCGAAAATTTTCATAAGCAAAATGTCTGTTTAAATTCAAAACATAAGAATCAACGCTTTCTTGTAGGCTATCAAAAATTTTAATTTTATGCTTTTTTTCAGGTTGTCTTAAATCAGGCACTAAGCCCTTTTCACCCCAAGTCCATTCGCCAAAAAGATTATTTGCCTCTCTAGCAAAGCGACTAGTGCCGGTTGCACTTTCTACCAATGCTTGAGCCATACCTATGGATTTTGGAATTTTTTGGATACGCTTTTTATACTCTACAAAATCATACAAATTTTTAATGCGATATTTATCTTTTAAAGATATCAATTTTTGTAAATTTTCTTTACTTAAATTCCTAAAACCATTTTTAAAACTATCCTTAAAAATGGCTTCCACAAAGGCTTTTTCTTTGTCAATTTCTTTAAAACTCTCATCAAGCATTAAACTCATTTTTGTTAAAAAAATCTGCCTTTTTTGCTCCGTATTTAGCTTGTAATAATCCTCGCTAAATTCAAAGTTACTAGCAAAAAGCGTTATGAAAAAACTAAGAAAAATTATAATCTGCTTCAAAACAAAACCTCACTTTTCCTTTAAAAAACAATTCTTCATTTTCAAATTTAAAGCTTACTTCTTCCTTGCTTTTTGGACTAATTGTCGCTTTATTTTTTATTTTTTTGTCTAAAAAAGCAAGATAAAAACAAGCTCCCATTCCAGTCCCACAAGCTAGAGTTTCACCCTCAACTCCACGCTCAAAAGTGCGAACTTGTAGGAAATTTTCATTAATGATTTTTGCAAAATTTACATTAGCATTATACTGAATTCTCATTTTTTTGCAAAGTTCTTCATCAAATTCATTCAAATCATCGCAAAAATGCACTAAATGTGGCACTCCAGTATCGCAAAGCTGCCAAAGTTTTTCATTTTTTTCAAATTTTGGCTCTACTTTTTTTATTTTACCCAAGCAAACCTCTACAAAATCTTTATCTACAAAGGCTTTTATCGCTCCAGCACCGGTTAAAAAACGCATTTTAGAATTTACTCCGTTTATGTAGTGTGCAAAATGAGCAGCCGCTCTTGAGCCATTGCCACACATATTAGCTCTTGAGCCGTCTTGGTTATAAAATTCCCATTCAAAATCATACTCTTTACTTGGAAAAATTTCTATAAAACCATCAGCTCCTATGCCACTATAGCGATTACAAAGGGTTTTTGCTAATAAGCTTTTATCTTCTTTTTTATTAGAATTTGTGATTATAAAGTCATTTCCATTAGCACAATATTTATAAAATTTCATCTCAATCCTTTTAAATTTTGTAAAAAATTTTCACATTTTTTCTCAAATTCTTCAAAGCTTCCCAAATTTTCGATAACAAAATCAGCTTTTTTTATTTTTTCTTCTATATCAATTTGAGAATTTAGCCTTAAAATTGCTTCTTTTTTGCTTAAATTATTTCTTTTTATAAGTCTTTCAAGGCTTAGCTCTTTTGTGGAGTAAATTACTATAACCTTACCTAAATTTTCATAAGCTTTTGTTTCAAAAAATAATGGAATTTCCACAAAAAAAGGCTTATTTTCTTGCTCTAAGTGCTGTATTTTTTCTAAAATTTCAGCCCTTATTAAAGGGTGCATAAAATTTTCAAGTTTTTTTTTGGCAAATTTATCTTTAAAAATGAGCTCTGCTAAGGCTTTTTTATCAATTTTATGGTTTTTAAGTAAATTTTCATTTTCAAAAAGTTTTGAAATTTTATTTGCATTTTTTTGTAGAATTTGGGCTGAAATTTCATCTGCACTAAGACAGCTAAAGCCCATATTTTCAGCTATTTTTAAAAAGCTACTCTTCCCAGCTGCTATGCTTGATGTCACAAAAAAAGTATTTTTCATCTTATGCCTTATTAAAACTTTTTTAGCTAAAATACACTTTTAAATTTAAGGAAAAATAAATGAAAATTTCATATGAAGATGCTGGAGTTAGTATAGCTAAGGGAAATGCCTTTGTAGAGGCGATAAAACCAAGCGTTAAAGAAACTTTTAATGAAAATGTTTTAGGCGGGATAGGTTCTTTTTCAGGGGCTTTTCGTATGCCTGTGGGTTATAAAAAGCCTGTGATTTTAGGGGCAACTGATGGGGTTGGAACTAAGCTTCGTTTGGCAATTGATGCAAAAAAATACGACAGCATAGGACAGGACTTAGTAGCAATGTGCGTAAATGATTTGATTTGTAATTTTGCTACTCCGCTTTTTTTCTTGGATTATTACGCTACGGCTAAGCTTGATTTAGAAGTAGCAAAAATTGTTGTATCTAGCATTGCCAAAGCTTGCAAGGAAAGTAATTGTGCCCTAATAGGTGGCGAGACGGCTGAAATGCCTGGAATTTATGCAAAAAATGATTTTGATTTGGCTGGTTTTGCTGTGGGAATGGCTGAAGAAGAAGAAATTGACAGAAGCAAATTTGTTAAAAACGGGGATTTGCTTTTAGCCTTGCCAAGTTCAGGGCTTCATTCAAATGGCTTTTCTTTGGCTAGAAAGGTGCTTTTTGAAGAGCTTAAAATGAAATTTGATGATAAAATAGAGGGTAAAAAGCTCATTGATATTTTGCTTGAGCCAACTAGGCTTTATGTTAAGGACTTTTTAAGATTAAAACCTTTCATAAATGCTCTAGCTCACATAACAGGCGGAGGCTTAGTAGAAAATTTACCACGCATTTTTCCAAGGGGAATAGGAGCTGTGATAAGAAAGCATCATTTAAAAACTGCTGAAATTTTTTATAAAATCGGCGAATGCGTTGAAGAAAGTGAAATGTATAAAAGCTTTAATATGGGCGTGGGACTTGTTCTTGTGGTTTCGCCTGAAAATGTTTCAAGGGTGCTTGAAAACTCAGATGCTTTCATAATTGGCGAGGTTGTTTTAAACGAGGGCGTGATTTTGGAGTAAAGTAAAGCTAGATTAAATTTTACGCTTTATTGAGAATTTTTAAAATTAATAAATTCTTATAAAAATATAAAAACATTGAATTTAGAGTAAGTATCATATAATATAACTATTAAAACTCAAAATTAAGGAATATGATAGCAAATCAAAAAATGATAGCGATTTTATGCTTTGGTGTTTTTGGGCTTTTAAGCACATATCTTGGGCTAATGGTGTTACTTTTATCTGTGCGTTTAATGTGGCTTTATTGTTTATTTTGGGAGCTATTTTAGGCTTTTTAAGCGGACTTATGAATAATACTTACACTATGTGATAACTAGTCCATTTTTAAAGGCAGCTGATTTTATAAATGGTTTATTTTTATCTGTAGTAGCTTTGGGACTAAATTTTGGAATTTTTGTATGTGGATTATTTATAGAAGCTTTTAACACGCTATATTGCCATTGCTTTAATTATGCTTGTAATGCTTGGTTTTGTGGCGATACTTTTGTGATTTTTAGTAGAAAAACGCACAAATTTATAAGGAGTAGATTATAAAAATTGCGATTTTTGGAACAGGTATAGTTGGCAGGGCATTTGCCTTGAGGTTACAGGGATTAGGGCATAGTGTAATGCTAGGCACAAGAGATGTAAAAACCACGAGTAAAAGGACGGATAGCGATGCTAAAGGCACGATAGGCTATGCACTCTGAGCAAAAGAGCATCCAAATATAACCTTAGCAGAATTTGCAAAAGCCGCCGCTTGATGCGATATGATAATCAATGCAAACGATGGAAATAAGAGCCTTGAGATATTTAGTAATATAGAGCCTAAATATCTAAAAGATAAAATTATTCTTGATCTTTCGCTACCACTTGAATTTCACGCTGATATGCCATCTAGTGTAAGCTTAAAGGATGGTAAAAGTCTAGGCGAGAGATTGCAAATTCTATTATCTCAAAGCTTTGTAGTTAAGACATTAAACACTATGCCCAATAGTCTAATGATTGATCCAAAAGGCTTAGGCAAGGCGCATCATACCTTTATTTCTGGCGATAGTAGCGAGGCAAAAGAGCGAGTTTTGGGGCTTTTGGGTGAGTTTGGCTGGGATAGAAAAAGTGTTATTGATTTAGGTGGAATAGTTAGTGCTAGGACTAGCGAGCTGTATGCAAATATGATTTTTGATATAGCAAAAGCGATTGGCACTTATGAATTTAACATTGCCATAGTGAAGCGTTAATTAATCTTAAACATTATAAATCCCAGCTTTATAAGCGTTTAAATTTAGCTTAAACCATTCTATCGTTTGAGCTAGTCCATCCTCAAGGCTTGTTGTGCTTTGCCAAGTGCTAAGTCTTTTAAGCTTAGAACTATCGCACAAAAGCCTTAAAACCTCGCTATTTTTAGGACGCAATCTTGTGTTATCTGTTAAAATTTCAATATCTGAGTTTAAAAGTTTTTTGATAAGATCCACTACTTCTTGCATAGAATATTCCACTCCGCTTCCTATGTTAAATACTTCGCCGTAATTTTCAAGCCCTAAAAGAGCTAAAAAGCCCTCGCAGGTATCACGCACGAAATTTAAATCTCTTTTTGGGCTTAAATCCCCAAGTTTAAGGCTTTTTGCTCCACTTAAAATTTGCGTTATTATGGTAGGAATAATAGCCCTTGCGCTTTGCCTTGGTCCATAAGCATTAAAAGGACGCGCAACAATCACAGGCAAATCAAAGGCATTATAATAGCTTAAAGCCATCATATCGGCTGAAATTTTACTCGCTGAATAAGGGCTTTGAGGTTGCAGTGGGTGCTTTTCATCTATTGGCGTGTAAAGGGCTGAGCCATAAACCTCGCTTGTTGAGGTGTGAATGATCTTTTTAAGTTTGTGTTTTTTAGTTGCTTCAAGTATGTTTAATGTGCCTTGAATATTCGTATCCACATAGCTTTGCGGTGCGATATAAGAATAAGGTATAGCAATTAAGGCTCCTAGGTGAAACACAGCATCCATTCCCTCACAAAGCTTATCACAAAAAAAGCTATCCCTTAAATCTCCACTTACCACCTCTATCTTGTCTAAATTTGCAATTTTTTCTAAATTTCCCCAAAAATTAAAAGAATTATACTGACTTAAAGCCCTTATTTTAAAGCCTTTTTCAAGCAAAAGTTCAGTTAAATGAGAGCCTATAAAGCCATCAGCTCCTGTGATTAAAACACGCATTTTTTTCCTTTATAGTTTAAATTCGCTTCCAGCGTCTAAAATTCCAGCATAATATAAATAAAAAAACAAAATTCCCAAAATTATACGATAAATTCCAAAAGATATAAAGCTAAATTTAGAGATAAATTTTAAGAAAAATTTTATAACAAAAACAGCTACCAAAAAAGCCGTTATAAAGCCTACGATAAGCGGGATTAAAGAAGCTATATTACTTAAAAGCTCACTTTCTTTATAAAAGCTGTAAAGTGTCGCTATTATCATAGTTGGAATGGCTAGTAAAAAGCTAAACTCAGCTGCTATTTTTCTGTCAAATCCTAACAAAAGTCCGCCTATTATACTAGCTCCACTTCTTGAGGTTCCTGGTATCATAGCAAGGGATTGGAAAATTCCTATCAAAAAGGCTTGTTTAAGGCTTATTTGACTTAAGGAATTTATTTTATATGCTTTATTTTTGTGTTTTAATTCTATGATTATTAAAATTAAGCCCCCTAAAATCAGCATTAAAACAACTATCCAGCCATTAAATAAAAGGCTTAAGTACTTAGCTACAAAAAGTCCTATGAGTCCTGTTGGAAAAAAGCCTACGGCAAGTTTTAACCAAATTCCAAAGCCCTCAATTAAACGCTGATAAAACACAAAAACTACGGCTAAGATAGAGCCAAGCTGTATTATGATTAAAAAACTTTTCCAAAACTCGTTTATATCGATGTTTAAAATAGTAGTTCCTAAAATCATATGTCCTGTGGAAGAAACAGGCAAAAATTCCGTCAAACCCTCGATAATACCTAGTATAAAAGCATTTAAAATTTCCATTTTTATCCTTAAAAGTGCAAATTATAACAAAAGGTGTTAAATAAGCTTAGTTTTTGAAATTTAAGCTGTAGTTTGAAAACTTAAAGAAATATTAAAAATTATAAATTTAACGATGAATTCGTAACAAAATTTAAAGAAAATTAAATTTTTTGTTTAAAAAAACTTAAATTTAAGTTACTTTAAGTAACATATAAATTTTAAACCAAAGGAGTGCATTTTGAAAGATACAAATTTAGACAAAAGCCTTTTAGGGCATCCAAAGCCCCTTTTTAGCCTTTCTATGACTGAGCTTTGGGAGAGATTTTCCTTTTATGGAATTCGTCCTTTGCTTGTGCTTTTTATGGCAGCAACCCTAGCTCAAGGAGGTTTAGAAATTCCAAGGGATCAAGCAGCAGCAATTGTGGGAATTTTCGGCTCTTGTTTATATCTTGCAACACTGCCTGGAGCGTGGTTAGCGGATAATATCTTAGGACAGAAAAAAGCAGTTTTCATAGGGGCTATTATCATAGCTCTTGGGCATTTAAGCATAGCCTTAAGCATTTTTAACTCGCTTATGTTTTTTTTAGGGCTTGTTTTCATAGTCATTGGCACAGGGCTTTTTAAAACTTGTGCTTCTGTAATGGTAGGAACGCTTTATAAAAAGGATGATCCAAGAAGGGATTCAGGCTTTACTATCTTTTATATGGGGATAAACTTGGGTGCTTTTATCGCACCTTTAATTTGTGGTTTTATAAACCAAAAATACGGCTGGCACTTAGGCTTTGGCGTAGGTGGGCTTGGTATGCTTGTAGCTTTATTAATTTTTGCTTTTAAAACCATACCTGATTTTAATGAATTTCATTCTAAAGTGGGCTTAGAATACGACTACACAAAGCCTTTGCAAAAAAGTAAATACGCAAATTTAGTTTTTATAATAGGCGCTATTTTGGTGCTTGGCTTTTTGATTTTGGCATTTACGGGCTTTATAAGTTTAGATCCTATAAGTCTTAGCAAAAAGATGATTTTTATCATTTTAAGTTTTGCTGGAATTTACTTTTTGTATTTGCTATTTTTTACAGGCATTAGCAAAGATGATAAAAAATCTTTGTTAATTTTTATCATTTTATTTTTAGCAGCTGCTACTTTTTGGGGAGCTTTTGAGCAAAAACCTACGACTTTTAATCTTTTTGCTCAAGATTTTACAGATAGAATGCTTTTTGGTTTTGAAATTCCAGCCGTGTGGTTTCAGTCTTTAAATCCTTTATTTATCATTATTTTAGCACCTATTATTGCTGGAATTTGGATAAAACTTTCTAAGATGAGTTTTGAAATTTCTTCCATTACTAAATTTGGGCTTGGCGTTTTAGGAGCTGGGCTTGGTTTTGGTATAATGATACTTGCTTCGAAAAGCGTTTTAGCAAATAATGGCATTAGTGTTTCTATGCTTTATATCACCATAAGCATTTTATTTTTAACCCTTGGAGAGCTTTGTTTATCGCCTGTGGGACTTTCTATAATGAGTAAAATTGCACCTAAGATTATCAAAAATCAAGTTATGGGACTTTGGTTTGTAGCTTCTTCTCTTGGCAACATTATAGCAGGATTAATAGGTGGTGGGATAGACCAAAAAAACATAGCTTCTTTGCCTGAGCTTTTTCAAACTTGTATGTTTGTTTTGCTTGGTGTGGCTGTGCTTTTATTTATCTTAAAACCTTTCATAAGCAAACTTACAAAAAATTCTTAAGCCTTAAAATTTTAGCGTGAAATTCTATATTTTAGTAGTTTTCACGCCACATTTTTAACAAAATAATTTATAAAGTGATAGATTATATTTTATACTTATTTAAGACTTTTAATAATATACTAATTGATAATAAATATTATTTAAATTAAGCCATAAATTCTAAACTAAAGGCGAATTTTAGGCGTTTTAAGCTTTAAGGGAAGTGATGAAAATTTTAAAAATTACATTTTTTGCCGTATTTTTATTTTTGCTAAATTTTGCTTTTGCTAGAGTGGATGATTATATAGCTGAGGCTGAAATTATTAAAGATATCTTAAAACAAAGTGTGCAGAGCTATGAAAAGGGTGATAATTTAAAGGCAAAAAAGCTTAGCGAAGATGCTTATTTTCAACATTTTGAAAATATGGAGGGTCCAGTTGGCAGAAATATAGGCAGAAAAGCTATAACTATGGAGCGTAAATTTGTAAATTTGCGTCGTTTATACAAGGATAATGCACCTATAAAGCAAATCAATGCTTTAATTGATAGTCTTTATTACGATTTAGACGAGGTTGCACCGATTTTACAAAATGGCTATCGTTTAAAAGCTGAAATAAGTGATATAAACTACGACAAGGAAAAAGCAGAGCAAGAAAGCATAAAAGCAAATGCCAAAAGAGAGCAAGATGCTGAAGATTTAATAGCCCAAATAATGGGTGTTAGCAAAGATGAGTTAGCAAAGTCAAGCGATGTTTTAAATGAAAACTCAGATAAAACAAGTGAAATTCAAAACACACAAGATAGCGTAAATGCTGATTTACAGGCTATGGCGGCTATGGATGCTAGACTTCAGTTTTTGCTTGATAATATTTCTAGCAAATTTAGCCAAGCAGCTAGTGCTTTTAAAGGTGGTGATTATGAGACTAGTAAGGGTTTTTTAAATGACGCTTTGTTTAGTGATTATAGAAATTCTAAGCTTGAAATTTTGATTAATAAATTTACAAAAAGTGGGAATGATCAAAAAATTCAACAAGCCATTAGAAAACTAATACGCCAAATAAACGAGCAAAACATCGACGAAAAAGGCTTTAGAGATAGCTTAGAAAAGATAGAAGAAGAGCTTTTTGAAGTGTTTTTACAAATTCCAAATGAAGAGCTTTCAAGTTTGCAAATAGCAGGTTTTAGCGACGAAAATAAGGGCAAAAATTATGCAAAAGTAGCAGATGAAATAAAACTTGCTTTGAATGAAATTTTAAAAAATTATGATGGTTTTAGTGCTTCTATAATCGATGATTTGCAAGGAATTTACCTTGATATTTTTGAAGCAAGTGGTATGGAAAGTAAGATCGGAGCTGTTGATAGCAACTTAAAACTAAAAATTGAAAGCTTGTTTTCAAAAAGTGTAGCTTTAATCAAAGCAAACGCTGAAAAAGATGAACTTGAAGCAAATTTTGCTAGTCTTAACGAGCTTATTTCATCAAGCCTTGATATGATACAAGATTCAACGTCTTATTCGCTTTTTATATGGGCTTTAAGCATTATACTTCGCGAGGGTTTAGAAGCTTTAATAATCGTTGTGGCT
>Cebus_capucinus_imitator_PRJNA485217_SSR105__coassemble_529_pt1 | contig 15231 bp, 15 predicted proteins | sample Cebus_capucinus_imitator_PRJNA485217_SSR105__metabat2_low_PE_008 | metagenome-assembled genome bin Cebus_capucinus_imitator_PRJNA485217_SSR105 | reverse complement strand
TTTAAAGTATTAAATAAATGTTATTTTAACACTTTGTAAATTTAAGTCAAATTTAGTAAAATGCAAAATTTAGCCTTACTTTAAATTTATAATTAATTCTTCAAAAAAATCTTTCATTATCATAGCTAAGGCTTTGTAAAACTCACTTTTTGCATTGTTTAAAACATCTAAATTCCACTCAAAAAACCAGCTAAAATCTTCTTTTAAAAACCTAGCTAAACTTTCAAAATCCTTACTTTTTATCAAATATCTTATAAACAAAAGTTCATTAATCATACTATCGGCTGGTTCTTTATCAAAAAATTCCAAAAAATTATGTTTTATAAAAATTTCTCTAACTTTTTGAGAATTTAAAGAATAAATTTCTTTATCTTTACTAAGATAAAAAGAAGCGTAAAGCGGTGCTTTTACAAAGTCCGTATCGCTTAAAAAAAGAGAAGTGTAATCACTTGCTATAAAATTTTCATTTTCGTTTAAATTTGTTAAAATCTTTAAAGCCTTAGCTTGTAAAGGCTTATTAACTTGCAAAAATTCACGCCAAAAGCCCTCTTCTTTCATTTTTTTTAGCAAAAAATCACTCGGTGGGTTTTGCAAAAAAGATATGAAAATATTTATAGCAAGAATTTGCATTAACTATGTCCTTGCATAATTTGTGTGCTTATAAGCCCATAAAATAGCATTCTTGTAGTAAAAACTCCCACAAAAGCACAAAGTAGGGCAAAATAAGCAAAGAATTTATTCTGAAATTTTTCTTGTAAATAATTATGCAAATACCAAGTGCTTATGCTTAGCCCTAAAAAGAAAAAAGACAAAGATATAAACCACACATAAGAATTTCCTAAAAGTTCAAAAGGATTTACAAGCCCCATAATCCAAATTTGTCCCACATGCAAGGTTTGCAAAACTATAGAAGTGCTTAAAAGTCCTATGCCGATAAGCCCCGCAAAAAAGGACATTTTTCTTTCTTTTTCGCTTTTTTGAAAAAAACAATAATAAACCACAGAGCCCAAAAATAAAGCACTTGAGAAAAAATACAATAAAGTAATTTTAAAATTCCAAGTAGGAACGCTCTCTTGCATAGAACCATAAGCCCCACTCATAAAGAAAAGTCCCAAAATTCCACAAAACAAAGTTAGCAAAAAAATCCATTTTGTAGTTTTATAGTAAAGCAAAAAGCCAAACACAAGCACCAAGGAAACAAACAAAATTTCATTATTCATCCAACCAATATGCCACTCATTATTTGCATAAAATACACCTAAGCGGTTTAAAACACTAAAAATATGACTTATATCGTTTAAGTGAAAAAATGATGGCACAAAAGAAACTAGCACAGCAAAGCCTAAAATAAGTCCAAAATTCTTTAAGTTTGAAAGGCTTTTATAGCCACCAAAAAAAGCGGGAGCATAAACAAAACTAAGCCCTATAAATGCTTGTGCTAGTATGGTAAAAAGCACTAAGGGCATTTCACTAAAGATATGATTAAATGATGTCATTTTTTACTCCTTGATAGTTTTGTGGCAGGTGAAAAATAGCGCTTTTATTGCCTGATGGCAAACTATGTTTTTCAGGCACTATACATAAATTTGGATGAGTTATATTAGCATCAGGTAAAGGCGTTATAGACGCTTCATTTCCATACTCTTCTCTTAGTTTTACTATATCTCCAGCCTTTAAAGCCCTAAAAGGACAAGAATCAACGCAAATTGGATTTTTATTCTCTTTTAATCTCTCATAACAACCATCGCATTTACTCATATGAGAGCTTTCGTGGTTAAATTGTGGAGCACCATAAGGACAAGCCATAGCACAGGCTTTACAACCTATACACTTACTATCATCAATTGCTACTATGCCCCATTTTACCTTCATAGTAGCACCTGTTGGACACGCTTTTAAACAAGCTGGATTTGAGCAGTGATTACAAGAAATCGAAGTATAGTAAGCAAAAACGCTTTGTTCTACGCTACCATCTTCTTTACAAACCCAGTTTCCGCCTTCAGTTTCAAAAACACGGCGAAAATTTACCCCAACAGGCATATTTTTATAATCCTTACAAGATAAAGAACAAGTCCTGCAACCTACGCATTTGTTTTGATCTAACATAAAGCCAAATTGTGAATTTTCTTCTAATTTCATCATCTTTTCCTTAAATTTTAGTAATCTCAACTAAAATAGAATGCTGTCCATTTCCCTTTGAAATAGCCGTTGGAACTATACTTGCTAAAGAATTTACACAGGTTCCAACATCAACACCATTTTCATACTTAGCCCACGATCCTTGCGGAGTCACAGCACAACCTGGGATAATCTTTGGCGTAACCTTTGCCATACCTTGTATAATGCCTAAATCATTTCTAACTTGCACGATGTCCCCTGTTTTTATGCCCCTATTTTTAGCATCTATAGGATTTATCCAAATTTCTTGCGGATTTGCCTCTCTAATTTCTTTTATCTCCCAAAAACTAGAATGAGTTCTACCCTTGTAATGATAGCCATAAAACTGCAAAGGATATTTTTCTTTTAAAGGATCTAAAATTCCCTCTCTTTGACTTTCAAACACAGGTATTGGCGCGATTTGTTGTCCTTGTCTTAATTTCCAAGTTTTTTGCATAATAGCAAGTTTTGTGCTATAAATTTCAATCTTCCCACTAGGTGTTTTTAAAGGATTTTTAATAGGATCTTTTATAAAATTTTCAAGCCCTATATTTGGCTTTACGGGTTCAAATTTCACAAGTCCTTTACTTTGCATTTCATCAAAACTTGGTAAAAGTGGATTTTTTTCCATACTTTTTTCATAAAGGAATTTAAGCCAATCTTTTTGCGTTCTACCTTCGCTAAAAGCTTGTTCTATGCCTAAACGCTTTGCAAGTTCTAAACACATTTCATAAACAGGCTTTGCCTCACCAACTGGTTCAATAGCCTTTTGACAATAAATTATATAAGGTCTATTGCTATAATACCCCGCACTAGGTCTTATAAAATCTTCTTGCTCTAACATAGTAGCATCAGGTAAGATATAATCAGCATAGTTATTTGACGGCGTTCTAGTGACATTAATATCCACTATACACTCACAAAGACTCTCATCGCTTAGTATATTATGCACCTCTTTAATCGTGCTGTGCTGATTTGTAAGACAATTTCCTGCTGTATTAAAGATAAATTTGATATTTTGTTTAAGTTTTGTAGTCCCACGAACTCCATCGCTTAAGTCAGTCATTTCTTTACCACGATAAATCGCATCTGTAAATAAAAAACAAGGTATAGAGTCCTTTATAGGATTTTTAAAAGGCATTCCCATTACATCATAAGTTTTACTTGAGCCTGTTCTAGCGCCTGTATTTGTGCCATCCTTACCAACACAACCCACCATACAGGCTAGTGTTGCTATGGCTCTTGCGTTTTGTTCGCCATTTGAATGCCTTTGAACACCCCAACCTTGCTCTATAAAACAAGGCTTAGTAGTAGCAATTTCTCTTGCAAGCTGTATTATGCGACGAGCTGGAATTTTAGTAAGCTCACTAGCCCATTTTGGCGTTTTTTCCACCCCATCACTAAGCCCTAAAACATAGCTTTCATAGCTTGAGTTTTTAGCTGCATCACTTGGCAAGGTATTTTCGCTAAAGCCTATAGTATAAGTATCAAGGAAGTTTCTATCTAGTAAATTTTCTTTTATCATAACATAAGCAAGCCCTGCTACTAAAGCCGCATCAGTTCCAGGAGCTATAGGAATCCACTCATCACAATGTCCTATTAAAGAATCATTATATCTTGGATCTATATGTATAATCTTACAATCACTTTCTTCTAAAGCCTTATGATAAGCGTAGCCAACGCCACCTCCGCCCATCCTTGTCTCGCAGTGATTTACCCCAAAAAATACAGCAAGTTTTGCAGAACGCAAAATAGCTATATCACTAGCTGGTGAGCCACCATAAAAATAATTCATAGCGTTTGAAATTTGAGCTGTGGAATAAGAATTATAATAATTTAAATACCCACCATAAACGCTTAAAAGCCTAGCCCAAGGACCTTGAGTACAGCGATTTATAATAGTTCCTGTAGTGCCTGTGCCATAAGGGATATAAAAGGCTTCGTTGCCGTATTTTTCTTTAACTTCTTTCATTTTTGCTGAAATTTCATCAAAGGCTTGTTCCCAAGAAATAGGCATAAATTTGCCCTCACCTCTTTTGCCAACCCTTTTTAAAGGTCTTCTCAAGCGATTTGCATTATAGACTTTGTATTTTGAGCTACGCCCTCTTATACAAGCTCTTACTTGACGCTTATCAAAGCTATCATCGCCTTCATCATCGGTGCTAACATATTGTATGACCCCATCTTTAGTATGCACTTTAACAGGACATTTAGTTCCGCAATTTACATTACAACCAGCCCATTTTGTAAGCAAAGGCGAAGTTTGAAGCAAATTCGCACTTATAGGGCTTAGAGCAAGAGTGCTGAACAAAGAACTCCATTTTAAAAAATCCCTACGATTTTGTTGCATAATTTCTCCTTGAATTTCTCAAAAAATGGCTGAAATTATATATCAAAAAATAATTTAGTTTAATTAATTTAAGAGTTTGAAAGTCCTATTATATAAGCATTTTATGAAATTTAAATTATTCTAAAAAGATTAAAAATAAAATTTTAGAATAATATAAATAAAAATTTTTAAAATTTAAACCTTAAATTTAAATTTGTAATATTTTTATCACTCAGAATTTTAAAAATAATTTTTAAATAAATTTTATAATTTAACCCCCCTATGGGCTTGTATGAAGCGTTTTTTTGTATTATAATCCTTAAATTTACAAAAGAAATTTTAAAAACAAAGGAAAAAAAATGCTTAGAATTTTACTCATTCTTTTTTTATTTTCAAATCTTTTTGCAAAAACCCCACAAGATACGCTAGTAATAGCAGTTGAAAACGAAATTTCAAAGATAAATCCAGCCTACAGCGAAGACCACGATGAAATTTTATCATTAATTTTTTCAGGGCTAACTCGCTTTGATGAAAATATGAATCTAAAGCCTGATTTAGCAAAATCCTGGAGCATAAGCGAAGATGCTTTAACTTATGATTTTATCTTAAGAGATGATGTTTTGTGGCACGATGGGGCTAAGTTTAGTGCTAGTGATGTGAAATTTAGCATAGAAGCGTTTAAAAATCCTAAAAATAACTCCTTTGTTTATGTAAATTTTGAAGATATCAAGGATGTTGAAATTTTAGATGATTATCATCTAAGAATTCATCTTTCAAAGCCTTTTCCTGCACTACTTGATGCCTTAAGCATTGGTATGATTCCTAAGCATTTGCTTGAAAATGAAAATTTAAACACTACTTCTTTTAACGAAAATCCCATAGGAACAGGTGCTTACAAATTTGTAAAATGGTGGAAAGAATACGAAGTGATAGAACTTAAGGCTAATGAAAATTTCCACCTTTCAAAGGTAAAAACTCAAAAACTTGTAATAAAACGCATTTTTAGTCCTTTAATGGCTGTTATGCAACTTAAAAGTGGGCAAGTTGATGCTGCCTTAGTTAGTGATTTTGATGTTTTAAATATGCTTAAAAATGATAAAAATTTTAAAATTTTACAAGAAAAATCAGCTGATTATAGGGCTTTGATGTTTAATTTTGAAAATACTTTTTTAAAAGATCTTAGGGTTAGAAAGGCTTTAAATTACGCAGTTGATAAAAAAAGCATAGTAGAAAAACTCCTACATAATCAAGGCTTTATAGCCACTCATCCTTTGCAAAATTCCTGGGCTAGCATTGATTTTAAAGACTATGAATATAATCCAAAAAAGGCTGAAAATTTACTTTTAGAAGCTGGTTTTAAGAAAAATGATAAGGGCATTTTTGAAAAAAATGGCAAGGCTTTGAAATTTGAAATTTACACTATGAGTAATGATACCTTGCGTGTTTCTTTGGCTAAAATTTTGCAAAGTGATTTTAAAAAAATAGGCGTTTTAAGCGAAGTTGTAGCAAAACCTGCCGGAAGTTTTGACTATACAAAGGTTGATAGCTTTTTGGTTGGTTGGGGAAGTCCTTATGATCCTGATTTTCACACCTTTAGAGTCTTTCACAGCTCACAAGATAGTGCTTTAAACGAGCAAGGCTGGAATTTTGGACATTATAAAGATGAAATTGTTGATGAGAGTTTGCAAAAAGCTAGAAATACCTTAAATTTAGAGCAAAGAAAGGCCGAATACGCCAAATTTATAAAGGCTCTTTATGAAAATCCGCCTTTTATTTTCCTTGCTTATCTTGACTTTTCTTTAATTTATGATGCTAGGATTAAAGGAGTTAAACAAAGAATTTTAGGACATCACGGCGTTGGCTTTAGCTTTAATGTATATGAGTGGCAAAAGTGATAAAACGCCTTATTTTTAGTATTTTCGTAGCTTTTTTTAGCACTTTTTTATGCTTTGTTTTGTTAAATTTTAGCAAGGCAAGTGTCGCATTTTCAAGCAATTCAAATATGCAAAGTAAAGAATTTGTAAAAAGGCTTGAAAAAAATTTAGAACTTGACAAACCCTTGTTAAAGCAGTATAAAAACTGGCTTTTTAAGGCTTTAAAAGGAGATTTTGGCACTTCTTTACTCTATGGACAAAGCGTTTTAAAACTCATCAAAGAAAGGCTTTTTAACACAGTTATTTTAGGTTCTTGTGCGTTTTTTATGCTTTTTATTTTAAGTATTTTTCTAGCGTTTTTAAGCTTCCATTTTAAGGATAGTTTTATAGAAAAACTCATCACCTTTTTAACGCTAAATTTTTTCGCTCTACCAAGCTTTGTTTTAGCTTTACTCTTTGTTTTAATCTTTAGTTTTTTTTGGCAAATTCTGCCAAGTTCTATGAATTATTTAAGCTTTGAGTATGATTTTTTAGAATATTTAAAAGCCTTGATTATGCCTATTTTAGTGCTAGTTTTATCACACTTAGCGATTTTTTTAAGAATTACAAGAACTATTATAAATGAAAGTTTTTCTCAAATTTTCGTGCATAATTTTTATGCAAGAGGTTTAAGGCAAAGCTATATTTATTATCTAGTTTTAAGGTATTCTTTAGCTTCTATAGTAGCGTATTTTGGGGCAAATATCTTAAGTTTTTTAATGCAAACTTACATTATAGAAAGTGTATTTTCTTATGCTGGACTTGGAAATTTACTTTTTAAAAGTGTGATTTTTAACGACTATCCTGTGGTTTTAGCCCTTGTATTTTTTAGTGTTTTACTCGTAGCATTTTTTAGCTTTTGTAGCGATTTTTTGGCTAAAATTTTAAGTCCTAGAGGGTTTAATTTTGCTTAAATTTGTGCTTTGTTTTTTACTATTTTTATTTTTATGTATTTTACTAGCTCCTTTTTTGATAAATTTCGATATCTTGCAAAATGACTTATCAAACATTTATGAAGCTCCAAATTTCACGCATTTTTTTGGGACTGATTTTTTAGGGCGTGATATGTTTGCTCTAGTGCTTTTAGGGCTTAGAAATTCTTTATTTATAGGAATTTGTAGTGCTTTTTTATCAGTTTTTTTTGCTTGTTTTTATCTTTTTCTTGCAAGAGTGATTTTTTATAACTTTTTTATGAGAATGCTTGAGCTTTTTTTGGCTTTGCCTGGCTTTTTATTAATGCTTTTTTTTCAAAGTTTTTTTAACTCAAACATTTTTTTGATGATATTTTTAATCTCAGCCATTCACTGGTGTTTCATAGCAAGGCTTTTAGAAAGTGAGCTTAAAAGGCTTGAAAACTCAAGTTTTTACAAGGCTAGTATAGTGCTTGGAAGCACGAAAATAAAAGCTTTTTTTAAGGATTTATTGCCAGCTTTAAGGGCTTTGATTTTCACGCTTTTTTTATTTAATATAGTCCATAGCATAGCAACTGAGGCGACTTTGAGTTATTTTGGGCTTGGGCTAAGCTCATCTAGCATCAGCCTTGGAATTATTTTAAACGACGCTCTTAATGGTGTTATAAGAGGGGCTTATTGGGTTATGTTTTTTCCACTTTTAGCACTTATTTTGGTATTTTTACCGCTTTTATGGCTTGGAAATTTTTTACAAAAAATTTGGGGAGTTAGAGCTTGATAGTTGAAAATTTAAGCCTTAAACTTAAGGATAAAACTATATTTGAGGGGCTAAATTTCAGGCTAGAAAAAAACAAGGCTTTGATTATAACAGGAGAAAGTGGAGTTGGTAAAAGCCTATTAGCAAAGGCTTTGATAAGACTTTTAGGAAATGAGTTTAAAATAAATGCTAACAAATTTAGCTTTTTGGGAAAAGATATTTTAAGCCTAAGTCAAAAAGAGCTTAGAAAATATCGCCTTGAAGTTTCTTTAAACTTGCAAGATGCTGAACTTAGTCTTTATCCTAACCTTGATATTGGGGCTTTGTTTCATCTTTTTTTAAAATCAAATACAAATTTAAACGCAAAGCAAAGAAAGGCTTATGCACTTTCATACCTTGAAAAAATGGGCTTTAAAGATATAAATTTGCTTTGGCATTCTTATGCTAATGAGCTAAGTCTTGGTATGGCAAGGCGTGTGAGCTTAGCTTTTGGGCTTTTAAGCAAACCAAAAATTTTAATATGCGATGAAATCACAGCCTCACTAGATAAACAAAGCTTAGAAAAGATAAAACAAATTTTAAAAGATTTTAAAAATAATGGCAGTTTGCTTTGCATAACGCACGATTTTGAGTTTATAAAAGATTTTGCAGATGATGTTTTAGTGCTTGAAAAAGATAAAAATTCACTTTTTAGTGTAAATGACTTTTTAAGGCTTTATAATGCTTGAGGTTAGGAATTTGGGTAAATTTTATGAGCTTAGAAAACATTGGTATTTAAAAAAAGAAAAAAATTTAATTTTTAAGGATGTAAATTTTTCCTTAAATTTAAAAGAAAATTTGTTAATTTGCGGTGAAAGCGGGGTTGGCAAAAGCACACTTGGTAAAATTTTATGCTTTTTGCAAAAACCAAGTTTTGGCGAAGTGATTTATAAAAACTTAAATTTACACGACTTAAATCACGAAAAACAAAGGCTTTTAAGAAAAGAAATTCAATATGTTTTTCAAGACCAAAAACAAGCCCTTAACCCTTACAGAAAAGTCAAAAATTTAATTAAAGATGGGCTTTTAAATTTTAACTTAAAAAATGAGACCTTGCTTTTAAAACTTTTTGAAAATTTCAAACTTAAAAAAGAGCTTTTAGAGCAAAAAGCCTTTGAATTAAGTGGTGGAGAAGCCGCTCGTATAGGGCTTATTAGGGCTTTAGTTTTAAAACCTAAAATTTTAATAATTGATGAAATTGATGCAAATCTTGATATAAAAAATATAAAAAACATACTAAAATTTTTAGAAAATTTCCAAAAAGAAAATGAAATTTCATACATTTTTATAAGCCATAAGGAAAAGTTTTTTGAGAATTTTTTATACAAAAAAATAAAACTTTAAAAAAAATTTTATTTAATAAGTTTTTATATAGAATTTTTAGAGTAAAATAAATTTTTGCTGTGAATTTAATAATTTTTAAAGTATTTTAAAGGAATAAAATGTCTCATACAAGCATTGCACATCCTTATTTTGGTATTTTTCTTATGCTTGTTTTGGCAAGCTTAATCTTCTTTGCTTTGGTATTTTTAGCTTCAAAAATAGGTAATAATTTTGCAAGAAAGGATCGCAAAAAACTAGGACTTGGAATTTATGAATGTGGCGTAATCCCCATAAAACAAGCAAATAAAATAAATTCTCAATTTTTTGTAGTAGCTTTGATTTTTATACTTTTGGATATTGAAGTTGTGTTTTTGTTTCCTTGGGCTTTGATTTTTAGGGATTTAGGTTTATTTGGATTTTTAGAAATTCTAGTTTTTATCTTTCTTTTAGGTATTGGATTTTTATATGCGTATAAAAAAGGAGCATTTAAATGGCAGAGCATCAAGTAAATTACGCTAATGGTTTGCCCGTGATTTTAACTAGTGTTGATAAGCTAGTTCAGTGGGGCAGGAGCAATTCTTTGTGGGCTTTATCTTACGGACTTGCTTGTTGTGCTATTGAGATGATGGCAGCTGGTGGAGCAAGGTATGATTTTGATAGATTTGGAACGATTTTTAGAGCCTCGCCACGCCATAGTGAAGTTATGATTATCGCAGGCACGCTTTGTAAAAAACACGCAGAATTTACGCGTCGTTTGTATGATCAAATGCCTGATCCAAAATGGGTGATTTCTATGGGAAGCTGTGCTAACACAGGCGGTATGTTTAACACTTATTCGGTAGTTCAAGGCGTTGATAGAATAATACCTGTTGATATTTATGTGCCAGGCTGTGCGCCAAGACCTGAGAGTTTTCAATTTGCTCTTATGATATTACAAAAGAAAATCCGTAAAGAAAAAGCAAGTCGCAAACAAGCTATAAAAAGGCTGATATAATGAGAAAATATGAAAATAAAAAAAACGCTCAGCTAAAAAACTACTACGAAGATAGATTTTACCACGCACCAAATACAAAAAAATATGAAATTTCACAAAGTAAATTTAGCGATGATTATGAGTTTTTAAAGGATAAAATAGAAATTCAAAATTCCTACATAGAGCTTGATTTTTGGGTTTTGCATATAAAAAAAGAAGATAATTTAAAAACTATGCAAGCACTAAAAGAACTTAAATATAATGCTTTTACAGAAGCTAGTGCCATTGATTTTGTGGATGAAAAAAACGGCTTTGAGATGTTTTATCAGCTTTTAAATTTAGAAAAAAAACTAAGAGTTCGCGTAAAAACCTTTGTTGGTGTCAAAGAAAGACTTCAAAGCATTTCAAGCATTTTTAAAGGGGCTAATTGGAGCGAAAGAGAAATTTATGATATGTTTGGAATTTTTTTCATAAATCATCCAAATTTAAAAAGGCTTTTAATGCCTGATGATTGGCACTCTCATCCACTTTTAAAAAGCTATCCTTTACAAGGTGATGAGTTTGCAAAATGGTATGAGATTGATAAAATTTTTGGTAAAAAATACCGCGAAATTATAGGAGCTGAACAAAGAGATCCTGGCTTTGTGGATGATAAAGATACGCTAAATTTTTCAAGACTTTACCAAGAAGAATACCAAGAAGAAAATGGTGTTGCCTTTGTTAAAAAAGCAAGAAAAAATGAAAGTAAAATTTTGGAAAAAAGGCGATAAATGCAAATTCCTAGCAAGTTAAAACCTTATTATGAAAATGTCATTTTTGAAAAAGAGGATTCAAAAATGATTATAAACTTAGGACCTCAGCATCCATCAGCTCACGGAAATTTACGCCTTGTTTTAGAGCTTGATGGCGAACAAATCATAAAGGCTAGACCTCATATAGGTTATATGCACAGAGGTATGGAAAAAATGGCTGAAAATATGATATATCAAGAGTTTATCCCAACTACTGATAGGATGGATTATATAGCCGCTTCTTCTAATAATTACGCTTATGTAGCAGCGGTTGAAAAGCTTTGTGAGATAGAAATTCCACGCCGTGCAGCTGTGATTCGTATGATACTTTTAGAATTAAACCGCATAGCCTCTCATCTGCTTTGGCTTGCCACACACGCACTTGATATTGGGGCTATGAGCGTGTTTTTGTATTGCTTTAGAGAAAGAGAATATGTGCTTGATTTAATAGAAAAGTATTGTGGAGCAAGGCTTACGCACTCTTCAATGCGAATTGGTGGGGTTAGCCTTGATTTGCCTGATGGCTTTTTGGATGAACTTTTAAAATTTTGCGATAAATTCCCAAGCGATATAAAAGACTATGAAAACCTTTTAGATGATAATAGAATTTGGCGTTTAAGAACTGAAAATGTTGGGGTTGTAAGCAAGGAACAAGCCTTAAATTGGGGCTGTAGTGGGGTTATGCTAAGGGGAAGTGGAATTTGTTATGATATACGCAAGGAAGAGCCTTACTTACTCTATGATGAAATTGATTTTAGTGTGCCTTACGCAACGCAGGGCGATTCTTATGCAAGATATAAGGTTTATATGCAAGAATTTCGCCAAAGCCTTAAAATTCTTAAACAAAGCGTTAAACTTTACAAGGACACTCCACCTGAAATTCTAGCAAACAGCCCCGAGTATGTAAGTGCTTCAAAAGAACAGATTATGACGCAAAATTATTCTTTAATGCAACATTTTGTTTTGATAACTCAAGGTTTAAAGCCCCCAAAAGGTGAAGTTTATGTGCCAACTGAAAGTCCAAAAGGAGAGCTTGGCTTTTTCATAAAAAGCGATGGTTCAAGCAGACCTTACCGCCTTAAGGCTAGAACGCCTAGTTTTTGGCATTGTGCTTTTTTTGAGGAAATGCTTGTGGGTGCTTATTTGGCTGATGTTGTGGCTATTATGGGAAATGTAAATATTGTTTTAGGTGAGATTGACAGATGAAAAGAGTGGATTTAAGAAAGAGTAAGGAAGTTTTTAAAGATTTAAAAAGCGTGATTAAAAATAGCAAAATAGGCGAGGTTTTAATAGTGCTTTTTGAGATAAAGGATTTTAGCCTTGTTGAGAAAAGTTTTGAATTTGTAAAAGAGCAAGGCTGTGAGCTTTTAAATTCTTTGAAATTTAACCAAGTTGATTGGAGTATTACTATAAGGAGAGCTTATGAAGTATGAAAATGCTCTTTGTTTTTTTGATATGATAAGTCTTAAAAACGAGAATTTAAGCAAGAAATTTCAAGGTGAAAATATAAATATTTCTTGTCTTAACGATAAAAATTTCAAAGCGAGATTTTACAAATGCGAAATTGCTAGTTTAAGCTTTGTCCTAGCCTTGCTTTGCAAAATGAGCGAAGATGAAAAATTCCAAGAACTTGATGAGGGCTATTTAAGTGCTGAATGCTGTTTTGGTGAAGAAGAAGCAAGGGAAGTTTTAGAATTTTTACAAAAAGCTGAATTTTTATTTGTGGATGAGAGTATAAATTTTCATAAAGATAGCCAAAATATTAAGTATTTTTTAAATTTTTTAAGTAAAAAATTTAAACTTAAAATTTTAAACGAAAATGAAGAAGAATTGCACTTTGAAAATGCTAAATTTAGCGAACTTAAAGAGCTTGATAATTACGATGGTTTGGTGCTTTTTAAAACAAAACTTAAGGATAAAAATTTACATTGCTCTAAACAATTTTTACAACTTTCAAAATGTCAAAACAAAAGCAAGGTAAAAATAATAGCAAAGGAATTTGAACTTGAAGGCACACTTTTTTTAGATGAGAGCTTACAAGGAACTATAGGCTTTTTAGACTGCGAAAATAAGGGCTTTAGCTTTGCTAAAATTTGCATAAAGGAAATAAATGCTAATTAAAATAAATGGCAAAGATTGCGTTTTTGAAGAGGGCGAATATATACTAAATATAGCCAGAAGAAATGATATTTTCATACCTGCGATTTGCTATTTAAACGGCTGTAGCCCAACCTTAGCTTGTAGGATGTGTATGGTTGAAGCTGATGGCAAAAAGGTTTATGCTTGCAATACTAAGGCTAAGGATGGTATGCTTGTGGAAAGTGATTTAAAAAGCTTATGGGATGAAAGAAATGAGATAATGCAAACTTATTGCATAAATCATCCCTTACAATGCGGAGTTTGCGATAAATCAGGCGAGTGTGAGCTTCAAAATTTTACCCACAAAGCAAGGATAAATTCTCAAAAACATTGGATTAAAGATACACACAAGCCACTCAAAAAATGGGGACTTATAAACTATGATCCAGCACTTTGCATAGTTTGTGAAAGATGCATTACACTTTGCAAGGACAAAATAGGAGAAAGTGCCCTAAAAACCACGCCTAGAAACTCTGATAATATAGATACTAAATTTAAAGAAAGTATGGGAAAAGATGCTTACGCTGTTTGGTCTAAATTCCAAAAAAACCTTATAGCTCCTGCAAATGGCGATGTGCTTGATTGTTCTTTTTGTGGCGAATGTATAAGTGTATGCCCTACTGGAGCTTTGATAAGCTCAAATTTTCAATACACCTCAAATATTTGGGAACTTAAAAAAATCCCTGCTTCAAATCCGCATTCAAGCGATTGTGAGCTTATGTATTATGATGTTAAGCAAAGCTCAATTAACAATCAAAAAAGTAAAATTTACCGCGTAAGTAATGATTTTTCCTTTGCTACGCTAAATAGGGCTGCTAGATTTGGCTTTGATATAGAAAATGTGGCTTTAAAAGATGAAAGAGCCTTTAAAGAACTTGTTAATCTTTTTGAAAATAAAGAGCTTAAAAATATAAAATTTAACAGTTTTATCACAAACGAAGAAGCCTTGATTTTACAGAATTTAAAAAAGAAATTTAATTTAAATTTAATCAATAATGAAGCATTGAAATTCCAAGAATTTTTAAACGAATTTATAAAAAATGCTGGAGAATTTTATAACGCAAGTATAAAAGATATAGAAAAAAGCGATTTTTTAGTAGTTGTAGGCTCATTTTTAAGATATGATGCACCAAGTTTAAGCTATAAAATTAACAATGCCTTAGTTATGAATAAGGGAAGTGGGCTTTATTTTTATCCAATTTGTGATTTAGGTGTAGCAAAATACTCTAAAAATTTTCTAACTCACACGCACAAAGTAGGACAAGAAGAGCAAATTTTGTATTTTATTTTACAAAAATTTAGCAAGGATGAGAGCATAAAAACAAGACTTGATAATTTTTTTGTAATGCAAAGCAAGGAAATAGAAGAAAGTATTAACGAAGAAATCATAGAAAAAATCACAAAAAAAGATGAAACTGGAAATGAAATAGAAGAAGAAATTAAAAAAATAATCCCAAAAAAAATCAAAAAAACCATAGAAGTAAAACGCAGTATGTTTGCTCTAAATTTGGGCATAGATGAAGATAAATTAGAAGATTTACTCATTAAAAAGTCAAATTTTAGCATAGTTGTGGGAAGTGATTTTTACTTTCATAAAAATGCTTTAAAACTTGCAAAATTACTAGCCTTAATACAAAGCACTAGTGATTTTAAAGTCTTTTTAAACCCAACTCACACAAATACCTTAGGCGTAGCCTTACTTTGCGAACTTTCATCAAAACAAGATGGCAAAACCTTAGGATATAACGAAAAAGGCGATTTTAGCTTTTCTTATGAAGAGGGTGCAAATTTAGCAAGCTCTAGTTTAAACCAGCAAGAAGGAACCTTTTTAAACTATGATAAAAAGATAGTTCCAACCAATGCTGCTTTAGAATTTGAGGGCTATTTTTTAAATGATTT